>Ga0307479_10004490_pt1 | contig 12762 bp, 11 predicted proteins | sample atmos_gasesECM4C_FD_203743 | JGI IMG/M metagenome (GOLD analysis project Ga0307479, IMG submission 203743) | Hardwood forest soil microbial communities from Morgan-Monroe State Forest, Indiana, United States - atmos_gasesECM4C_515 | ecosystem: Environmental > Terrestrial > Soil > Temperate...
CACTGGTTGCGCTGCAAGGCGCTGCGGGGTGGGAGCGCGCACCCCAGCTTTGTTGCATGGCAAGAGGCGTCCCGTCGCAAATCCTTCATGCGTGGCCTATAGTTGGGGCCCATCGCCCGTGCCTGAGAAATCGGAGATTGTCGCATGAAGACCGTTCGTTTTGCCTTGATCTTGCTTGCGCTGGCATTCCTGGCGCCGTGGCAATCCGCCAAAGCGGCCGACGTCGTCTGCTACAACTGCCCGCCGGAATGGGCGGACTGGGCGTCGATGCTCAAGGCGATCAAGGCCGACCTGCACTACGATATCCCTCATGACAACAAGAACTCGGGTCAGGCTTTGGCGCAAATCCTCGCCGAGAAGAGCAATCCGGTTGGCGACATCGGCTATTTCGGCGTCAACTTCGGCATGAAGGCCAAGGCGCAAGATACCCTGGAGCCCTACAAGCCCGCGAAATGGGACGAGGTACCGGCTGGATTGAAGGATCCGGACGGCTTTTGGACCACGATCCACTCCGGGACGCTCGGCCTGTTCGTCAACAAGGATGCGCTTGGCGGCAAGCCGGTGCCGGCCTGCTGGAAGGATCTCTTGAAGCCCGACTATAAGGGCATGGTCGGCTATCTCGATCCGAGTTCGGCGGCGGTCGGTTACGTCGGCGCGGTTGCGATCAATCTGGCGCTCGGCGGCTCCGCCAAGAACTTCGATCCTGCGATCGGCTTCTTCAAGGAACTGCACAAGAACGACCCGATCGTTCCCAAGCAGACCTCCTACGCCCGCGTGGTTTCCGGCGAGATGCCGATCCTCCTGGATTACGATTTCAACGCCTATCGCGCGAAATATTCGGAGAAGGGCAATTTCGAGTTCGTGATCCCCTGCGAGGGGTCGGTGGTGTTTCCCTATGTCGTAGGTCTCGTCAAGAACGCACCCGACAAGGAAAAGGCCAAGAAGGTGCTGGACTATCTGTTGTCGGACAAGGGTCAGGCGATCTGGACCAACGCTTACCTGCGCCCGGCGCGTCCGATCGAACTGCCCGAGGCGGTGAAAAGCAAGTTCTTGCCGGACAGCGACTATGCGCGCGCCAAGAGCGTCGACTGGGGCGAGATGGAAAGCGTACAAAAAGGCTTTGTGGAACGCTATCTCGCCGAAGTCCACTGATGCAATATGGTGCCCCGGCTTGAGAGGCAGGGGCCCCATCGTCTCATGTCGCATCGATCCTTTGTCTGGCTGTGCCTGTTGCCGCTTGCCGTCGTGACCGCGGCGTTCTTTCTGTTGCCGATGGCGCGGCTGGTGGTCACCGGCGCCGAGGGGCCCCAGGGTCTTGCCGGATATCTCGCAATCCTGACCGAGCCGCGCTACAGTGCGACCTTGGTCAACACGGTTGTGCTGGCGGCCGCGACCACCGCGGTGACGTTGATCGTGGCCACAATCGCCGGAATGTTCCTGCAGCGTCACCGCTTCCCCGGCCGTGCCGTGCTGATCGCGATGCTGACCTTTCCGCTGGCGTTCCCTGGTGTGGTGGTCGGCTTCATGATCATCCTGCTTGCCGGGCGTCAGGGCCTGATCGGCGATCTCTCCAACCATCTGGTTGGGCAAAAGCTCGTGTTTGCCTATTCGATTTACGGGCTTTTTCTCGGCTATCTCTATTTCTCGATCCCCCGCGTCATTCTCACCATCATGGCGGCGGTGCAGAAGCTCGATGTGGGTCTGGAGGAAGCTGCGCGCTCGCTCGGCGCGAGCCCCTGGGCGGTGCAGCGCGACGTCGTGCTGCCCGCGCTGGCGCCGGCGTTCGTCGCCTCCGGCGCAATCGCCTTCGCTACCGCCATGGGAGCGTTCGGTACTGCCTTTACACTTGCGACCAACATCGACGTGCTGCCGATGCTGATCTATACCGAGTTCACGCTGGCCGCGAATTTCTCAACCTCCGCGGCGCTGTCGGTCGGGCTGGGTATCATCACCTGGTTCATCCTGGCGCTCGCCCGCTCGTTCAGCGGCGGCGCGGTTGCGGCCGCCGGGTGAGACCATGCGCGATCGTCTGATCTTTGCCGGCCAGCTTCTCTTTACGCTCCTTGTCGCCGCGTTCCTGGTGGTGCCTGCGGGGCTGTCGATGATGGCCGGCGTCACGGTGAACTACTTTCGTGGAATCGCTTCGGGCGTCACGCTGCAATGGATTGAGCAGGTCTGGGAGGTTTATGCCGACACGATCCTGCTTTCGTTCGTGATCGCATCGGCAACGCTCGTGGTCACGCTGGTCGCCGGCGTCCCCGCAGCCTATGCACTGCATGTCAGGGGTGGGCGGCTTTCTCGCCTGGTGGAAGAAATCATCACGCTGCCGCTCGCGATCCCCGGACTTGCCATTGCACTCGCGCTGCTACTGACCTACGGCGGCTTCGGCGGGTTCCGCCGTTCCTGGGCTTTCATTCTGGTGGGCCATGTAATCTTTACCATGCCCTTCATGGTGCGGTCGGTGATGGCGGTGTTCGCCACCATCGACGTCAAGACGCTTGACGAAGGCGCGGCCTCGCTCGGCGCGTCACCCTGGCGGCGGTTTGTCGACGTGATCGTCCCCAATGCACTGCCGGGCATTCTCGCCGGCAGCCTGATGGTGGTGACGCTCTCGCTCGGCGAGTTCAACCTGACCTGGATGCTACATACGCCATTGACCAAGACGTTGCCGATCGGGCTCGCCGACAGCTATGCCTCGATGCGGCTGGAGGTGGCGTCGGCCTATACGTTAATTTTCTTCGTCATGATCATTCCGCTCTTGGTTGCCATGCAGATGTTCGCCGACAGGGAGCAAGCCAGATGAGCGCTGTGGCAGGCCATGGTGCGGCTGTGCGCATCGAAAACTGCGGCAAGACGTTTGCCGACGGCACGCATGCGCTGGAGCCGGCGACGCTTGACATCGCGCGCGGCGAAACGCTGGTGCTGCTCGGCCCGTCCGGCTGCGGCAAGACCACGATGCTGCGGATCATCGCCGGTCTCGAATTGCCGGATGCCGGGGGAAAGGTGCTGTTCGACGGCAGGGACATGACCTCGGTGCCGATCGAGAAACGCAATGTCGGCATGGTGTTTCAGTCCTACGCGCTTTTCCCGAACATGAGCGTCGCCGGCAATATCGGCTACGGCCTGAAAATCCGCGGCATGCTCAGGGAGGAGCGCGCCAAGCGCGTCGCCGAACTGGTGGCGCTGACCAATATCACGGGGCTGGAGGACCGCCGGATCGACCAGCTTTCCGGCGGCCAACGCCAGCGGGTGGCGCTGGCGCGAGCGGTCGCGATCCGGCCCGGCATCCTGCTGTTGGATGAGCCGTTGACCGCGCTTGACGCCGCACTGCGCGATCGCCTGCGCGGCGAGCTCAACCGTCTGCTGCGTGCGCTTGGCATCACCGCGATCTATGTCACGCACGATCAGGCGGAAGCCATGGAGCTCGGCGATCGCGTCGTGGTCATGCGCAAGGGGGCGATTGCCCAGATCGGTTCGCCGCGCGAGATCTATTTCGCGCCGGAGAATCGCTTCGTCGCCGAGTTCATCGGGGCTGCGAACATCATCGAAGCACCGGTCGAGAACGGCGACCTCGTGTTGCCGGGCGGCCGGCAACCCGTCGGCGGCGAGGCGAATCTTGCGGCCGCGGTTGCCATGATCCGTCCGGAAACCATCGGGATCGTCGACGTTGGCTCGACGACGTTGTCGGGCACGATCGACAGCGTCAGTTTCATCGGCGACCGGCAGCGCATCGTCGTCAGCGGGGCATCGCACAAGCCGCTTACCGTCGATGCGCCGAACACGATAAAGGCCAAGGCTGGCGAGCAGATCGGGCTTTCGATCGCAGCGGAGGCCGTTCGCCTGTTGCCGCCGGAGACCTGAAGAACAATGTCCTCAAAGCCGCTTCTCATCGCCCAGATTTCCGACCTGCATATCAAGCCACCCGGCCGGCTCGCCTATGGCCGCGTCGATACGGCGAAAGCGCTGGAGCGCTGCATCGCCGCCTTGAACGCGTTCAAGCCTGCGCCGGACTTTGTGGTGATCTCGGGCGATCTTGCCGATACTCCGACTGTCGAGGAGTACGAACACCTCAAGCGTCTGTTGGCGCCCCTGAAACTCCCATTTGCCGGCATTCCCGGCAATCATGACTCGCGCGACATGATGCGCGCGGGGTTTCCGCAAAGTGCTTACGCCTTTCCGTCAGGCCCGCTCAATCAGAGGGTCGAGGTTGACGCGCTCGACCTCCTGCTGCTGGATTCGAGCGTACCCGGCAAACCGCATGGCGAACTCGACGCGCCGACCCTGCAATGGCTCGACACTTCGCTGGCGTCGTCGGCGAACCGGCCGGCGCTGTTGTTCCTGCACCACCCGCCGTTTGTGACCGGCATAGGTCACATGGATCGCCAGAATCTGCACAATGCCCGCGAACTGGCATCGATCGTCCAGCGCCATCCGCGCGTGCAGCTTGTGGCTACCGGCCATGTTCACCGCGCCACGCTGACGATGTTTGCAGGCAGGCCCTGCACGATCTGCCCGGCGCCCAACCATGCCGTCGACCTGGATCTGGCAGAACTGCGCGAACCGTCCTTCAAGGTCGAGCCGCCGGCGTTCCACCTTCACACCTGGTTTCCGGGCGAGGGCTTCGGCAACCTCGTGACCCATCAGCTGCCGATCGGCGAGTTCGATGGGCCACATCCGTTCTTCGGGCCGGACGGGAAGCTGCTTTAGGCGTTCAGCTCGCCTTTGCGAGGTCGTCGTCTTCCGGCGAGTTCAGGTACATTCCGGACATGGTGTCGACCCAGCATAGATGGTCGTGAACCTGCTTTACGCCTTGCACGGTTTCGGCGGCGACGATGGCGGCCTGTCGCGAGCGCTCCTCGGTGATGACGCCGCTCAAATGCACGATGCCGTCTTTCACGATCACGCCGAGGCCGAACGGGCACCAGTCGTTCTTCTCCATGGCGTCGATCACGCGGTTGCGGATGTGGTCGTCGTCGGCGGTCGGATCGGGGACCTCGCGGGCGAGGCTAGCAACCGCCTGCAACAGGTTAGCGCGTGAGACGATGCCGACGACCCTGTCTTCGCGAATCACCGGCAGCCGCTTGACGTTGTTCTTCTCCATCAATTCGACGATCTCTTCCAGCGCCGTGTCTTCGGTGATGGTGAGTGGCGTCTTCGTCATGACCTCGGAGACCTTGCGGCTGTGTTCGTGAACGAAATCGGAGGCCGACTTGCCGGGGCCCAGGATGAACCGAAGCCAGCGGCCGCGCTTGCGTTGCGTGCCGATTTCGCTGCGGCGAATGAAATCGCCTTCCGAGACAACGCCGACGAGTTTGCCGGTGGCGTCGACCACCGGAAGGCCGCTGATATGCTTTTGCAGCATGATGTTCGCGGCTTCGACGATCGTGGTTTCAGGCGTTACGGCAATGACCGGCCGGGTCATGATCTGATGGGCGCGCATTGGTGGCTCCGAGAGTTCAAGATTAAGATCCGATGTTGAGGAACTTATCCCCGGCCGCCAAGGCGCAATTTGATTGAGGTCAAGCGTCGCCGGCCGCCTTGTCCGGCTTGATGCATCTCAATGTCGTCGCCAAGCGGCGGCGTATCGTAGCAAGAGGAGACATGAACTGCAGGACTCGAGAGGTGTTCATGACTGAGCTTTCCGAAGCGCGTGTCGCAACGACCGAACAGCCGGAAGCCGATGCCACCGTGCGTCTCGCCACGGCGAACAAGCGAGCCCAAGATTTTCTATTTGGGGTGCAGCGCGCGATGTTTGACGAAATGCTGTTCGTCAGCAATGAGCTTTGGGATCGGGCGCGGACCGAGACTCACTTGTTTGCGGAGTTTGTGTCGAAAATGGCGGGGGCTCATTCGGTCAAGGACATCAAGACGATGTATGAGGAATGCGGCCAGCACCAGATCGATTTTGTGCGGCGCGACTGTGAGCGGCTTTTCAAGCACGGGCGGCGCACGATCGAGAACACATCCAGGTTGTTCGGCAACCGGTTGCCGAACTGATCCGTGCTCCGGATGTCACGGATTTGAAGGCCAGTATCCGCGAAATGAAAGAGAACTTCCGTGCAGCCGACAACAGCTCTGCCAAAGGCCGAAGCACGGTTCTTGCCAAGCCCAACTCACGCCGTAGCTGACGTTCAAAAGCCCGACGTTGCCGTCGCCGTCGAACCGCGCGCGGTGCAGGCGTCCGAAGCCAGCGGCAGTCGACCGATCGAGGCCGGGCAGGTCGATCGCGCGTTTCACGCGACGCTCGCCCGCCTGACCGGCGGCATCTCCCCGGTTGCGCTCTTGCTGGCCTATGTTGACTGGGCCTCGCATCTGGCTGCGGCACCACAGCGACAGATGGAAATCGCGCAGGAAGCTGTGCGGACCGCGGGCCGGATTTTCGAATCTGCGCTTCACTACACCGAAGCTGATCATGGACCGTGGTCTCTGATCAAGCCGCAGCCACAGGACCGGCGCTTTGCCGCGCCGGAATGGGATAGCCCACTGTTCAATTTGCTCGCGCAGGCATTTCTGCTGCGAGAGCAGTGGTGGCACGACGCAACCACCGGCGTACGCGGCGTTGCGCCGTCGAACGAGGCGATCGTCGAATTCTCGGTGCGGCAGGTGCTCGACATGCTGGCGCCGTCCAATTTTGCGCCGACCAATCCCGAAGTCCTGCAGAAGGCGTTTCAGAGCGGCGGCGAGAATTTCCTGTTCGGGTGGCAGAACTGGTGCCGCGACCTGATGCGCCTAATGTCGCCCGGCAGGCCGTCTGCGGAAAACGAGGAATTCGTCGTCGGGAAAACGGTCGCGATCTCGCGCGGCAAGGTCGTGTTCCGCAACGAATTGATCGAGCTGGTCCAGTACTATCCGACCACCGGCAAGGTGCATCCGGAACCGATCCTGATCGTGCCGGCCTGGATCATGAAATACTATATCCTCGACCTGTCGCCGCAGGATTCGCTGGTGAAGTACCTGACCGGCGAAGGCTTCACCGTCTTCATGATCTCCTGGCGCAATCCGGACACAGGCGATCGCGACGTCGCCTTCGATGACTACCGAACCCTCGGCGTGAAGGCTGCGCTGTCGACGATCGGCGACATCGTGCCTGACCGGAAAATTCATGCGCTCGGCTATTGCCTGGGCGGGACGCTGCTTTCGATTGCGAGCGCCACGATGGCGCGGGACGGCGACCACAGGCTGAAATCGATCACCTTGCTCGCCGCGCAGACCGACTTTACCGAAGCAGGCGAACTGACCTTGTTCATCAACGAAAGCCAGGTCGCGTTTCTCGAAGACATGATGTGGGAACGCGGCTATCTCGACACCACGCAGATGGCGGGTGCTTTCCAGCTCCTGCGCCCGAACGACCTGATCTGGTCACGCGTCTCCCGCGACTATTTGATGGGAGAGCGCGCGCCGTCCAGCGATCTGATGGCCTGGAACGCCGACGCGACGCGGCTGCCCTACCGCATGCATTCGGAATATCTGCGCAAATTGTTCCTCCACAACGACCTTGCCGAGGGCCGTTACCTCGTTGAAGGAAGGCCGATCGCGCTATCCGATATCCGCACCCCGATGTTCGTCGTCGGTACGCTGAGCGATCACGTGGCGCCCTGGAAATCCACCTACAAGATCCACTACCAGGTGGATGCCGACGTGACCTACCTCCTGACCAGCGGTGGCCACAATGCGGGCGTCGTGGCCCCGCCCGGCCGGCGGGGACACTTCTACCAGACCAAGACCAAGGCTTCAGGGGCTCCTTATGTTGGCCCGGACGAGTGGCTGAACGTGGCGCCGCGGACGGACGGCTCCTGGTGGCCAGAGTGGACGCGTTGGCTCGGCGCGCGCTCCGGCGAGCCCTGCGATCCGCCTCGGATGGGCGTTCCGGGCGCGGACGCCGAGAGCTTGCCGGACGCGCCGGGGGACTATGTGTATCGATAGATGGCGGCGCGTGGTCCAGCACGACAAGCCGTGTATAGTCGGCGATCGGGGTGGCGTCTTACCGCGCCCTGTTTGCTGGCCTTGGGTCCGTTTTCGATCTCTGCGCTAACGGGCCGCTTGAAATTCGGCGATGCGGATTTGGCACTGCTCGAGCGTCGTCTCCGGCGATCCGGAAGCGTCGATGTTTGCCCAATCGAGCGCGCCGATATCATATTTCTCCTGCAGGCCGGCAATCTCCGCCGTGGCGTCGGAGGCATCGGGCCCCCGCCGGGAGACGCGGTTTTGCCGGGTTTCCAGATCGGCCACCAGAAACAGGCCGATAAAGCGGATACCTAACCTGCGCGCAGCGTCCTCGATCGCGGCCCGCTCCGCCTCACGGGTAAACACCGCGTCGACCACAACGGAATGACCTTGCGAAACGATGTGGGCCGCGTCTTGCCCCAATGCGTCGTAAATCCGCTCGTTCACCTCCGGCAGGTATGCGTCTGCAGGCAGCCGTTCGGTCTCCCGAACCTCGAACAACTGCTTCCGCAACACGTCGCTGCGCACCACGACCGCCCCCGGCTGCGGCCCAATGAAAGGGGCAAGCCCGCGCGCCAATACCGATTTGCCGGTGCCCGACAGACCCCCGACCGCGATCAGCATTGGTTCCGGCGGATGGATCAATGCTCTCGCCAATTCGAAATGGGCGCGCGCCAGTTCGACAATCGCGGTTTTTTCCGAATTGGACCGGCCGAGCCGGGCAAGCAACACATCGGCGCGGATGGCCGCGCGCATGGATAGCAACAACGGAAGGGCAGCGAGCGCGCCCAGGTTTTCATCCGACGTGATCGCAAGATACCGGTTGAGAAGCGCGTTGGCTTCCGCCTGCCGGCCGTAGCGGAGCAGATCCATCAACGGGAATGCAAGGTCGTAGAGCACGTCGGTCGAGGCGATTCCTTCATCGAACTCGATGGCGTCGAACAGCACCGGCTGTTGCTCGATCACCACGATGTTCGCCAAATGCAGGTCGCCGTGACAGCGCCGCACATGGCCATGCCGGCCGCGTTGCTCCAACAGCCCATGGATGCGGGAAAATGCTGACTGCGATGCGGCCCCGAGACCATCGATATCGTTAGCGGCAAAGTATGCCGCGGTCCGGAAGGCGGCAATTTTTTCCGCGATGATTTGAGGGATCGACTCGATCCAGGGCTCCGTCGGCACCCGAGGGGCCGCGGCATGCGAGGCCGCGATCGCCTCCGCAATCGCGTCGACAAGAGCAGGATCGAGCGGCCCCGCTTCGGCGAGGTGATCGATGGTCTGGCGTTCGTCGAAACGCGTCATTTCAATGGCATATTCTACCGGCGCCCCGTTCCCGTCGATGCTCAGGGATCCGTCGTCGTTTCGGGTGATCGGGACGACGCGGTGGTAGATCTGCGGCGCGAATTGCCGGTTGATCCTGATTTCGTCATCGCACGCGGCTTTCCGCTTCGCCAGCGTCGAATAATCCAGGAAGGGCAAGCGGACGGCGCGTTTAATCTTCAGCGCGCGGCCGCCTTCAAGAAAGACCGATGCCGCATGCGTATCGATCCGCGTCGCTCGAGGATGCGTCACTGGGTCGGTCAGAAATGCAAAGATGCTTTCTTGGTCGCCGGAGTCGTGTGCCGTTGCGCTCGCCATGATCGGCCTAAGGCTCGAGCACCGCGGCGCCCAGGATTTTTCCCGTGCGTAGCTTGGTCAGCACTTCGTTGGCTTCGGCAAGCGGAAAGGCCGTCGTCTGCGTCCGGATTCCGGCTCGAGGGGCGACCTTGAGGAAGTCCAGTCCGTCCTGGCGGGTCAGATTGGCAACCGATACCAGCTGCCGTTCTTCCCATAACAGGTCATAGGGAAAGCTCGGAATGTCACTCATGTGAATCCCGGCGCAGACCACCCGGCCTCCCTTGCGCACCGCGCGCAACGCCGCCGGCACCAGTTCTCCGGCCGGTGCGTAGATGATCGCGGCATCGAGCGGGGTGTCCGGCACCCGGTCCGACCCGCCGGCCCACACGGCGCCGAGCCGGCGGGCGAAATCCTGCGCCGCGACATCACCGCTCCGCGTAAAGGCGTAGACCGAGCGGCCTTGCCAGCGGGCGACCTGGGCAACGATGTGCCCGGCTGCGCCGAAACCGTAGATGCCGAGCCGTTCGGCATTTCCCGCCATCACCAGCGAGCGCCATCCAATCAGGCCAGCGCACAACAGCGGCGCGATCGAAACGTCGTCGCCGTCCTCGCCGAGCGGGAAGGCGTAGCGGGCGTCGGCGATGGTGTGGGAGGCAAACCCGCCGTCGCGGGTGTAGCCGGTAAAGAGCGGGCGGTCGCAGAGGTTCTCCATACCTTCCCTGCAGAATCGGCAGACGCCGCAGGTATGTCCGAGCCAGGGAATACCGACCCGGTCGCCGAGGCGGTGTGTCGTCACATCGTTGCCGATGAGGTCGACGCGACCGACAACCTCATGCCCGGGAACGATCGGGTATTTGATGTTTGGAAGCTCGGCATCGACGACGTGAAGGTCGGTGCGGCAGACCCCGCACGCACTGACCTTGACGCGAATTTCTCCGTCGCCGGGTTTCGGGTCCGCGCGCTCCTGCAGGTGCAGAGGCGTCCCCGGAGCCGGCAACACCATCGCATGCATGCATGTATCTCCAGGCGAAGGCCGATCCGGGACGGGTAACCGGATAAACCGTGTTTCGGCCTCATCGGCCGACATTTGACCTTCGTAAAGCAGAAGTCAGGACGCCATGGTGAAATGTCAATAAGCGAGGCCGCAGGAAATGTGCTGCCGGCCCGGCCGCGCCGCTTCGTATCGGCTGCTTGATGGAGATCAAAAGCGAAACCCGGTAACATTCTATCGTCGCCGCCAAAGGAGACCGCAAATGCCGATCAAGGATGTCTTTCTACCGCTCGTCGGCGAACCGAGCGAAGCGGCGGTCGCGGCAATCGAAAAGTGCGTGGCGGTATCGGGCCATTTCGACGCCCGGATCAGTGCGTTTGCGATCGAGGAAGACATTCCGGTACGTCCGCAGGTGATGATTTCATCCGATCTGGACAACGCAGCAGCCACGGAAGCGCTGCGCAGCGTGACCGACGCGCATGGCCTGCTCAGGGCATTCGACCGCGCGGCGGTTCGCTTCGGCGTTCGCAATGAACAGAAGTTGCATCGTCTTGCCGCCACCGATATTGCGGGACATTTCGCCGAGCGTGCTCGGCTGACCGATCTGTCGCTGGTGCCGGCAAGGTCGGACAATGCTCAATCGGAGAAGATCATCGAGCGGCTGCTGTTTGAATCCGGCCGGCCGATCCTGATCTGTCCGGAGGAGTTGGCTGCCGAACTGCCCGTGGCGTTCGGCGATATCGTGATCGCGTGGGATCACAGTGCGCCGGCGGCAAGAGCGGTTGGCGATGCGCTGCCGATATTGCAAGGGGCGGCGACGGTGCGCATCATCACCGCAACCGACCGGAAAACTCCGGAAGAAATGCAGTCCGGGGCGGCCTTGGTCAGCCACCTCGCGGAGCATGGCATCAAGGCGAACTTCGAAGCTGTCAAGATCGACGGCAGCTCGGTCGGCAAGGTTTTCGAGGCCTTCGTGCATGCCAATGCGATCGACCTCCTGGTGATGGGGGCGTATCGTCATTCCCGGCTGAACGAGATCGTCTGGGGCGGCGCGACCAAGACCGTCATAGGCCGGCCGCCGTGCTGGGTTATAATGTCACATTAGATGACCCGGCGCCTGAACTGATGTCGACATATCGTCTGCAAAACCTGCTGTCGCCGCGCTCGGTCGCGCTGATCGGGGCCAGTCCGCGACGGGGATCGGTCGGGCGTGCCATCGTTGAAAATATCAAGAAGGCCGAATTCAAAGGCGAATTCGGGCTGGTGAACTCGCATTATGCCGAGGTGGACGGCACACCGGCGGTCGGCGGCATCGACAAATTGCCGTTCGTGCCCGAACTCGTGGTCATTTCCGCGCCCGCCACGGCAATCGCCGGCCTCGTCGATCAAGCCGGCAGATTGGGCGCCGCCGGCGCGCTGATCATCTCGGCCGGTCTCGGCCATGGCGTAGGCTCGCTGGCGGACGCCACCGAGCGCGCCGCGCAGAAATACGGCATGCGGCTGATCGGGCCGAACTGCCTCGGCATCATGATGCCGGGTGTCAGCCTGAATGCAAGTTTCTCCGCGCACATGCCGTGCGCGGGAAATCTGGCGCTGATCTCGCAGTCGGGCGCGATTGCGGCCGGCATGGTGGATTGGGCGGCCCAGCGTGGCGTGGGCTTTTCCGGGATCGTCTCCATCGGCGATCAGCTCGATGTCGATATCGCCGATCTGCTCGATTACTTCGCGTTGGACGGCAGGACGCGGGCGATCTTGCTCTATGTGGAATCAATCAAGGACGCGCGCAAATTCATGTCGGCCGCGCGCGCAGCCGCCAGGGTCAAGCCTGTCGTCGTGGTGAAATCCGGCCGCATGGCGCAGGGCGCGAAAGCGGCCGCGACCCATACCGGCGCACTGGCCGGCTCGGACGCGGTCTACGACGCCGCGTTCCGCCGCGCCGGCATTTTGCGGGTATCCGATCTGCGCGAGCTGTTCGATTGCGCCGAGACGCTCGGTCGCGTGGAATCGCCGCCGGGAAAACGGCTGGCGATCCTGACCAATGGCGGCGGCATCGGGGTGCTCGCCATCGACCGGCTCGCCGAGTTCGGCGGCATCCCGGCAGCCATCGCGCCGATCACCCGCGAGAAGCTCGATGCGGTCTTGCCGCGGACCTGGTCCGGATCCAATCCCGTCGATATCGTCGGCGACGCCGACGCCGCGCGCTATGCAGC
>Ga0307479_10004491_pt1 | contig 12762 bp, 12 predicted proteins | sample atmos_gasesECM4C_FD_203743 | JGI IMG/M metagenome (GOLD analysis project Ga0307479, IMG submission 203743) | Hardwood forest soil microbial communities from Morgan-Monroe State Forest, Indiana, United States - atmos_gasesECM4C_515 | ecosystem: Environmental > Terrestrial > Soil > Temperate...
TGGATCCTGATGTTCCGCTAGTGATTCCCGAGATCAACGGCCAGGACGTGAAAGAGCACCGCGGTGTTATTGCCAACCCGAATTGCACAACCGCAGTGGCGCTGATGGCTCTTTATCCTTTGCACCGCGCCTTCGGAGTGCAGCGCGTGTTTGCCGCAAGTTATCAGGCTGTTTCCGGCAGCGGCGCCCGCGCGCTTGCCGAGCTCAAAGAACAGGTGCAGGCCCATTCCGAGGATCGACAATCGACGCCGCAAGTTTATCCGCACCCGATCGCGTTCAACGTATTGCCGCATGTCGATGTCTTTCTAGAGAGCGGTTACACCAAGGAAGAAATGAAAATGCAAAATGAGGGTCGCAAGATCATGCACTTGCCCGAATTCAGAGCATCGGTGACTTGCGTGCGAGTTCCGGTTTACCGCGCTCACTCCGTAGCAATCAACGCGGAGTTTGAGAAGCCGGTCTCAGTGGAAGAAGCCCGCGAAGTCTTGGCAAAGGCGCCTGGATTGGAATTGGTGGACGAGCCACACAATAATCGTTATCCGATGCCTCTGGACGTCGCCGGCAAAGACAATTGTCAGGTCGGCCGCGTCCGCCGTGATTGCGCGCTCGAGAACGGGCTGGCTTTCTGGGTCTCGGGCGATCAACTGCTCAAAGGCGCAGCGCTCAACGCCGTTCAAATCGCTGAGCTTCTTTGATTTGATCCTTCAGGGTACGCAAAACAGCCCGGATATAGCCAGGCTGTCTGTGATCCTAAAATTATTGCGGAGTCGGCGCAGGCGATTCGACGCTGCCTTTTTTGCCTTCGTGTTTGCGCTCGCCAGCCTGTTGCCCTCCCGCCGCCGATTCGTTCCCAGCCGGTGCGGTCGCTGACTGAGCCTTATGTTTTCCGCGTCCTTCGCCGGCCGCAGGTCCGCTTTGCGGACCAGTGCCCGTAGCAGAAGATCCGTAGCCGGGTTGTCCGCCGGGTGACGTTGCCGGTTGCTGCTCGAACTTCTTCTGTTTGCCGCGCGGCTCGTTCAAATTTTCACTTGGACTCGGTCCAACGTTCTGCCGTTCAAAACCCTTCCGCTTTCCTTCCGACCCGGTGATTCCTTCTGGACTTGTCGCAGCTCCGGCCGGCGGAGGAGTTCCGCGAAATTGTTCGCCGCGGCGACCTTTTCCGGGTTTGCCTGGTTTTCCAGACTCAGGCATCCCGATCGGCGAGGCTTCTGCTCCTGTGCCAGGCGAAGTCACTGCTGCTGCCTGAACTTGTTCGGCGCCTTTGCCTTTCTTTTTTCCGCGTTCGGGAAACGCCGGAGTTGTCCCTGGCGATGTCATGCCTCCTGCTGGACTTGGCCCCGTATAAGTTTGCATTTGCTCAGCTGCCCTGCCCTTGCCCTTGCCCTTGCCTTTGCCTTTTTCGAACGGAGACGCGGCCATCGCAGGTGAAGCAGAAGTCGCCGGCGCTGCTGATAATCCAGGAGAAGCACCTGCGCCTGTCGAAACGTTTGCACCTCCGCCCGTTGGGGCCGGTGGCGGAACCTTTGTCAAATCCTGGGACTTGATTTTTTCTTTCAGCTGAGTTTGCGCACTCGCATCACCCGCGATCGACCAGCCTTTCTCTACTTTTGGTTGCACGACCTTTGTTTTGACTGCAGGAGGGGGCGGCGTTTGCACCGGTTTGTTGAGTTTCGGTGGTGCCGCGACTATGAGCGCATTGCCCTGGACCTTCGTTAGGCCGCCGGCTTTTGCTGCCGCGGAAACATCAACATTCGTTTGCCGTTCAAGTTTCAACTTTTGAATTGGACGGCTTGAGTATTGATTTACGACGTTTACGTCAGGTCCGTAGTTGTAAACGGTCTTGTTCTTGTAGGTGATGTTCGTCACGTTCACCGTTTGGGTGATATACGTAACGTTTTGCTCATACGGCACGAGCCGAGAGCGAAGCACTGGTTCGCCGATGTAGCGGACGTCGACGAAATTGTAATATGCTGGACCGATGTCGAATTCGATGTCGAGATGACCGGTCAGCGGCCGGCTTTCGTAAACGGACTCTGTTTCAGGTGGCAAGGGCGCCCAGCCGATGTAGTTGCCGCCCGTGCGCCAGGAAACCCACGCTGGGCCCCATTCATATCCCGGTCTCCAAACCCAGCCATAATCGGCCAGTTTCACCCAACGACCGTAATGGTAAGTCGCCCAGCCGAAATCTTCGTACGAGACCCAGGTCCAGCCATCGTCGGTATAGGCCCAGTAACCATCGGCGTACGGCCGCCAGGTTGAATCGTTGACAGCCACATCCGGTTGCCAGCAATAGCCGTAATCGCCGACTTCGATCCAACTCCCGCCATTCAGGTTGTCGTAAAAGAAATCTACCGAAACGTCCTGGCTCTTGGCCTGAGGCGCAAAAGGCAACAGCAGGGCAAGAACTGCAAATGCACAGAGTAGTTTTTTCATAAGGTCATTGAGTGGTTTGGAGCGTTTGACTTTGTCAGGCGCAACTTTATTCACCCGCTCCAGGTCACGGAAACACCACGCCCCCTTTAGGATATCGCATCAGGCGAGCAATCAGCGCGGACGCAAAACCAAAAAGGACCGGGCCCGATGCCGACAAACAGACAGCACTTGCGGCTGGCTCGGGTCCATCGATCCGACAACCTTGTTGTAATCGGCCAGCGAATTGATCGGTTGCTGATTTACTTCCTCGATCACATCGCCTTTTTGCAACTCGGCCACGCCGGAGTCAGGATCGACATCCGTCACCACGACGCCGTGCACCCCGTTAGGCAAATCCAGCTTACGAGTAAGGTCGGCGGTCAGTTCGCCGACGTGGATTCCGCCTAGCCCGCTAGCACCTTCCGGTTCCTCACCAGGGCTTGGTTGCGTTGGCGGTTGCTGCGGCACGACCCGGCTAGTTTGATAGCCGGCAGGCTGTTCCTTGATTTGCGTCGAGACCGTCATCGGTTTCCCGCCACGCAAAATCTCGAGCTCTACTTTCTTGTTCAGCTCGGTTTGAGAGACCAGCTTCCGCAGCTCAGTGAAACTTTTGACATCATGGCCGTCAAATTTGCGGATAACATCGCCCTTTTGAAGATGCGCATCTTCGGCCGGGGATCCCGACACTACTTCATCGACGAGTACTCCTTCGCCCGAAGGCGGCAGCTGACCGGGCTGTGGGATCCGCATTTGCACTCCGAGATATCCGCGAATAATCCGGCCTTGTTTCAATAGACTTTCCAGCGCGGTGCGCACCGAATTTGAAGGAATCGCAAACCCGACACCGGCTGACGTACCGCTCGTTGAGATAATGGCGGTGTTAATCCCGACGACTTCGCCACGCAGATTGATCAGCGGGCCGCCGCTATTGCCGGGATTGATCGCAGCGTTCGTCTGCAACAATTCGCCGATATCGCTCGAGCGACCTTTGTAACTGATAATCCCGTCCGTTACCGTTTCTTCAAAGCCAAACGGATTTCCGATGGCGAGAACAAAGTCACCTACCTGCACCGAGTCGGAGTCCGCCAAAACGAGCGGGCTAACCGAGGGATTGTCGATCTTGAGCACGGCGAGATCCATCTGCGAGTCGGCGCCAATGAGCCGCGCTTTCTCAACGCGCCCGTCACTCAATTGCACTTCGATTTCGTCCACCTGCGCGACGACGTGATTGTTGGTAATGATGTGACCCTCCTTGCTGACGATCACGCCGGAACCGAGCGAATTTTGAACCAATGCCTCATCGCGACCCTGATACTGTCTTCTCGGATTTCCAAAGAAAAACTCGAATGGATCCATTCCGGATTGCCGGCGAATCCCAATCTTCTTGGAAGTTTTGACCGCCACTACAGACGGCACCACGCTCTTCACCAACGCCCGTCGCTCCTGGTTCAGCGCTTCGAGTGAGGCAACCTGCCTTGGATCGACATTGGGCGAGGTTGCCAGCGTGTATTTTTCCGGAGTCCGCTGGAGTGTGCCCAAACCGCCATGCTTTAGGCGATAGTCGTACAGCGCTGAGATGGCCAGGCTGAGCAGCGCCACAAACAGAAAAAATTTGAAGAGATTTTTCATCAGCTAACGTTCGAAAAGGTTCGTCCCTGTTGTTCGACAATCAACTGTTGGAAACGTTGATTTTGCGGCAGCTCCAGTCTCGGATCGGCGCCAAAGATCGACGTCGCCGCCGCGCGCGCACGTCGCATTAACTCCGCATCGCGTTTCAAGTTGCCAATCTTCAGCGCGGGAAGTCCGCTCTGCGCCGTCCCGAGCAGATCGCCCGGGCCACGGAGTTCCCAATCGGCTTCGGCCACTTCGAAACCGTCGCTGGTTTTTTCCAGCACCCCCAGCTTCGCGGCCGCTTCAGACGACGGCTCGGATTTGAGCAGAATACAATACGATTTGTGTTCGCCGCGGCCGATTCGCCCTCGTAATTGATGAAGTTGAGCCAACCCGAATCGCTCGGCATTTTCAATCAACATCACCGTCGCGTTTGGAACATCGACACCAACTTCAATCACAGTCGTGCTGATCAGGACTTTTGTTTGGCCACGACGAAATCGCTCCATGATCTCCTGCTTTTCCGGTCCGGGAATCCGTCCATGCAACAACTCGCACGCGAACGGGTGCAGGCGTTCGCGCCAGCGTTCGTACTCCGCCGCAGCCGCTTTGGCATCGAGCTTCTCACTCTCTTCGATCAACGGATAGACAACGTAAAGCTGCCGACCGGACTCCAATTGCGACCGCAAAAAACTCAGAACCTCGCCGAGCTTCGCCGAATCGCGAACCGCAGTGACGATTTTTCCACGGCCTCGCGGCATTTCGTCCAGCGTCGAAACATCGAGATCGCCGTACACGGTCATGGTGATCGTGCGCGGGATCGGCGTCGCCGTCATCACCAACACATCCGGGGAGGGTTCGCGACTCGTTAGGCGCGCCCGTTGGGCCACGCCGAACTTGTGCTGCTCATCAATGACCACGAGCCCCAGATTTGAAAACGCAACCTTCTCGTAAAGCAACGCGTGCGTACCGATGATGACGTCGGCTTTCTCGTCACCTTCGACCAGTGGCAGGAAACTTTCTTCCTGCCGCGCCGCGGTGCGGATCGACAACTTCACACCGAGCGGCTCGAGCCAGCGCCGCAAAACGGAATAGTGTTGTTCGGCCAAGATTTGAGTGGGCGCCATGAAGGCGGTCTGATAGCCGGCTTCGACCGCGAGCAGAATTGCCGCGATTGCCACCACCGTTTTTCCCGAACCAACATCGCCCTGAAGCAGCCGATTCATCGGATGTTTGGCGGCAAGGTCGCGCTCGATTTCTCCAATTACGCGCTTTTGCGCTGCGGTCAGATCGAACGGAAGCACGCCGAGAAATTTCCTGAGTAAATCCCCTCGCCCGCAATGCGCGCCGCCAATTCGGACATGCGATTCATTCCGGCGCGACGCAATCAGCATTTGCATCGCAAAAAATTCCGACAGGACCAAATGTTCGCGCGCTGCGCTGAGCGATTCCCAAGTTTCAGGGAAATGAATCGCGCGAATCGCTTCACCGCGCTCTCCATTTATTAAATTCTTCGGCAGCAAAGGTTCGACGGCCTCGGTGTCGAGCTCCTGTAACAGGCGGTACATGATGCTGCGCAAAACGCGCTGGGAAAGGCCTTCGGTCGCTGGATAAATCGGCGTGATCCGGCGGAGGTGAATCGATTGCTCCTGATCATTTTCGATCACCTCAAACTCCGGATGATCCATGCAAATCCGCTTGCCGCGCAGGCGCGGCTTTCCGAAAACGACTAGCTGCTGGCCGGTGGCAATCATTTTCTGGATGTAATGCAGATTGAACCAGCGACAGATGAGTGGCTGACTGAGCGCGTTCGCATTCGGCTCCTGCAACGTCGCTTCGAAGATTTTTTTCCAGCCGCCAAAGCGCCGCAGTGATGTTTTAATTACTTCGCCGGACAAACAAACCGACGTGTCGCTTTCTTCGCGCGGAAATTGCGGGAATTGATGTCGATCTTCGTGGCGTCGCGGAAAATGAGTCAGTAAATCTTCGACAATGGTGATGCCCAGCCTCCGCATCGCCAGAATTTTTGGCCGCGGAATCCAATCGAGTTCTTCGAGAGGTTGCGAGATTTCCATTAACTTGCTTGTGCCGACTCGCGCACCGCTTCCACCCGCATTTCCAAACGCGTTTCACCCTCGTATTCATCCGGTCGAATACGAAAGGCAATGTCCCACGGCGCTGCCGGCAAAGAATGAGAGGCCGCCCCGAAAAAGATGGCGCGCCTCTGGTAATTCTGTTGCCGCAACACCAAGGCCAAATGATTTTCTCCGACGACTCGCGGCGCAACTACTGATTCGACTGCGCGCGCAAAAAAGATCGGCTGCGCATTCCCGTTGCCAAATGGCTGAAGCATTTCGTGCCAGGCGAGGAAATCGATATTCAATTCCGAGAAGCTGATCTCGTGATCCAATTCGAGTCGCGGCTGCAAATCTTCATCCGTCAAAAGCTCCCGTGCCACGGATCGGAAGTGCTCCGCGAAGAGATCGACATCTTTTTCGTGAATGGTCAAGCCTGCCGCCATTTCATGACCGCCATACTTTTCGAGCTTGTCCGCGCAGTGGGTTAGCGCCTGCACCAAGTTCAATCCCTCGATGCTGCGACCACTTCCTTTGCCAAGACCGGTCTCATCAAAGCCAATCACGATAGCCGGCCGATGATATTTGTGAGCGATGCGCGACGCCACAATGCCAAGAACGCCCGCATGCCAGCCGCGCGCCCACACCACAACGGCCGCATCGCGCGAGGCGTCGAATTCCTTGGCAATCTTCTCTTCAGCCGCGACGAAAATCTGTTTTTCAACGTCCTGTCGTTCGCGGTTTTGTTTGTCCAAGAATTCGGCCAGCTCCGCGGCTTCGCTTTCACTTTCGGTCAACAGAAGCCGAAGCGACTTCTCGGCGGTGCTCAAGCGTCCGGCTGCATTTAATCTCGGTCCAAGCCGATAAGCGATGTCGTCCGTCAAGATTGGTCCGTTCACGCCACTGACTTCCATTAATTTCTTCAAACCCGGTCTTGTCGATCGTCGGATCTCTATTGCGCCACGCTGGACAAACGTCCGGTTCTCGCTGCGCAATGGAACGATGTCCGCCACAGTCGCGAGGGCCACCAGATCCAGTTTTGATTTGAGATCGAAATCGATGGGTCTCGTTTTCAATAACGCGTGACAAAGTTTGAAAACGATTCCAGCAGTGCACAAATAGTGAAACGGCGAGGACGAATCGATTTTTGGATTCACGACCGCCTCGCACTCGGGCAGCGCCAATTTTGGTTGGTGGTGATCGACGACGATTACGTCGACTCCGCGGCTGCGAAGATCGACAATCTCCGGAGCGGACGATGTTCCGCAATCAAGGGCAATGAGGAGTTGAGGGTGATGCAGCTCAAAACAGCGCTGAATGCTTTCGCGACTCAGTCCATAACCTTCCTCCATTCGCAATGGTAGAAACAAATCGGGCGCAGTACCATAAGCGCGTAAAGTTTCAGCGAGCAACGCAAGCGAGCTGACGCCGTCCACATCGTAATCACCAAACAGAACGATGCGTTCATGCCGATCCAGCGCCGCGATGATGCGCGCCACGGCGGTTTCCATGGTTGGCAACAAAAACGGATCGCTCAGCATTTTCAGGCGGGGCCGGAGAAAGGCCTGAACCTCATCTGCGGTGCTAAACCCTTTGCGCAGGAGCAATCGCGCAACGCATTCACACCCGCAAATTTCGCTCCATGAGATTGATTCGCCGTTCAGTTGTTCGGGGGGAAGAATGATCCAGCGACTCTGCACTGATTACTTTATCTGCCGGACACTTGCTGACAACATCGCAACATAATCAGTTGACTCGGTCCGCCGCGCTCAAATAGACAGAAGGCGTGAAAGTAATCGCTATTTTTCTGGTTGGTTGCGCGTTCGCTTTATCCGGGTGCGCACTTGGCAAAAAAATGTTAGAACAGCCGAGCGGACCGCCGCAAAAGCCGACCCCCAAACTCGAGCGCAAAACCGAAGTCTTTACCGGCAAAGTGGTAATGATTGATGGCGCGTATCGTCTGCGTCTTTTGAAAGATCCCGACATGATTCTGCGTTTGACGCGCGCGCGCAAAGAAAGCGAGTTTGCGCAACAGCAAGTCAACTTGCGGAAGTATTACGAGAAGACGATCTCCGTGAACGGGACGCTTTACGACGACTGGATTTTCGGCGCGGACATCGTCGGCCAATGGACGCCGCTGGGCGGCGATACCGGACCGAACATGAGTGCGCCAAAGGCGACCCGGCCTTAGCATTGAGCCGCTAATCGCTTCGTAAGCCGAATGGCGTCGAACGGCACGCGACCTTTCGCGTCGTTGTCGAAGTAAACGAAAACGTCACGCGCTTGATTGTCGATCTTGCGGTCGCTAATTAATCTTGCGTCGCGCGGATGCTTGCCTTTTCGCCAGAGCTTGATTCGCTCAGCCCACCAAGTGAGAGCGGGACCATCGTAGCCGCTGCCATAGAGCTGTTCCGCGCCCTGCAATCGAATATAGACAAAATTCGCGGTGAGATCGAACCGTTGATTTCCACCGAGTTGAAAATGCCCGCAGCGAATTCCAGCTCGCGGTGTTGCGCCAAGTCCTTGGGATACAATTTCCCGCGCCAACCGCGGTAACGCCAGCCGGAGATGCCGATCCGCAATTAGTCGCCGGCTAAGCGAAATCGAGCACGAAGTCGCGTTCCGGCAGCAGTTCGTGCTTTTGGCATAACTTGGCAAAGGCGCGCAGGCCTTTCTTCTCATCTTCTCCAAAACTGAATCGGAGATGATCGCGGTAATAGCAGCGACAAAATTCGGGATCGAATTCGGCTCGACCGGCGATGACGTTGTCGATGCAGCGGAGGTTTTTATCGCGCAATTGGCGCAGCTGGTCGGCGATTGCCTTGGGATTCTTAACCTCCGGCCGCGCGAGCCATAGCGCGTAAACGAATGGAAAATCGCGAAGTTGTTTCCATTGCTCGCCGAGATCCCAATATTGGAAGTCGTTGGGATGTTGTTGCCGAAAACGAATTGCCTGATCGCCGATTAGTAGGCGCGCGGATTTCTCCGAATCAGAAGGTGTCGATCTAATCACCGGCCTCAGATTCAATTCAGCAAGTAAACAGCGAAGCAAGTTGCCCGATGTTTCGGCCGCGGGGTCGAGCTCAATTTTTCTTAGGTCGACAAATTCACCGCGATACGCGACAACCACGCTGTAAACTGGGCCATCCGACGAAATCGAAACGCCGTCGATGATGCGGTAAATGGGGCTCCGAAGGAATTCGAAGCTTGAGACGAGTGCGACATCGAGTTCTCCGTGAGAGAGCTGTGCGCAAAGCACAGAGGGGTGATCGAGAACCACATCGTCTTCCCAACCGTGAATGAGCGGGCGGGCGTTGAGATACTTAACGCAGCCAATGCGCAGTTGTCGGTCCTGCACTCGTTAGGCGCAGGCTAGCTCAGCCTCGGGTTCTGGCCGAGATGTCGATTGTTTCTCGCCGTTCGTCAGGTGACGATAGTGGCTGTCGCGCTGAACGGGCACGCGGCCCGCTTCACGAATCGCGTGCTCAAGGGCGGCAATCGTTTGCTGCTGGGGCGTGGTTGCGCCGGCCATGTGGAAGATTTTTTCCTCCATGATCGTGCCATGCAAATCGTCCGCGCCGTAACTCAATGAAACCTGCGCAACCGGCAGACCGGTACTGACCCAATAAGCCGTCAGATGATCGATGTTATCGAGATAAATCCGACTTACGGCAAGGTTACGAAGCTGCTCAATGGCCGATGCCCGTTTGATATAAGCGAGAACGGTGGTCTGCGGTTCAAAAGCGAATGGGACAAAGCCGCTGAACCCCCCGGTCTCGTCCTGAAGCTGGCGCAGTTGGCGTAAGTGATCGACGCGTTGCTCAAGGGTTTCCACGTGGCCATAGAGCATCGTGCAGGTGCTGCGACCCCCCATCCGATGCCAGATTCGGTGAACATCCAGCCATTCCTCCGCGGTCTCCTTGCCTCGGCAGATCCGATCGCGGACCTCGGCATCGAAGATTTCCGCGCCGCCACCTGTGATCGAACCAAGGCCGTGTTCTCGCAGCAGGTCCAGAGTGTCCGGGATCGACATCTTGAAGATTCGATCCGCAAGATGACGCACCTCAATCGCGGTGAAGGCCTTGATGTGAAGGTGCGGATCGAGAGCGCGCAAACCATCCAAAAGTTCCACGTACCAGTTTTTTTTCAGGGTTGGGTGCAAACCACCGACCATGTGCACCTCCGTTATCCCGAGAGGAAGCGCGTCCGCGACCGCTTGAATAATTTCGCTCGTTGCATGCTCAAATGCGTGGGCGTCGCGTTTCTTGGCGGCAAAGGCGCAGAACTGGCACGATAAAACGCAGATGTTTGAATAGTTGATGTAACGATTATGGATGTAGCTCGCGAAATTCCCGTTTTTGCGCTCGCGCACAACGTTGGCCATCATCCCAAGCGCGTTTAGATCGTTCGAACGATAAAGCGCAAGAGCCTCAGACTCCGAGACGCGGTCCCCCGTCTCGATTTTCTCAGCGATCGGCCTAAGTTCCTTTGAAATAAGTGTGTAATTCATCCGCGAGCCGAAGCTGAAAACCTTATGGCTTACCATGCACAGGCGCCTGAGGAGTTGCAACAAAAAGCACCACGACCACTGCGGCTTGAAAAGGGGCCTGAGGACGCCTCATAACTTCGAATCACGCGGTCTCGATCTACGTCTCTTTACCCAATGGCCGATCCAAAACTGCCGGCGAGTCCGGAGGATGACGCCGAGGATGTTCGGCTGATGGGCTTGGTCGCGCGGGGCGATACAGCCGCATTCGAGGCGCTGGTAGAACGGCATCAGGCACTCGTCGCGGGAACTGTGGCGCGAATGCTCGGCAGCAACTCCGATGTGGAAGACATCGCGCAACTGGTTTTTATCCGGGTTTGGAAGAGCGCCGGACGTTATGTCGCCCGCGCCAAATTTACGACCTGGTTGCTGAAAATTACGCGGAATCTCGTTTTTAATGAAATGCGACGCGCAAAGCGCCACCCGCATCAGCCGGTCCAGATCGATCCCGAGGCGGAAGAATTGCCACTAAAGGACGAGGCGGCCGCCACGCCGAGCGCGACGCTGCTTGAGGACGAATTACAAACGGTAATCGAGCGCGCAATTACGCAGCTCCCGGAAACCCAACGAATGGCCCTCGTGCTACGACGCTACGAAGAACTTAGTTACGAAGAAATAGCGGACGTCATGGAGCTCTCCGTTCCCGCAATCAAAAGCCTTCTCTTTCGCGCACGAACCGAATTGCGCGAGCGATTGCAAGGTTACTTGAAGGAATAAAACAAAGAGGGCGGGCCCCTGCGCGGGTACCCCCTATCAACCCCCGATATTCCCTGAAATTTCCCACTCGTTACGGTCTTTGACGTCCCTCCTGAACTGAGTCCCTTCATCAGGCGCTGGAACCGGGTGGCCAACAGATCGCATATATGACCTGGGCGGTGATCGCGGCGTGCTTGCGGTCTTCACAGTTCGCGCGCAAAGGTCACAAGAAAAATCTGTTAAACAGCGAAAGATTTTTTGAAGAACCCAAAGTGACTGTGAGCCGTCTTTACCGCTACAAGTCTGGTGGCTATTGTGACATTCGGAGCGAGGTGGCCCGGTGAGAGAAATCACCGAACTGGAACGCGGATTGCTGGGATACTATCTTAATTAGCCTATTCGTCCTACAGTTGTTATGAAACGAATTATTCGTGGCCTTTGTCTATCTGTGATGCTAGCCGCAACCCAATTAACCATCGCCCAAGCCCCAAATTCACCAGACCAGGCAAGAATATTGGCTTTGATGAAGGAAGTGCAGGCCCAGCAAGCGCAGATCGTCGATAACGAGGCAAAGATCGAAACCAAAGTCGCCGATGTTGCCGAAAAGGTTCGTGTCGCGCGAATCTTTGCCGCCCGAGGTAGATGAGTCGATTTAACGTGAAGACTTTGTTGATTCTACTTACCGTCGCGCTGGTGGCTCAAGCAGCTCCAGCCCAATCGCCAATGCCCGTGGTCACCCCTGCCGCCTCAGGTGTGCCGGCCGCATCCGCCAATCCAGCTCAGCTGGCCCCGGACTCATCCTCAAATCAGGCTGCTCGAGCAAATGAAGGCCGCGAATGAGCAGATCTTGAGCAAACAAAAGGCGGTTTTAGAGCGTCTCGACGAAATGGACCAAGCGGCCGATCAACTAAAAGCGTTTGCTCAACGCGGTTAAAGCTGCGCGGACCGGATTTCTCGCACGAAAGTCACTTTTACCAACGGCGGTCGTCCTCTATAAGAATGCTCGGTCTGCTGGCACGTATGAGCTCTTGGTAGTCTCTTTTTCTCCGAGGGCGCCAGGCCTTCCCACCCGAGGCGATGCGTTCCCGCTTGAGGGTTACGAGCTAGGATGATTCCCCTTTCTGATTGCGGGCAGCCGATTGGCGCGCAGAGGTTCGCCGTTGAATTCCCCATCGATTTGCCCATCAAAGCATCGCGTTCAGCACGTAGTTGTGCTCTGCGATCAGCATCGTCAGGTTTGCCCGTCAAAGGAGCGGCTAATTCTTTTCAATTTCGGCGATTCGTTCCTGCGTGTTGAGCCGGCGGGCTGGCTGGTAGAGTCCTGGACTTTGAACGATTCGGTTGAGAATAGACGGCGGCTGCGGTTCTCCGCGGCTGTGTAGACACTCACCCTATTGCAGGCCGCCGCCAAGGACGTGCTGA
>Ga0307479_10004492_pt1 | contig 12760 bp, 9 predicted proteins | sample atmos_gasesECM4C_FD_203743 | JGI IMG/M metagenome (GOLD analysis project Ga0307479, IMG submission 203743) | Hardwood forest soil microbial communities from Morgan-Monroe State Forest, Indiana, United States - atmos_gasesECM4C_515 | ecosystem: Environmental > Terrestrial > Soil > Temperate...
TCCCTTCATCTACTTTGGCCGCCATAAAGTGAACCGTTACGCCTACCGCCTTTTCGCCATGAAACATTTGCCAGAAGGTGGGCATCATGCCTTTGTACCGTGGAAGTGGCGCATGGTGAATGTTAACGCAGCCTCGAGGCGGAAGGGATAGAATCGTCTCCTTCAGAATATAAGGGCAGGCGACCGAGACGATCTGATCAGCACCACGCTTCCGAGCGGAGTCAACGAACTCGGCAGCGTTCGGGTTGCCAACCTTCTCGTAAGGGATGGCGTATGCTCTGGCCGCTTGTTCAAGGCTATAAAACTGTCTGGCCTCGCGGCCCCTCCTGAACTTGCCTAGGATCCGGTACTTTGTGGTCCTGCCGAGTAGCCTAATGAAACCAACCAGGCCGTAGAGGGACGTAAGTTCCCGTAGAAGCTGGACTCGCGATCTCTTCCCCATAGTTGGGCTGCAAGAAATTTTCAGGATTTCGAATTCCGATGAGTAGTTTCTGAGAAACTCATCAAAAAAAGGCAGAACGTAGAGAGGGTCGTTCTGAGTGAGAAACTCGATTCGCATCCTTCGCTAGCTCCTGACCGTTTCCCAAACTACGTATTTACGGCCGCGCATCACTTCCAAAATGCTCCGCAGTGCTGCAGCATTGAGCGTACAGAAATAAAGCGGGATGCCTAGAGGTTTCCACAAGCGATGCAGGGGAACAAGCAACGTCAAAAGTGCGAATCCATAAAAACCAACTTGCAAAGCCAAAGGTATGCCATACCAGGTGTGGTTCCAAAGCACAGCACTACTAACGAACAACAACAGCAAGAAAAGAGGGACCATCCATCGTAAGACTTTGTGCGATAACAACTGCACACTAACCCAGCCGTACTTCCACGGATTCAACAGATTCGACACGCTGAGGATGCCCCGAATCCCACGGGTCACCACCCGCACGCGCATCCAAAACTCGTCTTGTGAAGACTTGGTCGTTTCCTCGTAAGCGAGCGCGCGATCTTCAAAAACCACACGGTATCCCTTCTGAATGGCCCAAAGCGGCTGCACCAGATCGCTGATCACATCCGGATGAAGCCGCGTATAGGCCGCACGGCGAACTGAGTAAATGCATCCGCAGCAACCAGAGATGGTCCGAATCCGCGACTGCATCATCTTGATGAAATTTTCGTAATTCCAAAAGGCGATCATGCCGGAGCCAGTTGGCGACTTCCCCTCCGGATCAAAGTATTGATAACGGCCGCTTGCCGCGCCGACTTTCGGATCTGCGTAATTGCTCGTAAGGTACTGGAGAGCTAGCGGATGATAGACCGTGGTCGCGTCAGAGAAGATCAGGACTTCGCCCTGCGCGGTTTCAACGCCCAAGTTTTGTGCGTTGGTTTTTCCCATTCTCTGTGGTGCCCTGAAGAGCCTAACCCGCGGATCCGTAAAGGACTTCACAATCTCGTCTGTGCGATCAGTGGAGCAATCCGAGAGCACGATGATTTCCATCTTGTCCGGGGGATACTCGAGAGTCAGCGTTTGCTCGATTTTTTTCTGAATACCGGTTTCCTCGTTATAAGCGGCAATGAGTACGGAGATCTTTGGGAGATATCCGAGAGAAGCTTTCGAGCGCCGAGCAAAAAGCCCAACTAAGGCGAGCAATAAAGGATATCCCAGATAAACATACACCAGTGTCCCGAGGCTCAACCAAACCAGGACCACCGCAACTGTTTGCAATAAATTAGACATTCTTTGCCACCAGTAACTCGTCGTAGATCCCCATGAGCCGATTCATCATGGCATCAATACTGAAGCTTGCCTTCACGGTTTCCCTCGCGGTCTCGCCCATTCGCCGGGCCATCACTGGGTTTCGGAGGAGCCGGAGAATACGATCCGCCATCGCCTCAGAATCTTCGCTGGCAACCAAGTAACCGCTCTTGCCCTCCTGCAGTGCCTCAGCATTGCCACCGACGCGGGTCGCGACGCATGGTAGACCGCACCCCATCGCCTCGATAAGCGCATTGGAGAAACCTTCATTCCGAGAAGGCAAACAAAAGACATTACTGGCTCGAAGAACTGGAAAGGGATTGGTCATCTCCCCCACGAACTGAATACTTCTTTCCAGGTGTAGCGACGTCACGAGCCTTAGCAAAGCAGCCATCGTCTCTGGTTCCAGTACGCGCCCCACAACGAGGAATACTGCTTCGGGGAACTCGTTGCGAACGAGCTTAGCGGCTGAGACTAAAACATCGATTCCTTTAATGGAGCGAATGTTCGCTAGGGTCGAAATGATGGGCACTTCAGCGGGCAAGCCCAGCTGTTGCCGCGCATTGCCCTCTGCGGCCTTGCTATCCAACTCGGCCATATCAACGCCATTGTAGAGCGTCTCGACTCGATCAGGTGATAGATGATCGTGCTGGATACAATAGGCGCGGACTTCATCTGAAACAGCAAGAACGCGATCAAAAAACCGATTGACGATGGGGTAGGCAAATTGATGTTTACGCGCTCGAAGAATTCCCATGTCACGCCGGCTGGAAATCAGGATTGGGCAACCACTGAGTTTCGCAATGGACGCCGCCCAAATGTCAGAAGTCTCAAAGAAAGTATGAACAATTGTAGTATTTTCCGATTTGAGAATTCGTCGAAGTCGGAGTGCCATTTTCGCGGCATTGACGTCGTAGGTTTTGCGGAGAGGCAGGACGTGTAATCGACCAGTCAGCTTGATCAGCGGCTCAAGCCGTTGATCAATTTCAAATGTAACAATGCTAGCCCTGAAACGCTCTGAAGAAAGACGGTGCACAATTTGAAGCAGTGCATGCTCTGCTCCCCCAAGCTGACACAATTGATCGACTACATAAAGAATCTGCGGTCGAAGCTTAGCTATTCTTGAGTCTGTCGTCACACCTGTTCCGACCACGTGAACCTCTTGTGCGAGCGCGAGAATGCCTTTCTTCGGCTAATTGGGGTCAACTTTTCATCATCTGGAAGAGAGCTATTTTTCTATACATCCGCTCAAAATGTAGCAAGAACCTAATGCCCGAATCGGTGTTCGATCAAGAGCCTCAAGTTTCTCATCGATACCGAAATTCAGCTTGGAGGTAAACGTGCAAAGCGGCGCCGGTAACAAGGAATAATGGACATATCTATCGGCCTCTATTCTGAAACCTTGATGCGTCAAGGATAGGCGGGCAACCGATGGGCGGTGCTTTCGTGGCAGAAAATTGAAGCTCATCGCTCCTTCATCGCCCCCAACAAAGACCGATCTGAGGAAGGAGGCAAACGATCGGACAATTTGCATCTTCTTCATCCAATAGAGGGGCGTTGATAAACAGACCGTGTAACCGAACCGATTCGTGAAGCAAAGGAGAAAGCGCCCACCAGGCTTTAATACGCGAGCTGCCTCGACGATTAGATTTTCGTCGGACGGAAGATAGTCAATCACTCCGGCGCATACCGCGGCGTCAAACGAGGAGTCTGGCACCGGGACGGCCTCGACATCCGCCATTTTGTAGTCCCACTTGTCGGCGACGCCCTCAGCAAGAGCTTCTTTCTCGCTTAGTGAAATCATGGATGGAGAAGCATCAACACCCAGACCGCAATAACCCATTCTGGCCAAATCGCGCGTTAATCGCCCCGGCCCGCATCCCAAATCCAAAATCCTCGATCCTGCAGGGAGGTTCCAACTTCGGACGAACTCCAAGATCGCCCGGTGACGAACTTGCAGAAGATCTCCGCTCGCTTTGACCAAATACCTCTCGTTGTAGACGCTTGCTTTGGAACGGAAGTATTCGACCGCGTTTTCCTTTAGCTTTTGTTCTCGCTGCATAAGCGCTGACATTCATTCTCTCGTCTGTCTTGCTGCGCTCACCCATGTCCTCAGGTGCCGATGGGGGATGGAGAGCCCGCATTTTCTTAGCGCTGCGCTATTAGAAATCTACCGGAGATTCTACACGCCATCTATCCGTCCTGCTCCTGACTTCCCCGGGCCGTGGATTGGGCACCAAGCACCGTCTGTTACGCGGTCAGATTTAAACAGAGAGAGTCTTTAGCCCTTTCTCAGCTCTCGTTCCACACCGTCCCACCCTAGTTGTTCTCTTTCTACGTCCGTCCCTCTGAGAGCCACTACCTATTTCTAATGAACTGCCGCCCTGAATCCAATACGCCGTATATCTCTCAGCGGGTCCGAGAGACATTACTCCATATTGAGTATTAGCAATTGTGCTGCCATACCCTACAGTCTACGATATTGAAAAAGAACAACTTATCTTCTTATCGGCAAGAGGCCCCAGGCTCTGAAACGGTCTGTGGAGCATATTGTGGCAAAAGCTTTCACCTAGTACGACTTGCGGGAAGCGCGAGAATGCACTCCCAATCGGCCTTGTTCCTTCGTACCAGGATCCTTAGCGTGAGTTAGCTGGACTATTCCAGCCGAGAGCGAAGTCCCTCACCTGCCCAATCTCGGTTGAAGCGCCGGCTTGCTCCTCGATGGCAGCATTTTGCTCGACGCCAGGCTCTTCTCCTGCAATCATTCTCCCTCGGATAGCCATCGCTGCGATTACGCACAAAAAGCCGGTTTCTTCGATATAGGTCCAGCGATCACCGAAGGCGTTCGCCACCATAGTCGTAACTACCATTCCTGCCAAACCTAAACCTATTCCGCGCAAGAAATCCTCAGCTAGCGCTGTACGGAACAGACTATAACCCGCCGTGAACATTCGCGAAATTATTCCAAGAAAGACAATAAGGCCGACTATGCCCATTTCCAGCATGACCTTGACGTAATAGTTGTGCGTGTCTTCAAAGCCGCCCACGAGATGCATAAATTTGTAAGTGTCGAAACCCGTACCAATCCCGGGATTTGCCTTGACTATCTCTACTGCGTTTTTCCAGAGTATCAAACGGGTACCAGCCGAAGAATCCAATTCTCCATTGCTATCCTGCGTCATGAAGACGCGCTCTCGCACCGCGCCCGGCACAAGACTTTGCCATGTCAAGAGGAAGACGGCCAAAATTAGCAGGAGCTTTCGATTCTTCAGCAGTCCTATGAACAATACGCCGACTATTACGGCCGCGTAGCCTCCACGAGACATGGTGTAAGTTATCGTTACGAGACAGGTCCCGATAACCACCAAGTATCCTATCTTTGGCAGCGATTTCATTTTATGGACACTACACAGCCCTAGTAAGAAAACGGAAAACTGTGCCTCCAATGCCGCCAATCCATTTACACCCGCGTAACCAATCGCTCCAGCATCGCGAGCCTCGTAGGAGAACGTAGAGAGATTGCGCTGTCCCATGAAGTTGTTATAGCTCCGGTTCATAATAAGGACTGAAAGACACATGAGAAGTAGCAATACCTTCATCTGTTTAGTGTTCTTGATGGAAGCTAACACGAGGAAAAATAAGAGAAAGATCACCATGTAATTCTTCCAGTCCGACATGCGCTCATCGTTGAACCAGAATGGAAAAGGGAAATCCAAAAAGAAAGCTCCCCGCCAGAGCGATAAATAGGTCAACACTGCTAAAACTGATAGCCAGCGTCTCAGCGGGGTGTTAATGAAGATCGAATCTCCTTTCCTAAGCACGCCGATTACAACTCCCAAAAGCGCGAGGTCAATCCACTGAGCGCCCAGGGGATATTCGTGAAGCCTAAATCGGAGAGTCTGAAGAGGGAGCAGTGGGACTATGTAGTAGATACCAATTTCCGGACGCCAAAAGGCACTTGCAAAAAACGCTGCAAGGCCGGCAATGTACAACAGCAGAGGGATCAAGCCAGGCAGCAACTCTGAGAGATGAAGACCCATGGGATCTATATCCTTTCGTCTCTCTCAATAGGAACTAACCTGTGTTCTCCATCTCTCTCGAGGGAAACTAAATCCCCCTTTTTGTCATTTATCTCCTTAACTGACCCGTTCTCTGTTCTCGTATTCGAAACCCGTGCTTTACATTCCAATTTCCTGCCATCCCTTTTCAAGATGTCAAGGTTGACACTGCGGAGGATCCTCGCCCGAGTCTCCCAGCTAAAATCGGAGCGTGCCCGCCGGACCCCCGCTGCCCCGAGTCTTTCGCGCAAGCCTGGGTCTAGCAAAAGCTGTCGCAGCCTCCCCGCAATTTCGTCAGGATCATCCGGATTCACCAAAAACCCGGTAGAGCCGTCGGCAATCGCTTCAGCGGCCCCTCCCGTCCGGCCTCCGATCACCGGTTTGCCAACTGCATTTGCTTCCAAAAACACAATCCCGAACCCTTCCACATCGCCATCTTCTGCTTGGCGGTTTGGCATTAACATGATGTCACACAGATTGTAGATGTCAGGTAACTCCGTACCTGGAATGAAGCCGGCAAAAGTCACGCGATCGCTTAAGCCTGCATCTTGGACAAACTGGCGCAGCCGACCCTCTTCTGGCCCCCTTCCAACAATCAGGTAATGGGCATCCGGAACCTCGCGGGACACTTTCTCAAACGCTTGCAAGGCGACTCCATGGCCTTTCCTCGGAACCAGGCGCGCCACGGTCAACAAAACGATCTTGCCTTCTAGTCGGTAACGCTTAAGGAGATCGGTCCGGGGAGGCATCGGTCTGAATCTTGTGAAATCGACTCCCGGAGTAATCTTATGTATGCGCTCTTCCGCTACGCCGATGCGAAGCAAATTCTGGCGCGCGAAATCGGAATTAGCGACGACGGCATCTGCATATTTGTAAATCCGATTGCGAACAGGCGGCTGGTAGCGGAAGTGATCGGTTTGAGTGATTTCCTCGCCGTGGCAATAGACAACATACGGCAATCCGAGGAGCTTCTTTAGAATCATCGCAGTCACCCCGGGAGGATACAGATCCCCGGCGTGCACAATATCCGGCGAATAGCGCAGCGCGTGCCAGGCTGCATCCAGAAAGGGACCAAGCCCCTTGGGCAACTCTTGATACTTCAAAGAAGCCAACGGCTTGTATCGCCGGCTAATTCGAAAGAACTGCGTCGATGCGAACTTGTCAAATTCCTTCCAACCGGGAACCTTTTTCGTCAAAATTGTGACTTCAGAGTCTCCTAGATCCACCAAATTTCGATAAATGTTATTGTAATACTCGCGAGAGCCTCCGGCATGAGGCAAGAAGGAGTCCGTCAGCATCAGAATCTTCATACCGATATCAGAAGTTGGACCAGAATCGCTCAAGTGCCGATTCTCCGAGCCGCGGCAACAAAACAATAATGCCGAACCCTCCTTGAGCTACTATTTGGACGGGCCAAGTTTGACGCAAGTATCAAAGAATTGGGTGAATCTTCCATAGGAGTCCTGCTACGGCCCCGATCGCGAGAATCGAGAAGCTCACAGCGAAAGCAACGAACCGCAGATGCTTTCGACGTTCTGTAGGAGATTGAATATGAGGAATTGCCGCTAGCATAAGAATAGGCTCGGGGTAGGCAACGCGAATCTCTCTCTCTGTCTTGACTCTGGGATCGAGGTATTCTTTCAAGATCACCACAGCTACGGAACCAAAAAACGACATAAAGAATGAGAGCACCATGTACTTGAGACGGTTCGGTTTGAAGGGCCTCTCGGGAACAAGGGCCGGATCCAGTAGAATGAATCTTTCTCCTTTCTCCTGCGTATCGAGCTGATTCGACATGTCCGCAGCATAGCTCTTGCTCAGCAAAGAATCATAGCGGCCCTTTGAAATATCATAGTTGCGCGTAAGATCTATCATCTCCTGCTCGCGTCGTGGGATTGCCTCGACTTTAGCCTGATAACTCGCAATTTGCTCGCGGATTCGCTTTTGTTCCTCTTTCAAACGCTGCATTTCCCTCGCGATCGTTTCGAGCCGTAGCCCTTTTGCAGTAGGCTCGGTCGAACGCGAAGTCTCAGAAGGTTTGTCAGCCGGGAGCGCATTTAAGCTTTCGCTGACATGATTCAGCCGCCTGACCACCTCGCGCACATCAGGGAACTCGTCTGTATAGCGTCGGCGAAGTTCACTAAGCCTTGTTTCGAGCTGGTTTTTCTCCATTTCCAACCGCACCCTCTCGGACGCTGCTGGTTGAGGAATGCCTCCTGGCATCGACACTGAGTCCGGTAGCTCCGTGAGAGTCAACCGTTCCTCATCGAGTCGGCTGAAATTACCTGCATTCGCCTGCAACTCTGCCTGCAAGCCCGACAGGGTATGGAGAAGAGCCTCTTGTTGCTGCGGCAATTCCCCGAGATGAGACATCTTGTATTGACGAAGCTTATCTTCCTGCTCTTCGAGTGCCTTCTTCGCCTCTTGCAATTGCGAACTCAAAAATTCCGTTGTTCCAGAAGCCTTTTGCTCCCGGCTCTTGAGATTCCATTCGATAAAGTCCGAAGCCAGCTGATTTGTAACCTTGGCAACGATGGCAGGATCTTTCCCCTGATAGGTAATCGAGAAAACAGCCAAGCCGCCTCCAGACTGCTTGACTTCGATCTCGACGTCGCTTCTCATCTGCTCTATGACTGCCTCACTCGTGGATGTTCGCCGCATTTGGGCATAGAGGTCCCACTTATCAATGACCTTCTGCAAGCGAGTCGCACTCAACACCTCTTGGCTCATGGTTTGCAGTCGTTCCCCGGGGCTTACCCGCACGAGTTCCGAAACGAATTGTTCCGGTACCTTTTGAGGGTCCACCTCCACCGTCGTCGTTGCTTTATATTTGTTGGGCAAGAGCGCGATCCCGACGAACGCGGTAAGCGTCAACCCAACTGTCATTAAGTAAACCCACCATTTATCGCGTCGGATAAACTGCAAGTACTCCTGTACTTGGGCTAGAGATAGTTCTGTGTTCGGAGAATTCATCTATTTATTTCTTCCCTTGCCATGTCCATCGGACAATCAATAACATCTCAATCCGTCACAACCCCTCTGTCTCAGTCCTTCGCTCACTTGACAATTCGCGTTGGCAGCGGGTTCCATCCCAGCGAGATCAATGCCACATTCTGCGTTTGAATCGGTCCTCCGGAAACTTGCTCGAAGCGCCTATATGTTGCTCCGAGGGCAATGGTACGCGACAGCTTCCAAGAAAGATCAGCTCCGACGAAATAGCCTACATAGGCTCCTAAACCAGCTTGCGCGCGGACGCTCCGGGCATAGCCCGAGTTCAAGTTAATCTCGAAAGACTCCGAAAGTTGTCTATCGTAGGAAACTGCAGCAATGTCACTCCATCGCGTATTAGCCAAATAATTGGTCATGTAGGAGCGGCCAGCCGTAAGTCCCATTCGAGACCTCCGGCTCAAGGTATAAGACATAGTAATTTCGTAATTCCCATTGGCTCCTTTGCATTGAGCCGTTTCAAACTCGGGGCCTGCGGCAACGGATAGATAGAGATTGCGACCAACTTGACGCGAAACTCCGAAGCTAAAGCCGTAGCCGTCACAACTTCCCAGAGATAATACTTGGTGGTGGTAGTTGCCCCCCATATTGAACGACGTGCGAGGGGATACCGCTGCGGAATAGGATGCTTGAGCGGAAGTCGAACTGCTGCTTGAACCACCATCAAGCGGTGAAAAATAGGATTCCTGGGCGGAGAAATTCAGAGCCTGGGAGGGGCTTCTCTGCCAGGTGAGGCCCACATTATCCGCTGTTGAAAACACTTTACCTCTATTGAACTGGAAAACGGCCGAACTGGGATCTAGGACCGGAACCCCTTTATTGACGTCAAACGCAGGCGGACTTAACAATCGAGAGGAATCCGTTCCGTAAGAGTTCGAGCTACTCAACTGCAGCACCCAATTCCGTGCTATCGGTTGGCCAAGAGAAATGGTTCCGGCTTGAAACACTTCGCGACTCGATGGACCCGAGATGCTTTGTGTGACCGTGGGCGCATATTGGAGGCTAAACGAGGAGTGATTGCTTGCATTGATGAGGGCAACATGGGCGTTCCAGAGGAGCGCGCTGCTGTCCTGACTTCCGGAATTTCCTTCAGAATTATCGTATGATTCCGAAACTCCCATGCCATACACGAAGAATGTACGCCGCTTCGTTTGCAGCGTCCCAAGATCCATGTACCGCTGATCCGTGCCAAGGAGCGCGATATTGGGGGAATAGCTAGGCATCGCCAGAATGGCCGGCTGGACATCCTGGGACTCCGTCGAAGGAGCCGGCTTGCCGGGGTTTTGCTGCGGGTTTTCCTGCGCGACAAGGACACTGCTTGAGCCACTTAGAACGTAGAGACAGAGCACCATCCGCATCCGCAAACTGTAAAGGTTTCTATGACTGTTTTGTCTCATGGCACCACCACTGTGTCACCAGGGTGCAGCAGTATGTTCTGCTCCGGTTTCTCGCCCTTGATGACCTGCGAATAATTAAAAGGAAACCTCTGTTGTTTTCCATCCACCGTTCTCAATAGGAAGATGCCTTTCTTGTTCGCGAATGTTCCCAGTCCACCGGCGCTCGAGATCAACTGCAATATGGTGGTTGGAACTAGCAGCGGGTAAGTTCCCGGTTTGGCCACCTCCCCAGTAATGGACACCACTCTGCTTCGGATCTCGGTCACGGTCACTGTGACTTGGGGGTTCGTTAAAATGGATTGCAACTTGTTGGCCAGCAAACTCTGGGTTTGCACAGGAGTCAGCCCGCTAACGAGCACTTCTCCAATCAGTGGAAGTGAAATCTTCCCGTCCGGTCGCACGACGACATTCTGAGATATTTCGGGCTCTTTCCAAACATTGATGTTCAGGACGTCAGATTCACCAATGACGAAGTCGCTCGGTGGCGCGATCTGTCCAGAAGCCGACGGAGATCCTTTCGAATCGACGTTTTTACCCTGAACAGGCGGCTCCTTCTGGTTCGCTTGGGCATGAGTCCCAGCATCTTGAGCGAAGCCGACTTGCATGTATCCAAGGACGGCTAAGACCAATGTCCCGATCAGCCAGCTTTTGGTTCTCACAATCATACTTTTGCGGTCCCTTCAGCGAAGTCGCTCAGAAGCTCTGCAGGTGTAAATTGAGCACGTCGCCTACCATGTGACGAATAAGAGCGTCCACTAAGTCCTTTCCTTTCAATGAGTCGGCGAACGGCGGCAAATGTGCTATACCCCTAAAGAAGAAAATTGTTTCCCGGTGCTGGCTAGGATATTCCCCTCTCCAAATAGGCAGGTAACGGGAGGTTCGGGAGCCCAAGCAGAGGTAGATGTTATTGCGCGCCCCGCCCAAGGATGACAACCTTGGCGGTCTCAAACAGAATTGCACAATCAACAAACAGCGACATGTTTTTCAAGTAAAATAAGTCAAACTCGAGTTTCCCTTTGGCATCATCGAGGCTGGCACCGTAGCGAAACCTCACCTGCGCCCATCCTGTTAGTCCAGGCCGGATAGAGTGCCGAAGGTTGTAGAAGGGGATCTCCTTCTCAAGTTGGTCACAGAAGTAAGGCCGTTCTGGACGCGGCCCCACAAGGCTCATCTCTCCGCGAAGCACGTTGAATAGCTGGGGGATTTCATCCAGGCGGGTTTTCCGCAGGATTCGACCGATCCGGGTGATTCGGCTGTCACTCTGTTCCGCCCAGCGTGGCCCATCCTTCTCTGCGTCTTGGACCATGGACCTGAATTTAAGCAGCTCAAATTCGCGGCCTTTGTGCCCGGCGCGCGTTTGCCGGAAGAAGATGGGGCTGCCGCTGTCCAAATAGATCGCCAGTACAATCAACGGTATCAGGGGCGAGACGATAATGAGGATGGTCAACGAAACGAGGATATCCATAGATCTTTTTGCAGCCAGCAAGAGTCGGGATTTTTTGAATCCATCGGACAGGATTAACCAGCTGGGAGAAAGTCGCTCGAGCAGAATGCGCCCGTGAAGTCGCTCAAAGCAACTGTGCACATCTTCGATTCGCACGCCACCAAACTTCACATTCAGTAGCTGCTTGATCGGCGTGCTGCCCCTTCTTTCCTTCAATGACAGTATGATCCGATCGATTCTTTCCCGGACTACAATCTGCTCCACGCTCGCGAAGTCACCGATGATTTTAGGATTGACAAGAGACCGCCCGATGTTCTGGCCATTCTCATCGAGGAACCCGACAACCTTCAAGTTATATTCCGGGTGGGCCAGGATGTGTCGCACCAGCAATATGCCTGATTCTCCCGTCCCCATGACCAGGACCCGCTCATCACCGCGTGATAAAAGGTTTGTCGCGTTAGCCGACAGCCGCCAGCTTAACAGGAGGGCCAGGATCAATGGCGCCGCAAAGAGGGCTGTGCCGCGGCCCAGGCTGCTTGCAGGGGAAATATAAAACAATAGCGCCAACAAAAAACAGGCGGCTCCTAGCGCTTGCATGGTGTGGACAAAAAGATTGTCTCTGCGACTCACAACTTGAAAATCGTAGAGATCGTTAAAGTAGAGCGACAACACGCATACGACCGTGATCAAAGTGATTTTTGTCCACAGGCTCACTTGACCAATCATTTCGGGGAAGGGTCTGTACGTGCGTGCGGAACTGGCAGCCAACAGGGCTAGCATGATGGCCACCCCGTCTACACCGACGAGGAGTAACGTTCTGGCAGGAACCTCATGATTACCAATCTTGGGCATAAGAGCTCAGAACTGAGGTTTTCGCATGGGAAGCTGTTTTCAACACCCAGCCACGATGGTGAAAGCACGTCCGAGTCCACACACAAGCCACATATCTCATTTTGTTTCAGTCGGTTAGAAGGCCTTGTCCCAATTGCCACCGAAGCGTGGGAAAACTGTTTCTTCTTTCTCTCCAGGAACGTTCCCAGCCCTGAGTTCTGGCTCGATACTTTTTGCTACTTGTTGCGGAGAACTCGGCAACTTGAAGCCGCGATAGATG
>Ga0307479_10004494_pt1 | contig 12755 bp, 10 predicted proteins | sample atmos_gasesECM4C_FD_203743 | JGI IMG/M metagenome (GOLD analysis project Ga0307479, IMG submission 203743) | Hardwood forest soil microbial communities from Morgan-Monroe State Forest, Indiana, United States - atmos_gasesECM4C_515 | ecosystem: Environmental > Terrestrial > Soil > Temperate...
GTCGGCCGACATGGCAGCCATCGGGTTCTGCGGATCGGCGCCGGACTGATCGGCATCCGCCAGCGGGTCCACGAACATCGCGATGTGTCCACCCCGCAGGGCGTACTGATCGATCGCAAACTGCATGGCCGGCGTCAGGTTCTTCGGATGCGCGATCACGAGCACGCTGACGTCAGCATCGATCTTGCCGGCGGCCGCATCGACGGGCCGCACTTCGAACAACTGCTGCGCCTGGCCGTAGATGGCCCACGGCTCGCGCATCTGGCCGGTCTGCGGATCGAATCCGGTCGCCATGGGCAGGCTCGACAGCCAGCCGACCACTGGCTTCTTCGGGCTGGCAAGCTGGTAGATCAGCTTCACGACATCGTATTCGAGAAACTCTTCCTTCTTGGGGTCGAAGAACTCGATGGACTGGTGCCCGTCGGTGGAGTTGGTTCCGGCCAGGCCGAAATACAGCTGGTTGCCGGCCGCATCCATGGGCTTGCCCCGCACTCCCAGCTCCGAGGCGCGGTCCTCGTCCTCGGAGAAAGGCTGCGGGTCCACGACGTGCAGCCGGACTTTGCCACCCGAGCGCGCCGCGACCTCTTGGAGAAATTCCCGCACGCGCACCCCGTACGTGGCGATCTCCGGTATCTGTGTTGCCGGCTTCTCCGAGTAGAAGAAGTACAGGTTGATCGGCTCCTTGAGGCCCTTCAGGATGCGATCGGTACCGGGCGCGGTGGTATAGAGATGATTGGCCGTCAGGTCCAGCCGCCAGCCACGCAGGGCGTGATCGAAGAGGACCGTGAGACCCACGAGCAGGAGAGCGAGCGCCAGGAGTGCGCTGCCACCGAGTGTCGAACGATTCGTCATAGGCTTGGCTTTCCGGCTATTGCGCTTTGCGAAGGTCGAGCGCGATGGAGGTTGCGAGCAGGAAGAACGCGCCCAACATCCCGAAATACAACAGGTCGCGCACGTCGATCACGCCTTTCTTGATCGACTCGAAGTGCGTGAAAAACGACAGCGAGGCGATGGCATCCAGGAACCACTGCGGTGTCCAGCTGCGGAACGCATCCAGCACCATCGGAGCCCCGGCCAGCAGCACGATGAAGCACACCACCACCCCCAGGATGAAGGCGACGACCTGGTTGTTGGTCAGTGCGGACATGCACGAGCCGATGGCGAGATAGCCGCCGGCCAGCAGCAGGCTGCCGATGTAGGCGGCGAGGATGGTGCCATTGTCCGGCTTGCCCAGGTAGTTGACCGTGATCCAGATCGGGAATGTCAGGGCGAGCGCGAGGCCTGCGAAGATCCAGGCGGCAAAGTATTTGCCGAGCACAGCCTCCCAGAGCGTGACCGGCTGTGTCATGAGCAGCTCGATGCTGCCGGACTTGCGCTCCTCGGCCCACAGGCGCATGGAGATCGCCGGAATCAGGAACAGGTACAGCCACGGATGCCAGTAGAAGAACGACTGCAGGTCGGCCTGGCCCTGCTCGAAAAAGTGCCCCAGGTAGAAGGTGAAGGCATTCGCCAGGACCAGGAAGATCAGGATGAAGATGTAGGCGAGCGGCGTTGCAAAGTAACTTGCAAGCTCGCGGCGCATGATGATGCCCACGTTACGCATGGCGTCTTTCCTTAAGACAGAGCAAGGCTCTTGTGAGTGCCTCTTCGGAACGGCACTAGGCAGTAATGGTGCGGAAGACTTCGTCGAGCCGGCCCGACTCCAGATGCAGCTCTTTGAGCTTCAGACCCTGGCGCACGGCGAGCTCCGATACCGTGGCCAGGATTGTTGCACCTGCACGCGGAAGCGCGGTCAGCCGCGCATCGCGCACGCTGACTTCAACCTCGGCCACTGCGGGCAATGCGGCAACCGCGGCACGCGCAGCTTCCAGCTGATCCGCCTGCTCGAGCTGAAGAGTCACGGCGTTGTAGTAACGGGACTTCGCCTCGAGCGCGAGCGGCGTGTCATCGGCCACTATCCGGCCACGCGCGATGATGATCGCGCGGCTGCAGACCGCATCGACTTCTTCGAGTATGTGGGTCGAGATCACGATGATCTTGTCGCGCGCCATCTCGTTGATGAGCGTGCGCACTTCGTGCTTCTGGTTGGGGTCGAGGCCGTCCGTGGGCTCATCGAGAATCAGGACCGGCGGATCGTGCATGATCGCCTGTGCCAGCCCCACGCGGCGCCGAAAGCCTTTTGAAAGGGTCTCGATGGTTTGCTCGAGGACCCGGGACAGTTGCAGGCGCCCGATGACATAGTCCAGCCGGGCGCGGCGGCGATCGCCCTCGAGACGGCGCAGGTCGGCGATGAATTCCAGGAAGCGCCGCACGCTCATCTCGCCGTAGGTCGGCGCGCCCTCGGGCAGATACCCCAGGCTGGCTTTTGCCGCCAGCGGCTCGGTAGCGATGTCGTGACCACAGATGGAGGCTTTGCCCGCGGTGGGCGTAACGAAGCCCGCCAACATGCGCATGGTGGTGGTTTTGCCGGCGCCGTTGGGGCCGAGAAACCCCAGCACCTCTCCGGGAGCCACCTGGAAGCTCACATCGTCCACGGCGACGAGCGAGTCGTAACGCTTGGTTAAGTGTTCTGTCTTGATCATACGATGGCGCTCTAGAGGGAGGGCGAGGCCGAAAAGTTCCCTCCCGGTTCCTTTCGGGCGCGGATTGTATCAGCGCAAAGCGCTTCGATCACTGTCTCGGGTCCGCCACAGCAGAATCATGATGGCCCCGCCCAGCATGCCGCCGAGATGCGCAAAATGAGCAACACTGTCCTGCGCGCCGGTGACACCCAACAGCAGCTCGAGCCCCCCGTAGATTGTTACGAACAGCCAGGCCGGTATCGGTATGGGTATGGGCAGCACGATCAGCCGCTGGCGCGGGAAGAACCAGGCGAATCCCAGCAGCAGGCCGAAGACACCGCCGGAGGCGCCGATCACGGGCTCCACGACCCCTGAGCTGGTGAGGACCAGGAGCTCCGTTGCGGCTGCCGCCAGCACGCTCGCGAAGTAAAACACCACGAAGCGGCTTTTTCCCCAATAGGTCTCGAGCGGGCCGCCGAACATGTACAGCGCAAACATATTGAAGAGGATATGCAGGAAGTTGTGTGGCTCGTGCAGGAAGGCGTAAGTGACCACCTGCCAGGGGTGAAACAGCGGGCCGAGCGGCCACAGTGCGAACAGCTCGATGAGCGTGTTCTGGGTCGCCAGCTCCAGCAGGTACACGATCACGTTTGCGATCAGGATGGCGCGGGTGGCGGGCGGTATTGCGGGAAACATCGCGCAAGTCTACCCGGGTGCCCCGGGCGCCTGTGCTGACTTTGATGCGTCTGCCGCGCTTCAGCCCGGCAAGCAATCGCTCAGGCGGCCGCGCTGAGCCTCTCACCCAGAAATCGGATCAGCGCAGGCGCCGTGCTGTGGGCGACATTGAAGCGCAGCCATTGGTCGCACCCTTTCGACGGCGAGAACAGAGAGCCCTTGGCCAGCAGGATGGACTGCTCCCGGGCGTCACGCACCAGCTTGTCCACGGGCGCGTGATCAGGCACCCGGCCCCACAGAAAGATTCCTTCCCCGCCCGCGGTCTCGAAGGTGACCCCGGCCCGTTCGAGGGCCTGGCGGGCGTCGCGCCGCATACGGGACAGCCGCGCCCGAACGGTCTCGACGTGCTTTCGATAGCGGCCACTATCGAGCACTTCGGAGACAAAACCTTCCAGCAGCGCCGATCCCGTCAGGACGGACAACACCTTGCGCTCGACAATCTGCGCAATGAGTGCCGGCTCAGCCGCGACGAAACCGACCCGCAGCGCCGGCCCGATGAGCTTCGTGAAGCTGCCTACGTGAATGACGTGCCGCAGACCGTCGATCTGGGCGAGCCGCACGGCAGGCCCTGCATGCAGATCGCCATATACATCGTCCTCGACGATGGCGAAGCGGAACTGCTCCGCGAGCGACAGAACCCGGTGACAGTTGGCGGGCTCGGTGTTGGAGCCTGTCGGGTTGTGGAGCAGTGTCTGAGTGAAGAAGGCGCGTGGCCGGTGGGTGCGGCAGGCACTCTCGAGCGCTTCCAGGTCAGGGCCGGAGGCGGTCCGCGGAATCGGGACGAGGTTGACGTGCTGGCCTCTGAGCTGTTCGAACAACACGAAGTAACCCGGGTCTTCCACGAGCACGGCATCGCCGGGGGCAAACAGGATGCGTCCCAGGAGGTCGAAGGCGTGAGAGGCGCCGAACGTCGTCACGATGTTGGCGGGCCCCGCGGCAATGCCGTGTTGCATCAAGCGCGCGGCGATCTGCTCGCGCAGCTCGAACAGTCCCTGGGGCGCGCATTGCAACCAGGCCTGCGGCCGGCGGCCGCGCGACAGGCGGTTGAGTACCGCTCCCGGCATGGCTTCCATCAGCCAGTTCTCGGGAAGAAAACCGGAGCCTGCCGCGATGATATCCGAGGAGTGCGACAGCGACATGCGCGCAAGCGCGAGGGCGTCGGCGCCCGGGTCGGCTGCCGAATCGACCAAGGCCTCGATCGCGAGGAGGGGAGTTGCCAGCCGCCGCCCGCAGACGAAAAAGCCTCGTCCGGCACGCGACTCGATGACTCCGCGGGCCACCAGCCGATCGTAGGCATCGACAACCGTAAAGGGGCTCGCCCCGGCGAGCCTGGCGAGCTTGCGGATCGAGGGCAGACGCGCCCCGGCCGGCAACTGGCCATGCTCGACCAGGCTCGTGACCCGCTCGGCGATCTGGTCAACCAATGCAACGGTGGAGTCGCGGGATAGTTCGAACACGGGCGTTACATCACCATCGCGATGCCGGTGATGGCCAGGGCAACCGACATCATGGCATTGAAGGCAACGCCGCCGGCAGGCCTGGCGAGGAACCCTCGCAGGGAGCTGCCAAATAGAGCCCACACCGTGATGCAGGGCAGATTGATCAGTGCCATCACAGCAACCATATACGCGCACGCGGTCAGGAACCCCAGCTCACGAGGCAGGAACATGGCTGCGGCCGTCAGCGTCATCACCCAGGCCTTGGGATTGAGGAACTGAAAAGCGGCGGCCTCGACGAGTGTGAGCGGTTTCGGGCTCTGCCCGGCCTTTGCCTCGCCCGAGAACAAAATCCGCCAGCCCAGGTAGACGAGATACGCCGCGCCGGCCCACCGCAGCACCGTCTGAATCTCCGGCCAGCGTGTGAAGAGCACGTCCAACCCGGCGCAAACGGCGAAGAGCACCACGCTGAACCCGAAGCAGATCCCGAGGATATGAGGCACCGTCCGGCGAAAGCCGAATGTCGCCCCCGACGCCGTCAACATGACGTTGTTCGGCCCCGGGGTGATGGACATGACGAACGAATAGGTTGCGAAGGGAAGGGGGTCGATCATGGGTCAGTCCTGTTCGGCAGGATTCCAGACTACGAAGTTGAGCGCCGGCGCGGCAGATACACCGGCCGCGCCGCGTCGCTCACTGTACCGGTGGCGGGCCGGTACGGCTGCGGCCCGATTACCGGCATGGGCCTGCGGCCGACGCCGCGGGCGTCCCAGGCCAGGCAGCGGGTGTCGCGGCGGGTGGCGCGTGTCGCGGCGGGTGGCGTGTCGCGGCGGGTGGCGTGTCGCGGCGGGTGACGCCTGTCGCGGCGGGCGGCGTGTCGCGGCGGGTGACGCCTGTCGCGGCGGGCGGCGTGTCGCGGCGGGTGACGCCTGTCGCGGCCGGCGGCACGTGGCACGGCGGCTGGCGCGTCCCACAGCCGGCGCGCATCGCAGCGGGGCTATCGCGGTGGCGGCAACTGGCTACTTAGTTTTTCCGCGGCTTCACGTAACACGGGGAGGCATCGCTCCAGCAGCTCGCGGCGCGAGACTCGCGACGCCTGTGTGCTCACGTTCATTGCCGCAACCACCGTGCCGACCACGTTCCGTACCGGTACGGCAATCGACCGAAGCCCGATTTCGAGCTCCTGGTCGTTGAGCGCGAAGCCTTCCTGCCGGACGCCGGCCAGGATCTCCTCCAGGCGCTTGCGCGAGGTAACCGTGTGCTTGGTGTGCTGGATGAAGTCGACTTTCGACAGCTCCGTGTTCACCTGCTCGTCGGTCAGATGAGCGAGCAACACACGTCCCAATGCCGTGCAATAGGCGGGCAATCGGCTACCAACTCCGAGTGTCACTGACATGATCCGCTTGGTCGCCGCGCGGCCGACGTAGACAACCGCGCCGTCATCCAGCACCGCGACGGACGAGGCCTCGCCCAACGTCTCGCTCATCTCCTCGAGTACCGGCTGCGCTGCAATCGGCACCGGAGCGGTCGAGAGATAGGCGTAGCCGAGATTGAGAATCCGCGGTTGCAGGAAATACATGCGTCCGTCAGTTGCGGCATACCCGAGCTCTTTAAGTGTGTACAGACAGCGGCGTACCACGGCGCGCGTCAATCCGGTCGCGCGGCTTACGTCCGCGATGGTTAGCCGGCGATCGACGCCGGCGAAGGCCCGAATGACGTGCAGTCCCCTCGCCAGGGACGTCATGAAGTCCGGATCGCCGCCGCGAAACAGGGCGTTGTCCGGATCGGTGGCGCTCATCACCCGTTGGGCGATAAACGCACCCGAAGTCTTGGGGAGTGTTTTAGACTGCAACATAACTTACTCTTATAGGTATTGATGACGGGTGCGGTAATCGTACCCTGGCTCGAGTCGCCTGTCATCGTATTATTCGCGACCCTAGGCGCGCACGGCGCGCGCCACGACGCTGGATTCGAGGCCTGACCCATGACTGACGCTTTCATCTGTGATGCCGTACGAACCCCCATCGGCCGGTACGGCGGTGCCCTGTCCTCTGTGCGGCCGGACGACCTGGCGGCCCTTCCCATCGCGGCGCTGATCTCGCGAAACCCTTCGTTGGACCCGGAGGCCATCGACGATGTGTTCCTCGGCTGCGCCAACCAGGCCGGCGAGGACAACCGAAACGTGGCGCGGATGGCTGCGCTCCTGGCGGGACTTCCGGTCGATGTACCGGGCGCCACCGTAAACCGGCTGTGTGGGTCCGGCATGGACGCGATCGGTCTGGCCGCCCGCAGCATCAAGGCGGGGGATGCGGACCTCATCATTGCGGGCGGCGTCGAGTCGATGTCGCGCGCGCCCTTCGTGATGCCAAAGGCGGATTCGGCTTTCAGTCGCACGGCCGAGATCTACGACACGACTATCGGCTGGCGCTTTATCAATCAACGCCTCGAGCATAAATATGGCGTGGACTCGATGCCCGAAACGGGCGAGAACGTCGCTGCCGGTTATGGCGTATCGCGCGAGGACCAGGACAAGTTCGCTCTGCGCAGCCAACAACGTACGGCTGCGGCTTATGCGCGCGGATTCTTCGAGTCGGAGCTGATACCTGTCGAGATTCCACAGCGCAAAGGCAAGTCGTTGGTCGTTACGCGGGACGAGCATCCGCGTCCCGACACGACGCTCGAACAGCTGGCGAAGCTTCCAACTCCTTTCCGATCGAACGGAACTGTGACGGCGGGTAATGCCTCCGGCGTGAATGACGGCGCTTGTGCGTTGATCGTTGCGTCTGAATACGCCGCCAAGCGCTTCGGGCTCACGCCGCGCGCGCGCATCCTCACAGCCGCGACAGCCGGTGTCGAGCCTCGAATCATGGGGATGGGTCCGGTGCCCGCGAGCCGCAAGGCGCTGGGCCGTGTGGGCCTGGATATCCGAAAGATGGATGTTGTCGAGCTGAACGAGGCGTTCGCATCGCAGGGCCTCGCCGTGCTGCGCGAGCTCGGACTTGCGGACGATGCCGAACACGTCAATCCAAACGGGGGCGCTATTGCGATTGGCCATCCGCTCGGCATGACAGGGGCGCGGCTCGTGACGACGGCAATGTATCAACTTGCCGCAACTCGCGGGCGCCACGCGCTATGCACGATGTGCATCGGAGTTGGTCAGGGCATCGCGATGATCATCGAACGTATGTAGGTATCACCAGTGCGTAACGTGGTTCTTACCGGCGCGCAGCGCAGCTGCATGTTGCGGGTCGCTTCGACCTGCAGGGAAGTTGGGCGCAGCCCATGGAAATAGGGGATCTGCTGTGGACGCCGAGCGCGGCGCGCATCAATAGGTCACATCTCACGGCCTTCATGCGTTGGCTGGCGAAGGAGAGGGGGCTGAGCTTCGCCAGCTACGCAGATCTGTGGCAGTGGTCCGTCGATGACCTCGAGGCGTTCTGGCAGGCGATCTGGGACTACTTCGAGGTACAGTCTTCCGCGCCTCATGCGCGTGTCCTGGCGGACCGGCGGATGCCGGGTGCAAAGTGGTTCCCTGGTGCGCGCCTGAACTACGCACAGCATGCCTTGCGCCACGAGCGGCCCAATGCCGTTGCGTTGATGTATCTGAGCGAGCGCACGCCACTGTCGCATGTGTCGTGGGAGGAGCTCGGCGGGAAAGTGCGTATCCTGGCAACTCAACTGCGCAAGTTAGGTGTCGAGCCCGGTGACCGCGTCGTCGCCTATCTTCCGAACGCGCCGGAGACCGTCATCGCGATGCTGGCGACGACCAGCATAGGCGCAGTCTGGTCCAGCTGCGGCCCGGATTTCGGCACCCGCGGAGTGTTGGATCGCTACTCGCAGCTCGCACCGTCGGTCATGTTCTGTGTCGATGGCTACCAATACGGCGGGAAACCGTTCGACCGCAAGGCGGAGGTGCAGAAGATCATCGGCCAGCTCGATTCGCTGCGCCACGTCGTCTATCTGCCTTATCTGAATCGCGCGGACCGCCAGCCGCTGTCAGCGCACACCATCCTGTGGGATGAGCTCTTCGAGCATCCGGCCGTGCCGGCCGACGAGTTTGAATTCGAGCAGGTGCCGTTCGATCATCCGCTGTGGATATTGTTCTCTTCGGGCACGACCGGGCTGCCGAAGCCCATCTGCCACGGTCACGGCGGCATCATTCTCGAGCAGCTCAAGCACCTGACATTCAACTTCGACGTACATGCGGGCGAGCGGCTGTTTTTCTTCACCACGACCGGCTGGATGATGTGGAACTTCCTCGCCAGCTCGCTGCTCTCGAACGTCGTGCCGGTGCTGTACGACGGCAATCCGGCCTGGCCGACCCCGGATGTCCTGTGGAAGATGGTGGACGATTCGGGCGCCGCACTGTTTGGCACGAGTCCCACGTATGTGTCGGCATTGGAGAAGGGCGGGTTCGTGCCCAAGGACAGGTTCAAACTGTCCACGTTGCAAGGTGTCACTCTCGCGGGCTCCCCAGTGACACCCGAGTGCATGGAGTGGCTGTACAACAACGTCAAGAAGGACTTGTGGGTTGCCTCGGGCAGCGGCGGTACTGATGTGTGCACGGGTTTTGTGGCGGGAGCCTCTATCCTGCCGGTGTACGCCGGAGAGATCCAGGCGCGCGCTCTCGGAGCTGCTGTTTACGCGTTCAATGAGCGCGGCGAGCAAGTGGTAAACCAGGTTGGAGAGCTGGTTGTCACGCAGCCCATGCCATCCATGCCCGTGTGTTTCTGGAATGACACGGACAACAAGCGCTACCTGGAATCCTACTTTCAGGATTTTCCGGGCGTCTGGCGCCATGGCGACTTCTTCCGGATGAACGAGCGCGGCGGCGCTTTCGTGCTCGGGCGCTCGGACGCCACGCTCAATCGCCACGGCGTTCGTATCGGAACTGCCGAGATCTACCGCTCGCTGGCCACTTTGCCCGAGGTTGATGACTCGCTGATCGTCAACCTGGATTTGCCGCACGGCAAATTCTTCATGCCGCTGTTCGTGAAGCTCAAGGAGGGGCTGGCTCTCGACGAGGCTATCAGCGAGAGGATTCGCGCGACGTTACGCCGTGAGTATTCGCCACGGCACGTGCCCGACAGGATCTACCAGGTGGCGGCAATTCCCTTCACGTTGACCGGCAAGAAAATGGAAGTCCCGGTGCGCAAGATACTCATGGGAGTCGCTTCCGAGAAGGCTGCCAATCGCGACGCGGTGGCCAACCCGCACGCGTTGGACTATTTCGCCGAGTATGCCGCCACGCAGAAGGATTATTCGTTGAATTGAGCCGCGTAGCGACCCGCGTGCGGGTCGCGGTTCCGCAAATCTCGAGGGGGATATGGAAACCATCAATCTGCTCATCGCCGGACGAGATGTACCGGCTACCGGGTCAGCCACCTTCAACCGTTTGAACCCGATCTCGGGCGAGGTCGCCACGCGCGCCGCCGCGGCTTCGGTCGCTGATGCGCGCGCCGCAGCCGACGCGGCTGCCGCGGCGTTTCCTGAATGGTCTGTGATGGGACCCAGCGAGCGCCGGGCCAGGCTGAACAAGGCGGCCGACCTTCTTGAAGCGCGCGGCGCTCAGTTCGCGGCGATTCTGACCACGGAAACGGGGGCTACTGCAGGTTGGGGGCATTTCAACGTTCACCTCGCCGCCAACATGCTGCGCGAAGCGGCTGCGATGACGACGCAGATATCAGGTGAAGTCGTCCCGTCGGATGTGCCGGGTAGTTTGGCCATGGCACTGCGCCAACCGGTTGGTGTCGTGTTGGGCATTGCACCCTGGAATGCGCCAGTCATTCTCGGAGTCCGCGCTGTCGCGCTGCCACTTGCGTGTGGAAACACTGTCATCCTGAAGGCTTCCGAGGTTTGCCCCGCAACTCATCGGTTGATTGGCACTGTGTTGAACGAGGCCGGTCTGGGGGAGGGCGTCGTCAATGTGGTCACGCACGACCCCAAGGACGCCGAAGCCATAGCTGATGCGCTCGTTGCGCATCCGGCCGTCAAACGAGTCAATTTCACCGGGTCCACCCGGGTAGGACGGATCATTGCGATGCTGGGCGCCAGGCACCTCAAGCCTGTTTTGCTCGAGCTGGGGGGCAAGGCTCCGCTGATCGTGTTGGACGATGCGGATCTGGATGCCGCGGTCGATGCCACGGTGTTTGGCGCGTTCGCGAATTCCGGTCAGATCTGCATGTCCACCGAGCGGGTGATCGTGGACGAGAAGGTTGCGGACCAATTTGGTGCAAAGCTCGCCAGGCGCGTCGCGGCATTACCCGTGGGTGATCCTCGCAAGGGTGACTTCGTGTTGGGGTCGGTCGTGGGCAGGCCGACCGTCGAGCGTGTGCAGCAACTGGTCCGCGATGCCGTGGGCAAAGGTGCAAAGGTGCTCTGCGGGGGAGAGAGCGCTGACGGAACCATTATGAAGGGCATCGTTGTGGACAGGGTCACGCCCGACATGTCGCTGTTTCGCGAAGAATCCTTCGGTCCGCAGGTTTCGATCACCCGTGTGAAGTCGGCAGAGGAAGCGGTGAGAGTGGCAAACGACACCGAGTACGGGTTGTCCGCTGCGCTATTCAGCCGTGATATCGCAAAGGCAATCGAGCTCGCCAGGCGAATCGAGTCGGGGATCTGCCACATCAATGGACCGACGGTGCACGACGAAGCCCAAATGCCGTTCGGCGGTGTCAAGGCCTCGGGCTATGGCAGGTTCGGTGGCAAGGCGGGCATCAACGAGTTCACCGAGGTGCGCTGGATAACCGTACAGACTACGCCGCGGCGCTACCCGTTCTGACGAACTCCGCACGCACATTAGCCGCTCCTGCTGTCACAATGGGAGCATGAAGATCGCAGTTCTGTTCGGCGGTACGAGTGAGGAGCGGGATGTCTCGATCGCCAGCGCTGCCCAGGTGATTCCTGCGCTGCGCGGCCTCGGGCACGACGTAGTGGCCATCGATACCGCGACGGGCCGGCTGCCGGCCAACGTGGAGCAGAAAATGCTCACGAGTGGCGTCGGACCTGAACCGCCGTCCCGCACGGCATTGGCCAGCATGCGCGAATCGGCGCTTACGCTGACCACGAATGCCAGCGACATTCGCGATGTCGATGTCGTGTTCCTCGCTCTGCACGGCGGCGCGGGAGAAGACGGCCGTGTTCAAGCCGTGCTCGACCTCGCAGGGCTTGCGTATACCGGAAGCAATCACATTGCCAGTGCGACTGCGATGGACAAGGACCTGTCGAAGCGTCTTTTCCGCGCAGCGGCTGTGCCCACAGCCGACTGGCTCATGGCGCCCGTTCTCGCGCACGACGTGAGTGAAACGTTGGGCTGGCCCGTGGTAGTCAAGCCGAACAAACAGGGCTCGACCGTGGGATTGTCCATCGTTCGGGAGGCGGCCGATCTTGCCGACGCACTGGCGCTGGCGGACCGGTTCGACTCCGAAGTCATGGTGGAGCGATTCATTCCCGGCCGGGAGCTCACGGTCGGGATTCTGGATGGGGAAGCGTTGCCCGTGGGCGAGATCATCACCAAGGGTGAGGTATTCGATTACGAGGCGAAGTACCAGAAGGGTGCTGCCCGCGAGGTGTTTCCGGCCGAACTCGCGGCGGACGCGGCAGCGGAGGTGCAGGGGCTCGCGTTGCGTGCACATGCTGCGCTGAAGCTCGGCATGTACAGCCGGATCGATTTCAGAATGGACCCGAACGGCAAGTTCTGGTGTCTCGAGGCCAACTCGCTGCCGGGGATGACTTCCGGAAGCCTGCTTCCGCAAGCTGCGCGCGCTGCGGGTATCGACTTTCCGAAGCTGGTGGAGCGGATCTGTCGCGCTGCGCTCGTCTCGCGGCGGTAGCGGTTCCGGGCCCGCGCCGCTATCTGGTGGCGCGGTGTGGCGCGGCGTTAAGTGGCGGTGTCGTCAATGTAATTTGCGGCGCCCTTGGGTGATCGAGACTAGAATGCTGGCATGCATGAGGCGGCCGCCAAGGGGTTTGCACGGGAAGCGCAGGCGTACACCCGCGGGCGCCCCGAATATCCCGTCGCGCT
>Ga0307479_10004495_pt1 | contig 12754 bp, 6 predicted proteins | sample atmos_gasesECM4C_FD_203743 | JGI IMG/M metagenome (GOLD analysis project Ga0307479, IMG submission 203743) | Hardwood forest soil microbial communities from Morgan-Monroe State Forest, Indiana, United States - atmos_gasesECM4C_515 | ecosystem: Environmental > Terrestrial > Soil > Temperate...
CCCATGTTGAGCGCTAAATAGCCGCCGTTGTTCTCCGCAAGCTTTTGCTTGATGATGTCGGCCTCGATGGTCACGCCCAGGTGATTTGCCTGGCCGGTCAGATCGGCCGACAGGTGGTAGTCTTTGTCCTTCTTGAACGCGCTATTGCGCAAGTAGCACCATAAGACCGTGCCCATGCCGAGCTCATGTGCGTGCGCGAAGGCCCTGCTCACCTCGACAATCTGGCGGTCGCTTTGGTCTGAGCCAAAGTAGATTGTCGCTCCTACGGCAGCTGCGCCCATGTCGTAGGCTACGTCGACCGTCGAGAAAAATACTTGGTCGAACTTGTTTGGGTAGGTCAGTAATTCGTTGTGATTTAGCTTCATGATGAAGGGGATTTTGTGCGCGTACTTGCGCGCCACCGCGCCGAGGACGCCGCACGTCGAAGCCACCGCGTTGCATCCGCCTTCGACGGCCAGCTTTACGATGTTTTCCGCGTCGAAGTAGTCGGGGTTTTTCGCGAAACTCGCGCCCGCGGAGTGCTCAATTCCCTGATCGACTGGCAATATCGACAAATAGCCGGTCTTGCCGAGGCGCCCATGTTCGTAGAGCCTCTGAAGGTTCGTCAGAACCCGAATGTTCCGGTCGGACCCGGACCAAACGCGGTCGATGAAGTCAGGACCCGGAAGATGCAGACGCTCCTTGGCAATCTTTGGCGAATGAAATTGGAGCAAAGCCTCCGCCTTCGCGCCGAGGTGAGCTTGAATTGTAGTACGTGGACTTGTAGCCATCGTTTCTCTCCTAAACCGCTCGCTTCGCATGAGGAGCAAGCATTCCGGCTGCGGCCGGATCCACAAGCCATAGAACCTTGCCCTCTTTTGGCTTGATCATCTGCGCGGGAAGTTGCTCCGGCTCGTACGGTCCCTCGAGCACAGCCTTTAGCGCAGGCGCCTTTTCCTCGCCGTGCACCATGAAGATTACCCGGGCCGCGTTGTTCAAGACCGGGGGCGTCAGCGTTATTCGGTCCGTATACAGCTTGCCTACCCAATTGCTGACGACTAGCCGCCGCTCTTCCTTCAATGCTTTTGTGCCCGGAAAAAGAGAAGCCGTATGCCCTTCCGGGCCCATCCCGAGCAGCACGAGATCGAAACGCGGAAAGTGGCCCGCTTCCAACCTGAAACTCGCGCGCAACTCCTCCTCGTACTCCTCCGCGGCTTGCGCGGCATTTCGTTTCTCACCCTTGATGCGATGCACCTGCTTCGGATCCACGGGGGCTTTGGCGAGCATCGCTTCCGTGGCCATGCGAAAGTTGCTCTCTGCATCGTCGGGAGGTACGTGCCGCTCATCCCCGAAGAAAAACTGGATCTTGCTCCAGGGCACCTTCGCTTGCAGTAGCGGGTTGTTTGTCAGCAATCCGTACAGTGCTTTCGGCGTGGAGCCACCTGCAAGCGCGACGCAAAAAGAGTCCTTTTCTCGGACGGCTTCCCGCGCTGCCTCCAGGAATTCCGCGGCGGCCGTTTGCGCAATGCCATTGGCGTCCGCCAAGATTCTGACTTCTCGATTGTTCGTCATAGTTTCAATGCATTCCGGCAGTCGCCCGGCCCAGTGTCGCCGGAACCCCACTCGGCTCGGACGACAACTGCTCTTTTCCGATCATCCGCCATGCACGCCCATCCCGCGCCAGCAACTCGTCGGCTTCTGCCGGACCCCAGCTTCCTGCGGCGTAGTTCGGAAAGCGTTCGGCCGGCACGGCCTTCCACGCGTCCAGCACCGGCTGGATAACCTTCCAACCCGCCTCGACCATGTCCGCGCGCTGGAACAAAGTGGCATCCCCGATCATGCAGTCATGCAACAGTCGCTCATATCCCGTATTGTGCGAGCGTCCGAAGTCGCGTTCGTAGTCAAACTCCATGTTCACCAGGCCGAGCTGCATGACCGGCCCTGGAACCTTGGCCCCAAATCTCAGGGAAATCCCTTCGTCGGGCTGAATGTGAATGACCAACTGGTTCGTTTGCAGATCGGCGATCTTTGTCTTTCGAAACAGTACGAAGGGAGGCCGCCGAAACTGGATGGCAATCTCTGTCGCGCGCCGCTGCAAGCGCTTTCCGGTCCGCAAATAGAACGGCACGCCGGACCAGCGCCAATTGTCAACCTGCAGCTTCAATGCAACATAGGTCTCGGTGTTCGATGTGGGCGGTACCTTGGTTTCGTTCCGATAAGCCGGCAATCGTTCCCCTCCCACAAGCCCCTCGCCGTACTGCCCCCGAACGGCAGTGGTGGCTACGTCTTCGGGATTCGGAACTTGAACAGCATGCAGGATTTCCGCCTGCTTGTCGCGCACCGCGTCGGCGTCAAATGAGATCGGCGGCTCCATCGCCGTCAACGAAAGCAGCTGAAAGAGATGATTGGGCACCATGTCGCGCAATGCACCGGCCGTCTCATAGAAAGCGCCCCGCTGTTCCACTCCCACGGTCTCGGCCGCGGTAATCTGCACGCTGTCAATGAAGTTCCGGTTCCACAAGGGCTCCGCAATGCTGTTCGCGAACCGGAAAACCATGAGGTTTTGCACGGTCTCCTTGCCCAAATAGTGATCGATCCGGTAGATCTGTTGTTCATTCAGAATTTGCTTGAGCTCGCGGTTCAGCTCTTTAGCCGAATCCAAATCTCTTCCGAACGGCTTCTCCACGATGACCCTGGCCCACTTGCCGTCCAATTCCTGTGTCAGTCCGGCTTGGCCCAACTGCTTCGCCACGGGAGCGAAAAACTTGGGTGACACCGCCAGGTAAAAGAACCGGTTCCCTTGCGTGGAGTGGGCTTTTTCCGCTGCCGCGATCTGTGCCTTTAGCTTTTCGTACGCAGCGGAGTCTTGGAAATCTCCCTGCACGTAGTAGATTCGTTCCAGGAACCAGTCCCAGAGGTTGCTATCGACGGGCTCGGGCGCAAACTCTTTGATGTCCTTGCTGAGCTGCGCTCGGAAGGCTTCCGTTGTCATTGAATCGTAGGAGAAGCCAATCACCGCGAATTGCGGCGAGAGCAGCCGATCTTTGGCCAAATTGCAGAGTGCTGGAATCAGCTTGCGCTTCGTCAGGTCACCGCTGGCTCCAAAAATCACCATCACGCAGGGGCTTCCCTGCTGTCCTTGTTCCTGCACAATTTCCGTCATGTTCGTCCTATCTGGCATTTCGTTTTTCAATCCCAATCCTTACTTGGCGCCCGCGGCCTTCTCCAAATGCCCGCCAAACTGAAATCGCATCGCGGACAAGAGCTTGTCTGCAAAATCGTCTTCCCCGCGCGAGACAAAACGCTGAAAGAGCGATGCCGTAAGCACGGGTGCGGGAGCTGTTGATTCGATGGCCGCAAGTATCGTCCAGCGCCCCTCTCCGGAATCCGAGACTCTTCCGGAAAATTTTTCGAGCGATGGCTGCTCCAGCAGAGAGATCGCCGTCAAGTCGAGCAGCCAGCTGGCCACCACGCTGCCTCGCCTCCACACCTCGGTCACATCCGCGAGAGGAAAGTCGTACCGGTAATTCTCCGGATTGCGCAGCGGCGTTGTCTCCGCATCCACTTCTCGAGTTCCGCTGCCGGCGTTGGCGTGCTTGAGGATGTTGAGTCCCTCCGCATAGGCAGCCATCAACGCATACTCGATTCCGTTGTGCACCATCTTCACAAAGTGCCCCGCTCCCGATGGGCCGCAGTGCAGATAGCCCTCTTCGGCGGTTCCCGGCACTTTCTCGCGCCCCGGCGTCCGCGAAATGTCGCCGCGCCCTGGCGCGAGCGATTTGAAGATTGGATCGAGATGCTCGACGACCTGCTTTTCGCCGCCGATCATTTGGCAATAGCCGCGCTCCAGACCCCACACGCCGCCGCTGGTGCCCACATCCACGTAATGCAAATTCTTTGCGGCGAGTTCTTTCGCACGGCGAATGTCATCGATGTAGTAGGAGTTGCCGCCATCGATCACGATATCGCCGGCGTCCAGTTTTCCCGCCAGCTCCTGCAGTGTGGCGTCCACCACCGCTGCCGGAACCATTAACCACACTGCTCGCGGCCTTTGCAGCTTCTTTACCAGATCGTCGAGCGAAGTGGCGGCGACCGCGCCGTCGCGGGCGACTTGTTTCACCGACTCTGCACTGCGGTCGAACGCTACGCATTGGTGTCCGGCTTTTTGCAGCCGGCGCACCATGTTGGCTCCCATTCTTCCCAGCCCGATCATTCCTAGTTGCATCGACATTTCTCCTGTCTGCTTGTGTGTTTTCGACAGACTTCCCGTTTTATGCGAGTGCCTGGCCGACTACGGCTTGTAACTTTGCGAGCCCCGCCTTCACGTCTTTGCCGAGGTGCACGCGAAGCGCGCGCCTCCCGCGCTCCGCAAGCACCGCGAAATCGCCACGCGCCTGCGCAGCCTTGACCACCCCGAACGTATATTTCTGTTCGGGGACTGGAAGATCGTTGGCGTCGTCACAAGTAATTTGCAGGAAGACACCGCTGTTGGGCCCGCCCTTGTAGGCCTGCCCTGTTGAGTGCAGAAACCGCGGCCCAAATCCGAGAACGGTCGCTACCTTCTTCTTGTCCCTCACAGTGTGGCGAATGGCCTGCAGAGCAGCTTCATTCTCGGCGTTCATCGTGATGTAGCCGAGCAGAGCAAAATAGTCTCCATGGCCTGCGCGCGCGAGATGAGTTTTCAGGATTTCGGCAAGCGTCTTTCCGTTCTTGAGGGCCTGAGCGTTTTTCGCGTCGGCGTACAGCTTCACACCATCGCCTTCGAAGAAGGGCTCCTCGCTCGGCAATTTGCCAGTCGCTTCGTATTCGCTCGTGAGTTTCCGTGTTGCAATCTTGCTGGCTTCCACGTCTGGCTGGTTGAAGGCGTTGATGCCGATGATCGAGCCTGCCACGGCCGTGGCAATCTCCCAGCGGAAGAATTCTTCGCCGATCGCGTACGGATCTTGCACTGCGATACGCACGACTGGCTGGCCTGCCTTCTCCAGGGCTCCGACGGCCGCGTCTTGCGCGCGATCGGGTGCGGATTCCAGGCGGAGATACGCGAAAACACGGTCAGTGCCGTAGCTCTCAGGCTTGGCCAAGCTTTCGCGGTCCACGGGAATGATTCCCTTGCCGCTCTTTCCTGTCGATTCCGCAAGGAGCTGCTCAAGCCAGGCTCCGAGATCTGAAATACCCGGAGACGCGATGATCGTCAGCTTGTCGCGCCCGTTGTTCGCCAGAGTTCCGAGGATCGCTCCCAACACCACACCGGGATTCTCCGGTGCCGGTACCGTCGCGCCGCAGGCATGAACCATTTCTTCTGTGCGGTTCAGGAATTTCAAAACGTCGATTCCCATCACCGCCGCTGGGACCATGCCGAAATTCGATAATGCGGAGTATCGTCCGCCGATGCTGGGCACGCCGAAGAAGATATGCCGGAACTTGTCATTCTCGGCGACGTGCTGCATCTTCGAACCCGGATCGGTGACGGCAATGAAGCGATTTCCCGCTTCCTTCTCACCAACGGCTTCCTTCACGCGGGCGAAGAAATATTGCTTGTAGATGTTGGGTTCGAGGGTGCCGCCTGACTTGCTGGAAACGATGAACAGTGTGCTCTTCAGATCAATCTTTGCCTCAATGGCCTTGATCTGCGCGGGATCGGTGGAGTCGAGGACATGCAACTCGGGAAATCCTTCGATCTTCCCGAAGGTAAGCCGCAGGACCTCCGGGCAGAGGCTTGACCCTCCCATCCCGAGTAGAAGGGCGTGCTTGAATCCCGCCTGCTTCACTTCGGCGGCGAGAGAAGTCAGATGCTCACTATGCGCCACCTGGTCGTCGGTGATCCCCAGCCATCCGAGCCAGTGATTCTCGTCTGCTCCGGACCAAAGTGACGCATCCGCTCGCCACAAACGCCGCACCTTGCCGTTTTTCTCCCAATCCGTAAGCGCACTGTCCACTGCGGCCGATAATTTCTGTGGCAGGGTATAGGAAACGGAATTGATCTTCGCCGTGGATTCCGCGCTTTTCCTCGATCCCGTCGCTTTAAGGAGCTGCGCGAAGGCGTCGACGAACTGGCGCACGCCCTCGTCCAAAAGCGCGTCCGTCGCGGTTTTCATCGAGATGCCGGCCCGCTCCAGGGCGTCCATGGTGTCTGCCGCGCTCTCCACGTCTTCTGTCAGGCTCGCGCGAAGCCTTCCGTGTTCCCGAAACGCATTGAGAGTCGCGGGCGGGATGGTGTTCACCGTCGAAGTGCCGATCAGCTCCTCCACATAGATCACGTCTCTGTAATTGGGGTTCTTCGTGCTCGTGCTCGCCCACAGCAGCCGCTGGGGCTGCGCTCCCTTGCCGGCCAGAGCCTTCCATGCTTCTCCCGAAAACAGTTCGTTGAAGCTGTGATAAGCAAGCTTCGCGTTGGCAATCGCCACCTTGCCGAGCAGGCCGCCCAGCCGTGCGCGCTGGGTGGGGTCGCTCGCCGTTTTCAGTTGACTCGTGATTTGCGCGTCAATCTTGGAATCGATCCGGCTGACGAAGAAACTCGCCACGCTGGCGATCCGGCTGACGTCCCCGCCAGAAGCCGCGCGCGCGGTCAAGCCTTCGATGTAGGCCTTTGCAACCTGCTCGTAGACGTCGCGTGAAAAAAGCAGTGTAACGTTGACGTTGATTCCTTCGCTGATCAGCTGGCGAATCGCCGGAATTCCTTCGGGCGTGGCCGGAACCTTTATCATCAGATTTTCCCGGCCCACTGTCTTCCAGAGTCGCCGCGCTTCCTGCAGTGTCCCAGCCGTGTCATGCGCGAGCAACGGCGAGACTTCGAGGCTCACGTAGCCGTCGTGCCGTTCGCTATCGTCGTATACCGGTCGCAGGATGTCTGCCGCATCCTGCACGTCTTTCACCGCGATCTTTTCGTAGAGCGCCTTGGCATCCAGAGCGGCCGATTCCTTGCTCTCGATCACCGCTTCATAATCCGTGCTGCCTACGATTGCTTTTTCGAAGATCGCCGGATTGGAAGTGACGCCGCGCAACCCGTCTTCCACGATCAACCGCTTCAGCTCTCCGCTGGTGATCAAACTTCGGCGAATGTAATCCAGCCAGACGGACTGCCCAAATTCAGAGAGTCCTCTCAGCGGATTTGCTTCTTTTGGAATGCTCAGTGCTGGCGTTGTCATAGTGCTTTCTACCTTTCTGTGCCTGCTAAATTCCACAATCAGAAACTGTCTGACGATTGTTCAAGGCCTCCAGACCGCATTTCGCTTCAATCGCGACATGCATGGTCATTTCACCTGTGCGAGCTGCGCCTTCGCAGCTTCCACGACGTGATCAGCGGTGAATCCAAATTCCTTCTGCAGCACTTTCAACGGCGCGGAAGCTCCGAATGTCTTCATTCCGAGGATCGCTCCGTCAATGCCGGCGTAGCGGCACCATCCGAATGTGGATGCCTGCTCCACCGCCACGCGCGCCTTGACAGTCGGGGGCAACACCGTTCGCCGGTAATCCTCGCTCTGTCTCTCAAACAGCTCCCAGGAAGGCATGCTCACAACGCGCGCGCGAATCCCTTGGCGGGTCAACTCCTCGTAGGCTTCTACACACAAGGACACCTCGCTGCCCGTCGCCATCAGCAGCACATCCGGTTTACCGCCTTCCGCCTCCGCGAGGACGTAGGCCCCGTTCGCCAAGCCGCTCGCAGCAGCAAAACGCTTCCGGTCGAATGTGGGCAATGCTTGCCTTGACAGGATCAACGCTACCGGCTGCCGCGGCATGGTCAGGATCACCCGCCACGCTTCGGCGACCTCGTTCGCATCGCAAGGCCGCATAACCACAAGGTTCGGGATGGCGCGAAGCGAAATCAAATGCTCGATGGGCTGATGTGTCGGGCCATCTTCGCCGACGCCAATCGAGTCGTGCGTGAATATGTGAGTGACGGGAATCTCCATCAACGCGCTGAGGCGAATCGCGGCCCGGGCGAAATCACTGAAGACCAAGTATCCCGACCCGAAGGGGCGAAGTTTGGACAGCGCGAGACCGTTGAGGATCGCACTCATCGAGTGTTCGCGAATCCCGAAGTGCAGATTGCGGCCTCCAGAAGTGTCGGCCTGAAAGTCGCCCGCGCTTGGAAAGGTCAGCCGTGTCTTAGTGGAAGGGCTGAGGTCGGCCGATCCTCCTACTATCCACGGAAGATTCGGTGCGATGGCATTAAGAACTTTGGCAGACGCCTCGCGTCCCGGTATTCCCTTTTTGTCGGGTGGGAACACGGGAATGTCCTTCGACCAGTTCTCCGGCAGCTCTCGCTTCTGAATGTGATCGAGCTCCGCCGCGAGTTCGGGGAATTTCGTCCGGTACTCCGCAAATTGTTTCTCCCACTCCTCACGCGCTTCGCGGCCTCGGCGTCCGATTCCAGACTGGAGATGCTCGTACACTCCGCTGGGAACCAGAAACTTGGCGTCGGGTGGCCAGCCATAGGCCTGTTTGGTGAGCCTGATCTCCTGGTCGCCGAGCGGCTCGCCGTGCACCGCGCTGGTGTCCTGAAGATGCGGTGAGCCATAGCCGATATGACTGTCCACAATGACGAAGGACGGCCTGCCCTTTGTGGCCGCAGCAGCGCGCAGGGCGTTCTCGATGCGATCGAGGTCGTTGGCATCCCCCACACGGAGCACATTCCAACCGTAGGCGAGAAAACGCCCCGCCACATCCTCCGTGAAGGTGATGTCGGTCTTGCCCTCGATGGTGATGTGATTGTTGTCGTAAATCCAGCAGAGGTTATCGAGCTTCAGGTGCCCGGCGACAGAGGCCGCCTCGCTCGCGACTCCTTCCATCATGCAACCGTCGCCGCAGAGTGCGTAAACCCGGTATCCCAACAACTCAAAACCCGGCCGGTTGTATCGCGCCGCGAGCCATTTTTCAGCGATGGCCATGCCCACGCTCGTCGCCACGCCTTGTCCCAGCGGACCCGTCGTTGTTTCCACACCCGAGGTCCAGCGGTACTCCGGGTGCCCAGCGCAGCGGCTCCCAAATTGCCTGAACGACTTGAGGTCGTCCAGCGTGACCGAAGGCCTGCCGAGAATTTCATATTCCGGATCAACTGCCTTGACCCCTGCGAGATGAAGAATGGTGTAGAGCAACGTCGACGCGTGTCCGGCTGAGAGCACGAAGCGGTCGCGATTCATCCAGATTGGATCTTGCGGATCGAACCTCAGAAGTCTCTGCCACAGGCAATAGACCGTAGGCGACATCCCCATGGGCGTGCCGGGATGACCGGAATTCGCCTGCTGGATCGCATCGATGGCCAGCGTCCTCATCGTGTTTACGCAAAGTTGGTCGAGATCCAATACAGCCTGAGTGGTTGACATCACACTACTCGCTTTCTAAAGGAATCGCCGAATTCCCAGCGTCGCGTTTTCAAATCCGTTTTACTCGTTAAATTTACCGTCATGCTGCCCCGGCGTTCTTTCGAGTTTCTGTTTCCGGTTTTCAACTCCTGCGACAACTTTGCCCTGCATCTAGTCCATCCAGTCGAAGGATTTCGTAACCGCTCGCTTCCACATCCGATACATTTGTTCGCGCTTCCCCTCTTCCATGATTGGGTTCCACGTATGATCCACCGCCCAGTTCGCGCGCAAATCGTTCAGATCCTCAAAGTAGCCAACCGCTAGACCTGCGGCGAATACGGCGCTTACAACCCGGAAAAGGCCGTTACAAAGTAGATGCCGCCGTTGTCGTCTACGGTGCGAGCTAGCGTCTCAATATCTGCGCCCTTCTCATGGCTACAAGCTCTGCTCTGCCAAGTGGTGTGCTCCTAGTAATTGCTCAACCGATAGTCGTGGACCGTATATCTCGCCGGATTCGCAATCCGATGAACGCTGAAATTGGCGCGGTGTCGTGCCCACCAAGTTTCCAAACACCGTTGTGAAGTGCGCTTGGTTCTCGAATCCCACTTCCAGCGCGACATCGACAATCTTCGCGTTGCCTTGACGGAGAAGCTCCTTCGAACGATTGATTCGCTCCTGCAGAACGAATTGATGCGGTGCGAGGCCGGTGCTGACCTTGAACAGCTTCGAGAAATGCGATTGGCTCATCTCCGCCAGCCTGGACAGCGCGCTAACCGCCAGCGGCTTGTCGAGATTGTTCCGGATATGTTCGACAACGCGCGTCAGGCGCCGCGGAGGGATGCCGAATGCTCGCTCGCGGGGAGCGTACGAAGCCTGGATAAAGGTGTCCGCCAGCTCGCACGCCAGATCGTGCGTCACGACGCATGCTCCCATCACGAGAAGATTCATGTCGTCGTCCTGAACGCCGTGGCGCGCCGAGTACACGTCATGGCACAAAGCTGCCCGCACTCCAGGGTGCTTGTTAGCCACCACGGAAGCCCCGATGGCGTTCGAGCAGATTAGCACACCGCGTTCCAGGCGGCCCGCGTAGATGGCCGACGCAAGTTGATCCGTTATGCTCTGGTAGTCGCTTCGGCTGGAATCTCCCGCACAAACATCTTCAGCGTCATGCCCCTGTTCGGCAAACCTAGCTCTGAGACGTTCCTTAAATTCAAATCCGATCCGGTCCGAACCAAACCCTATCCGCACGATTGCTCCTTAAGGTAAATTCACCAGCCTGTGCTGCAACGTGTCTGCCAATTAGGCAAGCGCTGCGGTCACGGCAAGTTATTGAAAGTGAAGGTAGATAAAGAGAATGTGGAGAGGCGCACCATTTCATCACTTGTTCATGCGTCACGACCTCGACGTTACCGTCAAACCCTCGCCACGAATGGCCGAAATACCGACACTCCTTCATTTACGCCTTGTCGCCAGAATGTCTCCTTTTCTGTTGAAAACAGGACAGATGGCTGGTTCTCTGTCGAAGGTCCTGTGATGGGCACACAGATGCTTCATAGAGCAAAGAGGGAAACGGAGATTGCTCGTGAACTACACATCTACATCTGCAAACTACGGCGGGCGCGCCTGCGTAGGAGCGGCCGACAGTCGCTCGCGCTTTTCCAGAGAACTGAACAAGAACGTACGGCCAGCCTCTCGCGGCACGGCCAGCTACCGGTCCCGCAGGTTGGTCCGGGCTCGGCCGGAAGGCCAAGAGTGGGAAGCGCTCCAGGAGATATTGCAAGCCTCGCGCTCGAGATTCATCGGACTGGCTTACGCCATCTTGCGAAATAGGGAAGACGCCGAAGACGCGGTTCAGGATGCTTTGCTCTCGGCATATCTTCACTTGCGCGCTTTCGAGGGCCGGTCCGCTATTACGACCTGGTTCACCCGCATCGTGCTGAACGCTGCTTTGATGATCCGGCGAAAACAGAAAAGCACTCGGATTGACCCCCTTCCGGAATCCAGCGCCGCGGATGGCACTCCCTGGGCGGAAAAGATTCCGGCCTCGCAACCTGATCCGGAAATGGTTTATGCCGAGGAAGAGACTTTCCGGAAGATCGATGTTCTGCTCGGAAAAATGAGCCCCGCGCTTCGGCAGGCGTTTACGATGACTTACTACGACGAAATGTCCCACGAAGAAGCGGGCGCGTTGCTGGGCATTACGACGGGGACTTTCAAGTCACGGCTCTTCCGGGCCAGGCAACATCTCATGAATCATGCGCAGCGTTCCCTCGTGGCCCCTATCCGCAGGGTGAAGCACTTCCCGTTTTCTTCCGGCAAAATTGATTTTCAGACCCTTGCCTCAAGGCCTGCCGAGATCTCGTCTCCGGAAATCACGTTTTCATGACAGCCGACCCTGCCACTCTCTTGTTTCCGGAACGCCAAATGCCAGTGACCGAGAGAGATTCCATCGACATGGAAAAGCCTGAGTGGCTCACCCAGATGGAGGCCGTGCTCGAGGTGCTCAACGAGGGAGTCATTATCTCCAACGATCGCCGTCAGATTCTCTTTGCGAACTCCCGGTTTGTGGAAATGATCGGCATTCCCCTGCAAGACCTGATTGGATTTGACCGCTCTCACGTTTATTCTCCACAGGAATGGGCTCTTCTGACGCAGCAGATGGACATTACGCTCCGAGATGGGCGCAACCGTTATGTTTTTGTTTTGCCGCAAAAGGGCGGTAGCCGTTTGCCCGTCATCATCAGTTCCCGCACATTCCAGAATTCCGGCAGCCGGTTTAAAATTGTGACGTTCACCGACATCTCGGAGCAGGTGCGAGCCGAGGAGGAACTCCGCTCCGCCAACGAGAAGCTTCAGAAACGCCATACGGAAATCGAGGAAGACCTGCGGCTCGCCGCGCGGGTACAGCAGAGTCTCGTACCGAGATCCATGGTCTGGGGCACCATGAGCGTCGACGCCTTCTATCATCCCGTGCACTCGATCGGAGGCGACTTCGCCCTCGTGAATTCGCAGGACCATGAGCACCTCAGCTTGCTCGTCTGTGATGTTTCCGGTCACGGTATCGGTTCCGCGCTGGTCGCGAACCGAATCTACTCCGAGACAACTTCGCACCTTCGCAGTGGCACGCCATTCCCCGACATGTTCGGAGAGCTGAACCGCTTCCTCATGGAAGACATCGGCGGCTCCGGATTGTTTGTCACGGTGGCCGCCGCCCGGATCAATGCGCAGCGACGCACAATGGTTTTTGCCGGAGCCGGACATCCCCCGGCAATGCTCGCACGCCGTGGCCAGAAGCCGCTGCTGCTCGAGTCCCGCAGCATGATTCTCGGCGCCCTGCCTGACGCCGTGGACGTCACTGCCAGTCCGGAGGTGCAACTCCAGCCGGACGACCGCGTCCTCCTATATACCGACGGGATTACCGAAGTGTTCAATTCTCGGGGAGAGATGCTCGGCGTCGAGGGCGTCCAGGAAAT
>Ga0307479_10004497_pt1 | contig 12751 bp, 11 predicted proteins | sample atmos_gasesECM4C_FD_203743 | JGI IMG/M metagenome (GOLD analysis project Ga0307479, IMG submission 203743) | Hardwood forest soil microbial communities from Morgan-Monroe State Forest, Indiana, United States - atmos_gasesECM4C_515 | ecosystem: Environmental > Terrestrial > Soil > Temperate...
ACCAGCAAGGCGCCGGCCGCACCTTGCAGGACCCGGAACAACACGAGCAGCTCCATGTTCGGCGCCAGCCCGCAGAGTACGGAGGTCACCCCGAACCCGGCCAGGCCGAGGATGAACATCCGCTTGCGGCCGTAGAAGTCGGTGAGCGCCCCGGCCAGGATCAGCAGCGCGCTGAGGGTTAGAAGGTAGGCGTTGTAGACGTAGGACTGACCCTCGAGCACCCCGAACCAGATGCGGGGCAGGTCTCGGCCGATCCGGGGGAGGGCGACATTCACGACCGTCGAATCGAGGAACACGATGCCGGACCCGAGCACGGCGGCGATCAGGATCCAGCGGCGCCGGTCAGCCATCCCTCCCTCCTACGTGAGGCTCTGGGCAGATTGTAGTTCGCGATCGCCGACGGGGATCTTCTCGAGTGCAACCTGGCCCCAGCCTTCGCTGAGATGGGGATCGATTCGCAACCTGCCGTCGACCACGTCGAGCCCGAGCGCGGTGCGCAGCGCAAGCAGCGGGGCACCCGCGGCCCACGCCTGCGGCCGGGAGGCGGTCGGGTACTCGACCGGCGCGCCGGTCTCGTCGCGCGAGAATCCGGCAAAGACTTCCGGGAGCCGGTACTCGAAGGCGTCGGCGGCCTGGATCAGCATCAGGGCAAGGTGGGAGGCCGCCTCGCGGTGACCGTAGCGACGCATCCCCTCGGCGACCAGCGCGGTGTCATGGGGCCAGACCGTCCCGTTGTGATACTCGATCGGGTTGTAACCGGCGTCGTCGGCCGACATGGTCCGGATCCCCCAGCCGGTGAACATTTCTGGCGACATCAGGCGCCTGACGAGCGTCGCGGCTCGGTCTGCCGGCACGATGCCCGACCAGAGCAGGTGCCCGACGTTGGAGCTCATCGCGTCGACCTGTCGCTTTTCGCCGTCGAGCGCGAGTGCATACTGGCCGCGCGCATCGATCCAGTAGTCGTGGTTGAAGCGCTCCCGTAAGACGGCCGCGTCGCGTTCGAGTCGGCCGGCGAGGGCGGCGTCACCCCAGACGTCGCGCGCCAGGCGAGCCATGCGAATGCGCGCATCGTAGGCGTAGCCCTGAATTTCGCAGGTGGCGATCGGTCCTTTGGCCAGGGTGCCGTCCCGGAAGAGGATCGAATTCCAGGAATCTTTCCAGCACTGGTTGACCAGGCCCTCCCTGGAGCGGGTCTGATATTCGAGGTAGCCGTCACCATCACGATCGCCGTAGCGCTCGATCCACTCGAGCGCGTTCATGGCGGCAGGGCGCAGGCTTCGAACGAAGTCGTGATCACCGGCCCAGCGCTCGTACTCGTCGAGCAGGATCAAGAACAGCGGCGTCGCGTCGTGGGTGCCGTAGTAGGGACTGTGCGGTCGCTCGCCAAGCACCGTCAGTTCGCCCCGCCGCAGCTCGTGGAGGATCTTCCCGGGCTCGGCGTCGCGGAAATCGTCCGTCTCCCTGGCCTGCAGGGCGGCCAGCGCCTCGAGGCTCGTCCGGGCGAGATGCGGCTGGAAGGGGAGGGTCTGGTACGCCGTGATCAAGCTGTCGCGCCCGAAGAGCGCCATGAACCAGGGGAGCCCGGCGGCGGGCAGGGAATAGGAGAGCGCTTTCAACGGGCGGAAGCGCAACGCGGCCAGGTCGATCATGCTCTGGCGATAGGTATGACGGAGCACGTCGTTGTCGGTGACCAGGGTGGGCGCCTGTGCCACCCACTGCTCGAAGGACGTCGGCATATTGGGTTTGGGGTTGCCGAAGCTCCGCGCGCCGTGGTCGAGCCGGTGCTCCTCGCCGTCGGCAATCGGGACCACATCGATACAGGTCTGCCAGCTGCCTCTTGGCCCCAGCTGAATCTCGATGCGGGCGCTGCGGTCCCCCACGTGAAAGTCCTGGCTGAAGTCGACGATGGTGTCGCGGCGGAAGGCATCCCGCGTGTAGATCATGGTCGCCCGGCTGTTGCCGAGCTCGGTGCGCAGCTGGCCGCGCTTCGGCTGGTGGTCCTTGACCTCGAACAGGTCCGCGAAATCCGCGCCGTACTGGGCTTCGATCGTGACCGTTTGAGGTTGGTCACTGTGGTTGTGCACGGTGAGATCCTCGTGCACGCCGCCGGCGACGAAGCGGTCACGCCGAATCGAGAGCGGTGGGTTCTCGCCCACGCTGACCGTGGCCAGGGTGCCGAAGACGGCGGCCGAATAGTAGTCGACGGTCCGGCTGGTCAGCACGTGCATCGGCCGGCCGTTCACGAGCAGCCGCCAGGTCGAGAGGTGCCGCATGTCGGCGTGAAAGAAGCCGTTGGCATCCGCGCCCGGCTCGACGTCGCCCGCCGCATCGGAGACGAAGAACGTATTGCCGTCCAGAACGGTCAGGTCGCCCGCCATCACCCCTCCTCGCTGGTTCGCTTTTCCTGCAGCGTAGAGTACTCGGCAGTTACCGGAAGCCAAAGGAGGGATCTCGTGGCGGTCACACCGATCAACGTGCGCGAACGGCAAGTTCCCATTCGCGAGCGATACAAGGCGAATCCCGAGTCGGCTCACATCGTCTTGAAAGTGCGCAGTGGGCCGAGCGACCTGCGCGACCCCATCCACTGTGGCATCGTCCCGGACGCGGCGCGCTCGATCACCTGGAAATCCGGGGCGCACCTCGCCGTCGGCGGCGACGGCGATGTTCCCTGCTCCGGCGATCTGCTACTGGGTGCGCTGGCTGCCTGCCAGGAGACGACGCTGCGCATGGTCGCGGCCAACATGGGCATCGAGCTGGAGTCGCTCGAGGTCGTCGTCGAAGCCGACTGGGACGCGCGCGGCACGCTCGCGATGGGGGATTACCCGATCGGCTTGACCGCGATCCGCGCACAGACCACGGTCCGCGTTCGCGACGACCTGCGGGGCGAGCGGTCGGAGCGCTTACTCCGCAGCGCCGAGAAATATTGCGTCGTGCTCAACACCCTGCGGAACGGGGTGCCGGTCCAGTCGTCGTTTTCGCTGGAGAAGGGCTAAGCGGCGGCGGCCAGGTCGTCCGCGACGACCACGCGGTTGCGCCCCTGCGTCTTCGCCTGGTACAGCGCCTGATCCGCCCGGGCCACCAGGCTGTCGCCGGACTCCTTGCCATTCCAGCACGCCACCCCGGCTGAGCAGCTCTGCCCCATCGGCATCACGGCCCGCAGCCGATCGACCAGCGCGACCGCATCGGCCGGCGAACAGTTGGGCAGCGCCAGCGTGAATTCCTCGCCGCCATAGCGGGCCAGCACGTCGGTCGCGCGGATGGCGGCCCGCCAGCCGGCCGCGGCTTCCGCGAGCAAGCGGTCCCCGGCCGGGTGGCCGTGTTCGTCATTGAACTGCTTGAAATGATCGAGGTCGATCATCACCACGCTCAGCGGGCGCCGCTCGCGGCGGGCTCGCGCCAGCTCTCGAGCCAGATGTTCGTCCCAGCTGCGCCGGTTGAAGAGGCCCGTCAGCGAGTCGACCGCCGCCAGTCGCCGGACCTCAGCCTCGGCGCGCTCCCAGTGGCCGAGGGTCAGGTTGAGCAGCCAGGCGGCGCCGAGCAGAACCAGTGCCAGGGGAACCGCAAAGGCGATGATCGTTATCCGAAGCCGGTCGATCTCGGCAAAGGCACCGGCGAGCGGAATCTCGGCGGCAACCGTCCATCCGACCCGGTCGACGGGTGCCCAGGCGATCAACTCGCTCTCTGACGTCTCGGCCATGAGCCCGCTCGTTCCAAGCCGGCCCCCTGTCAACAGCCGTTGTACGGACGCCCCCTTACCGTTCTCGGGCTCGGCGACCAGCATTCCGGCCTGGTCGACGACGGTGACCAGGACGCCCTGGGCGGTGGCAAACTGCCGGACGAATTGCTCGACGTTGATGACGGCGTATTCCACCCCCAGGACGCCGAGCAGGGGACCGGTGGTGCCATCGCCGCCGACCTCCGTGACCGGCGCCGCGATGGCGGTCACCAGAGGGTTTCCGTAGGCGGCCGACGGATAGACGGGCGAGACGAACGAGGTTTTCGAGCTGGTGACGGCGGCGAACCAGTTGCGGACGGGCACCTCGGCCTTCCCCGCTGTCGGGACCCCCGGCGGAAAGGCGTCGCTCATCGTGCCATCCGCCGTCAGTAATTGGACGCTGGCAATCCCCGGTCGGACGCTGCCCAACTGGGTCAGCGCGGCGCCAATCGTTCGGTGGTCGTAGCGGGCCGGGTCGCCATCGGCCAGCGCCGCGACGAAGGCCGGCTGGTGGGCAAAGGAGTTGACGATTTCCTGGAGGCCACGGATCTGCTCCCCGACGTAGCGGGCGCCCAACGACGCCGACAGGCTCAGGCTCTGGTCCGCCCGGCGGGTCACGGCATCGCTCGAAATCGCGAGCGCCAGGACGCTGAGTGCCAGCAGTGGCATCAGGCTGAAGAACAGGAAGAGGCCCACCAGCGGTCGCCGGCGAAGCTGGCTGAGCGCCATCACTCGTCAGGACAACGGGGATCCAGTTACCCACGTTGCGGCCGGCCGTGGATCATCGATGCAACGGATCGGTAAGCGAACGGTCAATGATCCCGCAGCTTCGGCCCGGCCCTCCTGCTGGCCTGGCGGGAACCACCGGGATGGCTAGCTGGTATGAAGGGATAGCAATCGATCCGTGGAGGGCCGGCCACTGGACGACACCGCGCTCGTCGAACGCGCCAGAAATGGCGATGTCAATGCCTATGAAGCACTTGTCCAGCAGTACCAGGAGCTGGCGTTCCGGGTTGCCTACCAGGTCACCGGTGACGCCGCTGACGCGGAGGACGCCGCGCAGGAGGCATTCGTGAACGCCTATTACGCGCTCGGCCGCTTCCGCGCGGGCGCGCCGTTCCGCCCCTGGCTGCTGCGGATCGTTGCTAACGAAGCGCGGAATCGGCGGACGTCGGCGCACCGTCGGATCGCGCTGGCTGAGCGTGCCCTGGCCGCCCAATCCTCCGGCGAAGCGGCCCCTTCGCCGGAGAAGGCGGCCGAGGCCGATGAGTTTCGCGCCACCCTGATGGACGCGATGCGGCGCTTACGTGACGATGACCGGCTGGTGCTTGCCTACCGGCTGTTCTTCGACCTCTCCGAGGCGGAGATGGCGATCGCGCTCAACATCCCGCGGGGCACCGTGAAGTCTCGCCTCTCACGCGCGCTCGCCCGATTGCGCGGCGTATTGCCCGACGATTTCCGGGTTCCGTCCTCAACCGGAGTGTCCGATGGCTGATCCTCGCCGGCTTTCTGATCTGGACCTCGAGCGGGCGTTGACCGCGCTCGGTCCGCGATATCCGTATCCGCCGACGCCGAACCTGGCGATGGCGGTCACCCGCCGGATCGCCCCCCGCCAGGCGGCACCAGCCCCCCGGCTCGTGCTCTGGCGTGATTCGCGGCGGCTGGCGCTGGCCGCCGCGCTGCTACTCATCCTGCTGGGGGCGGCCGCGCTCGCCAACCCGGTGACGCGCGACGCGATCGCCCACTTCTTCCACGTGCAGGGAGTGATCGTCAACCGCGTCCCCTCGCCGAATCCGTCGCTGTCGGCGCCGACCACCCTGAACCTCGGCCGTCTCACCACCCTGGCGGAGGCACAGCGAGAGGTGAGCTTCACGATCGCGGTGCCGGCGCAACTGGGACCGCCGGATGCCGTCTACGTCGCGAGTGGGCCGCCGGGTGGCGAAGTCGCGCTGGCCTACGCGCCCAGCCCCGGCATCCCGCTCGTGGGACAAACCGGCCTGGGCGTGTTGATCACCGAATTCCGCGGCGACCTGATCCCGGGATTCATCACCAAGGAGATCGGCCCGGGTACGACCCTCGAGGAAGTTTCCGTCAATGGCGACCCCGGCTGGTGGATCGCCGGCGCGCCGCATTCCATCGTGGTCCACGTGTCGCCGAATGCCGACAATTTCGAGACCCTGCGCCTGGCGGCCAACACCCTCGTCTGGGCACACGGCGGCGTCACCTACCGGATCGAATCCGGCCTGTCGAAGGCCGGCGCGATGCGGATCGCCGGCAGCCTTCTCTGACGCCGGTGCCGGCGGGGCGTGGTCTCCGGGTCCCACTCCCGCCGGCTCCAAGCGCGTGATGGGCAGTCTCCCGTGCCGCTGCGACAGGTGTCTGTCGTAGCCGGCGGCTCTCCCCACGATGGTCCCGGCTCGTTCACAGCTCGTTCACAGGCGCGGGGCAGGATGAATGACAGCAACACTTCAGTCCGAAGAAGGAGAACGAGATGAACGACGGAAACGATAAGAAACGGAAATTGGCGATGCTGGGTGGGTTGGGTCTCGGCCTGGCGATCCTGGGACGAAAGCGTCGCTGGCGCCGCTACGCGATGGCCCAGATGATGGGCGGCGGATTCGGTGGTGGCCCCTGGGGCCGCTTCGGTGGCTACGGGCACGGCGGATTCGCCGGACCCCAGCAGCCGGTGACACTGCCGCCATTTATCGAGGCGACGCTCAAGGCCTGGCACGACCGCGCGCACGGCACGGTCCCACCGGCAGGCCCCACCGGCCAGCCGCCGACCGCGAACGTCTGACCGATTTCTTCCTCCCGACTGAGGCGGAGCACCCACTCCGCCTCACCTCCCGTCATAGGATGGCCCTGAATGAAGACGATCCTCGTGGTGGACGATGAACCGCAGATCGTCCAGCTGGTGCGCGATTACCTCGAACACGGCGGCTTCAAAGTGCTGGTAGCAGCCGACGGATCGAGCGCGCTTCGGATCGCATCGACCCTTCATCCGGATCTCGTCGTCCTCGACCTCGGGCTGCCCGGGATGGATGGTATCGACGTCACGCGATCGCTGCGGCGCAACGGCGCGCTGCCCATCATCATGCTGACGGCGCGCGCCGACGAGCCGGACAAGCTGATCGGCCTCGAACTGGGGGCCGATGATTACCTGACCAAGCCGTTCAGCCCTAAAGAGCTGGTGGCCCGCGTACGCTCCGTGCTCCGTCGCAGTGAAGCCGCCCAGGCGCCCCGCGATCTGATCCGGGTGGGCGACCTCGAACTCAATGTCCCGAGCATGCAGCTGACCATCGCCGGCCGCCCGGTCGAGCTGACCCAGACCGAGTTTCAGTTGCTGTCGACGATGGCCCGCCAACCTGGACGCGTCTTCAGCCGCGTCCAGCTGCTCAACGCGGTACACGGGGTCGCGGTCGAATCCTATGAGCGCGCCATCGACGCGCACATCAAGAACTTGCGTCGGAAGATCGAGCCGGAGCCGCACAACCCGCGATACCTGTTGACCGTCTTCGGCGTCGGATACCGATTCGTGGACGCGCGGCGATGACCGGTCGAGGCTGGGGCCGGGGGCGTTGGCCCGGCCCCCGGTGGCGTGGCCCCGGACCACCGCCCTGGTGGCCCGAGGGCGAAGCCTGGCCGCCCTTAAGGAGACCGCCCTGGGCCCGGCCGGGGCGTCGGTTCCTGTGGCGGATCGCCGGATTCATGGTCGCCGCTTTCCTGCTGATCGCGGTGGTGCTCACCATCGGCGTGGTTCTCGTCGGCACCGCTCTCGGCCTGATCGAAGCGCCACCGGCCGTTCGCGTGCTCGCCGTCGCCGCTCTGCTGGTGTTCCTGTTCCTCGTCGCTCGCGGCGGCCGGGGCTTTCGTCGAATCGCGGTCAACGTCTCGGAGCTCGTCGATGCCGCGGGCCGGATCGAGGCCGGGGACTACGGCGTCCAGGTGGCGGAGCGTGGACCGCGCGAGGTGCGCGCTTTTGCAAGGGCGTTCAACGCGATGAGCGCGCGCCTGGCCGCGACCGACCGCGACCGACGCGCCTTTGTCGCGGATCTCGCGCACGAGTTTCGAACTCCGCTGGCCATCATTCGCGGTCAGGCCGAGGGAATCGGCGATGGCGTCTATCCCGGTGACCTGCAACACGTGGCACCCATCCTCGAGGCCACCGAATCGCTGGAGTCACTGGTCGAAGCGTTGGGCACCATGACGCTGGCGGACGTCGGCAGCCTGCAGCTGCATCGAGAAGCCGTCGAGGTGGCGGTGCTGGTCAACAGCAGCCTGTCCGCTTTTCAACCGATGGCGGATGCCGCCGGTGTGCGCTTGATGGCCGAGGTCGCGGCTGACACACCGGCGATCGACGCCGATCCGGCGCGGATCCGTGGCGTGCTGGCGAACCTGCTCTCGAATGCGATCCGAAATACGCCGGCGGGAGGCATCATCAGTATCAGTGCCCGCCGCTCGGGCGACATGATCTCGTTCGGGGTGCGCGACACCGGCCACGGGATTCCTGACGACTTGCGTCCACGAGTCTTCGAGCGATTCGTCAAGGCGCCAGGCTCCCCGGGTGCCGGCCTCGGGCTCGCCATCGCCAGAGACATCGTGGTGGCCCACGGCGGAACGATCGACCTGACCAGCGAGGTGGGGAAGGGGACCGAGGTTCGCTTCACGCTGCCGATCGCGCACTGAGGCCCTAATAGGTTTGGAACACTATCCAATCCGACGGACCTTGTTCCAAACCTATTAGGCTCTAGCATCGATGGCCGCGGACGACCCGCTATACCGAAAAGCGTGACGTCCGCTGCCCGCATCGTCGTGCTTCCCGGTGACGGGATTGGCCCGGAAGTCACGGACGCCGCCCGCCGCGTGCTGGACGCGGCCGCGGCAAAGGCGGGCCTCCAGCTCGACTACGTCGTCGACCTCGTCGGCGGCGCGTCGGTCGACGCCTACGGGGTGTCGCTTCGGCCGCAGACGCTGCGCCTTTGCAAGACCGCCGACGCGATTCTGTTCGGCGCCGTCGGCGGACCGAAATGGGACGATGCGGCGCCGCAAAGTAACCTGCGTCCGGGGTCGGCGCTGCTGGGTCTCCGCAAAGGCCTGGGACTCTTCGCCAACCTGCGTCCCGTCCGGGTCGATCCCGCCATGGTGGCCACCTCGGCGCTGCGTCCGGAGCGCGTCCGCGACGTCGACCTGCTGGTAGTCCGCGAGCTGACCGGCGGTCTCTATTTCAGCAAGCCCAAGCGACGCTACGAGACGCCCCGCGGTCAGGCCGCCGTCGACACCATGCGCTACAGCACGCCGGAGATCGAGCGGGTGGCGGTGCGCGCATTCGAGCTGGCGCGCCAGCGGCGGCGCCGACTGCTATCGGTCGACAAGGCCAACGTGCTCGAAACCTCGCGGCTCTGGCGCACCGTGGTGACGGCCGTCGCTCAGCGCTATCCGGACGTCTCGACCAGTCACATGCTGGTCGACGCCTTCGCCATGGAACTGCTCCGGCGCCCGCAGGCCTTCGACGTGGTGGTGACGGAAAATCTCTTCGGCGACATCCTGACCGACGAGGCCTCGATGCTGGCGGGGGCGCTGGGCATGCTGCCCTCGGCGAGCCTCGGGGGTGGGACGCTCGGCTTCTATGAACCGATCCACGGGTCGGCGCCCGACATCGCGGGAAAGGGGATCGCGAACCCGATCGGCGCCATTCTCAGCGCGGCTCTCCTGCTTCGCTGGTCGCTGAACCGCGAGGATGCGGCGCAGGCGATCGAGCGCGCCGTTTCTCGGGTGCTGGCCAGCGGGATGCGCACCGCCGACATCGCGGTGGACGGTCAACCTGCGGCGAGCACGGCCGCGATGGCCGATGCGATCGTGGACGCCCTGTCCTGATGAGCTAGAAAATCTCACGGCCCCCAACTCCCCTTGACTTTCACGTAAGGCCAGTGATGTACTTGCGGGTAACAAAACCGAGCTAGGGGCGGCGGCTCGCAGGAGGGAGAGGGATGGACTCTGGACTGCGCCGAGGCAGCCTGAATCTTCCGCGGCTCGCGTTCATCGGACTCGCGTATTTCTCGCTGGCGCCGGCGATCTACCTGAACATGGGGTTCATGGAGACCGATGCCAACGGTCCCGTGATGCCGCTGCTGTTCATCCTGATCACGGTTGCGATCCTGCCGACGGCGATCAGTTTCGCCGTGATGAACAACCGCCGGCCATCGGCCGGGTCAGGGTCGACCTGGCTGTGGGAGAGTGTCTCGCCGCCGGTCGGCCTCTGGCTGGGCTGGATCATGATCACCGCCTACCTCGTCGTCTGCTCGATCTACCCGCCGGGGTTCGGCCTGTTCTTCAACTCCTTGCTGACCATCTTCGGCGTGGGCACCAGCGTATGGACCGGGGTGATCGGCGGCATCGTGTCCGTCGTGATCTGTGGCTACATCGCGCATCGCAACATCAGGCTCGGCGCGGCCGTGATCGGCGTGTTGATGGTGTTCGAAGCCGGGTTCGTGCTGCTGCTCTCGCTCTTCATCGTGGTCAAGGGCGGGACGCTCGGGCACCTGACGCTGACCCCATTCGACCCGACGGCCGCGAAGGCCGGGGTCACCGGCCTGTCGCTGGCGGCGATCTTCGCCTTTCTGTCGATTGCCGGCGTCGATTCGATTGCACCCGTCGCCGAAGAATCGAACACACCCAAGCGGCTGATCCCGCTCGGCACCATTCTGATCACGCTGATCGCGGGCCTCTACTGGACGGTCACCTCCTATGGATTCGCCATCTCGGTGCCGGTCCAGAAAGTCGCCGACTACGTCAACGCGGGACAGCTGACGCCAGTGCTTCCGATTGCGCATCAGTACATCGGCGGTCTTGACATCCTGGTGCCGATCACCGGCTTCACTGCCACGCTGGCCAGCTTCGGGGCCTCTGTCTATGCCGCCAGCCGGTTGATGTATGCGATCTCGCGCGAAGGGTTCCTCCCCGCCTTCTTTTCCCGATTGCATCCCGCCAACCGCACCCCGTGGAATGCGGAGGCAACGGCGCTGAGCGTGGCGCTCGTCCTCTTCCTGCTCGGCACCTGGTGGCAGGGTTCGGTCGCCGGCTCCTTCGGCTACCTGGCCGTCATCTTCGTGTTCTTCATCCTGGTCGCCTACATCTCGGTCAACCTCGCGAACTTGATCTACCACCTTCGCTACAAGCGCAGCGAGTTCAACTGGTTCCTGCACGGGCTGATTCCGGTCGCTGGCATCGCCATCGACGTCTACATCCTCTATAAGGCGTTCTTCCAGGCGGAGTTGGGGCTGCCGTTCCAGACCGGGTCGAGCATCGTCTGGTTCTCACTGGCGTGGGCCGCGGTCGGGGTCGTCTGGGTGCTCTGGTGGCGCCGGCGGCGCGACCTGTCAAAGGCCAAGCTGACGATGTTCGCGGAGGCCTGACGTGGTCACGCCGAAGCTCCGGGTCCAGGAGGGCTTCGTCGTGGTGCCCGGTGGCAAGGTCTGGTATCGGAAGGTGGGCGAGGGCGGGGTGCCGCTGCTCTGTCTGCACGGAGGGCCGGGCATTCCCCATGACTATCTCGAGAACCTGGAGGACCTGGCCGACCGGCGGATGGTTGTCTTCTACGACCAGCTGGGATGCGGCAACTCCGAACGTCCTGACGATCCATCGCTATGGACTCTCGGGCGAGCGATCGATGAGCTGGTCGCGGTGCGCGAACAGCTCGGCCTCGATCGAATCCACCTCTTCGGGAACTCGTGGGGTGGCTGGCTCTCGCTGCAGTACGCGCTCGATCGCCTGCCCCCGCTGCAGAGCCTGATCCTGAGCAGCTCGCCGCCAAGCGTGAGCCGGTGGATCGCCGATGCCAACCAGCTCCGCGCTCAGCTGCCGGAGGACGTACGCAAGGTGCTCGACCATCACGAGGCCAAGGGATTCTTTGCCTGTCCCGAATGGTTCGGTGCGATGGCCGTCTTCTACCGCCGGCATGTCTGCCGCGCGGACCCATGGCCCGATGGGGTCGAGCAGGCGTTCGGGCCGGGCTTCGGCGGCCAGGTCTACGCGACGATGTGGGGGCCGAGCGAGTTCGGCCCGGTGACCGGCAACCTGAAGACCTGGGATGTGACCGACCGGCTGGGCGAGATCACCGTCCCGACGTTGATCACCGGCGGCCGGTACGACGAGGCCACCCCGGCCCACGTCACCGATATGCATCGCCGGATGCCCGGCTCGGAGCTGGTGATTTTCGAGCAGAGCTCACACCTGGCGTTCGTCGAAGAGCGCGATGCGTACATCCAGACCGTGAATGATTTCCTCCAGCGGGTGGAGACGTCGCTGGCCTAGAACCAGTGCGCGCCGCCGCCGCTCGGGCCGATCATGGGCTTGATCGTCAGCTCCCACTCGCACGTCGTCTCCATCTCGACCGTCCATTGACCGGCGCCGAGGAAGGCGCCGCTGGGCCAGCTCGCCGCATTTTCGAGCCCATCGGCGAGGTGAACGCGATGGCCGTCCGCCCCGCGCAGCCCGAGATTGAAGCGACAGAAGCGTTGGGGAAAGGTGCCCGGTGTCCCATCGAAGCCTCCGATCGAGAAATCAAAGGCATAATGGCCGGTTTGCCGGAGCCGAAAAGCCGGAGTCTCGCCGCGCCTGATGGTGACTGGCTGCGGTGGAGGTTGCGATCGCTGCCAGGCTTTCGGTGGCGCGGCCCACGACAGCATCGAGTTGAGGACGACCTGCACCTGCCAGGCGCAGCCCGGACCGGCGGCCTCAATCGTCAGTCGGTAGTTGCCCGCCTGCAGTTCGTGCTGGACGAGAGGGACAGAAAGCCCATGGACATCCGGGGGAAACGAGCTCCAATCCTCACGCACGCCACCTCCTCGTTGATCCAGGAGCGCAAATGCTCGGGCAGCCCGCTCCGGATCTGCCGCAGGGAAGACCGTGTGGCGCGCATGAGGCAGATAAAACGCCGGTGTCGTCTGCGTGCCGGCGCCGGTCAGCAAGGTCACCAGCCGGTCGATCTGGATGAACCGGCTGAGCGGCCTGCGGCTGATGATGCGCTGCCCGAGCGTT
>Ga0307479_10004499_pt1 | contig 12750 bp, 9 predicted proteins | sample atmos_gasesECM4C_FD_203743 | JGI IMG/M metagenome (GOLD analysis project Ga0307479, IMG submission 203743) | Hardwood forest soil microbial communities from Morgan-Monroe State Forest, Indiana, United States - atmos_gasesECM4C_515 | ecosystem: Environmental > Terrestrial > Soil > Temperate...
CCAAGTTGGTGGCCGATCCGCAAATTAAATTTGAACTGCAACCAGACGCCGGACTCGCCGCGCCGCCATCGTCATTGGAGTCGGACTTTTACGCCACGATTTCCAAAGTGGCCACCGCGCAATATGGCAACGCTCCAGTGCTGCCGTTTCAGTCCACCGGCGCGACGGATTCTTCGCAGCTGCGGCTCCATAATGTGCAAGCCTATGGCTTGGTTCCGTTTCCGCTTACCGAAGAAGACTACCTGCGAGTGCATGGCGATGATGAGCGGCTTCCGGTGGCGTCCTTCACTAAAGGTGTAGATGTACTTGCGCGCATCGTCGCGGAATTTGCCGCCTCCAAATAAAACCACACAGGGCGAATAGGCCGCCGACTAGGTCTCGCCGCCGATCACGTGGAACTTCATGAAGTTCGTCGTGCCACGAATGCCCATTGGCGTGCCCGCCACGATGCCGATGACGTCGCCCTTGCGCACCAATTTTTCTTCCAGCAGGCGTTTTTCCGAAATGGACGCTAGCGTATCAATCTTGTGCGGGTCTTTAATTTCCGCGGGCATCACGCCCCAGATCAGCGCCATGCGCCTGCGCGTGTTGGCCTCGGGGGAGAAGGCAATGATCGGCACCAGTGGGCGATAGCGGGAAACCAGCCGCGCAGTAAATCCGCTGTGCGTGAACACCGCAATCAGCCGCATGTGGAGTTCGCGTGAAGCGTGGCACACCAGCTCGGCCACCGTCTCCGCGACTTTTAGTTGCTCCTGCATGGAAGGGCGCGGAAATTCGCTGATGCTTTTTTCCGCTTCCTCGATAATTTTGGCCATCATCTGCACGGCTTCGACGGGGTAATTACCCGAAGCCGTTTCGGCCGAGAGCATCACCGCATCCGAGCCGTCGAAAATGGCGTTGGCCACGTCGGAAGCTTCCGCGCGCGTCGGCCGCGGATTCTGGGTCATGGATTCGAGCATCTGCGTAGCGGTAATTACCGGCCGGCGAAATTCCCGCGCACGCGCGATAATTGTTTTTTGCACCACCGGCACGCGCTCCGGGCTCATCTCCACGCCCAGATCTCCGCGAGCCACCATCACGCCATCGGCCACGCGCAGAATGGCGTCCAGGTTTTCGATGGCCTCCGGCTTTTCCAGCTTGGCGATCACCGGGGTGTCTTTTCCGGCTTTGCGAACCAGTGCCTTGGCCTGCAGCACGTCTTCGGCACGGCGCACAAAACTCACCGCGACGTAATCGGCGTTGTGCTTCAGCGCGAATTTCAAATCCGCTTTGTCTTTGGGAGTCAGCGCCGGCACGCGCAATTTAATGCCCGGCAAATTAATTCCTTTGTTCTCGCCGAGCGCGCCGCCATTCACAACTTTGCAAATCACTTCACGGGCGCGCACTTTCGTGACGCGCAATTCAATGAGCCCATCGGAAAGCAGAATTCTGTCGCCCTTGTGAACTTCACGCGGCAGCGCCGTGAACGTGGTATTCACCCGCGTCGAATCTCCCAGGATGCGAGCGGTGGTAATTACAAATTGTTGCCCGGCACTTAACATCACGGGCTTGCCGCCGGCCAACACACCGGTGCGAATTTTTGGGCCTTGAAGATCGGCAAGGATAGAAATGGTTTTGCGCTGCTCCAGGGCGGTGGCGCGCAGCAGCGCGATATTTGCGGCGTGATCTTCGTGCTTGCCGTGTGAAAAATTCAGCCGCGCCACATCCATGCCGGCGCGCAGCAGTTTTTCCAAGATGCGCCGCGACTTGCTGGCGGGTCCGATGGTGCAGACAATTTTCGAGTGACGGAAACTCATAGTTTCGAGACTAGTACATCGCGAGTAGTTACTGTTACTGGGCCCTGTTGCGCTAATTGACCCAGTTGTCGGGGCGCGACGGGGGGTCTTTGTGTTTGTTCATGTAGACCTGGAATTTTTTCTTGTTGCGCTGCACTTTCCAGTCGGTGACGCTGTTGCGCACACTGTAGAGGAACGAGCCGCGCCGCAAATAAATGTAGCCCACCAGCATGCCGCCCAGATGGCAGAGATGGCTGACGTTGTCACCGCCGCTGCTGAGCGTGCCAAAAAATTCGATGGCGGCCATGACCGCCACGTAGGGCCGCATAGGAATGGTCACCGGCAGGGGAATGAGCCAGATGCGCCGGTCGGGGAATAAAATGGCGTTGGCGATGAGTATGCCGAAAATGGCGCCGGATGCGCCGATGGTGGGCACCAGAGAAGCTTCCCTGCCGAACAGCGTTGGAATTGTTTTCACAATAACTTCGATCAGCCCCGCGCCAACGCCGCAGAGGAAAAAATAATTCAAGAAGCGGCGCTTGCCCCACACCTGTTCCAGTTCGCGGCCAAACATCCACAGCATCAGCATGTTGATCAGGAGATGAAACAGGCCGCCGTGCAGAAAGATGTAGGTGGCCGGCTGCCAGATGCGCAGGCCATGAATCACCGCGTCGGGAATCAAACCAAAGGTCTGAACGATTAAGTGGTAGGCGGGGCCGCTGCCGAGCAGAATGTTCGCCAGCGTTTGCACCAGAAAAACGCCGGAACAAATTAATACGATCAGCTTGACGCCGGGGGTGATGAATCCGCGCCAATCGAAGTTGTAGCGGCGCGAGCTGAACGTCGGAGGCATAAGCGCAGTGTACGGCGCGGGACGCGGCGGCGTCAAAGCGGGGTTGCCACGTACGCGGTGTTTGTGGATGAGTGCGGCGGGGCCCTGCCACGGCAGGCGGGCGGGAAAAACTGCGGGGAGAAAATTCCGGACCTTGAGGCAGAGCGGCATGTGCAGCTTGAGGCATCGGGGTCTCTCGGACGGCGACACGCAGGGCAGGTTGTTGGCCAGCGTGGTTGTGGGACGCGAGGCCCTGTGGGTCGTCATCTTTTGGTCCAGGGGTCTCGTTAGGTTCGGTAGATTGTCTAGGCCGTGGATCGAAGTACTCGCGCGATGGCACGAAGATTTCGATCTCCCTCGGTTCCATGCCGTTGGCGATGGCGGGGAGGGTGCGGAGAAGCAGGCTGGCGATGTAGGCGAGTCCGGTGGCGCGGCGGGTGGAGATGTGGCCGCCGGCGAGGAGACGAAAGAGATGGGCGAGGGAATGGTTGATGCCCTCGGGGGTCTGAAAGTTTTCGGCGTGCTCGGCGAGCAGGTCGGCGAAGTTGTGGGTGTCGGTGGATGGAGATTCGGAGTGGCGGGGGCAGAACTTGGAGTGCGGGTCCTGGTTGAGGCAAGCGCACTGGCGGCCGGTGGGGGTGTGGTACTGGCAGCGTTCGGCAGCGCGGGCGGCTTGGGCGTAGGCTTCGGCGTACGGGTCAGATGTTTTCATGGGCGGTCCTTTTTAGGTTCTAATTTCATTTCTAAAAAATTTAATTTGAGGGGAGGGGTATACCCCCTTTTTTCCGAAAAGAGGCCGGGAGATACCGAAAACAAAGAAAACAGAGCGCGCAAAAAGAGAAGCTTGCTGGAAATTCGAAGTTGGAGGTTGGAGATTGGAGGGGCGAAGAAACAACTTGAGAGCAGGTCTGGAGGCTAGCGATGATGAGAGTTCAAGAGCCGAGGTGAGAGGCTTGAAAGTGGCGGGTGCAAAATTTGAAACGCAGGAGGTGTGGAATCTGGAGATAAGGCTGGCCGCAACGGAACGCCGGAGCGTGAGGGTGGTGGGTGATTTGCGACGGTCATGCGTTATTTTACTGTTTAGATATGCTAACTACTACTGGACGGTAGGACACTGCGGGGGCAGTGAAGAAGGGCTGGCCCGCCGAGTTACAGAACGAAGGAAGATTTAATGCGCAGAGCACCCTTTGAAAATCACAAAGAATGCGGCACCCCTCGTGAGGTTTGATTTTAAATGGAAAACGTTCCGTCAGTCCCCGGATTCCCGGATTCCTCAGCCCCGGGGTACTGTTGTACTAAGGAGATTTCCTACTAATGGGTATATTTTCTCGACGAAATCTGTACCAAATACTGACTGGGAACGCACGTTTTGTTCGCCAGCGCCCGTTGTCCGAACACATTAGGCGGCTCAACGGTGGCGATCAGATCCTAACGGTCACTACTGAATGGGAAGCCAGTGCCTTGAATGCTCTTTCGAAGCTTGGCACTGTGAGTCACGAACCGAAGGTGCCGGGCACTAGCAAACCAGATGTGCTCTTTACACATGCCATAGGCGCGGCGCTCATGGATATAACTAGTGCATCGGATCGCGGACTCGACCAACAGAATGCCATTGATAAGCTTTCTAACCAACTGGTCGACTCGGTCACAAAGCGAGGCCTCGACTCAGGACATTTCGGACTTCAAGTGAAGGGAAATTGGCGTGACTTAACAATCGGGGGACCGAAGGCACAGCTCTCTATACCCCGACCAAGAGATTTTGACAGCGCTATCTTCAACGATCAGTTCGATGAATACTTAAATCACATTGAAACCTCACCGGAGGTCCGGCGGGATTTTTCGGGGGCGGGGCCAGATGTGGAGATGACGATCTCTTATAATCCGACGCAAAAATACTTTTCGGTGAATCACCTGTCATACACGGTTCCGTTTTCGGCCACGCAAAATACGGTTTACGCGGCGTTAGAGGCTAAAGCTAACCAATTAAAGTCATCGCAATTCACCGGCCTGAAAGGTGTGTTGTTGTGTGACGGGGGATGTGCCGTGATGAGTCCTCGTGCACAGAAAGGCCAAGGCCTTGATGCGACGGACATCATTTCAACATTTCTATCCAACTACAGGGCTGTTGACTTTGTACTGGCGATTCTCATTGATGGCGACAGCAGCGGACTGTCAGGGCCAGACCATCTGCGCGTTATAACCAAGGCCTATGTCTTGCGTGCGGATAATCCCGCAATGCCTTTAGTTGGCTATTTGAACGAGCGTCTCGCCCTCAACCTGCCAAATCCCGAGAACATTCCGATCAACGCGTACGGCTTGGAGAATGAGGGAAAGACTTTTAATGGGAGGTGGAGTTATGGCCGGTCAGTCAATCAAGATGTCTTCTCGTGCTGTTATGAGTTTACTGTCGGGCCAAACGAGCCAAGAGGATTTCATGCGAGACAATCCACATGTGAGGGAGAGGTTCGCGCAGGCAGTTCGGGAGTGCCGCATGCTGAAGGAAGCAAAAATAGAAAGTTGCCCGCAACGGGACGATGACTGGATCGAATTCAACTTTTAGAGCCTGACCGGCCGCCTCTATGTTCCCTAACCTGCGTAGTGGTATCGAATGAGGCGGCCTGAGGCGTCCGGTAGGCAAAAAAAGGGGAGAGATTCCTCGACTGCGCAAGCCGACTCCTTCGCGGGAGCGAAGGTGGAAGAAAAGCGTCGGCTTGCTGCGCTCCTGCCTGCGGCAGGCAGGCCTGCCGGAGACGGGCAGGCGGAATGGCCGCATCTGTGGCCCAATCGAGCGCCACGAAATTACTTGGTTTTAAGCTTTAGTTTTTCTAGACGCAAATCGGTAGTCATTCACGATCTTATCTTCCGCAGTCGTTAAATGTCGCGGCTCGCCACGCTCGACGGCCAAGACATACCAACCGGCAGGGCGAGGCAGGCCGCACCTGGCGGCGTCGCTGAGCATTTGGTGTTTGTGCCTGCAGCGACAGTCACCCTGAGTGTCCGTCCAGGCGGCTTCGTAATGAGTGTTATTGAGGGAAGCGTACCGATACCGCAGGCCCGTCATGATTTGCTTGACCAAAGGGGGCATTCGGTCGGGCGACATGCGAGTAATCCCTTAATAGTCTGTCTGGGCGCGCATTCTAGCGATACTGCTTGTTGTCTTCCGTTTTACCTCAAAATGGGGAACCTGGCTACCGAAGTTTCCTGAGCGTACCTAACGAGGAGAGTGGAAAAGGCTGGGAGAGATTCCTCGACTACGCAAGCCGACTCCTTCGCGGGAGCGAAGGACACGCGTTGAAAGCTATCGGGGTACAGCTTGCCGTGGACGATTTTGGCATCGGCTATTCGAGCTTCAGCTATTTGCAGCGATTTCCATTGGACGCTTTGAAGATTGACCGAACCTTTATCAATGAAATTTCAGCGGCCGGAGAAGGGGCCACAATCCTCAGCGCCATGATCGATATCGGCCTAAGCTTGAAGCACCGCGTGATTGCCGAGGGCCTGGAAACAGCCGAGCAGCTTCAGTTCCTGAAAAAGAAGGGCTGCAGCGAGGGGCAGGGATACTTATTCTGCCGCCCGATAATTGCCGAAAAGTTCGCTGAATTTTTGAAATGCGGCGTGAGGGAATCCGCTGTCCACTAGGAAACAAAGCGATGCAGAGCTTAGTTGAGTTTTTTGCGGGCGAAGTAGAAGAGGGAGGCGCCTAGCAGGACGAACATGAATATGCCGAGTAGGGATTGTGCGGAAGTAGGCATGGGGAGCTTCTCGTTTACGGCCAGGGCGGGCCAAAACCGCGGGCCGAGGCTGAACAATTTTTCGGGCCAGGGGAGGCGCAGGACTGAGGTGAGCCAGTGCGGGACGCGATTGGAGATTTCGGGGTCCTGCAACAGATTGATGATGATGCCGAGCAGGCCGAAGACACCTCCGGCGGCGATGAGTCCGCTGGAGTAAAGCGCGCCGGGGCTGGCTTCGCTTTCGTCTTTTTTCTTGGTGGTGGCGTCGATGAGCGAGCGGATCAAGCCTCCGGCAAACATGGCGGCGGTGGTGCCCAGGGGAAGATACGACCCGGTCGCGAAGGCCAGCGAGCGCACGCCGAGAATTTCCACCGCGATTACTAACGCGACGCCCATCAAGACCAAGCGCCAGGGAAGGCGCTGATTCAAAATGCCGCTGATGACCGTGGCCATCAGGCGGGCCTGCGGAGCGGGAGCTTTGAGGCTGCCGATTCCCTGAGCCCATTGATACTCGATTTGTTTGGTGTCGGGACTGTAGAGATATTCGCCATCGGGAATTTCGTGCGAGCCCAGCGAATTGATGAGCTGATAATTTTTGCCTTGATAGGTGAAGCTGTCGCGTTCCACTTTCACGCCGGTCGGCAGAGATTGAATGCTGACGGGCATCTGCGTAGGGATATATTTTTCGAGGCCCTTGTTCATCAAGTTAAGCGTGGTGCCGATGGCCATGGTGGAAACGGTGACGCCGATCAGCAGGCCCATCTGCTGCCAAAAAGGCGTGGCGCCGACGAGGTAGCCGGTTTTTAAGTCCTGCGAAGTGGCGCCGGCGATGGCTGCGGCAATGCACACCACACCGCCAATCATCAGCGCCAGCACCTGGTAGTTCGGCGCGGTCCATCCGGCAACAAAAAAGATCGCGCAGGTGGCCATCAGGGTGGCGATGCTCATGCCGCTGATGGGATTGGAGGAGTTGCCGAGGAGTCCGCTGATGCGCGCGGCAACGGTGACGAAGAGAAAACCGAACACGGTGACGAAGATGCCTGCGAAAAGATTGTGGTACCAGCGCGTTTCGGCGCCCTGGATGGGATGAAAGGTGAGCAGTATCCACATCATGACGATGATGAGCATGGAGCCGACCACGACCCAGCGGAGCGGCATGTCGCGATCGGTGCGGCTGGCCGCGGCGGTGGATTCGCCGGTGCCTTCGGCGCGAACATCTTTTAGGCCGGCTTTGAGCGCGGACAATATTGTGGGGAGAGTGCGCAGCAGGGTAATCAATCCCGCGGCGGCGACGGCGCCTGCGCCCATGGGGCGAATGTAGGTGCCCCAGATCTGGTCGGGACTCATCAGCGGAATGGGAATAGTGGACGGATAGATCGGGACGTTGTTGGCGAGCTGTCCGTAAAAACGGATGGCCGGCATGATGACCAGCCAGGAAATAATGCCGCCTGCGAAGAGGATGCCAGATACGCGCGAGCCGATGATGTAGCCGACGCCGAGATACTCGGAGGTGATGGTCATGCGGAAGGACGCGCCCTGAAACCAATTGGGGCGGGCTTCCGGCTGGGAAGTCCACGCCTGCACGGTGTTCATCAAGAAGGTATAAATGCCGCCCAGGCCCAGGCCCCAGAAAACGCGTCCGGCGAAGGAGCCGCCGCGTTCGCCAGCGACCAAGACGTCGGCGCAGGCGGTGCCTTCGGGGAAGCTGAGATTGCCGTGCTCCTTGACGATGAGCTGGCGGCGCAGCGGCACCATGAAGAGCACGCCAAGCCATCCGCCCAATAGGGCGAGAGGAAAAATTCGCCAGAAGGTGAATTCGGCGCCGAAGCCCAGGAAGATCAACGCGGGGATCGTGAACATGACACCGGCGGCGAGCGATTCGCCCGCAGAGCCGGTGGTTTGCACGATGTTGTTTTCCAGAATGGTGGAGCGGCCGAAGGCGCGAAGAATGCTGATGGACAAAACAGAAATCGGAATGGAAGCGGAAACGGTGAGACCGGCGCGCAATCCGACATAAACGGTGATGGCGCCGAAGAGCAGCCCGAATAACGCGCCGAGGATTACCGCGCGCAACGTGAATTCTTTGAGAGTTTCTCCATCGGGAACGAACGGCCGGAATTCGCCTGGCGGTGCAGTGGAACTCCACGGACGTTCGCTCAAAGAAGACCTCCCGCGTCAAAAGCAAATTGGCTGCGTGCGGGATTATGCCGCACGAGAGGCAAGCGGGGAAGCAAATCTTAGTGAGCGGGGAGGGATTTCCGCATGGAAACAGTGGGCCGACAGGTCTCTTGACAGGCACGGATTTGGGCTATATTGTCCCGTTTAATAATTTCACAGGTCATCAACACCAGTTGACACGCCGATGCCCTGCGATGTGAGGCAAGCCCACTACCTCGCAAGCCGTGGAGCCCTGCCTGCAGAAAAACGTCCTGGAGGTACGACATGCAGCATCGCCGCTCGTTTCTCTTCGTGTACATTTGCATGTGCTGCGCGTACTTCCTCGGGCGTCCAACGATGCAAGTAAACGCCGATGAGTGGCAGCCCATCTCGCCTGAAGATCTAAAAATGACCAGCGTGCCGGAAGCGCCCGGCGCGCCCGCGGTGTACTTATACCGGCAGGTGGACCGCGACGATGTCGATAACCATCAATACAACTATTTCCGCATCAAGATCCTGACGGAAGAAGGGCGGAAGTACGCCACCGTGGAGATTCCGTTTATCAACAGGAACGAAGATGTGCACAGCATCAAGGCGCGCACCATTCGGCCGGATGGCACGATTGCCAATTTCGACGGCAAGCCTATCGACAAGATGATCGTGAAGGCCAAGGGCATTAAATTCATGGCCAAGGTCATCGTGCTACCGGATGTGCAGGTGGGTAGCATCATTGAATATCACTACATGAACCAGCTCAACGAACGTTACGTTTTCGATTCGCACTGGATTGTGAGCGAAGAGCTGTTCACCAAACATGCGAAATTTTCGCTGAAAGTCAGCAACTATTTTCCGGTGCGCTTCAGCTGGCAAGGACTGCCGCCCGGAGTTGCTCCCAAGAATGAGCGGGGCGTGGTGCGCTTGGAAACCAGCAACATCGCGGCGTTTCAAACCGAAGACTACATGCCGCCACAAAATGAGTTGAAGGCGCGAGTGGACTTCGTGTACAGCGAAGACTCTGAGATGCAAGCCGATAAATTCTGGAAAAAAGAAGGCAAAAAAGAAAACGATCAGGTGGACAGTTTTATCGGCAAACGCAAGGCCATGGAGCAGGCTGTCGCGCAAATCGTCTCGCCGAGTGACACGCCGGAAGTGAAACTGCAGAAGATCTACGCCAGGGTGCAACAGCTGCGCAACACCGGTTTTGCGGTGGAGATGACCGAACAGGAAAAGAAGCGGCAAAAGGAGAAGGCCATAAAAAATGTAGAGGACGTGTGGAAAAGCGGCTCGGGGAACGGCGCGGAAATTACCTGGCTTTACCTGGCGCTGGTGCGCGCAGCGGGACTGGAAGCCTATCCGGTGCTAGTGTCGCGCCGAAACGAATATTTCTTCACGCCCCAAATGATGGATCCTCATCGCCTTAACGATAACGTGGTGCTGGTCAAATTGAACGGTAAGGATACTTTTTACGATCCGGGAACGGCCTACACGCCTTTTGGGATATTGCCCTGGCCGGAAACGGCGGTGCAGGGGTTGCGCCTGGATAAGGACGGCGGCGCGTGGGTCACCACCACGGTGCCGGACAGTTCTGTTTCGAATATCGTGCGCAAAGCCGATTTAAGGATGACTGACCAGGGAGGACTGGAAGGCAAAGTTACGGTGACGTTTTCCGGGCTGGAAGCGCTTTCGATGCGGCTGGAACTTCGCAATGAGGACGAGACCACGCGCACAAAATATATTGAAGACGTCGTGCGGGAATTTATTCCCGTGGGCATCGATGTGGACCTGAAAAATAAACCGGACTGGAGTAGTTCCTCGCCCACGCTTGTCGGTGAATTCGAAATCAAGGTGCAGGGTTGGGCTTCCCCCGCCGGACACCGCGCGCTGATCCCGGTAGCACTTTTTGGGGCGCCTGAAAAACATGTGTTTGAACACTCGGCGCGGGTGCACCCCATTTATTTTGACTTTCCTACGGGGCGCATCGATGACGTGACCATTGAGCTTCCGCTGGACTGGAAAGTGAACAGCGTTCCCCCGGGTCACAAGGATGAAGGAAGAGTTTGCTCCTACAACACCACCGCGGAAAACCATCTGGGGACACTGCACCTGACACGCAATCTGAATATCAATGCGCTGGTGCTGGACGCCAAGTATTACGGCGCGCTGAGAAAATTTTTCCAAACGGTGAAGACCAGTGATGAACAGCAGATCGTTGTGCAGCCTGGCGGCATTTCGGCGTCCAACTAGCTTGCGGTGGACTGGCAGGGCTCGGGCGGGGGCGTTGCTGGGCGGAATGTTGGCGTTTTGCCTGTTAATGGGGCCGACTCCCGCGTCGGCGAACGACGCGCCTGGATGGATGCACGCGCTCGTGAACGTGCCGCTCCCTGCGCATGACGATAAGACCGATGCGGTGATGTTGTATTCGGAATATATTTTCACCGTGCAACCCAACGGCAAAATCAAACGCATGGAACGCGCGGCGTACAAGATTTTGCGCGTGGGAGGAAAGACGTACGGCGTGGTCACTGCCGATTTCGACGCCGACACGCGCATTACTGCCATGCGCGGATGGTGCATCCCGGCGCAGGGAAAAGATTATGAAGTCAAAGAGAAAGACGCTCTGGAGAGGTCGCTAAACATAGCCGGAGGAGAGTTATCGGATGTTCGGCTGAAGATATTGCAGATTCCCGCGGCTGACGTGGGAAACATTGTGGGCTACGAAGTGGAGCAGGAGGTGCGGCCCTACGTTCTACAGGAGGAATGGTTGTTCCAGCAGCCTATTCCCACGGTGGAAGCGCGATACACTTTGCAACTTTCGCCCGGATGGGAATACAAAACGTCGTGGGTGAACCACGCTGAAATCGCGCCAGCGTCAATAGGAAATAATCAGTGGCAATGGGTGGTCAAAAATGTTCCCGCGGTGAAAATCGAGAGAGAGATGCCGCCTTGGCGAGGTGTCGCGGAACAAATGATTTTGGCCATGTTTCCTCCAGGTGGGTCGCAGAATAAGGGCTTTCAAAGCTGGGATGACATGGGAGTCTGGCAGGCGGGACTCGCGCGCGGTCGTCGCGACGTTTCGCCGGAGATTAAGCAAAAGGTGGCGTCACTGACGGCCTCGGCAACAACTCCGCTCGAGAAAATGCGCGCCATCGCGGCGTTCGCGCAGCGCGAGATTCGCTACGTGGCACTGGAACTGGGAATAGGCGGCTACCAGCCGCACCCTGCTCCGCAAATTTTCGCGCATCGCTACGGGGACTGCAAAGACAAGGCCACGCTGGTGAGCGCCATGCTCTCGGAAATTGGCGTGGAATCTTATTACGTGGTGATTAATTCCGAACGAGGCGCGGTCACCAGCTCCACGCCGCCGCAATTCGGAATTTTTGATCACGTGATTTTGGCCATTAAATTACCGGCCGGCGTTTCTGATCCTTCGCTGGTGGCGTTCCTGAACGATTCCAAGCTCGGCAAATTATTGATTTTTGACCCAACCGATGAGATGACGCCGTTCGGCCAGTTGCGTGGGGCACTGCAAGCCAACTACGGCTTGCTGGTGACGCCCACAGGGGGCGAACTCGTGGAATTGCCACAATTGCCCGCGACTCTGAATGGCACGGAGCGAATCGCCAAGTTTAAATTGGATAACAAGGGAACGCTGAGCGGAGACATTCGGGAAATTCGCCGCGGCGATCCGGCAGTTTACCAACGCTACGCGCTGCAAGGTGTTTCTCAAGAGCGGGACAGAATCAAACCCATCGAAGCGTCGCTGGCTAATTCGCTGGGCACTTTTCAGATCACCAAAGCCTCGATAGGAAATCTGGAACAAAACAACCTGCCCTTTGTATACGAATACTCGGTGGTGGCGGAAAATTATGCCAAGTCGGCGGGCGATTTATTGCTAGTGCGGCCGCGAGTGATCGGATACGACTCGCAAAATATTATGGAGACGAAAGAAGCGCGAAAATATCCTGTTGAATTTCCCGGACCGTGGCGCAACACCGATACTTTTGAGATCGCGCTTCCAGCTGGATACGAAGTAGACGACCTGCCCCCAGCAGTCAACGCTGACTACAGTTTCGCGAGCTACCACAGCAAAGCGGAAGTCAGCGGCAAAACACTAAAATACACGCGCACCTTTGAAATTAAGGAGCTGAGCGTGCCGGTCAGCAAAGCCGATGAATTGAAAATGTTTTATCGCGTGATCGGAAATGACGAGCGGAATACCGCGGTATTGAAGCCTGGACCGAAATAAATCAGCGAG
>Ga0307479_10004500_pt1 | contig 12749 bp, 7 predicted proteins | sample atmos_gasesECM4C_FD_203743 | JGI IMG/M metagenome (GOLD analysis project Ga0307479, IMG submission 203743) | Hardwood forest soil microbial communities from Morgan-Monroe State Forest, Indiana, United States - atmos_gasesECM4C_515 | ecosystem: Environmental > Terrestrial > Soil > Temperate...
AAGCGGCAGTGGTCGCGGTACACCCACTATTACTTCTACATTCGCGATGAGGTGCTCGGTCCCATGATCCTGTGCGTCGGTTCTTTCCTCCCCTTCTCCACCCGCTACTGGATCAATGGTCATTCCTTTATTGCCGGGGAACTACAGCGCCAAGGCGTTCGCTTCCACAAGCATGACAACGCCTTTCTCTCCGTCTCTAAGCCGGAAGTCCTGCAAGCCACCGCCGATCGCCTCACTCCGGACATCATTCGCCCCCGCCTGGATTATTGGACTCTGGTCTTGGGCCCCAAATTTTCCAAAAAGGATCGCACCGCCATCGCCTTGCGCCGTCACTATTCGCTTAATCAGGTGGAGTACTGTCGCAATTTCATCTTCCGGCGTAACTTTCCCATCCACAAACTATTTCAGCGCTCTGCCGAATTAGGTGTCTTTTGTCTGACCGCCGACAAGATTGCTCAGATCTTCGGGGTACGCAAACACAAGCGCCTACGCGGCAAGCTCCACAGCATGCTGGAAAAGCTCGATCACGGGCACCACGTGTTGCGCATATACTGCAAAAGCTTGGTGGCGCGTCTCTATGAAAAGTTCTCCACCTTCCTTCGTCTGGAGATATGTGTCAACCGCCTCAAAGATCTCGGCCTCAACAAAGGATTGGATAATCTAGACGCTCTCCGTAAGAAGCTGGTGATGGCTACCGATCGGCTAGCAGACTTGCAAGCAGAACTCCTCAATGTCCACGTCGATTTTCCCCTATTTCAACGACTGGCTCTTCCCCTCTCTGTCGGCAAGAGCAGAATACCCGGCATTAAGATCCAGGACACCCGCATGATTCGACTCATGGAAGTGCTGCTCCATGGTGGCCCACAATTAGCTGGCTGGCGTACCATCCAGATCTGGCAAGCCCTCCAAACGGCCTTTGCCCTTTCTCCCCAGGACTACACTCTCAATCAACTCCGTTATGACCTGCGCAAGATGAAAGGCCACGGCTTGCTCGAGCGCATGGGCAAGCAGTACGCCTACCGTCTAACGGAAAAGGGAGCACGGGTAGGCGCTATGTTCATCCTCTTTCACAAGCGTATCTGCGGTCCTTTGGCTAACAGCTTGTTTCATCACCGACCCCCACGCCGCTCTCCGGCACCTGCCAAGATCGAAACCGCCTACCACCGGGCTGATACTGCCATTCAGAACCTCATCGATCAGCTCGCTGCTTAACAAAAATCTGAGAGACGAATTCTCAGATCGGCGCGGTTAGAACCTAAATGAGTTAGCGGAAGGCGTTAAAGGCGCACTGTCACCAAAATCATTTAATTTCCGCCCATTACTCGCTTTGCCGTGGCTACTGATCCTATACACATCTTCACAAGCGGTAAGAAACCGCTCACGCATCGCTGATGCGGTCGCGCATTGCAAGTTCTGATGCCGTCAAGTGCGGGTTGACATTCGTGTCCGCTTACCTAGCAGGCTGATTCGAGCTTGACATTGACATCTGAAATTATGAGGCGTACGGTTTTGTAAATTTCGGCGGACGGGAACGTGAGGCGATGAACATCGCGCGCGTCCGAGGAGGGTTCAATTCGCCGACTTCCCCAAAAATCGAACCAGGTCACTCAAGGTCGCTCTCGTGTGATCTTGAGGCGCCGCCCTGATGGACCGCAGTTATCGATTTGTCTAGAAGCGATGCACTTGCTTAGGTAGCACCGCATCGGCGTTGCCAACAGGCAAACGATAATGGGAGTCGAGGAGGATAGAAACAAGCTACGAGATCCGGAGACTCGGAAGGAACCATGTACGGAATCTTATTCAAGGCGAAAGTAAAAGCGGAAAAACGGCGGGCGTTCACCGAATTCATGGAGCGGGACATACGAGTTGCAAAGGAACGGGAACCTGGGACACTGCGATTCGATCTTTACCGTGATCCAGCGGACGAGAACACTTTTTTTCTTTACGAAGCGTATCGAGACAAAAAGGCCTTCGAAGAACACCAGCGGAACCCGCCATATCAGGAATGGGTGTCGCGGATTGAGCCAGAGATGGTGGATAAGAAGGAGCCATTCTTCGAGGATGAAGCGATACTTTCATTGGGCCCAACTGAACTGAGTGAGCGCGCCGCTGACAACACGGTGCAAATAGCGGACTCTAATGTCAAAGCCCGCGAAGAGGCGATGGGGCGTCTCTCTGAAATGGTTCAAGACCACCTCGCGATCCCACGGCCAGGTGGCCAAGAGCACATGCGACAGCTTCAGGATGATTTGATGCCTTACTTCATGGATGGTGCACGACAAGCATGGATGGCGGCATCACCAGTGGCTCTACCGACTGGGAAAACGCCATACGAACTTAGTCATTTTATTTATCGGTATTTGCAAGCCGTAACTGAGGGATGCACACAACGAATTGGCGCACTTAACTCGATTCTGCAGGACATGGGGGTACATGATTTACTCGATGATGTCGCCAGCTCAGCAGACGTGGCGATGCTGAGTGCGATCCCGATTGATCCTCACGAGGCGCGACTGCTTCGAGCAACGGGCCATCCAGCGCCGGAACAGACGGTCACAGAAATCCTCCGAAAGGCAGCAAGCAATCCAGCCCTCCTGCGCAATTCGGAGATGAGTCTGGAGAAAGCAGCAGACGCGTGCCGAGGCGCGAATCAAGAAATTACTTTCATTCTTAATGTCGCTCCAGCGAATCCATGGCAGGTAGCTACTCCCCCTCAAGTTCCCGTCGTCACGCCAGGCACTGTAATTTCGCCCGAAAGGCCGAAGCGGCGTAAATTGTTTTCAGGTTTGGGAAAGCTCCTTTCAGGTCTTGTTCTTCTGAGTGGTGACGCGCTTGCCATTCCAACGATCACGCTTGGATCGGTGACGGCTCTTCCTGTCCTTGGTTCCCTGGCCGGAGGTGTCGCTGCAGTTAGTGACGCCGTTTCGCAGTTCCGGCGGGAGGGAGAGTGATGAATGGGGCAGCGGCACAGCGAACTCCGAGGGATTGCATTACATGACCGCGGCTGAAGGTTATGTTGCTAATGATGAGTTTGTCCGGATTTCGTAACAGCTCATTTTTTAACTTGACCACGAATCGTCTCAAGCGCAGAATTCCTCGATCCCAGTTATAGCTTCACGTTGTAGCTGCTTCCCCGAAGGGCCCACGAGAAAATAGCTTTGCGAAGGTAATGGGAATGCTGGACGACTACGGCAAATAGTGCCAAGCCGGAAGCTCGCGAGCCAAGGCGTTCACGGCAACTAATCTGCTGCTTCGGGACGTAGTTCAGTCAGAACGCTGGAAACGGTTTGACGCGTCAGTACACTATTGGACAAGAGGTCACGGTATGCTTGAGAGTCGCTGTACGACTTGCTGGCTCCAAGATCGAACCGGGCGACCTGTCACATCGCTTGCGTTCAGCCGGCGCCTAACACTTGCAGTTTGTTCTACCGACACAGGCCTCTATCAGGGTCCAAACCAATTCTTTTGGCGCGCTTCTCTCCCCCGACAGTGAGGTTCATATGAGCAAAGAAGTCCTGGCGGAAAGTTACGACGTGGGGCTAGGTGAGTGGCTCGAACAGAACGTCAGCGCCAACGCTGATCTCGCGCATACTACGAGATTGCTTCAGCAATATGCCGAAGAACACGAGTTCTCGATGCCAGATGCGCGTGGGGCTCCACTGTCGTCTGTTTTCACCGATCTGGCGAATTGGTTCTTGAATCGTCGATTGGTAGCAGACGAAGGAATTCAAGAGGGGAGCTTTCGTTGGTTCGTGTTTCACGTTCCTCCGAAGGGAAAAGGTTCGTTCAGCTGGTCTGATTCGAAAAAGTACGCTGACGGCATCACGTTAAAGGTATGCGGGATCGGCTTGGGGGGGACCGCAACGATCAAGCTGAGCAAAACCGTCGAGCTTAGCGACTGCGAATGCTGCCACGAGATCATCCAGCACATGGAGGTGCGTGTCCGGCGCTACGCCGTGAGAAACGCAACCGGAGGTGAAGTTGAAGAGAGCACGGTCGACCCGGTGCGCTGGCTGCATCGAGAGCCACGAGCGTGCAAGCCCTGTTGCGATCAGCCTATTCAAGAACTGGACCCATTCAAATTTGACCTTCAGAAATCCGACGGCGTCGATGCTCGCACGAAGTCAGCACGGGTAAGCAGCGAACGCGAGATTGAGCTGTCGTTTGAGCGAGACTTGAGTCTGAGCCTGGAGCTACCGGGAAAAATTCTTGACGCAGGATTCGAGCTCAAGTCGGAAGGCGCGCTGAGCTGCAAGGCAAAGTGGGAATTCGCTCCCGGTGCTCTGTATGTGCCATATGTGAACTTTCGCCAGCGTGGAGTTCCGCCGTATTGGGGGGTAGCCAATGGATCCCATTGATCGCGAGTTGAAATCGCGCCACGAGTTCGACGCGGCTCTCTTGCGTCCTGACCCGGCCGCCGTCGTAAAAGCAAATCCTCCGCGTAAGGCTCGATGGACTCTGTGGGCTCATGGGGCGGCAGGGCTTTTGGCCGGCGACAAAAACCGGGCAGGAGTCTGGCTCCAGGCATGTTCAGATCTGTTAAGCAGCGGGGAGCATCAGTCAGACCAACTCTGGGTGGCGGAAGTATTCTCAGCCCTCAGCGAGTTGAGTCTCCTCGATGGGGAATACTACGACGCGCTGGCTCGGTCGCAGAGCGTGTGTCAACTGTGGAGAGTCATCGAAACTTCGCTCTCGACGCGTACCGCGAAGACAGGGTCAAGCAAATCGGACAAGGTCTCCGTCGGCGCTAAGGAGTACATCGACGGAAAAGTGAGCGAACTGATGGAGAAACAGGCCGGCGGCCTCAGAGATCCTGTTCGTGAGATGGTCTTGGAACGGGCGCTCGGGCAATTTCTTTTCGCCTTAAAAATCGCGTTGCGCGCTAATGAGTATGCACGTCAATACAATCCCGGCCTACTACAAGTGGCGCGGGAATTCATGAACGAGCACGCTCAAATGATCACGCAGGAATCGCGCTATGAGATTTTCATAGCGTTCGGCAACCAGGCATCCGCCGCTGGTGCAGTTAAGGAATCGCTGGAGTGGTTTGATCGTGCGGTGAACCTCTACTACCAGAATTGTAGAGACGAGAACGATCTGAGTCGCCTAGTCCAAGCTCTGTTTAATAAAGCGGGCGCTCTTGCCCGCTTAGAAGAATACGACGAAGCCCTTCAAATCTACCGCATGATCCAGGGCGACTTTGAACGGGTAGGAAACTACGAGGCTGAGCTGCGCATCGACTACGCCATCCTGCATACGCGCTACAAAAAGGGAGAACGGCAGGAGCTGGAAGGCGAGCTGCGCAAACTGATGGCGGAGTATCAACGATTGTTCAAGCACGCGGCAGACGAGCATCGGCCAATCGATAAAAGGAATTTCGAGGTTGTGAAGTCGCTCTTGCTGACGTTGATCGTTTCTAAACCCCATTCGGCAGAAGTCTTTCTGGAAGCCGTTACGTTGACAAACAGAGGCAGCACGGAACAAAGCAATGAAGTGGTGTTGCGATATCAGGAAAGGCAGCGTGGCGGCTTTACTCACTGGCGCGACATCAGCCCAGTGGAACTGTCGGATGCTCATCTGGCGTGCCGACCCGATACCACAATGTTGATGTTCGAGTCAGGCGTAGACTGTTTGCTGGTATTTGTTCTCCAGGGTGGAACCACGCCCCTGGCAAATCGATGCCGATGTGCGACGCTTGGACCGGAGTTCACTTCGGCCTTCGTGGCTTTGCTCCGCGCTACGGACGAAGAGAACACCCGCATCCTCCAGCACCGTACTGCCCCTCGCGGACCTGTTGCCGAGGATATCTCTGGCGCCGGCGGTGAGATTTGGCAGCACCTGCCGCAAGAAGTGCGCGCGATCATCCAATCATCCAAGCGCCTGCTTGTTGTGCTGAGCCCGTTCGGAAACCTCTCCGAGTTTCCTGTCGATCTTATCCTGAGCGAAGAGGGTTGGCTCGGTTTGACGCATGCTATCTCAAACGCGAATTCGCTGGAGTCGTTGATCGCGCTTCTTGCCGATAACGGAACTCCACGGCAACTCAGCAGCACAGCTCTAGTAGTCCGTGCCGGCGATCCAGAAGGTATGGCGCCTCTGGAACACTCTCAAGACGAGGCCGAAGATGTCGTTCGCTATGCAGAAGCCCTCGGTCTTGCCGCGAAAGCAGAGCAAGCGCCCGATCCGGAACACTTGATCGAAGACTTGGCTGCTGGACCGCATCTGTTTCATTATGTCGGGCACGGTTCGGCGAACGCCCTGGGAGAAAAACTGTTGCTGTCCGCAGATCGATGGTTGCCCTCGCCTTGGCTGCGGCGCATTCCCGCGCACCGCGCGCCGATAGCGTTCCTAAGCGCTTGTGAGATGGGAAGGGCCCGGCTCGCTGCCGACAACGAGAAGGGATTTGTTCTAGAAATGCTGAATTCCGGCGCGCCCGGGGTGATCGCCGCCACGCGCCCAGTCTCCGACAGCGTCAGCGGCGACATCGTCCGCGAGATCTACTCTGCCTCGCGCAACGCAAACTGCGTTATGGACGCCATCCAGGAGGCTCGCCGTAGTCTTCATGCCGGCAGAATGAATCCAGTATGTTGGTCCGCCTACATCTTTTTTGGAAGGCCCGAAGCGTCTCTGAAGCCCGGCGCCCGGCAGGGAGGCAAGCTTCAATGGCATCAGTTATTGATGCATTTCCTTGCCTCCGGCGCAGAGATCCACAAGACGCAATGCTTAGAAGAGGTGAGACGCGTCGGCAAGGAAGACAAGACGCTTGCTAGCGTCGAGGCGCTACTTGTCGAGAACAGAGTCGGGGATCAGGAGGCCGATCGGACCACGTCCGCTCTTGCGGGTAGCGATCTTCTCGCAGCGTTGCGCCTTCGTAGCTACGTCGCGGTAGTTCGGGTCCAGGCCGCGATTGACGCCAAGAAGTTTGACCAGCAGGACTCTCTACTTAGCGAGATGGGGATTGCCCTTTCGATCGCGTTGCGAACGCACGATTCCTTCGCCTTGGTCGGAGCGGCGCGCCGTCATTGCAAAATGCTCGGAATCATTGCACTCAACGAGATAACACGGGTGCTTAGTTATGCATTAACCCTGGCAGGGGCGATGGCTGTTCACGACCAGGTGTTTCAGTTAACGCTGGACGAACTGAAAGCGGAAAGTCAGATGTATCAGAACAACGTGGTGATGGATCTGACCAATGTACTCCCAAGGCGAATGTTTGCTGATTGATAAGTTCAGCCTGATTCGGATGTCGGGACTTGCAGAACCTCTTTGCTGATCGATGGATCTATGCTCTTGAGAATTGAGAAGCGCAAGCCTGCCGGAGAAACTGATTAATTCATTCTGTTTGGCAAATCTTCCATCGAATCGATTTAGCTTATGGGTCGATCGTTGGCGGTTGATCGAAGCGGTCAGCCACTGCCGTCGAGTTTAAAGGGTGATCCGGATGGGTGGTTTAGGGTCAACTCTCGAAAGTCCGCATCAGCCGCCGGCCGATTCGGAATTGCTCACTGTTTTTGCAGAGCTGGGTGTAGTGACCGGATCGGAGCGCATGGTGCCAGTGCTTCGCCAGGCCTGGAAGGCGGCGCGCGCCAGTGACGCGACAGTACTTATCGATGGAGAGACCGGAACAGGTAAGCAGGTGTTTGCCGAATCAATACATCGGCTAGATCAGAAGCGCAGGCAGTTTCCTTTTGTTACTGTGCATTGCGCAAATATTCAAGAGAACCTAGCCGAGAGTGAGTTCTTCGGGCACCAAAAGGGAGCCTTCTCCGGCGCAACCAACGATCGCAAAGGGCTGTTTCGCGCAGCAGATCACGGAACTCTCTTCCTCGATGACATCAACGATGCTCCCATCGCCCTCCAGCCGAAGCTGCTGGACGTGCTGCAGCGCGGGGTCGTGCGGCCGGTGGGGTACGATCGGGAACTGTCGATTGATGTCCGGGTCATTGCCGCGTCGAACCGACCTTTGGAAGAGTTAGTGCGGCAAAATGGATTTCGCGCTGACCTTTATTATCGCCTCAATGTGATTCACCTTCGTCTGCCTCCATTACGCGAGCGCGCGGGCGATCTGCCTGCTCTAATGATTGCGCTGGCGCAACGGAATCAGTCGTTATATAGGGTGATCGACCAGGTCGACCCAAAGTTGGCGCAATACTTGGAGCGCAAGCACTTTGAAGGCAACATCCGCGAACTGGAACATGCGGTGCGGCGGATGCTGCTGGAAAAAGAATCGGGCACCAGCCTCGACCTGGTCGACTGGCTGGCGCAGGACAAGGAGCAGCCAGACAATGTTCCGGTCGCTGACGCGGCGGAACGCGCAGCGCAGTTGTTATGGGAAGCCATCAGGGCTGGTGGCATTGCTTATCAGGCAGCGTTTACATTTATTGAGCGGTATCTCCTGCAGGCCGCTCTGAGCCAGCCGGCGAAAACTCGCCGGCAGATTGCCCACGAACTGGGAATGAGCGAGCGAACCTTCTATCAGAAGCTGAGCGACTACGGGCTGGCAGGGAAGTCAACTACACAGTCTGCAGAAAGCAGCAGCCGCACCGCGGAAATCCGCAGCACTCCTACGACAAAGATCGCGTAAGCCTTCAAGATACTCTCTATCGTTCCCAGCACTCACCTCTGCGGTACCTCGCAGACCGATTGCAATCCGCAATTCTCAGTTTTGTTACATATCAGTGACTTCGGCGCTCGCCAAAAGCGGCAGCCCGCGTGCAATTGAGAACCCACGAGTCACGATGGCATCCAATGCGACCATACCGCGCAAGGGAGACCACGTGAGTTTTCATGTACGGGACATCTACTTGCCGGGACCGGAAGAATTCGCCATTTCACTCGATCCCAACACGGAAGTCCTTGGTCGTGTCGTGGGCTTCTCCGATTCGGGACCAAGTTCGGGGACGTTTGCCATCGTACAAACCGACGAGAGCAAGAAAGTAGTTGTGCCCGTCAACAGCCTGTCGCCTATTCAGCGCGGCGCAGCGCAACGAAAACACGCGAAGTGACAACGATTTTCCGGGCAGCGGAAATCGGCGTGACGAAATCAGCGCGTCACTAAGTTTCGCGCTCGGGTCGCAGTTGGCCAATGAAGTAGTGGCGGAAGTCGCTCGGGAACAAGTGAACGTAAACGGCACGAGGTGGACAGCATGGCATCAACACAAGTACTGAAGAGCCCGAATCCTTTGGAGCGCGGTTCGCAGATGAACCTCCCTCCGCGGATCGTGTCGAACCGCCGGCAACTGGACGATCGTTTTCCGGTATTGGGTTTCACCATCTTCTCGGATCGGCCCGGTTACTACGAGGTGCTGCTCGCGACCAATCCGGCGCAGTTGGTAGTGAGCGGAACTCGCAATCCGAGCGCGTCGTACACCAGCCGCCAAGATAGCGGGCCGATTCCCATCACGCTGGGGACCTCGGTGTATCTCGCGCCGGCCGCCGTGCTTCGCAATTTCGTGCAGGCTCAGCCGCGGCCCACTCAGATCTACTACACCGTGATTTTGTATGACGATCAGGCGGGCACGCACGGCGTCTACGCGCAACCGCCGGAGACGCTAACAACGTCGGCTCCGTCGGTGGCGATCTCGCAACACTTTGGTTCCGATGGATTCGGCGACATCTTGGGAATGAGGTCGGACCGGATGCGGAGAATTATGCCTTCGGCTTCCCAGGGATGGACTGCTTCTCTGGGCACGACGAACGCGGCCGAAGATCTCGCCGAGGGCGAAGACGGAACAACAGCGCCTGCGCTGCCCGCGCTTTCTCGGGTCGCGGATTCCGGCGACACGTATGAGGATGCATATCAAGCCAGTGCCGCCGAATCCGACTACGCCGAAGAACCTTACACGGCCGCCGCCCAAGATCACTACGACGACGGCTACGTGGGTGAACCGCGACCCGATTCCTCGCTCGGCCTGTCGCTGGCGCAGCAGAGCACGTTTCGCGCGGGAGAGTCGGAGCCGTCGGTGCTCGAAGACTCTTCGGTGGACGACGATTCAAGCTCTTACGGAAGTTATCGTTCGGCAGCTGGCGGGCGCGCGACGCAAAAGCCAGCCGCTAGCGCACCCTCGCGACAGACTGGCTACCTGGACGATGACGATGATGACGACGACTACCGCAGCTCCGCCAGGCTCTACTCGGCAGGCGTAGGAGGAGGTAGCAAAGGCGAGGCACGATTCTATGCCGCTGAGGCGCAGCCCGGTGTCAGCGGCGAAGAAACGTGCCGCGCCGCTCCCGCTGTCGCCGCCGCGTATGGTGACGAGGCCGATCTCACGCCGGCGCCACCCCCATACCAATCACTCGAAGCTCCATACCAACGCCTTGAAGCGCCGCCCGGGAAAGCGGCCGCTCCGCTGACCATCGAAGCGAAGCGCGACCTCATCGGCAAACTGGGGGACTACAGCGCGCTCCGCCCGGACGCCGAATATAACGGCGTCTACGGCCCCGAACACCCCGCTTACCAGCACTACCATCTCGGCCTATCGTTTGGCATCGCCTTGTTCAACCAGGAGCGGGGCGACCTCGGCAAGCTGCTCGACGGCTGGCGCGAGCGCGACGCTGCGAAGTTCACGGAAATATTTGGAAAAGATGCCGATGCGTTGCTGCGTGTCGCCAAGGCTGGCGGTCCTTCGTCGGCGGAAGGCCCGAACGGCAAGTCGCCGCGTCTGCAGCCTGTCGGTGGCGCCGATCTGTGGCAGGAGCCGTGGCTGTCGCGCTTCCGCGAAGCCGGCAGCTACAAACCGTTTCAGGCCGTCCAGAACAGACTGGCGGCGGAACTCTATCTCGATCCGATGCTGCATTTCGCGCACTGGGTCGGCTTGAAGACGGAGCGCGGCCTGGCCATCCTGATGGATCGCGCGGCGGAACTCGGCGTGGGACCGGCGCAGCAGTGGGTGATGAACGCCGTCGGGCCTTTCCAGACCTCGTTGCAGCGTCATCAAGCATTGGCGGCGCTGGGATATGACAGCATTCGCGCTTTCCAAAACGCGCATCCGGGAACGGATACGAACGGCCAGTGGGAGGCCCTGACGCACGCCGCCGCCTTGGCAGAACTGCGCCACAAAGGCAACTCGCCCGTTCCACTTCCGACGGTCGAACAGATGCTCGACACGCTGGTGCGGCGCTCGGCGCGAACGCCGTCGTTCGAACGCGTGCGCGCGCTGCGCAATGATCCCCGGTTTGCCGACACGCCCTTCGAAATGGGGCGGGAGCACAAGCAATGACGAGCCCTGCGCTTTATGTGACCAGCAAAGAACCTGTGCACATCCAGCAGGCCGTGGATCGCTTGCTGGAATCGGCTCCGGCGTACAAGCGACTCCATCCTTCCAGACAGCAGGAGATGCGGAGTGACCTGACGAAGGTCGCGTCCTATATCGCCGGCTATCCCGATCTGGCGCTGGAAGGGCCTTGGGCATCGCAGATGGCGCCCGATCTGAAGAGCGCGCTCGCTCCCCGTCAGCAGCAGGGGTCGGTGCCGCCGCAGAGCAGCGCGCCCGTGGCATCGCGTGCTCCCGCGTCGGGAAGTCCTGCGCCTTCGCAGGGCAGCCCCACTTCGCGCGTGGGAGATGTCGCCAAGGCCACGCTGAATGCGATCGATTTTCCCCAATTTGTGTCTTCGCTAATTCAAGGCACATTTCAAGCGATCGTCGAATCGCACATTCAGCAGATGGAAGCGTACGCCACGCTGCTCAAAAACGTGGCGCAGACCGTCGACCGCTTCATGGTGGACAACATCTCGAACGGCATGGCACGCGATTTCCTCGCCGACCAGTTCGATGGATTCATCTCGCGCGACACCTCCGGCGGGCAGCCCCGCTTGCGCATTAATAAAAATTCCGTCCCCGAAGGCGAGATGCCGAGTTTCTTCCAGGATCTCGGGCTCTCAAGTCCGGACGACCTCGATGAAGACACCGTCGAGCAGAACGTGGTGCCGGCGGCGCGGAAATATCTGGCGCAGCAGCGGCAACAGACACTCGCCACGATGGTCATGCTGGGCATCAACCGGGTCCTGGTCGAAGACGGCGAGATTTCCGCCAAGCTGCAATTCCACATCGACGCGTCCGAGTCCACCAAGATCAAGTTCGACGAGACCAAGACGACGACCGGAACCATGTCGGGACGCGCGGGGCGCAATCCGTTCAGCGCGAATGCTGTGCTGGTGAACACATCGAGCCTGAACGCGCAGAGTGATATCAACGTCCGCACCGATCTTACCGGACAGGTAAAGGTCAAGTTTAAGAGTGACGCGTTTCCCCTTGAGCGATTTGCGGATTCGGCAGCAATCCAGTTGATCAACCAGAACGCACGAGTTCCCGCGCCGGCAGCGGGCGCGCCAGCGGCAGGGAATGGTGCTGCACCGGCTGGTACGGCTCCGGCAGCGGCCGCAACGCCAGCGCCGAGTGCGGCTCCGGCGCCGGTTGCCGCGGCGCCTGCGCCACCTGCGGCCGTGGTGGCAAAGACAGGAACTCAGTCTCTGGCAGTCGACCCGTGGGTGCCGAGGTAATGCATGCGGCAGATTGAATTGGCCGACACGTTGATCGCCTTAGTCGAGGGCATTTCGCCACCCCCTAGTCTGGGCATGGTGGTCACGGAAGCGGAGATGGAAGTACCGATGGAAGTCAGCGGAGTACTGATCCATGACTCGATGGTGTTTTTCGCGGCGCCGCCGCACACGCGATGGAAATCAGGCGTGCTGCCCACGGTCCATCGCACGGTGTTGCGGATCGAACTCGTCGAGGAGGGTGAATTTGGCGGAG
>Ga0307479_10004501_pt1 | contig 12748 bp, 10 predicted proteins | sample atmos_gasesECM4C_FD_203743 | JGI IMG/M metagenome (GOLD analysis project Ga0307479, IMG submission 203743) | Hardwood forest soil microbial communities from Morgan-Monroe State Forest, Indiana, United States - atmos_gasesECM4C_515 | ecosystem: Environmental > Terrestrial > Soil > Temperate...
AACAAGCAGATTGCCTCCGAAATCGGAGCGAGCGAAGCTACAGTAAAAATCCACCGAGGCAATCTCATGCACAAGATGCAGGCCGGATCGGTAGTTGACTTGGTCCGCATGGCCGATAAGCTGAAACGCTCTCCTCGTAAGTAGGTTGGTTCTGCTCTGTAGCGAGGGTTATTCCTCCGTCCTACCTTCTAGTCAGCTACCACCAAAGTGGTAGTTCGCACGACTAAGAGCCAATTGTGTACGCGCTGCGAATACCGCTAAGCTCCGCGCATGAGCAACGAGCAAAGCTCAGGATTCATAGCCATAGTCGACGACGATAAGTCGGTTCAAACTGCCCTGCAAGATCTGATCGAATCGGAAGGACTATCCACGCTTTGCTTCGGCTCCGCGGAACAATTCTTGGATTCCGGCGCTCAACACAAGGCTGTGTGCCTGATCGCGGACATTCGCATGCCAGGCATGTCCGGCCTTGAACTGCAAACCAAGCTCAAGGCGGAGCGATGCCGCATACCGATCATCTTCATTACGGCGCATGGCGACGCCAAGATGCGGACTCAAGCCATGCGTGATGGAGCGGTGAAGTTCTTGGCGAAGCCGTTCGACAACGCAGTTTTGCTAGAGACAGTTCATGCCGCTCTGGAAGATTAGCTCGCGAGGTTCGGGAGTCAAATCGATGACAGTGGCTGATCAAGACCGTCGAACCCGGAAATTCGGACACATAACACGCAAGAGCTCAGATCTCGGACCCGGTCTCGAACAAACGAGGCATGTTGCGGCGGCGCATTCCACAGTGTTCAGCCAGAGAGAGAACGGGCGCAAGTTTCGCAGCGCCGGTTTCAGGGCTGCTCCACTCGCTCTATTTCTCTTGCCAGCAACCGTGGTCTTCGCCTCCGGATGCGGCACCCCGAAAGCGGCGCTCCCCATTCCGAGTCCCGAGGTGGAAATCGCCAGCGTAATTCAGAAAGACGTTCCCATTTACAGCGAATGGGTGGCAACGCTCGACGGGTACGTCAACGCGCAAATTCAGCCCCAAGTTACTGGTTACGTCATCCGGCAGACATACAAGGAAGGTTCGTTCGTCCGCAAGGGTCAGATCCTTTTTCAAATCGATCCGCGTCCGTTCCAAGCTCTGCTTGACCAAGCGAACGCTCAGTTAGCCCAAGCTCAGGCACAGCTCGCCAAAACTCAAATGGATGTGGACCGGGATACGCCGCTGGCCAAGGCACGCGCCATCGCGCAGAGTCAGCTGGACAACGACGTGCAAGCCAACCGCGCCGCGCAGGCTGCCGTCAAGGCCGCTGAAGCGCAGGTCGAACAGGCCAAGCTGAACCTCGAGTTCACGGACGTGAAATCGCTGATCGACGGAGTCTCGGGAATCGCTCAGGTGCAGATCGGAAATCTCGTGAATCCGACGACGGTCCTGACGTCGGTCTCGCAAGTAGATCCCATCAAGGCATATTTCTCAATCAGCGAACAGGAGTACATCCACTTCGCCGACAGAATTAATACCGAAACGCAAAAGGAAATTCCTTCGAACGGGCCGCTATTTGAGTTGATTTTGGCTGACGGTTCCGTCTATCCGCACAAAGGCATTGGGCTGCTCACTAACCGCCAGGTGGACGTAACCACAGGCAGTATTCAGATCGTTTGCTCTTTTCCCAATTCGCAAAATTTCCTTCGCCCCGGTCAGTTTGGAAGGTTGCGGGCGGCGCCGGAGGTCAGACGCGGTGCGCTGCTTGTGCCGCAGAAAGCTGTGAGCGAACTGCAAGGGAACTATCAGCTCGCAGTCGTCGGCGCTGACAACAAGGTGACCATCCGGGCCGTAAGAGTCGGTGACCGCGTCGGACCCATATGGATCATCGAAAGCGGCGTCAAAGCGGGCGAACTGGTGGTCGTCGAGGGACTGCAGAAAGTCCAAAACGGCGCCACAGTGAAAATCAAGCAGGCGCAGACGAAAGGCGGTTGACCCGTGTCCAGGTTTTTCATCAACCGGCCCATCGTGGCCATGGTCATCTCGATCCTGATGGTGATCGTCGGAGCAGTCACCATCGCCACGCTTCCCGTGGCTCAATTCCCCAACATCGTTCCGCCCGAAGTTCAGGTGCTTGCGACCTATGTTGGGGCGGACGCACAGACCATCGAGCAGTCCGTGGCGACGCCAGTCGAGCAGCAGATGAGCGGCGTGGACAACATGAACTACATGTATTCGCTGAACTCGACAGCCGATGGTCTGATGCGCCTCATCGTGGACTACGACGTAAAAACCGATCCAAACACTGATCTGATGCTGACGCAGATGCGACAAACGCAGGCCGCGTCTCAGCTGCCGAGCGATGTCACCAACTACGGCGTCACCGTGCAAAAGACCGTGACCGCCCCGCTGATGCTGGTCACACTTTATTCGCCGAACGGCACTTACGATGCGCGTTTTCTGGCCAACTACGCGTATATCAATCTTGCTGACCAAATCAATCGTTCCTACGGCATTGGGAGTGTCCAGATTTTTGGCGCGGGCCAATACGCGATGCGCCTGTGGGTAAAGCCCGACCGGCTCGCGAAATTGGCCATCACCGTCCCCGAAATTGTTTCAGCCATCCAGTCACAAAATGCAGTCAACCCCGCGGGTCAAGTGGGCAGTGAGCCGGCCCCGAAGGGACAGCAGTTCACCTACACGGTTCGCGCACAGGGGCGTATGACATCGCCTGAAGAGTTCGGAGAAATCGTCGTCCGCGAATCGCCCAGCGGGGCTGCGGTCCGCGTTAAGGATGTCGCACGCGTGGAGCTCGGCGCGCAGACCTACAACATGGTAAGCCGCCTGGATGGCAAAGCCGGTGCCATCGTCGCGGCGTACCAGCAGCCTGGTTCAAATGCTGTGCAAGCAGCAAACGAAGTCAGAACGCTCATGGCAGAGGTGAAGACTCGGCTTCCTCAGGACATGGATTACGTCGTCTCGCTGGATACGACACAGGCCGTCAACGAAGGCATGAAGGAGATTGTCCTCACGCTGGTCATCGCCATTGTTTTGGTTCTCATCGTCGTTTTCGTTTTTCTCCAAGGTTGGCGTGCGACGCTCATTCCGCTGCTGGCTGTGCCCGTCTCCCTTGTCGGCACCTTCATGTTCTTTCCTTTGTTCGGATTCTCGATCAACACGCTTTCGCTTTTCGGATTGGTCTTAGCTATAGGCCTCGTGGTGGACGATGCCATCGTCGTCGTCGAAGCGGTGGAGCGGCATATCGAGGATGGACTCACGCCTAAAGCGGCAGCGCTTGAGGCGATGGAAGAAATCTTCGGTCCGATCATTGGCATCGCTCTGGTTCTTTCTGCGGTCTTTATTCCTACGGCTTTCATTCCCGGAATCACCGGGCGTCTGTATCAACAATTTGCCGTGACCATCGCGTTTTCTGTGATTCTCTCTGCCTTCAACGCATTGACGCTTAGCCCGGCGCTGGCCTCGCTTCTGCTCCGTCCAAAGACCTCTTCCCGCGGACCGCTCGCGGCATTTTTCGGTTGGTTCAATCGTGTCTTCGCAAACGCTACGGAATGGTATGTCCGGGTTTGTGGATTCCTTATTCGCAAGGCTGCTGTCGCGCTGATTCTGCTGGTGGCATTCGCGGTCGCCGCCGGCTGGTTCGGGAGCAGAGTCCCCTCAAGCTTTCTGCCTGATGAAGACCAAGGCTACCTCTACGTTAACGTCCAGCTTCCAACTGCAGCCTCTCTTCAGCGCACGGACGATGTGGCCGCGAAAATCGAAAACGTTCTGGCCCGCACTCCGGGCGTTGAGCACACAACCAGCGTCGTTGGATTCAGCCTGCTGAGTTTTGTGCGCACCAGCTACAACGCTTTCTTCTTCGTGACGCTTAAGCATTGGGACGAGCGGAAGTCACGCGCTGAGCAACTCCAAGCCATCAAGGAGCGGATCAACGAGCAGCTTTTCTCGCTCCCCGAAGGCATAGCTTTCTCCTTCTCTCCCCCAGCCATCCCTGGTGTTGGAACGTCTGGCGGATTCACATTCGTGCTGGAGGATCGAGCTGGTAAAGACCTCGACTTTCTTTCGTCGAACCTCCAGACCTTTCTCACCGAGGCGCGGAAACGCCCGGAACTTGCGGGGCTCAGCACCACCTCACTTTCCAGCGTGCCGCAGCTGTATGCGGACGTTGATCGCGAAAAGATCATCAAGCAGGGTGCGTCCGTCAAGGACGTGTACCAAACGCTGCAGGCCTTCATGGGCGGCTACTTCATTAACTACTTCAACCGCTTTGGCCGGCAATGGCAGGTCTACATTGAGGCGGAGGGCGACTATCGCACCCAAGCGGAAAATGTCGGCCAGTTCTACGTTCGAAACAACAAAGGCGGAATGGTGCCTCTTTCGTCCGTTACGCGCTTCGAGTCGCGTGACGGTCCCGAATTTACCATGCGCTTCAACGAATACCGCGCTGCCCAAATCAATGGCGCGGCAGCTCCCGGCTATAGCGCAGACCAGGCGATGGCTGCACTGGAAGATGTGTTCCGAAAAACAATGCCGCGTGAGATGGGTTTCGACTACCTCGGGATGTCCTTTCAGGAAAAGAAAGCGCAGGAAGGGGTTCCGCCCACGGCTATTTTCGGGTTTTCTCTTTTGTTTGTCTTCTTGATCCTCGCGGCACTGTATGAAAGCTGGGCACTCCCGTTCAGCGTGCTTCTCAGCACTCCCGTCGCGATTTTTGGGGCATTTGCCGTTTTGTGGCTAAGGCGCACACTGCTCGCTGCTCTTCTGCCAAGTTACATGGTGCAGATCGAAAGCGACGTCTACTCACAAATCGGTCTCGTGATGTTGATCGGATTGGCGGCCAAGAACGCCATCCTCATCGTGGAGTTTGCGAAGGAACAGTACGAGCATGGCAAGCCGCTGGTGGATGCCGCTCTTGAGGGGGCGCGCCTGCGGCTTCGCCCGATCTTAATGACTTCATTTGCATTCATTCTAGGCGCGGTTCCGCTGTGGACGGCTTCCGGCGCCGGAGCCGTGGCCCGCCAGATCATGGGCACCGCTGTCATCGGAGGCATGTTAGCTGCGAGCCTCATCGGCATCTTCTTCATTCCCGCGATGTTTTATCTCGTCGAGAAATGGTCGGGCGCTGGCCGTAGGAGTCCGGCGCTCTCAGCCCCCAATGCACCGGCCGAGGCGGATTAGCATGAGAAATTGTATTGCGCTACTCTGCGCCCCCCTCTTGCTCTCCGGCTGCACCGTAGGACCGAGCTACAAACGGCCCACCGTCGCTGTCCCTCCGATGTATCGTGGACTGGCACCTGACGGAGCACCACAAGCGGAAACTACATCTCTTGGCGATCAAAAGTGGTGGGACATCTTTCAGGACGGCCAGTTGCGCACGCTCATACGCACTGCACTTCAAGAGAATTATGATTTGCGAATCGCCGCTTCCCGGATACTCGAAGCAAAGGCGCAACTCGGGATCACGCGCGCCGATCAGTTTCCAACGGTAAGCGCCGGGGCCGGAATCGCGGACGTCCGCACTGCTCAATCGAAATTCCTACCGGCATTTGAAACGAGCACCGGACAGGTGAATGCGTCCGCCGCTTGGGAACTGGATTTCTGGGGCAAGTTTCGCCGCGCGACGGAAGCCGCTCGGGCCAATCTGCTCGCGAGCGAATGGGCCCGCCAGGAAGTCGTTTCCACGCTCGTGGCGAACGTCGCCGCCGCCTACCTCCAGCTGAGAGCGCTCGACCTAGAGTTAGAGATTTCGAAACGCACGCTCGATTCACGGCAGGAGTCACTTCGTCTGACGCAAATTCTGGCAAACGGGGGTGCGACTTCTCTGCTGGACGTTCGCCAGGCCGAACAGTTGGTTTTTACGACGAGTGGCGAGATTCCTGCGCTGGAACAACAGATCGAACAGCAGGAGAACTTTCTCAGCATTTTGCTCGGCCAGAACCCAGGCGACATACCCAGAGGGCAGACTCTCATCGAGCAACGACAACCCCCTCAAGTGCCGCCGGGGCTTCCGTCATCTCTGCTGGGGCGCCGGCCCGATATTCGCCAGGCGGAAGAAGAACTCGTTGCGGCAAATGCGGAAATCGGCGTGGCGCGTGCGGCGTATTTTCCTCAGATTTCGCTCAGCGGGAGCGGAGGATTCCAGAGTTCTGCGCTCACCAATTTGTTCAGTGGACCGGCGGGCGCGTGGAGTTTTGGCACTTCGCTGGCGCAGCCGATTTTTACAGGAGGCAGGCTCCGCTCGGGAGTGCGTCTGGCCGAGGCCCAACAGCAAACGGCCGCGCTGTTTTACCAACAATCGATTCAGGGAGCCTTTCGTAGTGTCTCCGATGCCCTGGTCGCGTACCGCAGGACGCGGGAATTCCGCGCGCAGCAAGAACTGCTCTTCCAGTCCGCAGAGGACGCCGCGCGTCTTTCCCACATGCGCTATACGGGCGGCGCCACGGGTTATCTCGAAGTATTGACCAACGAAACCAATGCCTTCTCGGCGGAGCTGAACCTCGCTCAAGCACGCCTCAATGAATTGTTGGCCCTGGTTCAGCTCTACCAGGCTTTAGGAGGAGGCTGGCAGCAATGAGGCTCGAAGAGTTTCGATTGGCGAATGAAACCTTCATCACTGGAAAGGAAACGGATGAATAGATCGATGGCACGGACAGGGCCGGTGAAGGACGGTTACGCGAAGTTCTTGAAGGGCGCCTTACTACGACGCGGTGGTGACCTGAAATACACATGCAAGGAGAAGCGAGATGGAAACCATCACAGAGAAAGACACGATTAGAACAATCACGACGCACTACATCGATGGAGCATTCGTTGAATCCCATGGCCGCGAGGTCATGGGCATCATCAAGCCAACCAACGGGCAACTGATCGGCCGCGCCATGCTAGGAGACGAGGAAGATACGCGGCGCGCTATTGCCGCGGCTAAGCGCGCATTCGCCAGTTTCGGCCGGACAACAAAGGACGAGCGCTCGCGTTACTTGCGCCAGCTACATAAAGCTGTCTCAGCTCGTATCGACGATTTAACGGCTGTAATGATTGAGGAATACGGCGGGGTCGCCCGGTTCGCCCGGCTTATTGTGGAGTCGGGCATCAACGCCTTCACAGCGGCCGAGAAGGGACTTCAAGAGCTGCCGTTGAGAGAAAGCTGGGGCGGGACGACAGTCACACTGGAGCCTGTCGGCGTTGCCGGTCTGATTACAGCTTGGAACGCGAACGCGCTGTTCATTTGCCTCAAGCTGGCATCAGCCGTAGCGGCTGGTTGTGCGGTCGTCATCAAGCCGAGCGAAATGAGCCCGCTGCAGACGCGGGTAATGGTTGAGGCTCTGAATGCGGCCGAGCTACCCAAGGGTGTCTTCAATGTGGTGACGGGCCTCGGCACTGTCGTCGGCGCTGAGCTCGTCCGCAATCCCGACGTCGCGAAAATTTCGTTCACGGGCTCAGTGGCCGTGGGTGAAGCCATCATGCGGGATGCCGCCGCCACGATGAAGCGTGTGACGCTCGAACTGGGCGGGAAGTCGCCCACAATCCTGCTGGATGATGCTGTGCTCGACAGGGCCATTCCAGCGGCTCTTACCTTGGCCTTTTTGAATAGTGGTCAAGCTTGCGCAGCCGGAACGCGGCTTCTCGTTCCCGGGAGCCGGCTTGACGAGGTGAAGCGGTCGATACGGGATGAGATGCGTGCCTTCACAGTCGGCGATCCGGCCGATCCCAACATCATGGTTGGACCGATGGTGTCGCAAAAACAGTATGAGCACGTGCAATCCTACATTCGGAAAGGCATTGAAGAAGGTGCGGAGGTGCTGGTCGGGGGAGAAGGCCACCCGAACGGTCTCGAAGCAGGTTACTTCGTGAAACCCACGGTGTTCGTCAATGTGAAGAACGAAATGACCATCGCCCAGGAAGAGATTTTCGGCCCCGTGCTCAGTGTGATCGCCTACGACTCCGAGGACGAAGCGATCCGCATTGCCAACGACTCCAAATACGGTCTCCACTCCGCCGTATTGGGCACTGACATCCAGCGCGCACGCCGCGTGGCCTCTCAACTGCGGGCCGGCCGCGTCGTGATCAATAACATGACCGACGATCCGCAGGCACCCTGGGGCGGATTCAAATACTCCGGTGTCGGCCGCGAATATGGCAAATACGGCATTGAAGCGTTTCTCGAGCCAAAGGCCATCCTTGAGTGGCCGGTCTTGCGGAACGTAACGAATAAAACGAATCGAAGGCGAGTTCATGAGTAAGCACATCAGCATCTCTGCCAACGAAGCCGCCGATCGCCTCGCTATACGCGAGCTCGTTGAGGCCTATGCACATTGTGCGGATCATCGCGATGCCAATGGCCAGATGTCTCGCTTTACCGAAGACACCCACTTTGTTGTCTACATGAACGCAAAGGATCCCAAGCCTTCGCAGGAGCTGCACTCGCGCGAGGCGCTCGCTCCGATATTTGCCGATCTGAACAAGTACGCGGCCACGATGCACTTCGTCGGACAAAGCACGATATTGGCACTGACGGCTGATCGAGGGACGGCGGAGGCTTATTGCCTGGCGCATCACTTCACCATCGAGGGTGAAAAGCGACGGCTCATGATCGCTGCGCTCCGCTACCACGACACATTCGCGAAGATGGGTGGCGCATGGTTGTTTGCGGAGCGCCTGCTGTATGTTGACTGGATCGAGGAGCGCGCAATGTCATAAAAGTCGCGCCGAAGGGCTACGGTGATCGATTAATAAAACAGGAGAACGATCATGTCTGCGTACGTTGTGTTCACGAGGACTAAAACCATTGACCAAAAAGAGCGCGAAAAATATTGGACTGGGATCCAAGAAACGATGAAGGGTCATCCTATCGAAGTGCTCGTTGCCTATGGAAAGCACGAAGTCCTTGAAGGTGATCCGATTGAGGGAATCGTCATTGCGAAATTCCCGAACGCAAAAGCCGCAAAGGATTGGTATTACAGCGAGGCCTACCAAACCGTCGCCAAGCACCGCAAACACGGGGCGATCTACCACGGCTCGTTGTTGAAGGTGTCAGCTAATTAAAACTTTTAAGAATTAAAACATTATGCGATCAACGGTCCAAATACGTCTTGTTATTGTGGGCGCGACCGGAATGGTCGGCGGATACGCCCTTCGCTGTGCGCTGGGACACCACTCCGTCGAACGAGTGACGACTATCGGACGCAAGAACCTCGGCATCTCGCACCCCAAGCTGGAAGAGGTTCTGCACCGAGACTTCGCGGACTGCTCCGCACTCGCGGAGGCGCTCTCCGGTCAAGACGCAGCGGTCTTTTGCCTGGGCGCATATACCGGAGCGGTGTCGGACGCCGAGCTTCGCACGATAACCGTGGACTACGCGGTCGAGTTCGCGCGAGTTCTCCACGCCAGCAGTTCCGGAGCGGCGTTCTCATTCTTGAGTGGGAGTGGCGCGGATCCGAGCGGCCGAAGTCGGTTGTCTTTCGCGCGCTATAAGGGAGAAGTGGAGAAGGCATTACTCGCGGCCGGCTTCCCGCGCGTCTATGTCTTCCGGCCCGCCTACATCTACCCCGTGGCGTCCCGGAAGGAGCCGAATTTCACGATCGCCTCTTGCGCTCGATCTACCCTGCGTTTCGGATGTTCTTCCCCAACCGGGCGATCCGGGCCGACGACTTGGCGCTTGCCATGGTGAACGTTGTCGTCCAGAAAGCAGCGGAGCGCGAAAACCGCGTCTTCGAGAACCGTGACATCCGAGCGATGGTCGAATCGTTTCACCCCTTCTCGGAGTGATTCCAACGCGTGGACGCTTAATCAGAACGATCGGGAGGCAAAGCATGCGTGAATCCAAGTGCAGTGTGTTTGCAAATAGGTTTGCAGCAGAGGAGAACTGGTCCCGGGGTAACAATGACCGGAATCGTCTGAAAGCAAGAGCTGGCGATTTACTGGCGACCGCACTGTGCCTCCTAGTATTTTGCGCGTTGCCCTCGGCAAGCCGTGCACAGGTTCCGACCTACGAAGTGACACCCGAAGAAAGCAGTATCAAGTTCGGCGTTGAATCTTCCGTTTCGATCAGGGGTACGTTTGAAAAGTGGGACGCAAGCATTAAGTTCTCGTCGAGAGACGTCACGAGCGCTGTTCTAGACATCGAGATTGAAGCCGGTAGCGTAAACACTGGAAGCCATATGAAAGATAACAAGCTAAAGGGCAAGGATTTCTTTGACGTGAAAGAATCCCCGTTCATCACATTCAAATCGACGAAAATCGTTCAGACCGGCCCGAACACATTTGACGTGGAGGGTAACTTCACCATTCGGGGTGTTACCAAGACGGAGAAACTTACGCTTACGAGCGAGGGCAAAGGAACTCCCTCCGGCAGTCTCGACGGAACCATGGCTTTTGATCGCAAAGACTACGGCATGACTAGTGGTATTCCTTTCATCAAGATCGCCAATCGCGTAGAGGTAAATGTTCGACTGAAGTGGCGCCGTGTCAGCGGTCCGCCCCCACTTTTCCAACAGTAATTCGAAATTGCACCCGTGGAGATGAAGTTTCGGTTGTCGGATTCCAACAATCATCTTCGCGACGGGATGGATAAAGAGTACAGATTCCATAAAGTGTTGAGGAAATTTGTAGCGTTAGGAGATTTGATGATTGCATCGCTTGAGCGAAGCTCCTGCTCACCAGGTATGCGTGCCGCTCAACCTACCGCGCGGATTCAGTCCGTGGAGAGTCGACCTTCAAAGGATCGACCTCCTGGTGTTCCGCCAAGAGGTCTGTGGGACTTTCATTGTGCCGTAAGTTGCTGGTTTTAGGAGGAATGGTCGAGGGGAGCGGTTTTGGATGGCCGTTCTCAATGATCCAGAATCAGTTTGCCAGAATCCCTAAGTCTTCATCCTGGCACGACTTACGAAATTTAGTGCAAAGTCTTCTGGCAGGCGTCTACGAGCCTGATTTCGTTCGCCTGCGTCAATTCAAACAAACAGAAGCCCTGTTTAGGTTCTGATTGAGCACGACGTGCAGATCGATTCTCGATGGGAAGCCTTGCTGGATCAATTGGTTAGGGGGTGTTGCATCGACCAGTTGAGCCGGCACCATTTCACAGATGGGATGAGTTCTGCATGTCGCTCCGCGTCACAACGATCGATGAAAACGAGATCGGATTTAACTATGCTGTGCCAAGACGTGTGGTCCAGAGGTCTTCAGCCTTATTGGTGCTTTAGAGCCCGCGGATGAGTTTGACCCGGGATGCGCCTCGGCACAACGGACTGTAGCCTCCTCACGAGAGGAGAGCACGCGAGGGAGAATCATTCAATCGGCGCGTCCTGGATCGCACGTCAGAGGAGGTTTAATCATGGACGTGCTGCATCCGAGGTGTTGCGGTCTAGATGTACATAAGAGCTCGATTTCTGCGTGCATTCTGGTTCAGGAAGCGGGGCGAGTGCAGAAGCATCAACGTCGTTTCGGCGCGATGACCAAAGACCTGCAGGAGCTTGCAAATTGGCTCAGGCAGTTCGAGGTGACACAGGTAGCGATGGAGTCCAGCGGCGTTTATTGGAAACCGGTCTGGAACATTTTAGAGGGACAATTCACAGTCGTTCTCGTGAATGCGCAGCACATCAAGAATGTGCCAGGTCGCAAGACCGACCAGAAAGATGCCGAATGGATTGCGCAGCTGCTGCAACATGGCCTGCTGCGGCCCAGCTACGTACCCTGTGAAATCATCCGCGATTTACGAGACCTCACGAGGATGCGGGTAAGTCTGTCGCAAGAGGCTTCGCGTATCAGCAGCCGAGTTCAGAAGGTGCTGGAGGATGCAAACGTGAAACTGGCGAGTGTGGCCACGAACACACTCGGGAAGAGTGGACGGGCCATGCTGGAAGAAATCATCGCCCGCAAAGATGATCCGGAGCACCTCGCGTCCCTCGCCTTAGGGCATCTCCGTGCCAAAACCCCGCAATTGAGACTTGCCCTGGAAGGAAAGATCCGTCCACATCACCGCTTTCTGCTGCGGCGCTTACTCGATCAATGGCATTTTGTCGAACATGAGATCGTGTTGCTGGATGAACGTTTGGAAGACATCGGACGAGAACAACCGGAGCTGTCGCAAGCTGTGGCTCGGTGGGACACCATACCGGGCATCGATCGCGTCGCAGGATGGACCCTTCTAGCCGAAGTAGGTCACACCATGGCGCAGTTTCCGACGGCTGAACAGTTAGCCAGTTGGGCTTGCCTGTGCCCAGGTAACCACGAAAGTGCCGGCAAACGCTTGGGCGGTACCATGCGCAAAGGTAGTCCGTGGTTGCGTCGCATGGCATGTCAATGTGCCTGGGCTGCGGCGCGAACCAAGAACACCTACCTGTCGGCGCAATTCCGGCGAGTGGCGGCCAGACGTGGCAGCAAGAGGGCCATCATCGCGGTGGCACACAGCCTTGTCATCATTGGCTATTACCTGCAGAAAAACCAGCGCAACTACGAAGATCTCGGTGGAGACTATTTCGATCGCATACAGTCTGACGGTCTGAAGCGATACTTCGTCAGACGACTCGAGAAGCTAGGGCACAAGGTGACTCTAGTGCCGATCACAGCCGCCTAACCAACTGCTTCTCATCGGTGTTTTCGAGGGAGAAGGCCGGTCTGCGACGGGATGCGTTACGCTGCCAACGATCGACGCGCTCAAGGCGCAATGGAAAGGAGACCGGCTTATGAAAAAGAATAGCACCATGGCGACCAGTCGAAAGCAGATTTTCAAGGGCCAGAAGCTGACGATCGGAATGGACCTGGGAG
>Ga0307479_10004503_pt1 | contig 12743 bp, 16 predicted proteins | sample atmos_gasesECM4C_FD_203743 | JGI IMG/M metagenome (GOLD analysis project Ga0307479, IMG submission 203743) | Hardwood forest soil microbial communities from Morgan-Monroe State Forest, Indiana, United States - atmos_gasesECM4C_515 | ecosystem: Environmental > Terrestrial > Soil > Temperate...
GCGAATTACCAACGCGAATTACCAAAGTGACGTTTACAGTCTATGAGGTCCGACGTATTCTCCACTCGTGGTTTGGCAGTTCTGGGGGAGGGCTGCCGAGGCGTCCTGAACTAACGTTTGGGACGCCTTTTGATTTCTGTACCTCGGTTCTTCCGCTCTTCCCGGCCAAGCTCCTGAGCTGAAACCTTGAAACCTTGAAACCTTATCCTCTTGCCTGCTGGCCACTTGGCACCGCAGTCCTCCTCTTGCACCCCACGATCACTGTGCCGCATCTAACTGGAGTGTTAGAATTCATTGCCCGCGAGGGCAGCACTCATGACCGGTGCCAGGGCCGGCAAGTCAGAACCGGGGCCGGAACGAGGTATCTGGGAGGAACAATGGCAGCGAATGGAATCGTCGAAGTGACCGATGCGAACTTCGACGCTGATGTTTTGAAGTCCGACAAACCCGTTCTCGTCGATTTCTGGGCAACCTGGTGCGGCCCGTGCCGCGCGATCGCGCCAATCGTCGACGAGCTGGCAGCCGAGTATCAGGGCAAAGTGAAGATCGGCAAGATGGACGTCGATCGCAACTCATCCACCCCGATGCGCTACGGTGTCCGCGGCATCCCCACCCTGCTGGTTTTCAAAGACGGCCAGGTGAAGGAGCAGATCGTAGGCTACGTACCGAAAGAACAGATCCAGAAAGCGCTCGACAAACACGTCGGCTAATTTCCGAATTCGAGTTGAGAACGCAAGAACCGCCTGGCCAACCAGCCGGGCATTTTTTCTGCCCTTTAGATTAATGCTGTCATCCTGAATGAGCGAAGTGAGGCGCCAGCCGAACGAAGTCGAAGGACCCCATACCGCATACGGCACCACGAACGTCGGGAAGATTTCTTCACCACCGAACGTACTCGCTCCACGGAACCTAAGACCTGAAACCTGACCCCTGACACCTGCATCTAGTACTTGCGCAACACCCCAATCACTTTCCCCTGCAACTCGACCGCAGCCGCCGGCACAATGATTGGTTGCATGGAAGCGTTCGAAGGCTGCAACCGAACGTTGTCGCCTTCCTTATAAAACCGCTTCAAAGTGGTCTCGTCTCCGTTCACCAACGCCACCACCAGATCCCCGTTGCGCCCGACTTTGGTCTTCTCGACCAGCACGTAATCCCCGTCCATAATGTGCTCATCCTGCATCGACTCGCCCCGCACCTCGAGCACGAACACTTCCTTCGAGCGCACAAAGTCGGCGAGCGAAATCGTGTTCGCGTCGCGCTGCTCGACCGCTTCAATCGGACGCCCCGCTGCAATCCGCCCCAGCACTGGCAACACCAGCCCGGTATTCACAGCCATCGACTGCTTCAGCTTCCCCTTGGGTGCCACGAGGTCGATCGACCGGCTGCGGTTGTAATCGCGCGTCAGCAAACCTTTCTTCTCGAGATTCGACACGTGCTTGTGCACGGTCGCGAGCGAACTCAGCCCCATCCCCTCGGCGATCTCCTCGAACGACGGCGAGTACCCCTTCTCCGCCACGAACCGCGAAATGAAGTCGTACAGCTCTCTTTGTCGACGCGTGATGGCCATAGCCGAATTGTGAGCGAATAAAAGGCGAATGTCAAGCAGGACGTGTAGCGCGGGCACTCCTGCTCGCGAAGGCTCGAGCGATCGTGGCGTCACATCGCGACTGAAGTCACATGGTCCGAACCGTTGATGATGTAAGCTTGGCGGCGGAGGGTTCTGCAACGGAACCGCACGAAGAGAGTGTTCTGCGATCAGTGTTGGCTCGGGACGTGCGCTCGTACATGCGTGTCCGTGGCCAAGGGGACGAATCCGAAACGCACGAAATCCGTTCTGTTTGCTTGGGCTCGCTCGATTCCTAGGTCAACTGCTCGAAGGACACGAAAAGTGGAGCCGCTACCAGTGGGTTGATGATGTAAGCCCAAGTTTGGCGGCGGTGGTTTCGCACGAAGAGCTGAGCACCCTGGGATTGATGATCTGGGCGAAAAGGGAAAGGCAAGACAATGGGTCGAGCCGTTGTTTCCGTCGTGGTGCGTATCAGAAAGCGGTGAGGAACTTTTGGGTTAGCACATCATGTGCGGAGATGCAGGTGCGGGGTTAGGGACATTGCCTTACGAAGCCCACGACAGAGCTGCGGGGCGGTCTGATCCCGAACATTGGATGTTCGTATTCTCTCAAGGCCAAATCTGAGGTCGGGTTCTGAGTTTTATGTGGGCCCGCGGCCCACCCATCGACATGAAAATTAGGTCGAGTCGGCGCTGTACGATCAATCAAGCGTGGACGGCAAACGTCGTTTGCACTCTGGATGAAGTGAGGCCGTTTCTGAGTTTGGTCTGGAGCGTGCGTTTTGACTCCCATCCCTACTCCGTCACCGCCCGCAAATACCGGTCATAAAACTCCACCCCCCGATAAAACGACTCCACCCCCAACCGCTCATCCTTCCCGTGCAGTCTGAAATCCCCGCGATCAATCGACGCGCCGCTGATTCCATACGTGGGCATTCCTGCCGCGTTCGTGTACACGCCATCCGATGCACCCGTAGCCATCGTCGGAATCACCGGCGTCCCGGGCCACATTTCCTTCACCACCCGCTCCAGGGGTTGAAACACATCGGGCCGCAGCGACGGCGGCGCGTAGGCCAGGCGCTTCGCCGGATGATCCGTCACTTCTCCGATCGCTCCGATGTACTTCACCGTGATCTTCGGATCGGCCAGGATCTCCACCAACTTCTGCTGGATCTCGTCCGGGGAATGTCCCGGTACGATGCGGCAATTCACGATCGCCCGCGCCATTTGTGGCAGGGCGTTGTTCGCATGTCCCGCCTCAAGCCGCGTAGCCACGCACGTGGTCCGCAGCTTCGAATGATCGATCGGATCCTTCGACAACCTCTCCACTGCTACCGGATCGGGGGGCGTCTGCAAGACCGCCTTCATATCTTCTGCCCTCTGCCCCGTCGATACCTCGGCCATGCGCGCGTAGAAAGCGCGCGTCACGTCGTTCAGGTCGACCGGAAACTCGTAGCGCTCCAGCCGCCCCAGTCCATCCGCCAGATGATAGATCGCATTGTCCGGCACCGGCAGCGAGCTGTGTCCACCGGGACTTGTGACGGTCAGTTGGTAGTCGGCGTATTGCTTCTCGGTCGCGTCGACCTCCATCATCTCGGGCTTGCCGTGGTTCGAGGTGATCCCTCCTCCATCGGGATTGAGCACGAACTCGGCATCGATTAGCTCACGATGGTTCTTGAGCAGCCAGTCCACCCCGTTCGACTTCCCACCCTCTTCATCCGCGGTCAGCGCCAGGATAACGTCCCGGTCCGGCTTGTACCCTTCTTTCTTCATACGGATCAGGGCGGTCACCATCATGGCGTCGCCGTCCTTCATATCCTGTGTACCGCGCCCGTAGAAGAATCCATCTTTTTCCACGAATTGAAACGGGTCGGTTGTCCAGTCCTCGCGCCGCGCTTCCACCACATCGAGGTGCCCGATCAGGAGGATGGGCTTGTGCTTGCCCGTGCCGTAGAGCCGCGCCACCATGTTTCTCTTCCGGTCATTGGGCCCGAGGACCTGCACATCGCTCTCCGGAAACCCCGCATCCCGCAGCCGCTTCGCCATAGCCTCTGAGGCAGGGGTCACGTTGCCAACTGAATCCGTGGTATTGATCTCGACGAGCTCCTTGAAAATGTCGCGAGAAAGCTGACGAGTCGCCTCGTCGATCTGCGCGAACGCCCCTTCTGTTATGACAAGAAACAGTGCTGGGACCAAGAACAGTGCCTTGCGATGATTCAACCCTTCCCCTCCTAGTGGAAAACGAGCATCAAAGTTAACAGAAGCAGTTTGTCACGCGAAAGCCCGATCACAGCCGCAGAGAGTACTTCTTGTCGTCTGCTTACAACCTGGTCACAAGGCCGAGGATTTGTGATCGGTGAGGGTCTCGCATTGTCGGCGCAGCAGCAAGCACGGGCATGGACGATCTCCTTCAATCTCTCCGTGCAGAATGAAACGAAAACCTGGTGCTGCGCACGATAGTAGCGAGCCAAGGAAGAGAATTCCTTGGCGGAAGCGACTGTGGGCTTGCGTTCGCGAATCTGGAGCAGTGTGTGTTCGACGCGCTCGCGCCCGAAACCTGATCTGGAGGGAAAAACTTTCCGCGGCGCAGTACGATCGCCGCGATGCTCATGGGGGATGATCGAACCTGGCCATCCCCCGTGGTTGTTTTCCCAAGACCCATGCGCTACTACTGGCTCCTTCCCGGCGTTCTCGGCGTCTAGCGAGTGACCCATCTTCTGCAAGCTGAAGACGGGCCCTGGGACATTGTCGTCCGCCTTCGTCTTGTCGCCGGGCAGTCCGTTTGGGGATCGTTACTCGACTGTTTCTATTGCCTGAGCCTATGGGTCGCGTTGCCATTTGCGCTTGGGATTGGAGAGACCAACAAAGAGAAGGCGTTATTGTGGCTGGCACTTTCAGGGGGAGCGATTCTGCTTGAACGAATGACAACCCAGGAAGACAGCCCGCTACCCAACCCTTCGTCTCAGGAGAACGATCATGTGCTGCGGCAACAAGAGGATGAGCATTTCCACCACTTCCCGCAGTACGAGCGGATTCCGGCCTTTAACTCCGGGCGGCAAGGCAAGGGTCACTTACTTCCAATACTTGGGCAGTGGATCCATCACCGTGCGTGGGCATAATACCGGCGCCTCTTATCAATTCGCCGGACACGGTTCCAAGGTTGCGGTAGACATGACCGACCGCGCTTCTCTCGCAACTGTAGCCAATATGCGCGAGGTCAAGGGGTAATGATCGGCTCGATTGTTCCCCATGGTTGACAACCTACGCAATGGCCCGTGTGCCGAAGAACTCGAAGCTGAATGACAAGTTGCCATGTCTACTGGCGTTAGTCGTGGTTCCTTGCAATTTTCTTACAAAATCTGATCACTTTCCTCTTGCACAAATTCTGAAGTCATGGCATCTTCAGAATATCTTTTCAAGAAAGGACGCCCATTGCTGCGAATTACAAAACATCTCGCACCTAAGCAATGCCGGCCGCTAGACGGCTTGGGTTACATGTGGGCGTCGTTTCGTAACGTCAGTTACTAACTTCGCTCACAAGCAATCCAAGTAACACCAAAACCCCGCTGGGTGGCATAGGCCGCGGTTCCTTCGACTGACAATCGACCAACCCGCTGCCGCTCGTTCCCCCAGCTTAGCTTCACAGGGTCGGTGGTGTAGGACGACGGTTACTTCTCTTGGCAGAAGAGTCCTTCGGGACTCGGGGGTTCGACTCCCCAGGGCGCAAGCCCACACCGTGTCTGCTGTTCCCCGACCAACTTTGCAACGTGGCGCGGACACTCTTGTCCGCGTAAGAGACGGAAATACCGCGACGGCGGGCGAACGCCAAGCCGGTGCCGAAGTAGGAGTGTGTCTCGAGTAGGGTTTCGTGTCAGGGCACTCCTAAACAGACTGCGGAAAAATGAACCAAAGCAAGGCGGCCCGTAGCATCCGCCTTCTCAAGGCGCCCTTAGGCGCTGGGGGAGAGACAGATCGATGAACATGTAATTCGCCGGTGGTGAAAGAGAAGAATTACTTCGCTCAAACGTGCTAGCAAGGTGGCGAACCTTGCCGGGGCGCTGAGTTCCAGGGACGGGGTGTAGCCTTGACAGGCAAGGTAGCTGGAAAGATCGGCCTCGGACTCTTTTTCGCCCGTTCCCCGGCGATCGAAGAAACAACAATTCGGCCGGTGGTGAAGACCAGGGTTACTTCGCCTCTTAAGCGGGTGGTCGCAGGTTCGAGTCCTGCCGCGGGAATTACGCCCGCGTAGCTCAGCGGCAGAGCACCTAACGTACCTTTGTCGCCTGTTCCCCGGCTGCTTTGTTCACGTGGCGAGGGCATTCTGCTAGCGGCCATGTGCGACCTCAACTTATTAACTCCCGGCCTAAAGGTCGGTTAGAAAAAATAGAACGATGCTGGAGTTACTGAATCGAATCCTGACCGGCCAGAACCAGTTTGCATCTGGCGGCCTGCTGCTCATGATCATCGGCGGCATCAGCGTCTATCTGCGCGCGGTGCCCGTGAAGATATGGGAGTGGATTATCGACCAGGCCACGCTGAGCATCACCATCAAGGACGACGATGCTGCTTTTATCTGGGCGAAAGAATGGTTCCTTGATCAGCGATTCTTGAAGAGCATTCGCCGGCTGGACATTGATACAACGCTGCAAGGTCGGAGCGTAGCTTTGATTCCGGCTCCGGGTCGTCACTGGTTCTGGCGCTCTGGCCGTCCGTTCAGGGTTGATTTGTACCGGAGCGAGGAGGCCAATGCTGCGCGACCGAGGCGCCACGAGTTCTTGTGCTTCCGAACCATTGGCCGCGGTCAAGATATTTTGTGGCATTTCGTAAACGAGATCGTGGAGTGTCATCGCAAGAATGCAGCGAGGTCCTGGCTCTTCGTATACGACGATGGCTGGAGTCGAGTCGCAGGGTACGTCCCGCGCAAGCTGGACTCGGTGATCCTGAGGCCGGGAGAGAAGGAGCGGCTGCTGGACGACGTCAGGAAATTCAGGAGCTCGCGACAACGTTATCGCGACTTGGGAGTGCCTTACCACCGGGGCTACCTGTTCTACGGCCCGCCGGGAACCGGCAAGACGTCGTTAGTTTCGGCCGTGGGTCAGAGGTTCGGCATGTCGATCTATGCGATCAACCTGGCGCACTTTAACGATCGCTCACTGGTGAGTGCGATGAACGACGTGGACCAGAACTCGGTAATCCTCTTCGAGGATGTCGATTGCATGAAAAGCGGCGATGCTCGTGCGCAGCAAGAGTCTCCTGTGCGCGAGTCGCAATCGAAGAGTCCGGGCGCGAAGGAGGATCGCTTTGGAGTGACGCTCTCGGGTTTGCTCAACGCGCTTGATGGGTTCAGCGCTCCCGATAACGTGCTGTTCATCATGACCAGCAACCAGATTGAGGCGCTCGATCCCGCCCTGCTCCGGCCGGGGCGCATTGACTACCGCCTGTATCTGGGGCCGGCGACTGAGCAACAGAAGGCGGAACTGTACCGCAGGTTCTTTCCGCAGGCGTCGATGGGCGAAGCGCAGTTGTTCGTGGAGAGCCATCCCCAGGCGCAGACGATGGCGGAGATCCAGGGCCTGCTCCTTGGGCTCGAGGAGGCTCGGAATAGCAGCAGCGAGCGAGTCACATTGGAGTTGAACGTTCCGGAACTCGTTCGTCAGTGACGATTGGTCACTGGGAAAACGGCAACAGACTATGACGGTCATCCGAATCCGATCAGGAACTGCTCAGGGGGCGGAGTCGCTTTGCAACTCGTGCTACTGGGCGCACATTCAACGAGGCTTCGCCGAGAGTGAAGAAGTCGTGCTTTGTGCAGCTTTGTGCGTTCCTACGTCCGGCACGATAGGTGCCTTTTAAAGTGAGCCAATGCACCGACTGTAACGGCAAACGAATCCCAAGCAAGCACGATATGGACGAGATCGCCTGGATTATTCGCACGAAGGACGTCAACCGGCCCGTAGGATTTGCCGGTAAGACCGAGATGAGTGAAGCGAAAGACGGTGAATTGGAGATCGTGCCGGCCGAGTAACTCAGATCACTCCCGCGCCCTCGACTTCGGAGGGATTCCCGATGGAGCCGCGGCTGCTTCGATGCGCGGGTTATCCTTCCGAGCGCCGCCGATCCATTCAGCCGGAATGGACCGGCAAGGCCGGGCGCGAACAGCAGAATTTTTCGCCGTGGTGAAAACAACGGTCCCTTCGTAGTCGGAGGTCACGGGTGCAATTCCCGTCATGGGTGTCGCGTGCGCGAGATGGAGCTGATGTCTCAGCGTGGCACCGTGTAGCTCAGCAGTCCAGAGCATCCGAGCCAATACCGTTGTCGCTCGGTTCCCCGGCGAGTGTTTTGATCACAACCCCAAACAGCTAGCCGCCAGAAGCTAGCAGCGAGGAGCTGATTTATGGCCCGTCTGAACATCATGAATCTTGGTCGCGGACTGCGCACGCACGAAGGTGCGCCTGCCCGTCACATCTCGAACGAGCTGCAGCTGCGGCGTTCGGTGCTGGCCTGCGTGCTTTGGGAGAGCCAGTTCTACGAGGACGGCATCGAGATCGCCGGCCGCATCGCGGAACTCGTTTCCAAGGTCGAGGCCGAGCGCGTTGCTGCGCTCGCCGTCGAGGCGCGCGAGCAGATGAAGCTTCGTCACGTTCCGCTGCTCCTGGTGCGCGAGATGGCTCGTCACAAGACACATCGTGGCTTGGTGGCGGAGACGCTTCAGCGTGTCATCCAGCGTGCTGACGAGCTGTGCGAGTTCGTCGCCATCTACTGGAAGGACGGGCGCGTGCCGCTCTCCGGCCAGGTGAAGAAGGGCCTGGCCGCCGCGTTCCCAAAGTTCGACGAGTACCAGCTCGCGAAGTACGACCGCGGCGGGCCGATCAAGCTGCGCGACGTCCTGTTCTTGTGTCACGCGAAGCCGCGGGACGACAAGCAGGCCGGCGTGTGGAAGAAGCTGATCTGGGGCCGTCTCGCGGTGCCCGATACCTGGGAAGTCGCTCTCAGCTCGGGCGCCGACAAGCGCGAGGCCTGGACGCGTCTGCTTGCCGAGAACAAGCTCGGGGCGCTGGCTCTGCTCCGCAACCTGCGCAATATGAAGGAGGCAGGTGCGGAAGATGAGCTCGTGCTTTCGGCACTGCGCGGCGCGAACACGCAGCGTGTGCTCCCGTTCCGTTTTCTCGCCGCGGCTCGTTACGCTCCGCAGTGGGAGGAGGCGCTCGAGCAGCTCATGCTGAAGTCCGTCGCCGAGCAACCCAAGCTCGCGGGCAAGACCGTGGTGCTGGTCGACGTCTCGGGCTCGATGAACTGGGCGCTCTCGAAGCGTTCGGAGATGAAGCGCACCGACGCCGCCTACGGGCTCGCGGTGTTGCTTCGCGAGATCGGCGAGCGCGTGGCGGTGTTCTCATTCTCCGATCGCCTGGTGGAGGTTCCGGCGCGTCGTGGCTTCGCCTTGCGCGACGCGATCGAGGCCTCGCAGCCTCACAGCAGCACTCGACTCGGAAAGGCTGTCGGGGAGCTGAACGAGAAGGAGCGCTACGACCGCCTGATCGTCATCACCGACGAGCAGGCGCATGACACAGTGCCGAACCCGAGAGGGAAGGGCTATGTGATCAACGTGGCGAGCTACAAGAACGGCGTCGGCTACGGCAAGTGGACGCACATCGACGGCTGGTCCGAGTCGGTCGTCGAGTACATCCGCACGCTGGAAAATTCGGGCCTTGGGTCCTAGATGGTAGGTCTCAGGGCCTGAGAGATTTTTCCAGAATGCGACGAGATCGTGGGGGGGTACCCTCCTCCCCCTGGTCTTGTGGAATGATGGACTTACGCGTGAGACAAGGTCAAGATCTTTGAGTTCAAAGAACTTATGGACAAAATATTCCAAACAAATGACTTAGCGTCCGGAACACTCGTGTTCGGGAGATACGCCCGGGTGCGTCTTTTATAAGTCATTCTGTGGGCGCGGGAATAGGAGCTAGGCCACGGGGAACTGTGAGCGATGAACACCGAAAAAGGTTTCAAGGTTTCAGGGTTTCGAGGTTTTCAGATAGGTTCGCGGTAAGCGAACCGGGGTGCCTGATGTCTTGCGGATTCTGGGGTAGTGAAGAATGAGTACGAATCCTTCGATCCCGCTCTACCGCGATGGGAGGCACTACGACGCGCTGAACAGTTTTCTGGTTGCCGATATTCCGTTTTACGTGGAAGAGGCGCGGCGATCCGGCGGTCCAGTTCTTGAGCTGGCGTGCGGTACCGGGCGGCTGGCGATTCCCATCGCGCAGAGTGGAGTCGAGATCGTCGGCCTCGATATTTCCCCGTCGATGCTCGCGCATGCGCGCACGAAGGCGGAGGCGGGGGGCGTGAAGATCGAGTTCGTCGAGGGCGATTGCCGTGACTTCGATCTGGGGCGGAAGTTCGCTCTCATCTCCATGGCATTCAACTCGATGCAGCACCTGCACGACTACGCGTCGCAGGCGGCGCTGTTCGCGGGCGTGCGCAAGCATCTGGCCGAGGGTGGGCGCTTCATTTTCGACGTGTTCAATCCCAAGGTCGAAATCCTAACCCGCTCTCCCGGAGAGCGGCGGCTGGAACGCGAGTACCAGGACCCCGACGGGAAGGGCACAGTGGCCTTCGAGTACAGCAGCACTTACGACGACGCGGCGCAGGTGAGCCACATCCAGTGCTACTTTGTGCGCCGTGGTCCAAATGGAGAAGAACTCGACGTCCGCCGCGAGGAGATGCACCTGCGCAGTTTCTTTCCGCAGGAACTGGATCTGCTCGTACGTTCGCAGGGGTTCGAGATCGTCGAGAAGTTCGGCAACTTCGAACACAAGCCGTTCGCAAGCCGCGACCCGAAACAGGTCGTCGTGTGCCGGGAGGGCACTTCATTGTGGTGTTAGGTGACGGTCAGGGTCAGGGTGGCGCTCTTGCCGCCGCTGTCGCAGCCGAGGTTACCACTATTGCCAGCGGGGTTTTGCACTTGGACGCTGTAGGAGCCGGTAGCGGGGACCATCGCTGAGGTGATGGTGACCGTCAGCTGCGAACTGCTATTGACGGCTGTCACAAGGGTGGCGCCGTTGAAGACCACGACTGATGAGGAGACGAACTGGCTGCCGGTCAGGACGAGGGCAAAACTAGGCGGCAGCTGAGCAAAGACCGTGGTCTTCGGTGAAATAGAAGCGAGGATCGGCACGGGCCGGGCACTCCCGCAGAGGGGATTCAGCGCATTGCAGCCCAGGAAAAGCAAGAGCAGCGCCAACAGTGAGCTGAGTTGACCGATCCGAGGGGACGAAGGCATGAGGACTCCTGGTTGAGTGTACGGGGTTTTGTGAGCGAAGGCATTAGAAAGAAGCGGCGCTGGCGCGTAGTTGCGTTAGTAAGTCAACGGGAGGGCAACAGCAGGTTCTTCGCTTCGCTCAGAATGACAATCACTAACGATTAAGGGAAAGAGAATTTCATGACTGACGAGACCTACAACGTAATGACGCCCGAGAAAGGGTGTCCCCATCAAGGCCTAGACCAAGGGTGTCCCATTGGAGGACGCGGCGCAGAAACAGTTGCTCAACCTTGCGCAGCTGCCGTGCATATACAAGTGGGTGGCGGCGATGCCCGATGTGCACTGGGGGATTGGTGCGACCGTGGGCAGCGTGATTCCGACGCGGGGCGCCATCATTCCCGCGGCGGTCGGGGTCGATATTGGCTGCGGGATGATGGCCGTTCAGACGTCGCTGAATGCAAGCGATCTGCCCGACAACCGGCACGGGATCCGCGAGGCCATCGAGCAGGCGGTGCCTGTCGGCCGTACCGATAACGGGGGCAAGAACGATCGCGGCGCCTGGAAGAATGCTCCCGCGCATCATCTCGATGTTTGGGCCGGTCTGAGCGAGACGTTCGACGCGATCGTCGCGAAGTACCCGAAGCTGGCGCACCGCAGAAGGTCAACCATCTGAGCACGCTAGGGACGGGCAGCCACCTCATCGAGGTCTGCCTCGACGAGAGCGAGTCGGTGTGGTCCGGCTGCACTCGGGATCGCGCGGCGTGGGCAACCGGTTCGGCACGTTCTTCATCGAGCTGGCGAAGAACGATATGCGCCACTGGATGATCAACCTGCCCGACCAGGATCTCGCATACCTGCCGCAGGGTACCGAGCACTTCGACGATTACGTGCGCGCCGTGGGCACTGGGCGCAGGACTACGCGCTGGCCAACCGCGAGCTGATGATGCAGAACCTTGTCGCGGCGGTGCGGGCTTCCAGATTGGTGCCGCAGTTTGCGGCGGGGAGCGGAACTTCCCTCCGCCGGACGGACGAGGGCGTCCGTGACCACGCGAGCGATGCTGGCCACACGGTGGTGAGTTGTCACCACAACTTCGTCACCTCGGAGCACCACTATGGCGAGAACGTGCTCATTACCCCGCAAGGGGACCGTTCGTGCATGGGAAGGCGACATGGGCATTATTCCCGGGAGCATGGGGGCGCGGTAGTACATCGTGCGTGGCAAAGGCAATCCGGAGCGCTTCATGAGTTGCAGCCGTGGAGCCGGTCGTGCCATGTCGCGTACAGAAACCAAGCGGCGCTTCACGGTTGACGATCACATGGAGGCGACGGCTGGCGTCGAGTGCCGCAAGGACGCCGACGTGATCGACGAGACGCCCATGGTGTACAAGTCGATCGATGCCGTCATGGAAGCGCAGAAGGATCTGGTGCAGGTCGTCCACATGCTGCGCCAAGTCGTCTGCGTGAAAGGGTAACGGGACCCGGAGGAATCGCGAGATTGAATTCCTCCGGGTTTCTCTCCCTGCCGCCTTCGCTCGACACCTCAATATCCTCAAGGTGCTGATTTAAAAGCACTAAAAGCTCTTCCCTTGGGTTCCGATATGCGCGAAACTTTCCCGCGTCTGGGAAGTCCAATCCACAGTGGCAGGTTGGTGGTTTCTACGGAGAGTGGGGTTATGTCTAGATCATCTTTCTTGACAGGACTAACAGGCGCGCTGGTGTTGTTTGCGCTTGGCTGGTTTGCGGCTTCGCCAGCGCAGGGTATGGGAGGTGGTGGCGCTAAGCCGGTGATGGTCCCGCCTCCCGCGAACGACGCCGCGATCGCGTCGGCCCCTGGCCAGCAGATGGTGGTCTTTGCGGGCGGATGCTTTTGGGGGATGCAGGCCGTATTCCAGCATGTGAAGGGCGTGATCAGCGC
>Ga0307479_10004504_pt1 | contig 12742 bp, 7 predicted proteins | sample atmos_gasesECM4C_FD_203743 | JGI IMG/M metagenome (GOLD analysis project Ga0307479, IMG submission 203743) | Hardwood forest soil microbial communities from Morgan-Monroe State Forest, Indiana, United States - atmos_gasesECM4C_515 | ecosystem: Environmental > Terrestrial > Soil > Temperate...
ATTTCCGCTTTCAATGCGCTTACATTAACTCCCGCGCTTTCCGCGATTTTCCTGGGGCATCACCGCGAACGCGTACAGGGGCGCTTTTTTCGAGCGTTCAATCGGGTGGTCACGACAGGCACCCATTGGTATGAAACCTCGGTGCGGCATGTTCTTGGCGGTTGGAGATATGCGGCGCTGCTTCTATTTCTGATCGCGCTCGCCGGGACATATTGGTTGTACCAGAAGGTGCCGCGAGGCTTCATTCCTGAAGATGATGAGGGTTATCTGATCGTGGTCGTACAGTCTCCGCAAGGAGCTTCTCTCGAGTACACCATGCAGGCCCTCAGCAAGGTGGAAGCGGCGGCGGCCAAAATCCCTGAAGTGGAAGGCGTCTTCTCCGTGGGAGGCTTCAGCTTTGCCGGTTCGGCGCCGAACCGCGCGATCGTGTTCGTTCCACTGAAGGCATTCCGGGAAAGAGAAGGGCGCGACCACACTGCCGCGGCGGTGTTGGGGCGGCTGCGCGGGCCGCTGATGGGCATACCGGAGGCGCTGGTGATTCCGTTCAATCCCCCGGCGATCCAAGGTTTGGGTCAGTTTGGCGGTTTCCAATTTGTCCTGGAAGATCAAGGACGCAATACGCTGCAAGCGCTGGCAGACACCGCGAACCAACTCATAGCGCAAAGCCGCACGAGCCCGGACATCACCGGCCTTTTCTCAAGCTACACGGCAAACGACCCACAATATCTGGTTCACATTGACCGGGAAAAGGCGAAGAGCTTGCAAGTACCGCTGAACCAGATTACCGACGCGCTGCAAGTCTACATGGGGTCGGTATACGTGAATGACTTTGACTTCAACAATCGAGCGTATCGCGTGTACGTGCAAGCGGACCAGAAATACCGGTCGGAAGCCAAAGACATTGGGCAATATTATTTGCGTTCGGATGCCGGCAAGATGATCCCGCTGGACAATTTGGTGACCGTGGAGCAAACCGCGAATCCGCAGGTCATCAGCCACTACAATTTGTTTCGCGCTACGGAAATTGACGGCTCCGCAGCTCCTGGGAAAAGCTCTGGGGAGGCTATCGCCGCGATGGAAGCGCTGGCGCGTCGCGTTTTACCCAATGGCATGACGTTTGACTGGACGGGACTTTCCCTGGAGGAGTTGGAATCGGGGGGCAAAGCGGCCATCTTGTTCGCCCTGGGCCTTACCTTCGTGTACTTAACTCTGGCAGCGCAATATGAGAGTTTCATTCTTCCTTTCATTGTGCTGCTCGCTGTGCCCGTAGCGCTGCTGGGCGCCATTGGGGGGCAGGCTTTGCGCGGACTCCAGAACGATGTTTACTGCCAGATCGGTTTGGTGATGCTGATCGGGCTTTCCAGCAAAAACGCCATCTTGATCGTCGAGTTTGCCGAGCAACTCCGCGAAAAAGGGCTCTCCATCGTGGATGCCGCTATTGAGGCGGCGCGGATTCGCTTGCGCCCGATCCTGATGACCTCGCTCGCGTTCATTTTGGGTGTCGTGCCCCTGGTGGTCGCCACCGGCGCGGGCAGCTCGGGGCGGATCTCGGTCGGGACGACCGTCTTCGGCGGGATGATCGCGGCCACTACCCTCAACCTGTTGTTCATTCCAGTGCTCTACGTGTTGGTGCGCAGTTTGGTGCCCAGCCGCCGTCGTAGCCATGCCACCGCGGTGGCAGAGCCTGCTGACTGAGATTTGTCGGATTTGTAAGAACCCAGCTGAATGGCCCGCCAATTTGGCCAAATCGGCCTGTCAATTTCTTGTAACGTACCTGTCATTTGTTCGTCTAAACCTGCCTGTAGACCCCTTCACGCGCTAAAGTGGATGTTTCTGTCACTAAGTCGCACCTTGTGGAATCAAAGTGCGCGGCATTCGGTTCCAGTTATTTGGAGACCGTGCACGGCTCGCAAGCGCCCGGACGGCCTGAGTCTCAAGGTTGGGTCTCAAAGGAGGATACGTTGGCATGACTGCCCCTTTGCACCACACTATCCGCATTGGCCTTACCCTGCTTTGTGGGGCGCTGCTGATCGAGCCCCCGGCGCTGGCCCAATCTGGGGCTGCGCCTCAGAACGGCCCGACGGAGTTGAACGCCAAAATCGAACTGCTGACCAAGTCGCTGCAGCAGACGCAAGTCGAACTGGCGGAGTCGCGCACGGAGATCCAACAACTGCGCACGGCGCTGGAGGAAGTGCTGAGGCGCATCCAGCCCGCGGCTGCGCCAGGGGAAGCGGCCTCGGCTAATCCACTGCCACAGCCCAGGGTTCAGGAAAGCGCGGCCGCGCAAATTTCTCAGGACGACTGGGATCTGCTCAACGGCAAAGTGGAAGAGCAGCGTCAGACCAAAGTGGAGAGTGCGTCGAAATTCCGGCTGAAACTGTCTGGCCTCGCGCTATTCAACGCCTTCAGTACAACGGGCCAAGTAGACAATCTTGACCTGCCCAGCTTTGCGGTTCCGACTTTGCCGGGATATTCGCAGCGTGGAACGGGCGCGTCTGTGAGGCAGTCGACGATAGGCCTGACCGGCTACGGTCCGGTTGTCTTCGGCGCGCGCACCAGCGCTGACCTGCACTTGGATTTCTATGGAGGACTACCGGCCGGATATGCCAGCGCGAGTTCTGGCATCGCGCACATCCGCCTTGCACGCATTCGTTTTGATTGGGAAAACACGTCGGCCGTCGCCGGTCTGGATTACCCGTTCTTCTCTCCGAATCTGCCGACGAGCTACATGTCGATCGCCATACCCGCGTTTGCGTCCGCTGGAAATTTGTGGGCGTGGACGCCGACAATTCGTGTGGAGCAGCGTTTCACTGGCGCACTCTCGCCCTTCAAGTTGGAGGCAGGGCTTCTGGATCCGTCGGCTGAAGTCAACAACGTCAGCAACACCAATTTGCGCCTCCCCAATGCGACGGAAAGCTCTCGGCAGCCAACCTACGCGGTGCGTTTTTCGGCGAATCGCAAGTCTGAAGAAAGCCCCATCTCCGTAGGAGTGTCGGGGCTATATTCCGCGCAACGCTATTTTGGGGGCTACAACGTGTCCGGGTGGGCCGGCATCCTCGATTGGAAATTTCCCTTATTGCCGCGCACGGAATTAAGTGGCCAATTTTTTACCGGCAAAGGGATCGACGGCTTCGGCGGAGCTCCGCTGAGCCCGTATCCCCCGGCAAACGCAGTCATATATAACGCGTTTACCGCGCGGTTTTTGGCGGACGTCGGCGTGATTGGCGGCTGGTCGCAATTCAAGTTCAAACTGAATGCGCGAAATGAATTTAACGCCGCCGCGGGAACGGGTGGACGCAATTCCGCCGAGCTTCGGCAGATTGTCATGTATTCGCCGGGGAATCTCATTCCCGCGCGCAATGAGATGTTCTTCGTCAATTACATCTTCAAACCGCGTTCGGATTTAGTGTTTTCCACGGAGTACCGGCGCTTCCGAACCTACGAAGTGCAGGGCGGCCCGGACGTCGCCGGGCAAGTGGGACTGGCAGTCGGGTTTTTGTTTTAGGTGACTATGAAGATGTACCGATCGATCGCTGTTGTCGCCAGCCTGGCTTTGTTGGCGGCTGGCGCGCTGTCACGGAGCACTGATTCCGCTAATTCGGGTGCGAATATAAGCGGAGAGACGACTCTCGTCCAAGCGAATTCTGGCCAGATGCAACGCGACGCTTCCAACGTGGTGGTGTGGCTGGTGCCGCTAGGTTCGGTACGACCGGTACGCGCCACAGGAGAGCAACACCGTTACCGTCTCGTTCAGCACCACAAACGCTTTGAGCCCGGTTTGCTGGTAGTTCCTGTCGGCAGCGTGGTGGATTTTCCTAACTTGGACCCTTGGTTCCATAACGTCTTTTCTCTTTACCGCGGCAAGCGCTTCGACCTCGGTCTGTACCAGGCCGGCTCGATGCGTTCGGTGAGCTTTGATCGTCCGGGTCCTTCTTATTTGTTCTGCAACATTCACCCGGAGATGACGGGCGTGGTACTGGCGGTGGAGTCGGACTTGTTTGCAATTTCGGATAAGAGCGGTCATTACGCGATTGCCGATGTTTCCCCCGGAAAATACCTGCTCCGCGTTTGGTATGAGAATTCCACCCCCAACTCTCTGCAGGCGCTGCAACGCACGGTGACCCTTGAGCCGGACAGCCGCGCTCTGCCATCAATTTCTATTGCCGTGAACAAGCCGCGTGCGGACCACAAGAATAAATACGGCCAAGACTATGATCCCGACACGCTCAAAACGGACTACTGATGCTGGTGGGGCAGCGTCACCAATGAGGCGGGGCGGCGCGTTTTTAGGGTGAGATGATTTTTAGGGTGATGTAGACAGATGAAGGAACCTTCAAAGGACGACAAAAAAATGGACACTGTACTCGTAGTCGAAGATAGCCGGCCGATGCAGCGAACGCTGCAGCGCCTTTTGGAAGCCGATTCGCTGCAAGTGCAGATCGCTTCCGATGGCATTACGGGGCTTGAGACGTTTCGCAAGCAGCCGCCCAGCGCCGTTCTGCTGGATTTGAAATTGCCCGGGCTTTCCGGCAAGGAGCTGTGCCGCGAGTTCAAATCTATCGCAGCTTCTGTGCCGATCGTGGTCTTGAGCGCTAACGCCGAAGTAGAAGACAAAGTGCTCCTCCTGGAGCTGGGCGCCGACGATTACGTCACCAAGCCCTTCAGCCCGCGCGAACTGCTCGCCCGCGTGCGCCGTGCCATGCGCCGGGGCGCCGCGAAGCCGCAGCCGGTTTCCGGTGTGGCGCCCAAGGCGGTAAGCCACGAGGTGCTCACGTTTGGCGACGCGCGCATCGATTTCACCAGCATGGAAGCGATGCAAGCGGGCGACCCTGTAACGCTCACCGCGCAGGAATTCAAGCTGCTGAAATTTTTCGCGGCTTCGCCGGGCCGGGTGTTGACGCGTGACGAGCTGCTCAACGAAGTGTGGGGTTACCAGAATTATCCTTCGACGCGCACGGTCGACAATCACATTCTGCGTCTCCGGCAAAAACTCGAGCCCGACCCGGCCAACCCTCGCTACTTTTTGACCATTCACGGCGCCGGCTATAAATTCGTGCCAGGCAGCGCGCCAAGCAAAGCCGCATCCTAAAGCTTAAGGGAGTTGTTGGACGGAGAAATGACCCGCTTTCGCCTGCGCACACAGCTTTTCATCGCCACCTTGCTGACCATCTGCGGTCTGACCGGGGCGCTTTTGCTCATCATCCGCCACACCGTCAGCGTGGAAACCGAGCGGCAAGTGCGCGAGGGCACGGATGCCTCCGTGCGCGCTTTCGAGAGCGTGCAGCGGCAGCGCGAAGAGCAGCTTTCGCGCAGCGCTGCCATGCTTGCCATTTTGCCGCCGTTACAGGCGATGATGACAACCGATGCTCCCACCATTCAGGACAGCTCCACGATTTTCTGGAAGCTCTCTGGGAGTCATCTTCTCGCCCTGGCGAACACCAATCACGAGATTGTTGCCTTTCACATTACGAAACCCGGTTGGCCTCGCGAAACGGCCGAGCGGGATTTCAGGAAGTCCATTGAACAAGAGGAGGACACGTCGTGGTGGTACGACAGCGGGCGTCTCTATGAGGTATTTCTGCGTCCGATTACCAAGGGAGTCGGCAACAATGCGCGGGACCTGGGCTTCCTCGCGGTGGGGTACCAAGTCGATTCCAGCGTTGCTGAGCAACTCGCTCTGGTGGCCAACAACAATATCGCCTTAGCCACCGGCGATAGCGTGATCGCTTCTACATTGCCAGCGCAAGACGAAGCCGCGTTGCAGAAGAAACTCGCCGCGCACGACGCGCACGTCGGCGGTGATTCCGGCGAGGTCACCCTTTCGACGGATGGCTACGCGTTCTCCTCCGTCCTGCTGCGCGGCGCTTTGCCTTCGCCGGTACGTTGTTACGTCATGATGCCCCTGGGACCGGTCAATAGTTTTCTGCGGCGCCTCAACCGCACTATTTTTGTTCTCGGGGCCTCGGCTGTGCTGTTCGGCGCCTTGTTGTTCGGCTTTGTATCGCAAACGATTACCAAGCCGCTGGACAATCTCGTCAAGGGCGTGCGGGCGCTCGCCGGCGGGGATTTCTCCTATTCCATCAGCCGTGAAGGAAGCAGTGAAGTCGCGGAGCTCAGCAACGCTTTCGCCAAAATGCGAGGGGAATTGCTGGCTCTTCATCAACAACAAATCGAAACGGAGAGAATCGCCGCGCTCGGCCGCGCCGCAAGCTCCATTTCTCACGACTTGCGCCACTTCCTCGCCGCCGTGGTCGCTAACGCCGAATTCTTATACGAGGCCGACGCGCTCAAGCTGGACAAAAGCGAAATCTATCAGGAGATTAAGACCGCCTCGGAGCAGATGACCGACCTCATCGACTCTCTGCGCGAGCTGTCCTATCGCCGCGGCACCATCTCGCCGGAGCCGACCAATTTGGATCAGGTGATTCGTCACGCCATTGACGCCGTGAAAGTCCGCCCGGAGTTCCGCAACCGCAATGTGACGGTGATCTCCAATGGCGATCTGGAAGGTGAATTCGACTCGCGGAAGCTGGAGCGCGCCATTTTCAATTTGGTGCTGAACGCTTGCGAAGCCACACCAAACGGCGAAAAGAATGTCACGATCGACGTCCGGGCGAATAGAGATTCGTTCGAGATTCGCGTCAGCGATCAGGGCTCCGGCGTGCCCGAAAATATTCGTGACAAAGTGTTCGATCCGTTTGTCAGCTCCGGTAAACCCAATGGCACCGGGCTTGGCTTGGCCATTGTCAGCAAAATCATCACGGACCACGGCGGTTCGGTAGCGGTGGAGCGCACGTCCGCCGCCGGCACGGTGATGCTCGTGACCCTGCCGCGCACCGCGGTCCCGGTGAACGCCTCAAAAAATTCCGCGCTTGCCTAAGATTTGCCCCTGGGGACCTGGCTCGTATTTAGCACCTCAATTTGTGTCGACCCGAGCTGCCCCTGGGCTCGTTGGGGCCGAGCCGCGTTCCAGCCATGTCCGCGCCTCGGTGACCGGAAAAGTTCAGCCAGTAAGCGGAATCCGAATCCGGTGTCACGCCTGTTCGACGAGTCCTGCTCATCGTTGGGAGCCACCGCGTCTAAGGTAGCTGGCTGTCCGCCCGGGCGGGTTTGTTCTCACCCTAAATGCTTTCCTCAGTGCTCGTCTCGCGTGAAACAGTCGTGCTTTAACGGCTGCCACTGAGACGCCCATCATGCCGGCTGTTTCCTTCATTGAAATCTCTCGCAACTGTTGAATCTCAATAGGCTGTCGAAGGGTCGGTCGTAGCTCGCGGATCGCTTCCCTAAGAAGCCTTTCCTTCTCGCGCTGTGCATACAGCTTTTCCGGATTCGCGGAGGGGTCCGGTACGTCCCACCCAACTCCGTTTGCACTCAAGTTGCGGGAACCTATAGGTATTCCCCGTAAGCTACGTTTCTTGCGAAGCGTCATAAGGGCTGAATTGATCGCGATGCGTGTCAACCATGTGGAGAAGCTGGACCTGCCGTCAAAATTCTTAATGTGAGTGAACGCACTCAAAAAGGCCTCTTGGAGTGCATCCTCTGCGTCTTCATGGTTCCGGGTGATAAGCTGCGCACTCCGGAGAATCTGGCGCGCAAGAGGTTGGCACAGTGCGTCGAAGGCGTCCGCTTGCCCTTGCTTTGCTGCCGCTACCAAGGCCTGTTCGCACATTGTCGTCCCCTCCCAGGTTTTACGCCGGGATAATGAAATGTATTTGTTCTGCGAACAAACCTTGATGGAGTCCTCTTTTGGTGACCCGATGGCGGTTGGGCGCACTACAACTTTAGAGGGGGACAAGAACAACTCCAGTGGCGCCGAATCTCAGACGTCAAGGAGAATTTGCCCGAGGCAGAGTACTATCATTCTGCATGGAGACAGTTCGACGAGGAAAGAGAGCAGGTGATTCTTCGCCAAACGCTGTTAGAGGACGGCTCGATGACCTGGCGTAAGCCGCTCTGCGGCACTTCAATTCGAAGCTGTCTCGTCTGTGTGTTGACGCTCGCGTGCTCTGTGCTCGCTGTGGCCTCTAGTCGGACTACAGATGACTACATTCGCACGAACTTCTCAGTTGAAGACGGTCTCCCAGACAACATTGTCAACGCCATAGTTCAAACCGGGAACGGTCTCCTCTGGGTTGGCACGGAGTCCGGCCTCGCCAGCTTCGACGGAAGGGAGTTTATCCCGATCGACCTTCACATCACTGGCGCGCCCCCGCAAGGTTCCGTGGACTCATTGATAGAGGCGTCGAACGGTGACCTTTGGGTGGGGACGCATGCTGGCGTCATGCTCATACCCAGGAGCGCCGTTGATCAGTTTGACCCTGCGCAGTTGACTTATTACCAGCTGAGCCCAGACGCAAGCGACGAGGTCGAATCCGTCTATCAGACCCGCGACGGTGTGATTTGGGTGGGGACCAACCATGGTCTTTATCGGCAAGAGTCTGGCAAATTTGTGCCAGTGATATCCGCATTGTCAGTCAACCGAATCGCGGAATCACTGGATGGTCATCTGCTTTTAATCACCGGTCGAGGATTCATCGAGTGGGACGGTGACAGGATTATCGAACATCCAGGTCTGGCAGCCGGCTTGGGTGTGCATGACAATCAAATCTTTAATGTATTCCAGGACCGCACGGGAACCACATGGTATTCCACGGCTGCCGGCATCGTGCGTCGCGGCCGCCGCCCTTTCGCCCGGTTGCGTCCGTACCAGGTTTCCAGAACGACGGCATATCGAACCTATGAAGACTCGCAAGGTGCTATCTGGGTTGTTTCGGGAATAGGCCTGTATCGTGCTACCGCGGACCAACTTGAGACTCCGGCGCCTGATATCCGTCCGCGCAGCTTCTATGCCGGCAAGGACGGCGAGTTGTGGGTGGGCACAAACGGAAACGGTCTCATTCAACTCAAGCATCGTGTTGTCCGCATGTACACAAGCGGCGACGGACTGCCCAACGACATCACGATGGCCGTACTATCGAGCCACGATGGCAAGGTCTGGGTTGGCGGAAATTGCGGATTGTCGGTTTTCGAGGGAGAGCGCTTCAAGGTTTTTAGAGAAAGGGACGGTCTCTTAAACTCCTGCGTCTGGGCTTTGGCAGAGGATCAGAACCACGACCTTTGGATAGGAACGTACGGCGGCGGACTTTTTCGATTCCGAGATGGTCATTTTGGTCAGTATTCCGTGGAACACGGGCTAGTAAGCAAAGTGGTACTCCAGATTGCTGTGGCCCACGACGGTTCTCTCTGGATCGCCACCCCTGATGGCGTTAGCCACATGCAGAACGAGCGTTTCCAGAACTACACTGTGGCCGAAGGACTTTCGAGCAATCAGGTCTTCAGTGTCTACCAGGACCGCTCTGGCGGCGTCTGGGCTGAAACGCAAGGGGGCATCGATCGTCTTGTCGGGGAACGCTTTGTTCCGCTTCCCTCGGCACAAACCAGGGACGGTCCGTTATCAATCCGACTGGCAGAGGACTCGTTGGGCGACCTCTATGCGATGAATTCTCCAAAAGGAATAAGCCTGATCGAGAACAACCGGCTGATCGCCGTGAATGAGAATCTGAAAGTGCTGGATATGGTCGAGTCTTCCGAGCATAGCCTCTGGTTCAGTGGCATTGACGGAATCATCCGCATTGCCCTTAACGACCTGAAGAAATCACTCACAGATCGCGATGCTCCGCTTGATTACGCCCGGTTCGATCGGGCAGACGGCATGAATTCGATACAGTGTAGCGTTGGCGCTCCGAACATGGCGATCACGCCGGATGACAAGCTTTGGGTCGCAACAGTAAAGGGCCTGGCGATGCTTGACCTCGCTCGACTACAGCCGGCGAACACCAAGCCGAGGGTCTTTGTGGGAGCGGTCACCATTGGAAAAAACAAAGTGCGCGCAGGCCGCGAGGTAATTTTGGCTCCGGGAACCCATCATGTCGAGCTTCACTTGGACGCCGTGGATCTCGCCTCGCCGGAAAAGGTCCGCCTACAGTATCGGATGGACAGCGTTGATGCCGCTTGGCTTGATGCCGACGCCACTCGAACGGCGATATACACGAACATCCCGGTCGGGACTCATGCTTTCCATGTCCGGGCAAGCGGTAGTGACGGCGTGTGGGATCGCATCGGCATCCTCTACAGCGTCACGCAGCGACCCTATTTTTATCAAACGACATGGTTTCGATTTGTCTCCGTCAGTGCCCTTGTCTTTCTTTTGTTCGCGGTCTATCTAATCCGAGTCCGGCAAATCATCCGGCAGACTCATGTACGGCATGAAGAGCGGCTGGTGGAGCGCGAACGTATCGCCCGGGAACTGCATGACACACTGTTGCAGAGTTTTCAGGGATTAACGCTCCACTTTCAAAGAGCTCGCAACCTTCTTCCTGAGCGCGCAACGGAGGCGATCCAAACGCTGGACAGCGCGTTGGATGGAGCAGAACAGGCGATTGTCGAAGGACGAGACGCAATCCACGACCTGCGCTCCCCTGCACCTGATGCTAAGGGGCTGGCGGAGGAAATCACCTCGCTAGGGGAAGAGCTCGTTGCGAACGACAACAAAAAGGATCCGGTACAGTTCCGAGTAGTGATTGAAGGATCGGCGCAAACGCTAAACTCAGACGTCCACGTTGAAGTCTTCCGAATTGCCCGTGAGGCGCTGCGAAATGCTTTTAGCCATTCCCAGGCTCGTGGAATCGAAACTGAGGTCACTTACAGCAGCACCGTGTTTCGAGTGAGAATCCGAGACGACGGAAAAGGCATCGATCCCAAAGTGCTAAATCGAGCGGAACGGATCGGGCATTGGGGCTTGGCCGGTATGCGCGAGCGCGCAAAAAGAATAGGAGGAGAGTTGGAAGTGTGGAGCGAGCCTGGAGCGGGCACCGAAGTTGAGTTGTGTATCCCCGTCTGGATTGCTTACCAATCTCCTGGACGAAACAGTATCTGGTCATTTTGGAAAAAGGCGAAGAACGATCATGAAGACCACGCCTAATCCCATTCGCATTTTGCTAGCCGACGACCATCCTGCGTTGCGCCAAGGCATTCGGGCCCTTGCTGCTGATGAACGTGATATGCGGTTCGTCTCGGAAGCGTCCAATGGACGGGAAGCCATCGAACAGTTCCGCGAACACCGTCCAGACATCGTGCTGATGGATCTGGAGATGCCTGTCGTGAATGGTATCGATGCAATGATTGCGATCCGAAACGAATTTCCTGACGCGCGCATCATCATCCTTACGACCTATGCGGGCGATGTTCGGATTTCACGAGCGCTGAAGGCTGGTGCTCGCGGTTATCTGCTAAAGAGCCTCTTGCGCAGAGAGCTTTTGGATACAATTCGCGCTGTCCATGCCGGCCAGAAGAGGATTCCGGCGGATCTTGCCACGCAAGTAGCCAGTCACGTCGCGGATGACACCTTAACCCCCCGAGAAATTGAAGTCCTTAAATCGATCGCCGCTGGAAATGCTAACAAACTGATCGCAGATCAATTGTCAATCACCGAGGAAACCGTTAAGGGACACGTGAAAAGCATCCTCTCTAAACTTGCTGCAAACGACAGAACCCACGCAGTCACCATCGGGTTGAAGCGTGGAATCATCGAACTGTAAGCCCCCCCTCGAAAGGGTTGTATACCATCCCCGGTTTTTGGGGATTCGACCGCGCTGCGGTTCTTCTATCCTCGTCGCTGAGGCCTTCTTGCAGCGCCTATTCTCCATGTTCCCCAACAGTTGGCCCGGCAGAGGTCTTCTACTTCTGCGGTTAGGCGCCGGAATTGTCCTGACGCATGATGGACTCGCCGAACTGCTGAGAGCGCCTCAGGTGCATGGACTCATACGGGAATCACTCGCGACCATAGGCGGAATCCTTCTTCTTATCGGGTTTCTTACGCCTGTGGCAGGAGTGCTGGTCGTAATAGCTGAAGTATGGACTGCGGTTTCAAGAGCGGACAGTCTCCGAACTTGCATATTGCTGGCGACCGTTGGGGCAGCGCTTGCAGCGCTTGGACCTGGCGTCTGGTCCATTGACGCACGGCTTTTCGGAAGAAAGCGTATCGAGATCGGAAATTCCTAGAGTTGCGTCGTTCTCCCCCAATGGTAGTGTCCGCACGCACCTTCATTGAGTAGCCAAACAAGGACTCTAACGAGCGTTGTTCGCAGAGATGTTGTCGGTCCATGATAGGGCCGCAGGGAGTCCACCAGATACGTGGCTCGACCCTGATGAACTTTATTGTGTCACCCGAAATCTGAGGAGAAATGTGATGAAAAATCCCGTGGTGTTAATTACCGGCGCGCTGACCGGCATCGGTCGCGCCGCCGCAATAATCTTTGCGCAAGAAGGGGCACACATCGTTGTGTCTGGGCGTCGAGACAAACAAGGACAAGACTTGGTTGCCGAGCTACAAGGACTCGGGGCAGAGGCCATTTTTGTTCGTACGGATGTCCGCAAGGATGAGGACGTGCGCAACCTTGTGGATCAAACAATCAAGCGTTTCGGACGGCTGGATATTGCGGTCAATAATGCCGGGACGGAAGGATTGCGGGGTCTCGTAACGGACCAGACCGCAGAGAGCTACGCGGATACGTTTGATACCAACGTACTTGGTGTGCTGCTCGGCATGAAACACGAATTGCGGGCGATGCTGCCACAGGGCAGCGGGAGCATCGTCAATGTCTCGTCGGCCTATGGAAGTGTCGGCGCCGCCGGAGCTTCCGTTTACGTCGCCAGCAAACATGCGGTGGAAGGGCTGACAAAA
>Ga0307479_10004505_pt1 | contig 12742 bp, 12 predicted proteins | sample atmos_gasesECM4C_FD_203743 | JGI IMG/M metagenome (GOLD analysis project Ga0307479, IMG submission 203743) | Hardwood forest soil microbial communities from Morgan-Monroe State Forest, Indiana, United States - atmos_gasesECM4C_515 | ecosystem: Environmental > Terrestrial > Soil > Temperate...
TGCTGCCGTTAGAGGTCATGGGCATGGCGTTTCGCTTCGACAGCGGAGAGGGGCCGGTCATTGAAAAGCCTTTGCGCGCCGAGCAAGACGTGACTGGTCTTCGTACCGATCGTGCGGTTGAACTCGGCTATGTTTCCGAGGCAGTTCGTTTGGTTGTTCGGCATTTCGGTGATCGCCTGCCGGTGATCGGATTCTGCGGTGCTCCTTTCACCCTGGCCAGCTACATGATTGAAGGCGGCGGATCACGAAATTACCTGCATACCAAGAAAATGATGTACAACTCGCCCGCGGCTTGGGATGAGTTAATGCGCAAGCTGGTAGCTGTGCTGGCAGAGTACGCGGCCGAGCAGGTGCGCGCCGGCGCCGATGCCATCCAGATCTTTGATAGCTGGGTGGGCTGCCTGGGCGTGGAAGACTACCGCCATTATGTCCTGCCCCATATAACGGAGTTAGTCAGGCAAGTGCACAAATCTGGTGCGCCGATCATCTATTTCGGCACTGACACAGCGACCCTATTGCCATCCATGCAAGCGACAGGCGCGGAGGTAATCGGCGTCGACTGGCGTATTCCGCTGGATGATGCGTGGCGCAGCATGGGATATCGTGGAGCCGTGCAGGGAAATCTTGATCCGGTGCTGCTCTTCGCCGATTGGAAAGAGCTGAAATCGCGCGCGGAGGACATTCTGCGGCGCGCTAGGGGACAACCGGGGCACATCTTTAATCTGGGCCACGGTATCTTGCCGGAAACGCCGGTGAAGAATGTTAAGGCGCTGGCTGCGTTTGTACAAGAATATTCAGCCAATTTTGCGCCAGCGTCGCGCTGAACTGGAGATGCATTTGCCATCCAACTCCAAAAAAACCGCAGTCTTGCTGCTGGCGCATGGAAGTCCTGATCGCGCGGAAGAAGTGGCAGAATTTTTGCGTTACGTCACGGGCGGACGTCCCATGCCGCCAGATGCGGTGCAAGAGATTGCGCACCGCTATTCCCTAATTGGTTCCTCGCCCCTGACGCACTGGACGCTGCAGCAGGGCAACGGCCTCGCGCGTGCACTGCGAATGCCTGTTTATGTTGGCATGCGTAACTGGAAGCCCTTTATCTCCGATGTAGTGCGTACCATGGTCGCCGACGGCATTGAGCACGCGATCGTCATCTGCATGGCGCCGCAGAATTCGCGCACCAGCGTTGGACTTTACCGCCGGTCGCTCGAGGGCGAGAACGGGGCCCCATTCACAGTGGATTTTGTCGAAGCCTGGCACGATCACCCGCTGCTGATCAAGGCTTTTGCGGAGAAGGTGCGCATCGGATGGAATCGGGCCTGTGTGGAAGCGGGCACACAGCTCCCAATTATTTTCACGGCGCATAGTGTTCCGCAGCGCACAATTATCGAGGGCGATCCCTACGAAGCACAGTCCTATGAGACCGCTCAGTTGGTCGCAAAGGAAGCCGAACTCGACCCCGAAAGCTGGAGTTTTGCTTTTCAGAGCCAGGGTATGGCTGGGGGACCTTGGATCGGCCCAACGGTGGAACAAACCATCCTGGACTTGAAGAAAAAAGGCCACGACGGACTTTTCATTCAGCCGATTGGTTTTCTCTGCGACCATGTAGAAGTGCTTTACGACATTGACATTGCCTTCAAAGATTTCGCTGAAAGACAGGGCATGCGGCTGCGCCGTGCCGAGTCGCTGAACGATTCGCCCACTCTGATCACGGCACTAGCGGATCTGGCCCGCAGCCGGACGCAGCAGCCGCTCAGGAAGGGTTAGGCTTTGTAACGTTACAGAATGTATGAAACGCGTTGCCATCGTCGGCGGAGGTATTTCGGGATTGTCCGCAGCCTTCGCTCTCGAACAACAGCGCCGTGCCGGCACTCCGGTTGAATACATTGTCTTCGAGAGCAGTTCCCGCCTGGGTGGCGTGCTGGTGACGGATCGGGTGGATGGATGCCTGATCGAAGCCGGCCCCGATTCATTCCTCACGGAAAAGCCGTGGGCCATTAACCTCTGCCGCCAAATCGGGCTCAGCGATCAGCTCATCGGCTCGAACGACCGGCAGCGCAAAACCTACATTCTCGCGAACGGCAAGCTTGTGGTGATGCCCGACGGCCTCATGTTCATGGTGCCGACGAAAATCGTACCCACCGTCTTTTCCCCTCTGTTCTCGTTTGGCACCAAGTTGCGAATGGCGCGCGAGTGGTTTCATCCGCCCCACAATGCCGAACATGATGAGACGGTGGCGGCGATGGTTGAGCGCCACTACGGTCGGGAAATGGTGGATCGGCTCGCCGATCCACTGCTCTCGGGCGTTTACGGTGGCGAGGCTTCCACGCTCAGTGTACGTGCCGTGTTGCCGCGCTTTGCGGAAATGGAAGCCAAATATGGCAGTCTCGGACGCGCCATGTTAGCTGCGCGTTCGAGAACGGCAGGCGCTTCGAAAGGTCTTGCCCGTCCCCTGTTCACCTCACTAAAAGCTGGAATGCAACAAATGATAGACGCCCTTGTTGCGCGCCTTTCTCCTTCATCCCTCATCAGCAACACGCAAGTGACTGAAATTGCGCAAGGGTCAGAACGGTGGACACTAGGCTTCCGCGAGCGCTCGGACCATTTTGATGCCGTCATCATTGCCGTCCCGGCCGGGGCTGCCGCCGCCCTCTTGCCGCCGTGCAGTCCGGAGCTGGCGCAGGAACTCAGCGCGGTCAATTACACATCGTCGGTGACGGTGACTCTGGGTTACGGCCAGAAAGTGCGCTCGTCATTGCCGCCTGGCTTCGGTTTTCTGGTACCACGAAGCGAAGGCAAGCAAATGCTGGCGGCCACATTTGTCCACAACAAGTTTCCCCATCGTGCGCCTGAGGATCGCGGCCTCATACGCTGCTTCCTGGGCGGTGGGTGTAACGAACAGGTTCTGGAGCTTTCCGATGACCAAATTCTACGCACGGTGCTGGACGAACTGAGGCAGATCGTTAGCGTCACGGCTGACCCGTTGTTCGCTCGTGTCTACAAATGGAAGAGTGCCATGGCGCAGTACGGCGTAGGACACCTCGAGCGGCTGCAGCGCATCGAGCGTCTGTGCCAACGCCTGCCCGGGCTGGCGCTCGCTGGCAATGCATACCACGGGATTGGCGTACCCGATTGTGTGCGCTCCGGGTCCGACGCAGCCGGGCAAGTGTTGAATTCTCTCGGAATGCAGGCTGCCGCTACCTCAGCAAAAATCTCGCAGCCTGTCTAGCCATTACTTGCGTAATCGCAGTAACCCAAATCTCTTTGCACGAAACTCCCGTTCCTTGGCAGGGTTATTAACGTCGGGGGAAGTGGGGGGAGAGATGATGGCAAAACGACTTCTGTTCGGTTTTCTTGCTAGCGCGCTGCTGCTCAGCCTGGCTTCGGCACAAGATCAGAATGAAAATCAGGATCAGAACAGCCAACCCGATATGGCCGGCATGGATATGTCTAGCCACGGCACGGCGAACATGAACGACATGGAAGGCGATGGCGGTGCCCATGCCATGCATACCATGGAAAGTCGCCACATGGACATGGGTCCACACATGAAGATGACGGCGCTGCGTGAGCCGAAATCCGGCGACCAAAAACGGGCTGAGCAGATCGTCGCAACGGCCCGCTCGGTCGCGGAAAAGTACGAGGATTACCACGCGGCATTAGCGGACGGTTATAAGATCTTTCTGCCCAACGTACCCCAGAAGCAATATCACTTCACCAACCACCGCTACGCATTCGAAGCTGCTTTCCGCTTCAATCCAGAACATCCCACGTCGCTGCTGTATGAAAAACACGGTGATGATTACAAGCTGATCGGCGTCATGTACACAGCGCGGAAGAACATGAGCGAGGACCAGCTGGACAAGCGCATTCCGCTGAGCATGGCGCAATGGCACGAGCACGTAAATTTCTGCGCGCCGCCCCAAGATAAGAAGAACGAACTCTGGGGGCCGCACGCCCGATTTGGGCTGGCAGGATCGATCACCACAAAAGAAGGGTGCGAAGCCGCCGGCGGCAAGTTCTTGCCGGTGATCTTCGGCTGGATGGTGCACGTGTACCCGTTCGAGCAGAAAGCAGAAGATATCTGGGCGGTTGATCGCGGGCCTAATCACAATCATGTTGACTAGTTCGAGTGGTTCGAGCGCGCTGATTTAGAATTCTGGTGCATGCGGCCAGTCTTCCAATGGAACATCGGCTCCAGGGTGCTGGAGTTGGGAAAGCGAACGCTCATAATGGGCGTTCTCAACATCACACCTGATTCGTTTTCTGATGGTGGCCTGCACATGGATCGCGACCGCGCCCTGGCGCATGCCTTTCGTCTGCTCGAAGAAGGAGCCGACATTATTGACGTCGGCGGGGAGTCGACCCGGCCTGGGGCGCGCGTTTCGCCTTCGTCGGATCCCAAGCCCCTTCCGACGTCACCCACCCCAGATCCGTCCACGCGAGCAGTTCCGCGATTTACGACGGCCGTCACTGAGAAAGAAGAACTCGAACGCGTGATTCCTGTCATCACAGAGCTGAAGCGGTCTCGTCCCAGCACCGTGATTTCTGTGGACACTTACAGAGCAACGGTGGCGCGTGCCGCGAGGGAGGCAGGTGCGGAAATTGTCAATGACGTGAGTGGCTTTCGCTGGGACGCCGATATGCCGAAAACCGTGGCTGCCCTGAAATGCGGGGCCGTACTTATGCATATGCGCGGGCGTCCTGAGGAATGGCGCACGCTGCCTCCCGTCGGCGATGTGGTGGTGCTGGTGAAACGCGAACTGAAGGAGTGGGCCGAAGATGCGGTGCTGAAGGGCGTGAAACGGGAACGCCTGGTGCTGGATCCGGGATTCGGCTTTGGCAAGAAGTTTGAAGAGAACTATCCTTTGCTGGCGAGATTTGAAGACTTGCAGACTCTGGGATTTCCGCTGCTCGCGGGCACATCACGGAAATCGTTTATCGGAAGAAACTTGGCGCAAGATGGCAAAGACGCACCCGTCGAAAAGCGCCTCTTCGGAACCCTCGCCACACAAACTGCCCTGATCCTGAAGGGAGCACACATAATCCGCACTCACGACGTCCTTGCCACCGCGGAGGCGGCTCGCGTGACCGACGCCGTGGTGAACGCGGCGGCGTCAGGATACCTAGGCTAAAACTTCTTCTCTGAGTCCAGCAGAATCGTCACCGGGCCATCATTCACCAGTTCTACCTCCATCATTTCCTGGAACCGGCCGGTTTGACAAGGCAAACCTGCGGCGCGAATTCGTTCGACGAAGTACCCATAAAGCTCACGGGCCTTTTGCGGCGGGGCAGCTGCATCAAAGGAAGGCCGCTTTCCGCGGCGCACGTCGCCGTATAGCGTAAATTGCGACACGACCAGAACTGCTCCGCCAACTTCCGCCAGCGAGCGATTCATCTTTCCCTCGCTGTCCTCAAAAACCCGCAGTCCGGCGACCTTTTCTGCCATGTGATCGGCGTCCGATCTAGTGTCGGTTTGACCCACACCAAATAAAACCAGCAGCCCTTTGCCGATTTCTCCAATTACTGTCCCATTCGCCGAGACCTTGGCACGGCTGACGCGCTGGATGACGGCACGCATTGAGAGTCACAATAGCAGAGACCATCCTGCCATCGCAGTTTGACCCCCGTCCGGGGCAGCGATTAGGATTCAAAAGGTATCTCATGTGCTGGATGGTGATGGCGGTCAGGTTCTCTTCCTTTACACCAATTCGCGAACGCAATTACACTACTCGCTCTAGCCGGAGGAATTCATGGCATCGGTAAGTGAGAAGGTAAGGCAGATTGTGGCGGAACAGTTGGGAGTGGATGAAGGCGAAGTCACCGCGACCGCTTCGTTTGTTGACGACTTAGGAGCAGATTCGCTCGACCAGGTGGAACTGGTCATGGCTTTCGAAGAAGCATTCGACCTGGAGATTCCCGACGAAGAAGCCGAGAAGATCCGGACCGTGCAGGATGCCATTGATTACATCGGCAAGCACGCAAAAGTGAGCAAGTAGTCGCGTGCACCGCGTGCTTGCACCTTGCTGACGCATCTAACAAGTAACCAGTGAGTGGGTGGCGCGGCGAATGTTACGCCTCCTTCAGTGTTCGAGCCCTGAAGGTCTAACAAGCAACATCTGTTCTGTGCGGCATTCAGGGCGAAAGTGCAGGTCCCGGAAGCGCCGCCGTCAAGGAGAAAAATGGCTGCCGTAGATGACAAGGTAAAACAGATCATCGTGGAGCAGTTAGGAGTAGATGAAGGCGAGGTCACGCCCAGCGCCTCCTTTGTGGACGACCTTGGCGCCGATTCCCTGGACACGGTGGAACTCGTCATGGCCTTTGAAGAAGCGTTTGATATAGAGATTCCCGACGAGGACGCAGAGAAGATTCGCACAGTCCAGGATGCGGTGGACTATATCGGCAAGCATGCGAAAGGCGGGAAGTAGTTGGGTCGGAGGGTTGTAGTCACCGGTCTGGGCTTGATCTGCGCCGTGGGCAACACCACCGAGGAAACTTGGCGCAATCTGCTGGCCGGCAAAAGCGGAGTCACACGCATCACCTCATTTGATGTATCGAACTTCGCCTGCCAAATCGCGGCTGAGGTCAAGAATTTCGACCCGCTGAAGTTCATTGAGAAAAAAGAACTGAAAAAAATGGGTCGCTTTATCCATCTGGCGATGGCCGCCACGGATGAAGCCATGAAGATGTCAAGCCTTGAAGTGACGCCCGAGCTTTCGACCCGGGTCGGAGTGCATATTGGCTCGGGCATTGGCGGATTTGATGTCATCGAGCGGGAACACTCGAATCTCTTGACTGGCGGCCCTCGCAAGATATCGCCTTTCTTTATTCCGGCGGCAATTGTGAACCTGGCTGCCGGACATGTCAGTATCCGCTACCACGCCAAGGGGCCGAACGAAGCCACATGCACAGCCTGCACCTCCAGTGCCCACTCGGTAGGCGACGCTTTCAAGATCATCGCGCGCTGTGATGCTGAGGTAATGATTGCCGGCGGGACCGAGGCCGCCATCACTCCCATGGGAGTAGGTGGGTTCGCCGCCATGCGCGCCCTTTCCACGAGAAATGATGCTCCCGAGAAAGCCAGCCGCCCGTGGGACTCCGCGCGCGACGGCTTTGTCATCGGCGAGGGCGCGGGGATTCTGATTTTGGAGGATCTGGAATTCGCCCGCCGCCGCGGCGCGAAGATTCTCGCGGAGATCGTGGGCTACGGCATGAGCGGCGATGCCAACCATATCACTCAGCCTGCGGAAAACGGCGACGGCGCCTACCGGGTCATGATGAACACGCTGGCCGACGCCAAAATCCAGCCGCAGCAAGTAGGCTATGTAAATGCGCACGGCACCTCCACCGATTTAGGCGATAAGCTCGAAACGGTTGCAATTAAGCGCGCATTTGGCGAGCACGCCTACAAAATGCCGGTCAGTTCTACCAAATCAATGACCGGGCACTTGCTCGGCGGAGCCGGAGGCCTGGAGGCCGGCATCACCGTACTGGCTCTCCGCGACCAGATGCTGCCTCCCACCATAAACCTGGAAAATCCCGACCCCGAATGCGACCTGGACTACGTTCCTAACCAGGCCCGACAAGTCGAACTCGATTACGCGATGTCGAATTCCTTCGGCTTTGGTGGGACCAATGGCGCGCTGCTCTTCCGGCGCTGGACCGAATAGACTCCTAATTTTCGATTTTCCGATTTCCAATTGCCGAATTGAGCTAGCCTGGAGAGCCATCAAATCGGAAATTGGCAACTGAAAGTCCACAATTCCAACCCTGTCACATCTCCCTCGACCAGTCACCAATCGCCTCCCTGCGTTTTCAAGGACATAGCGGGCTCCACCGGGCACCGTCAGTAATAGCACTTCTGTACCCCACCATGGCACTTCTAACCCTTTGCCATTGTTCCAACTGCAGGACAGAATAGGGTCTCAGGCTTGGATCGTATCCCCACTATGGACAACGGTTTCAGTGCCATGTTGCCTGCCCTTCGTCCCAACAAAAAATCTACGGCCCGCGTTGCCCTCATTGACCTAAAGGAAACTCACAGCGCAATCCTGATGGATTGTTTCCGCCAATTCGGCATTCATCCGGTAGCACTAGTCGGCAATGCCGGACAGCGTTTGCATCGTGAGAAGTTTGAAGCCTGCGTGCTCAAGCTTGGTCCCGGGGTGGAAAAGGTAATGGAGACCGTCCGCACCTCGCCTTCCAACAGCCGCCTGGTGATCTACGGCTTGGGAGGAAACGCGCAAGACGCCATGAGTTATTCCAAATACGCTATCAACGCCGTTTTCCGCGAACCGCTGGAACGCCAAGCCGCCCTTAAGCTCGTGCGCGCGACGCATACGCTCGTAACCCACGAGTTTCGTCGCTATGTGCGTATTCCTGTTATGACGGAGGTCACGATTTCCCTTCCCGATAAACGGCGGTTCACCGGGACAAGTCTCGAAATCAGTTCGGGAGGCATGTCCCTCAGCTGCACCGCAGAGATGAGTCGAGGGCAGGCCGTTGAAATCTCGTTGGCGCTGCTGACGCTGCCGCGCGTCTGGGTACGCGGCACCGTCTGCTGGAAGAAGCCCAAGGGTTCATTTGGTGTCAAGTTCGATCCCGGGGACGATCGCCGCATCCGTCTGAAAGAGTGGATTGACGCATATACGCAGAGCTAGAATCCCCTGTAGCAAACAATACGCTCCCGATCCACAGCATTCGCCCATTCAGCACCTCGGGATTCCGCACTCCGCTTCGAAACCATGAAGCCTTTACAATGAGTGGGTGAGCGCGACCTCGACCTCCGCTGCGTCTGCTGAATCTGAGAGCCCGTTAGCGGCTTTTGGCTGGCGGCAACGAATCGCGCTCTGGTTTATTACCTGGGCTGGACACCTCGCAATTCGCCTGATCGGGCCGACGCTTCGGTTCGCCATATCCTGGGAACAAGGCTCCGGGCCGACGCTCGAAACGCGACCCATAATCTACTCCTTCTGGCACCGCTGCGTTTTCCCCGCAGCCTATCTATGGCGCGGCCTACAGGTTCGCGTCATGACCAGCCAGAGTTTTGACGGGGAATATATTGCGCGAATTATCAAGAAATTCGGTTTCGTAGCGGTCCGCGGGTCAAGTAATCGGGGCGCTGTGCGCGCTCTGCTCGGAATGCGCCGGGATAGCGAGCAGGGCTGGACTGTGGCATTCACCATTGACGGCCCTCGTGGACCCCGCTACGTGGCCAAACCCGGCCCGGTGCTGCTGGCACGGGCGACAAGGGTGCCGCTCTCCGCCTTCCATATCGCTGTCGAGAAGGCGTGGGTCCTGAACACATGGGACGGGTTCATGATTCCCAAGCCTTTCACGCGTGCCCTGATGCGGGTAGCGCGTCAAGTCGTGGTTCCTTCTGACGCCAATGATAGGGAGATGGAACGTTTTCATGCGGAGTTGCAAGCTTCTTTAGACCGGGTGCGGGAATTCGCCGAGGCGAATGTAACGCGAGTTGGCAGCCAGGATTTCCCAGTGGTGCGCCGAAAAATCTAGACTGCAATCCCACCGAGGTCATCCCGATAGCACCCCAAAAACCTGTGTTACTGTCATTCGTAGCGAGGAATCCATACCACCACCACACCCGCTGGGCCGATAGGGATGCTTCGCTGCGGCATGACAACTTACCAAGATTGCAAGCAGCGCAACCAGCGCATTAGTTGACAGCTCTTCGCCGCCCGAGTAGATTCTCTCCACTGCTTCTCCGCTCTTTCAAAATTCCTTTGGTTCGCGCTCCTCATCTCCGCATGGGGATTTGGGAAGCGGGTGAGAATCCCGCGCTGCCGCGCAACTGTAAGCGAGGAACTTGCAGCCGACCACTTGGGCCATAAAGCCCTGGGAAGGACGGCCGTGGATACCGGACAGATGTCCTAACTCGCAAAGCCAGGAGACCGGTGCGAACCGCCCACATCAACCCCTTTCGCGTGCAAAGGAGGATAGCATGGCTTCGCTTCGCGTTCTTCTGTGTTTTGCTGCTTTGTTGAGTGCAGCGACCGCTTCTGAATTCAAGATCAAAGTCACAGATCCACGTGGCGCGGCAGTGGCAGGCGCTCAAGTCTCTCTGCTCGCGCAAGGCAGCTCCGTTCCCTTGGGGCTGCAAACCACCTCGGGCGAGGGAGTTGTGTCCTTCACCGGTGTGCCTGCCGGACGTTATCGTTTGCAGGTTTTGGCGCCGGGATTTGCCCCACTCAATCAGGGAGAGATCCTGCTTCCCCGCGATTCTCCGCTTAGCGTGCAACTACGGATCGCAACCCCCACCGAAACGGTGGTCGTCAGTGCTATTCGATCGCCCGCCCCGGAGGCAGAAACAGGGGCCAGCGTATCCACGCTCGAGTCCGGCCAACTCGAAACTATGCAGCCGGTGGCCGCGAACGACGCTCTGCGTTTCTTGCCCGGAGCAATCGTCGCGACCGCTGGCCACTTCGGAGCTCTCTCATCCCTTTTTGTGCGCGGCGGGGACTCCCGCTACAACAAAGTTTTGGTCGACGATGTGCCGGTCAACGAACCCGGCGGAACCTTCGATTTCGGAGTCGTGCCGGTGGCAGAGGCAGATCGGATGGAGTTTTTGCGCGGTGCCCAGAGCACTCTGTACGGCTCTGATGCCATGACCAGCGTTGTGCAGGTATTCACGCGAACGGGAGGCACGCAAACTCCTGAGCTCCGCTTTGGCGCGGATGGAGGAAACCTTTACACCCTACACGGATTCCTCGTTTTGGCGGGAGCGCGCGGTCCCTTCGACTACGACTTTTTCGGTGATCAATTCAACACCAGTGGCCAAGGTCCGAACGATGACTATTCAAATTCGCTGCAGGGAGCAAACCTGGGCATCAGCTTAAGCAATCGGGCGATCTTTCGCATTCGCGCACGTCATTCCAACAATCGCACGGGCGTGCAAGGAGAATGGACGTTCGACGGTCAGCGCCTGATGCCACCAGATATGGATCAGCGTGCCCGCCAGAACAATTTCCTGGCTAGCGCGGAACTGGTTATTACGGGACCGTCTCGCTGGCACCATCGCATCACTGGATTCGAGTACCACCACAAGAGATTAAATGAGGATGACATCAGTGAGCCCGGACGCGTATCTCCCTTCGGCAACATCGATTTTCCTTTTCACGATCTGTTCGATGCGAACCGCGCGGGTATCGAGTACCAGGGCGACTACATGGAGCGAAGCTGGGCCCGCACTACAGTAGGATATCAGTTTGAGGATGAAAGTGGATTCGCCGGCGATCCGACCGCCCCGCCACTCACACACGGACTGCGCCTGAATCACGCCATCTACGGCCAACAGGTGTTCCTGCTCGGCCGCCTATCGGTAGTGGCCGGGGCGCGCTTCGTCCACAATCAAACCTTCGGCAACATAGGTGTGCCCCGAGTGACGGCAACCGTGCTGGCGCTGCGAGGTGGAGAGTTTTTCTCCGCAACGCGCTTCCGTTTTTCGTATGCAACCGGAATTAAAGAACCGCGATTCGAAGAGTCCTTCGCCAGCCCGCCCTTCATAGTTCCCAATCTAAACTTACGCGCGGAAGAGAACCGCGCCTTCGAGGCGGGGGTGGAACAGAGTCTGCTGCGTGGAAAATATGCGCTGTCTGCCCTGTATTACAACAACCAGTTTCGCAACCAGATTGATTTCCAGGTGCTTGACCCGGTGACTTTTGTTGGCCAGTACGTGAACATTAACAGGTCCATGGCCCACGGCGCCGAAGTCGAGTTGAAAGGCCGGCTCACGAACCGCCTCTCGTTCGACGGAGCCTACAACTACACGTCAACCCAAATTCTGCAGGCGCCGTTCGCCTTCGACACATTTCACTCCACCGGACATGCTCTCATTCGGCGCCCCAAACACTCAGGCAGCCTGTTGCTGACTTACCTCGGAAACCGCTGGGGTGGAAGTCTCGCCGGCAGCTTTGTGGGAAGGCGCCCGGATTCCGACTTTCTTGGCTTCGGCTTCGATCACGCTGCGGGATACGCGCGACTCGACTTGGGTGCCTGGTATGCAATCACTTCCCGCATTACGCCCTACTTCAACGTAGAGAATGCCTTGAACAAGCATTACGAAGAAGTTCTCGGATATCCGGCGCTGGGCATCAACTTTCGCGCAGGAATGCGATTCAGATTAGGGGGCGAGTGAACCCCTATCGCGAGCCAGACGGTGTTCGCTTAGCGGGAAGGGATTCTTCTTCGTCGGGTTGGACCTGCGCGCGTGTTTTACCGCCGCCTTCGCCGTTTCCGGACCCGACTGGGATTGCCAGAGGCATGGGCGCTGCCGATTTTGCGCCTTCGTACTTGCTGCGCGCGACAATTAACTTCTCTACCTCTTGATCATTAAGTGGTTCGCCACGGCCCAGCAGATGAGAGACCAGAGCGATACGGGCAAAGTGCTCCACCGTTTCCATCTTCATGTAAGCGCAGGACAACTCCGCCCCGTATGTCACAACCCCATGGTTCTTCATGAGGATGGCGTCATATTGAGGTACAAGCGGCGCTAGAGCGTCGCTGAGCTCTGGTGTTCCCGGCGTGCCATATTGCGCTAGCGGAATGCAGCCCAGACCAATGACCACTTCGCATACCAAGGGCTGAGTGAGCGCCACCCCACAAGCCGCGAAACCCGTGGCCGTCGGCGGATGCGCGTGCACAATGCCTTTTACATCAGGACGTAGCCGGTAAATGAGCAGGTGCATGCCGATTTCGCTTGATACATTACGCCGCCCCGCGATCCGGT
>Ga0307479_10004507_pt1 | contig 12737 bp, 11 predicted proteins | sample atmos_gasesECM4C_FD_203743 | JGI IMG/M metagenome (GOLD analysis project Ga0307479, IMG submission 203743) | Hardwood forest soil microbial communities from Morgan-Monroe State Forest, Indiana, United States - atmos_gasesECM4C_515 | ecosystem: Environmental > Terrestrial > Soil > Temperate...
CCCGACTGCGCCACCTCCTATGAACCGCCGCCGGAGGAGCTGGAGTTCTATCGCTCGGTCGGTGGCCATGGGATCGCCTTCCGGCGAGGAACCGGCTGCTCCAACTGCGCGCACACCGGGTTTCGCGGCCGGATCGGCGTGTTCGAGGTGCTGCGCATCAGCGACGCCGTCAAGCGGCTGCTGGTCCGGGACGCGCCACCCGAAGCATTGCGCTCGCGCGCCATCGCCGAGGGGATGACCACGCTGCGATCGGCCGGGTTGGCCAAGATCGACGAGGGCCTGACCACCATCGCCGAGGTGATGCGCTCGGTGCACCTGAGCGAGGAACTGGATGCCTAGTTACGCCTATCGCGCCTACACCGAGGCGGGGCAGCGCCGCGAGGGCCGGATCGAGGCGGCCGGCACCTCCGCCGCCGAGCAGGCACTGTGGCTGGAAGGGCTCAAGATCGTCGCGCTCAATCCGGCGCCGCCCAAGAAGACGATGGCGGACTACTTTCCCAGCCTTTATCAGATCTCGAGGGCCGATATCATCCTGTTCACCCGGCAGCTGGCGACCTTCGTCGGCGCGGGGGTGCCGATGAGCCGGGCGCTGGGGGTGATCGCCGAGGAGACGGCGTCACCCTTATTCAAGCGGGTAATCCTGGCGGTGCTCGAAGACCTGGAGCGCGGACAGAACCTATCCGAGGCGCTGGTCAAGCATCCGAAGGTCTTTCCCACGCTCTACATCGACCTGGTACGGGTAGCGGAGCTCACCGGTAACCTGGAGTCCACCCTCACCGAGCTGGCGGGATACCTGCGGCGCGACCTGAACACGGTACGCCGGGTCCGCACCGCCATGATCTATCCCGCCGTCATCCTGGTGGTGGCGACCGGCGTGGTCCTGATCCTGGTCTTCTTCGCCCTGCCGGCCTTCACCAAGATCTTCGCGGAGTTCAAGGTCGAGCTGCCCCTGCCGACGCGGATCCTGATCGGCATCGTGGATTTTGTCCGCAACTGGGCACTCGTCATCGCCGGCGTAATCGTGCTGATCGCTGGCGGGATCGCCATCGGGCTGCGAACCCAACGGGGCGTCTATCTGAAAGACCAGCTTTCGATCAAGGCGCCGATCCTGGGGCCGATCATCCTGTCCGCGGTCCTCAACCGCTTCGCGCGAACCCTGGCCATGGTGCTCAAGGCCGGCGTCCCCCTCGGGCAGACCTTCGACGCGGTGATCGCGAGCACCGGCAACACGGTGTTCCAGCGCGGACTGACCACCGTGCGCGACCAGATGACCGGTGGAGAAGGCTTCGCCGGACCCTTGATCCGGACCCATCTGTTCCCGCCGATGCTGACCCAGATGGTGCGGGTCGGGGAAGAGACCGGAACGCTGGACACCTACCTGGAACAGGCGGCGAACTTCTACGAGGAAGAGCTGGACTACCGGATCCGCACCATGACCTCGTTGATCGAACCGGTGATGACGGTCGCGGTGGGATTGGTGGTCGGCTTCATCGCCGTATCGCTGATCTCCGCCATGTACGGGCTGGTGGGGGCGATCAAGTGAAACGCCGGCGAGCTTTCACCCTGATCGAAACCACGGTGGCCATCGCCCTGCTGGCGGTGATCGTGATCACCATCCTCAGCGCCTTCTCGGCGATCACGCTGGCCGCCCGCCGGCATCAGCAGGAGACCACCCTCGACCTGGTCACCCGCGGGGACGCGGAATTCATCAAGAGCCAGGCGTATTCGGCCACGCCGCCGGCGAGCCCGTACGCGAATATCGCGGTCGGCGGTTACGGCTTTTCCTACCAGGTGCTCTACTACGACCCGGTCGCAAAGACCTTCGCGGCGGGTAATGCCGACAACGGCCTGCAGGAGCTGGTCCTGACCGTCAGCGGGCCGAGCAACACGACCGAGACGCTCGATTTCCTGAAGGTGCAGCCGTGAGCCGGGCTCAGCGCGGATTCACGCTGGTGGAAATGATGATCGCGATGGCCATCCTGAGCATCATTGCGGTGGCGATGGCCGGTACCTTCCTGGTCGCCAATCGCGCCGTGTCCGGTGAGGCGCGGGTGATCGCCGCGGATGAGGCGATCAGCGGCGCCAGTGTATGGCTCACGCGCGACCTCAACAGCGCTGCCGCCCTGCCGGCACTACCGGTGACGATCAACCTCCTCAACACGCTGACCCTGACTTACGGATCGCCGCCGGTCATCATCGTGTACAGCGTCGACAACAACCACGACCTGGTCCGGTCGATCAACGGCGTCGCCACCACCGCCGCCCGCGGCATCACCAGCGTCACCGTCAGCTCGGCCGGCTGCTACGCGACGGTGACGATCCAACCGTCGGCGACCGGTGCCAGCGCCGCCAGCTACAACGTCAGCAATCGCCCGGGAGGTTGCTGGTGACGCCACGCCGGCTCGCCCGTCAGCGCGGCCAGGGATTGCTGCTGATCCTGGCGTTCGTGGCCGCCTTCTTGCTGGTCGTCTGGGCGGCGTTGACGCTGGCCAGCTCGGCCTTCCTCAACCTCAACGGAACTCGAAGCGATACGCAGCACACGTACGCCCTGGACGCGGGACTCGCCTACGCGATCGAGACCAACGACTCGGCGGCCAAGGGAGCCGGATGCAATCCGACTGGACCGACGACGTTTCCGCTCACCTATGGTTCGACCACGATCACGGTGACCGTCACCATCACGCCGATCATCGGCTGCAAAACCGCCAAGCCGAGCTATACGGTCAGGGTGCAGGCGACCGGCACCAGCCGGCAGTTGAACGCCCAGATCTCGTCCTCCAAGGGCGGAAAGAAGTCATCCTGGGTCATCGACTGGGAAGCATTCCAGTGAGCGCCCGGATCGGTTTGGATCTCGGGGCCCGCGAGCTGAGGCTGCTGCAAGCTGATGGCAAGCGGCTGACCCATCACGCCGAAGTCTTGCTCCCCGAGGGAGCCATGGTCGACGGCATGCCGACCGGCTTGCTCACCGCGACCATCCGCAGCGCCCTGGATGCGGGCGGCTTCACCGGCCGCCACGCCCGGGTCGCCATCGCCGAGACCGGGACCGCGTTTCGCGACTTCCGGTTGCCGCGGCTGGCCGGCAGCGAGCTCAGCCGCGCCGTCGGCTTCGAGGGCCGCCGGCTGGTGCCGATGGAAGCTGCCGACGTCTATTTCGCCTGGCACGCGACCCGCGACCCGCGCGGCTACGCGGTCTACCTGGTAGCGGCGCGGCGGGCCATGATCGACGCGGTGGTCGCCGCCGTGGGAGCGGCCGGAATCTTGGTCGAACGGATGGATCTCAAGCCGCTGGCACTGGCGCGCGGCATGGGTGTGTCCGACGGGCTGCTGCTGGAGTGGGGCGCGGCCGAGGCCACCCTGGTCCTGATGGTGCACCGCCGGCCGCGATTCTTTCGGACCTTCGCGCTCGATGCTGCCCCGGACGACGCGGAAGGCCAGCTCGACGAGCTCGCGCTGTCCCTCAACGCCCTCGTCAAGTTCATGCGGGGGGCGGCCTCCGACGTGCCCATCAGCGCGGCGACCTCGCTCGCCCTGGGCGGGCGGTTCGCCTTCATGGACGATGGTCTGCAGCGAGCTCGACAGCGCTTCGAGTTCAATGTCGTCCTTCCCCTCCCGTCCTTTACCGCGCCGGCGGATTTCCCCTGGCAGGCACACTTCGCCGGGATCGGCCTGATCCGCCAGGGGAGCTGGCAGAACCGCCTGAGTCCGTCACAGGGAGGTGACAAGCGTGTCGCGGCCTGAGCGCGCCCCTCAGATCGCTGTCGACTTCGCCCCGCCGCGGCGACCCAGCCGGGTTCGGCCGCTGGCGGTGCTGGCAGCCGGGCTGCTGGTAGCCGCTCTGGTAACGGTCGCCGTCACGCAGTTGCTACTCCGCTGAGCGAACTTTTACGAATCTCGCAAGAAAAGGACCCTACGCTCGACAGTGACTAAGGAGGTATTACGACAACCATGCTTCTAGCACTACTCAAGGATGCGCGCAACCGCTCGCATCGCCGCCAGGGTGGGTTCACCCTCGTCGAGTTGCTCGTGGTCATCGCGATCCTGGGCATCCTCGCCGCGATTGTTCTGTTCAACATCTCCGGCGTCAACGCCAACGCTGCCTGCAACGCGATGAGGACCGACGGCGCTACCGTCCAGGGTGCCGCCGACATCTACTACGTCAACCACAACAACGTCTACCCGGTGACGGGCGGCGACAAGGCCAGCCCCGCATCCGTGGCACCCGTTGATACCGTCAACATCGGCGAGCTGCTGAGCAGCGGCTACCTGCACCAGGCGCCGCCGGCCACCGAGTCGTTCGCCTACGGCCCGTTCGGCGTCCCGGCTAACTACAGCAACGGCACCGTGCACGCCTACCTGACCGCATCACCAGGCGGTTGCCAGTACAACCCGTAGCGAAACTCGACTTCTCAAACCGTGATCGGTCGGCCCTCGGGCCGGCCGATCTGTTTATGGGGACAGCGAGCCCGCAGGGCGAGCCGCTACGCGATCTTGGCTTCGTCGTTTTGCGTTCCCGCGATGCGTTGCGGGAGCGACGACGTCGCGAAGGCGGCGGTCAAGCGGGGATCCCACTGGCTGCCTGAGCCGGCGGCCAGGATCTCCAGCGCCTTGGCCGCGGTATAGCGGGGGCGGTATGGGCGGTCGGTGATCATGGCGTGGAAGGCGTCAGCCACGGCGACGATGCGGGCCATCATGGGGATCGCCGGGCCCTGCAACTTGTCCGGATAGCCGGTGCCGTCCCAGCGCTCGTGGTGATGCCGGATGGCGGGCGCCAGCACCGAAGCCGGCCGGAAGGGACCGGCGAGCTCGGCGCCCAGGACGGTGTGTTTCTTGATCTGCTCGAATTCCTCCGGCGTGTAGGTGCCCTGCTTGTTGAGCAACTCCTCCGGCAGGCCGATTTGCCCGATGTCGTGTAACAGACCGGCGTGGAAGGCCACCTCCTGGTCCTCGGCGTCCAGCCCGATCAGGCGGGCCAGCGCCTGGGCGGTGAGCGCCACGCTGTCGTCGAAGGGCGCCTTCGACTCCGTCGGGTTCTCTTTCTTGACCAGCTCGCGCAGGCTTTCCTGGGTGCTTCGCAGATCACGGCGCAACTCCTTCAAGCGCAGCAAAGCGCGCACCCGAACCTGCAGATCGCGCATCGGGATCGGCTTGACGATCAGGTCGTCACCACCGGCTTCCACCATCTTGGCGCGCTCCGGCCGCGGATCGAAGCCGGTCATCATCAGCACCGGGATCTCGGCGGTGGCCGGGTCGGCCTTCAGGCGCTTGCACGCCTCGTGCCCGTTCATCACCGGCATCTCGACGTCCATCAGGATCAGGTCCGGCTGGAGCCGGCGGGCGGAAAGGATGGCCTCCTGGCCGTTGGTGGCGGCCTCGGTCCAGAAACCGAGGGTCGAGAGCTGGCCGCAGAGGAGGTCGCGATTGGCGCTGCTGTCGTCCGTGACCAGGATGGTCCGGCGCTCGGGCATCGGTCCGGAGGGCATCGGCTCCACGGCAGGTAAGACGTAGGAACGCAGACCTTCCTTCGTTGCAGGGAACAGTGAAACGTCGCGTGACACAACCGGCGGTGCCGCTGGCCCTCAAGCTGCCCAACCTCCTCTCGGTCGAGGAAGTTGCCGCTGCGATTCGCCGCCATCCAGAGGTGGTTCGCCGCCAGGCCCGCGACGGCCGGCTGCCGGCGGAAAAGATCGGCCGAGTCTGGTTCTTCAGGCCGGAGCGACTGGCCGAGGCCGGCTTCAGCCAGTTCCTACCGCGCATGACCAACGCCGCTCCGGAACCGGCTGCGCCTGGCAGTCCGGGCGCCGACGGGCTGGTCCGGGCGCTGGGCGAGGCCGGCCTGGAAGCACTGCAGCATCCCGAGCGGGAGGCGATTTTCCGCGCGGTCGCCGGCCGGCTGGCCGAGGCCGGACTGTCGACGTGTTTTTTCTCGATGTCACCCGACGAGAAGGGACTGACGATCGTCTTCTGGAACACGGTCGACGCCGCGGCGGAGGTGGACAAGCTGGCGGGCGGCCAACAGGTCGGCACCTATGTCCCCTTCGACCGCATCCCGGTGTTGCAGCGCGCCTGCACCACGCTGCGCCCCCAGTACCTCGGCGATCACGACGACCTGGTGGGCCGGCTGGCCATCGTGATGCGGCCGAACGAGGTGGGCAACGCGCGCAGACTCAGCGAAGTTCTGCACCTGAACACGGCGATCTCCGCGCCCCTGGTGTTCGGCGACCGCGCCGTCGGCGCCATCACGGTCATGGGTCCTGGTCTGCGCGAAGCCGATCTACCGGCGGTGATGGCGTTTGCCAACCAGACGGCGGCGGCCCTGGAAACCGCGCGCCTGCTGGAGGAGTCCCGCCGGATGGAGGAGGCCGCGGTGCTGACGTTGGCCGGCGCGATCGAGTTGCGCGAAGCCCTGCACAGCCGGGCCCGCGAGCACGCGGCGCTCGCCCAGCGCTTCGCCGAACATCTCGGATTGGAGCCGATCCGGCGCCGCCGAGTGCGGAATGCCGCGCTGCTGCAGGACTTGGGCAAGCTCAGCCTTCCGGACAGCGCGCTCAGCAAGCGGGGCCAGCTCGACTCCGAGGAGCGGGCGCTGATCATGACCCACCCGGTGGTCGCCGCGGACCTGCTGGCACGATTCATACCGTTGGCCGACCTCTCCCCGCTGGTGCGATCTCACCATGAATGGTTCAACGGCGAGGGCTATCCGGATGGGCTGAAGGGCGAGGCGATTCCCCTCGAGACCCGCATCATCTCGGTGGTCACCAGCTTTTTCAACGTCACCGGTGATCCATTCAAGATGCTGACCACCGTGCCCGAAGGCCTGCTGGAGCTGCGGCGCGCGGCCGGCATCAACCTCGACCCAGCCCTCACGGAAGCCTTCATCACGATGTGCCGGGACGGCGCCGCCAGCCAGGCCGCCTGGCACCAGGAGATGCTCGAGAGCCTGCGCGCATCCACCCGGACCAACGTGGCCCCCGGCCCAAAGGACGTCCTCGGGCTCGCCGACTCCCGCGAGCTGCGCATCATCTACCGGATCGCGCAGGAGACGACGGCGGTGCTCGACCTGGGCACGCTGCTGCAGCGGATCGTCAACATCATCCGCGATGTGATGGGCTACTACATGGTGTCCATCCTGCTACCGGGGGAGCGGGCGAGCGAGCTACAGGTTGGCGCCCAGAGCGGCTACGCCGTCGATATCACCGGCATGACGATTCCGATCGGGCGCGGCATCACCGGCTGGGTCTTCACCCATGGGGTGCCGCAAATCATCCCGGAGGTCAAGACGGATCAGCGCTACATCGGGTTGGACGAGCAGGTGCGCGCCGAGCTGGCGTTCCCACTCGTCAGTCGCGGTCGAGTGGTGGGCGTGCTCAACGCCGAAAGTCAGCACGCCGATGCCTTCTCCGAGGCGGACGTGGTGCTGATGTCAGCGGTGGGTTCGCAGCTTGCCTCTTGCCTGGAGGTGGCGCAACTGCACGATAGCTTGAAGCGGGAAGCCAGCCACGATCCGCTCACCCGGCTCAATAACCGGCGCCTGTTCCTGGAGCGCCTCGACCAGGAGATCGCGCAGGCGACCGCGAGTGGCGGAAGTTTCTCCGTCGTCTTCCTCGATGTCAACGAGCTGAAGCGGATCAACGACACCTACGGCCACCTCGCCGGCGACGCGCTGCTGCGGGAAGTCTCGAATGCGCTGATGGATGCGGTCCGGGGCGAGGACGTGGTAGCCCGTTATGGCGGTGACGAGTTCATCGTGCTGCTTCCGGCCACCCCGGCCTCGGCCGCGGCGAGCGTGGCGCAGCGCATCTCGGAAGGCATCGCGCGGCACCGCTTCATGGCCGGCCGGGAGCTGCTCCAGATCCCTGGCGTGAGCCTGGGCGTGGCGACCTACCCCAAGGACGGCAGAACAGCGGACGAGCTGCTGGCCTCAGCCGACGCCACCCTGTACAAGCAGAAGCGGAAGGCGAGCTAGGCCGGCGCCGCGGGACCGCTCGAATTAGCCGAAGACGAATTGCAGATCGTAGAGCTCGCGCGGCACCCGGCGCTGCTCGGCGATGACCTCGCGCAACGGCACCACCGCGATCTGTCCATCGCGGCGGATCGGGATCACGCCCCCTTTGTGATCCGCCAGCAGGTCGGTGGCCGCCACCCCGAGGCGGGTGGCCCAGATGCGATCGACCGGCGAGGGGGAACCGCCCCGCTGCACGTGCCCGAGCACGGTGACGCGCGTCTCGAAACCGGTCGCTTCCTCGATGTGGGTGCTGAGCGCGTCGCCGACGCCCTGCTTGGATAGCTGCACATGCCCGAAGGCGTCGCGCTTCTCGGCGGCCGCTGCCATCGCCATCGCCGGCTCGAGCGCCGGCATCTTCACCCCCTCGGCCACCACGATGATGCTGAAGTCTTTCCCTTCGCCACGCCGCCGGTGCAAGTGCTCGACCACGGCGTCGAGCTCGACCGGAAATTCGGGGATGATGATCATGTCGGCGCCGCCGGCCAGGCCGCCTACCATGGCGACCCATCCCGTGTCACGCCCCATCACCTCCACCACCATCACGCGGTGATGGGCAGAGGCGGTGGTATGCAGCCGGTCGAGCGCTTCGACCACGACCCCGACCGCCGTGTCGAATCCGATGCAGAACTCCGTGACCGAGAGGTCGTTGTCGATCGTCTTGGGCACCCCCACCACCGGGAATCCGGCGTCGCTCATGGCGGCGGCTACGGACAGGGTGTCGTCGCCACCGATCGCCACCAAGCCATCGACGGCGCGGCTGCGCAGCAGCTTGATCACCTCCGCCACGCCACCTTTTTCCTTGAGGGGATTGGTCCGCGAGGTGCCGAGGATGGTGCCGCCGACCGGCAGGATGCCACGCACCGATGCCACGGTGAGCTCCTCCATGTCACCGGCGCCGAGCACGCCCGCCCAGCCATTCTTGATCCCGGTCACCTGGAAGCCACGCTGGAAGGCGCGCCGACTTACGCCCCGAATCGCGGCATTGAGACCCGGCGCGTCACCGCCGCCGGTGAGGACACCGATGCGCACGACGCCTAGTGTACGGGGCGCCTAGCTCGGATTCCGCCGGCCCGAGGTCAGATTCGCGATCAGCAGCAGCGCGCCCAGAACGATGATCACGCCGCCCACCACGGCGCCGGTGGAATGACCGAACTGGTAGCCACCGATCCCGATCACGCCTTCGAAGAAGGCAGCGCCCAGCAGGAAGAGCACCACACCGATCCCCACCAGCCGGCTGCCGGCGCGCACATTGCCGGGGCGGCCGGCCGCGAGTCCGTAGAGAATCATGCCGCTGCCCACGGCGCCCGGACAGACGAGCGCCCAGGCATAGGCCCAGCTTTCGAAGTGATCGGTGGCGTTCTGGTAGAGAAGGAGCAATCCGGTGACGGTGATGATGCTGCCCGTGATCGCGAGCCCCTCACCGACCACGCCCCGGCCGGCCAGCGCCATCACCAGCAACGCGACGCCCGGCACGATGATGAAGAACGGCCAGCCGTAATGGCCGAGGTCCAGGTGCACGAACTGGCCGAGCAACAGGATGGCGCCGACCAGGATCAGCAGGCCGCCCAACATGGTGGACTGGCGAAGGCGCGATGGCGGCGGGCTGGAGGACATCGGTGCCGGATCCCGGCTAACGACGGGCTCGGCTGCGACCGGTGCGCTGGGCGGGGCCCCCTCTGGCATGCCTCAACCTTACCCGGGGGCGGTCCGCTGTCAAGAGCCGCCGGCGACCTCCAGGCCGAACCGTCGATGAGGGGCAGAAATCGTTCAGGACGCATTCCGGGCAGCGTGGCACCCTTGCGACGCAGATCCGGCGACCGTGGAGGATCAGGCGCAGGCTGAAGCCCGTCCACTCGGACGGCGGGATCAGCTTGGTCACGTCTGCCTCGATCTTGACCGGATCGGTGCTGCGGGTCAGGCCGAGCCGGCGGGTGAGGCGGGTCACATGGGTATCGACCGCGAACCCGGGGATGCCGAACGCCACCCCGAGCACCACGTTGGCCGTTTTCCGCCCCACCCCCGGCAGGGTGACCAGTTCCTCGATCCGCGGTGGCACCTGGCCATGGAAGCGCTCGACCAGGGCGGCGCTGGCGGCGATGATGGTCTTGGCCTTGACGTGAAAGAAGCCGGTGGGCTTGATCATGGCTTCCACCACGCTCGGATCCGCGTGGGCGAGCGCGGCGGCGTCCGGGTACTTGGCGAAGAGGGCCGGGGTGACGGCGTTCACCGAGCGGTCGGTGGTCTGCGCCGAGAGGATGGTCGCCACCAGCATCTGAAAGGGATCGGCGTGATCGAGCTCGGAGACCGCCGGATAGACGGGCTTGAGCCGTTCCACCGCGAGCTGGGCGCGTTCTTTGGCCCGCACAGCGACAAGCCTAGCGGGCGTGACAATCCGGTAACGGAGCGGAGGTAACGGTCGCGCAAAGTTGGGCAGATCGAGCCGTTACTGCGGTGTGGGCTCGGCGTCGAGCGAAAACAGCCACGCGTCCATCCATACCCTCCGCTGGTACATCAGCGTTGGATTGTTGCTGGTCGGGGTGGTGCCGCTGATCTTCTTTGGGGCGCAGCGGATCTCCTCGCTCTTTGCCACCCAGAACGCGAGCATCCAGCAGAAGCATGAACCGATGGCTGTTCTCCTGTCGCAGGGGATCTATGGCTACCTGCTCGACCAGACGTCGGCGCTCCAGAGCACGGCCTCGCAGCTCGAATCCGACAACGCCAGCCTGGCGCGCCTGAACGGACCCGGCTTCGATCCCAGCCACCTCAACATGGAGCTGGCGGCGGCCCACTCCGCGCAGCCGGCATTGCTCCAGCTCTACGTGGGCAACCTGGCCGGCCGCGCGGTGGCGGCGGCGCCGCCGGCCGGGGTGGGGGTCGACTACAGCGTCTGGAACTACGTCAAGCAGGTGCTCAACCCGCGCAGTATCGGGCCCAAATACTCGGACGTGGTCCGCTCCCAGGGCGACAGCAGCGTGGCGGCGGTGATCATCGCGGTTCCGATCGTCGATGCGCAGCGCAACCTGATCGGCTTCCTCGCCGGGACCGTCGACCTGTCAGAGGTGCAGCGCCTCTCCAACTACAGCCACATCGGTGCCAACGGCCAGACGGTGGTGGTCGACCGGCGCGGCCGGGTGATCGCCGATCCGCGGGAGGATTGGCGGTTGGAAGCCAAAGACCTCTCCGCCGAGGCCGTCTTTCAGCAGTCGCTCGGCCAGGAAAGCGGGGTCAGCTGGTACACCGACCTGAACGGCAATGTGCCCAGCGTGGCGGGTTTCGCGACGGTACCGGTGGTGGGCTGGAAGGTCTGGATCTCGCAGCCGGTCGCCGACCTGCGCACCGAGATCATGCCCTTGATTCTGTCGACCCTGGAGTGGCTGCTGGTCGCCATCGTGCTGGCCCTGATGCTTGGTTTCATCGCCGCGGCCTGGATCACCCGGCCGGTAGTCGAGCTGACGCGCGCCGCCGGCCGGATCGCCCAGGGCGATTTCGTCACCCCGGTGGTGGTGCGCGAACGGTTCGCCGCCAAGGAGCTGCGGGCCCTGGCGCAGACCTTCAACCAGATGGCGCTCCAGCTCAGCGGGGCCTACCAAAACCTGGAGGAGAAGGTCTCGCAGCGGACCTCGGAGCTGCAGACCGCCAACCAGGAGCTGGCGCGGGCGAACAAGCTGAAGTCGGAGTTCCTCGCCAACGTCTCCCACGAGCTGCGCACCCCGCTATCCGCCATCATCGGCTTCTCCCAGATCCTGCTGGACGGCATCGATGGTCCCGTAAACGATGAGCAGCTGCAGGACATCCAGCAGGTGAACAAGAGCGGGCAGTCGCTGCTGTCTCTGATCAACCAGATCCTCGACCTGAGCAAGATCGAGGCCGGAAAGATGGAGCTGACCCTGGAGCGGGTCGAGCTGCCGGCGCTGATCAGCTCGGTGCTGGATAGCATCAGCCCGCTGGCCCAGGAGAAAGGGCTGCGGATCGATACCCGGTTCTCGCCCGGGCTGCCCGCGGTGGAGGCCGACGCCGCCCGCCTCAAGCAGATCGTGATCAACCTGCTGTCGAATGCGGTCAAATTCACCGACCGCGGTCACATCGAAGTGATCGCGCAGGCATCCGGTCGGATGGTGCGGATCGCGGTCAAAGACACCGGCATCGGGATTTCGACCGAAGCCCAGAAACTGATTTTCGACGAGTTCGTGCAGGGGGATGGCAGCAGCACCCGCCGGCACGGCGGAACCGGCCTCGGGCTGAGCATCGCGCGCAAGCTGGTCGAGATGCATGGCGGCGCCATCACCGTGGTCAGCGAGCCGGGCCTGGGGAGCACCTTTACCTTTACCGTGCCCGCGTGGGCCGCCAGCCAGGTGGCCATCACCCCGCTGCAGTCGCGGCCGCTTCGGCGGCCGAATCAGGGTCTGCCGGGGACCGCCATCCTGGTGGTCGACGACGACCCCAGCGTCCGCCAGCTGATATCCCGGCACCTCGAACAGGACGGCTGGAAAACGGTGCAGGCCTCCAATGCGACCGACGCCCTGCAACTGGCGCGCGAGAGCCGGCCGATGCTGATCACGCTCGACATCATGATGCCCGATGCCTCCGGCTGGTGGGTGCTGGAGAAGTTGAAGGAGGACCCCCAGACGGCGGGCATTCCGGTGCTGGTGGTGACCATCGTCGAAGACCAGCGCCTGGTGTTCGCCCTGGGCGCCTCGGACTACCTGGGCAAGCCCTACGATCGCAGTGCCCTGAT
>Ga0307479_10004508_pt1 | contig 12736 bp, 10 predicted proteins | sample atmos_gasesECM4C_FD_203743 | JGI IMG/M metagenome (GOLD analysis project Ga0307479, IMG submission 203743) | Hardwood forest soil microbial communities from Morgan-Monroe State Forest, Indiana, United States - atmos_gasesECM4C_515 | ecosystem: Environmental > Terrestrial > Soil > Temperate...
TGTCCGCCTATGTCATCGCTGGAATTACCAGTACCAGTATTAAAGAAATTTCCATCGATATGCGCTGCAGGTGGAAATGATTGATTCGCAGGGCAATTCGATTCCGCAACGCTCCGGACTACGAGGTCGCTGGCGAATCCCTTGATCCGAGAAGGATTGGCGAAGGTCAGACTAGCCTGACCAAACTGGAAACCCACATTCGTGTCTCTATTGCCAAAGTTCCTGTGGGCTAGGTGCAATTTCTCATCACGTATTTCCCGAACGCATTCCAATTCCATCCCATTATTCGTGAAGCAAGCGCCGAATGTATTCCATTTAAGGGGACTCAAGAAGCGCTCATCATCAAAGTTGTCGTAAAGAACAAAATTCGTTGAGGACTGTGCATAGACCTTGTGGGAAAGGGAGACGGAGACTGCGAGGCCGAGGGCCAAAATTCCCGCAAACGCGGGTACCGCTGATTTCCAGCTAAATCTCATCGTCGATCTCCTTCTTTTGCATCAAGGCGGGGACTGCGTGGTCGAGAGGATACTCTTTCCGACGATGCGGTACAAGGACAACCATTCTGACTAATAACTGATAGCCAAGAACGGAAGACTGAAGACTGAAAACGGATCACTTCTTAAGAGGCGGCGCCGGATAATCCGGCAACTTATCCTTGCTGGTGTCTGCCCGTTTCACTTCCAACTCATCGAACAACAGCGAAGGGCTGATAATCGTCGTCGGTGCACCGCCGAGCCGATTGCTCACCAGTGGGTCATTGCCCACCGCGATCAAATCGCTCCGCAGCGCGCGAATATCGAGTTCGCTGAATACCGCGCCCCGCACCAGCTCTTCATGCCCATCTTTGGCATAAACGCGATAGAGCAGCCGCGGCGAATTGCCCGGCCCCAGCGTCTCCACCCGATAGCCGTAAGGTTTGCCCTGATCCGTCACCATTTGGACGACTTTTTTCTTCAGTTCCTCGGGCGATTGCGCTTCGGAACTCTTCACCAGCAGCACGCCTAGGCTCGGTCCGGGAAAAGATCCCGGCGCGGCGCGCCCGTGGCCATTCGAGGCAGAAAAATCGCGAATGGGTACCCGTCCAATCAAATAGTTCGCCAGCATGCCGTTCTCGATCGTATTGACCGCCTGGGCCTTCACTCCTTCGCTGTCCACCGCGTAACTTCCCACCAGGCTCTTGCCCTGGAAATCTTTCAGCGTCGGGTCGTCCACCACCGACAGAAAATTCGGCAGCACGCGAGTCTTGTAGCTCGTCGCGAACGCTCCCGTCGTCCGGTTTGGTTTCCCAAGCTGCGGCTTTTGCCCCAGCACGTTCTGCCCGATCAAAGACGCCACGATGTCATCGGCTGCATCCGCGGCAAACAAAACCGGCCCCCGGTATTCTTCCTCGACGATCGGCGCTTGCCGCAGCGCCACCACCGTTTCCAGCATCTTCTTTGCTTCACCCATCAGCGCGTCGCGCGTCGGCAATTCTTCCGCCCGCGCCACCATGAACCCCGGGGTTCGGCCCAGCCGCATCCCATCCTCGGCCTGTGCCGCGCTGCCCAATTGCACGCTGTATGTCGTCTTTCCGCACCGCGTCACCGTGCCTTCCGAATTCACCAAGTATTCGTTGACCGCCGAAAATCTTGCCGACGCCGTCACCGACTGGACGTCGGGATACTGCTTGTACAAACTCGTCACATCCTCCAGCGTTTTCTTCCACCCTGCTTCGTCGATTTTCAGCGACACCGTCGGCTCGATCGCAATCATTGGCGGCGCCTTCGCGAAGTCATCCACGGGATTCGGGTCCGTGCTGAACCGCTTCATCTCCGCCTGCTTCTCCGCCAATGCCTGCCCCGCGGCCTTATAAGCGTCGTCCGTTGCCAGCCAGATTTGGTGGCGGAGCGCAATCGGATCGTTGTCCAGCGGCAAAATGCTGGATTCGCCCTGGCCCCGGCCGAAATAGCTGTCTTGCTTGTAATCGCCGATGCGCACCACGACTCGCAGGACGCGAACGTGAACGTGCTGGTTTTCGCGCAACGCCCCGAAAGCGGCCTCTGCGCCGAAATCCTCGACTTCGTTTACGCGGTACTCCACGTAATACGGCGCCTGCACCTGATCCATTTTCAGTTGTGCCTTGGAACGGTCCAATTCGGTGAGCAGCGCTTCCAGCAACCCGTCGCCCTTCGCCGCCGCGTGTGCCGCGACCATGGCCGCGTCCGGCGCCGCCGTCGCCCCCTCGGGTGCTGCCGCCCGGCTTGGCATGGCGTCCATCGTCAGCAAAGCCGCGATCGCTATCCACGTAGGCCTTCTGTAAGCGCGCAAGGATGTCGGCCCGTGAAGATTCTTCATGGCTTCACCTCCGCCTTCGCTTGCGCTTCTCTTGTAACACCAGCATCTTCAAATCCCGGAGGTGGCAAGAGCGGCGGCCGTTCATGTTCATGCGCCCGCTTCTGCACTTCCATTTCCGAAAAAAGCATCGACGGAGCGACCGCTGCGACCGGCACCTGCCCGCTCTCCGCGCCGCACACCCCGTTGAATACTTTCAGCTGATCCCCGGTCGTCAGAATCCGCGTCAACGCCGCCAGCGGCGTACCCACAATGTCGACGCCGCGTACCAATTCATCGGGACGCCCGTCGGCGTACACCTTATACACAATCACCGGCAGCACCTGGAACGCCTGCGGCAACGCCCGCGTCGTCAACGTGAACCCTCCTTGAATGTCGTCGAAGTACAAGCCGTACGGCTTGCCCTGCTTCTTCACTTCATCAATCAGTTTTTGCCGCATTTCCGCTTCCGGCACCGTTTTTGTCGATGTCACGATCAAGTTCCCCTGCCGTCCCGTCGGCATCCGCCCAGGCTGGTTTCGCCCATGCCCATTCGATTGGTCGAAATTCTTGATGGGCATCCGCGACATCAGAAAATTCTTCAGCACGCCGTCTTTGATCACTTCCACGCGCTGTGCCGGCTCCCCCTCATTGTCAAAATCATAGGAACCCGCCAGCTTCACGCCGGCCAGCTCGTGCAGCGTCGGATCGTCGCTCACGCTCAGGAATGTCGGCAGCACGGGCTGCCCGATTTTTTTTGTGAACGTCTGGCCTTCCTCTTCGTCGCGTTGCCGATGGCCTTCCAGCCGGTGCCCCAGCACTTCGTGAAAAAAGACCGCCGCCGCGCGCCCGCTCAATATCGCCGGGCCATCGTACGGCTCCGCCACCGGGGCCTTGCGCAGCGCGCTCAAGTCCGCTGCCATCTTCTCGATCTTGGCCGTCAGCTCCGCTTCCGTTGGCAACCCGCTTGCCGCCGGCGCCTGAAACGTTTCCACGCGCAGCAAGTCCATGCCGTCATCCGCGCGCGTCTGCGCTTCCATGATCAGCCGCGCGGAATTACTGGGCGACACGATCGAGCTTCCCTCGCTCGAAACCATCCGCGAATTCGAGCGCTGCAATTGAATCATCACTGTCGCGAAGTAAACCTCCGGGTATTTCCGGAAGGCCCCCGAGAGTCTCTCGATCTCGCCTTCCCAAGCCGCGCGATCGAATGGCGCTGCCGCCGGCCCTTCCTCAATATGCGTCTGCGGCTTCTCCTTGGAGAAATCCGGTGACTTGTCTTCTTCCTCCGCGCGAACCGCGGTATTCGTTCGAACGTTCAGCAGCGACGGCACGGCGCGTTTGTATTCGCGATCCGTCAGTTCCCACAACACGCGTGCGATGGCGTCCTGGTCGTTGCCAAGCGGCAGGCTGCCCGAATTCACTCCGCTGGGCCGGCTCTGTCCATGGGTGTTGTCCAAGTCCGGCAGGCCAACGCGCATGTTCACGTCCGCGAATCGCCGTTGCGCCACCGCGTTGGTCAGCAAACTGCCGTACGCCCCCACCAGAACCACAAAATCCTGGTCGTACACCGTGTAACTAAGGTAGTAAGGCGGCTGTTCGGCTTTGCCAAGTTCCGCTGTCGCTCTCTTGATCTCGTTTTGCATCGCTTTCAGCACGGGATCGCTCGCCGCGCTTGCGGTCGTTGGAGCTGACTTGTCGCCCGCCGCGGAGGCCCAAGGCAGTCCCGCAAGCTGTAAAACGAGCACCCAGCACGCCGCAGCGCGCACCAATTCCATCCCGCGCAGACTCACTTTTACGCGTTTTCCCGTAGATACTGAGGTCTTCATGTAAGATGAGCTCCCGTTACCACGATTCGTCAAAGAGTGTCCACACTCAAGCGCATGGCGCAATTTCTAAGTATGTCCTACTGGTCTGCGCCGCGCAATCGGCTGTCACCAAAGCGTTCACCGCTTTTCAGCCGCGCGCCGTTGGCAAAATCCGTGGCCTTCACCGGCTTGCGCCCTTCCACTTGGACGACGCTAACGCACAAAACGGTTGCGTCCCCGCAGCACGCGAACAACCTATTTTTTTCGGCGAACAAAGTTCCTGGCGCCGCTCGGTCCGCGCCGCCCGGCAAGCCAGCGCCTCCTTCCTTAGACACCGGCTCGCCCCACACGTGGCAGCTCTGCCCCCGGAACGTGGTGTAAGTCCCCGGCCACGGCGCGAATCCCCGCATCCGGTTGTAAATTTCCATCGCCGGCCGATTCCAATCGATCCGCCCGTCTTCTTTCTTCAGCATCGGCGCGTGGCTGGCTTCCGCGTGGCTCTGCGGTTTCGGGACGATCGTTCCAGCAGCTAGGCCGCACAACGTCTCGACCATCAGCGGAGCCCCGAACTCAGACAGCCGCGCAGCCAGGCCGGGCGTCGTTTCTTTCGAATCAATCTCGATCTCTCGCTGCAACAGCATTTCGCCGGTATCCATCCCCGCATCGATCCGCATCGTTGTCAAACCGGTTCGCGTTTCGCCATTCACAATGGCCCAATTGATGGGCGCCGCGCCGCGATACTTGGGGAGCAGGGAAGCGTGCAAATTGATCCAACCCAGTTTCGGAATCGGCAATAATTTCGCCGGAATAATCTGTCCGTAAGCGATAATGACGATGCAATCGGGAGCGAGTCCCTGCAGCAGTTCCTGAACTTCCGGCGCCCGAATCTTTTCCGGCTGATGCACCGCAAGATTCGCGGCCAGCGCCGCTTCCTTTACCGCTGAAGAAGAAACTTCCTGCCCGCGCCCCCGCGGCCGGTCCGGCTGAGTAATCACCCCAACAATTTCAAAATCCTTTTGTGCATGGAGATGTCTCAGCGTGGGAACCGCAAAGGAGGGCGTCCCGCAGAAGACGATTCGCATCTTTAACCCGCTGCGGCCGCCAAGCGGCCGGCTCCGGCACTTACCACTCGCCCTGTTTCCTGAGCTTCTTGATTTTCCGCCTGATCAGGTCGCGCTTCAGCATGCTGAGGTGCTGCAAAAAAAGAATTCCATTCAGGTGATCGATCTCATGGCAAAAAGCCCGTGCCAGCAGGTTCTCGCCTCGAATTTCAAAGGTCTCGCCCTTGGCATTTTGCGCCTTGATGGTTACAAACTGAGGCCGCAACACATAACCGCGAAACCCCGGAACCGAGAGGCAGCCCTCTTCTTCCCGAACTTCCCCTTCGGCGTGAATAATTTCCGGATTTGCCAGCACGATCCTGGCTTCGGGATTCTTCCCGCCGGTCACGTCCACCACGGCAATCCGCAGGCTCAACCCGATTTGCGGGGCCGCCAGTCCCACGCCCTGCGCCGCGTACATCGAAGCGAACATATCCTCCGCCAGTTGTTCCAACTCTGCGTTGAAATTTTTGATAGGCGTGCCGGGCTTCTCTAGGATGGGGTTGCCGTACTTGACGATCGGATAGATTTTGCGCGCGGCGGACGGCGCTTGCGGCGTCTCGGTGGCCGCGGCGTTGGCGGTTTCAGAACTCGTCGATTTGTCGGGCATAGTTGTCGAAATTCCGCCGCATCTCAGCCAGCGAGTCTCCCCCAAATTTTTGCAGAAAAGCATCCGCCAGCACAAGTGCAACCATGGCTTCCCCGGCCACCGCGCCTGCCGGCACCACGCACCAGTCGGACCGCTCGTAGGCGGCCTTCACCGGCTCTTTGGTGACCATGTCCGTGGTGTGCAGCGGCTGCCGCAAAGTCGAAATGGGTTTCAAGTACCCGCGCACCACCACGTCTTCGCCGTTGGTGATGCCGCCTTCCAAACCTCCGGCGCGGTTCGTGGCCCTGCGAAAGCGCCGCGCCGACTTTTCATAAAAAATCTCATCCTGCACTTCGCTTCCGAAAGAGCCCGCCCCCGCCACGCCTCCGCCGATCTCCACCGCCTTCACCGCCTGCACGCTCATGAGCGCCTGCGCCAGCCGGCCATCCAGCTTTTCGTCCCATTGCGCGTGACTGCCCAGCCCCACGGGAACATTGTGCGCGACAATCTCAAAAATACCGCCCACGGTGTCGCCCGCCTTCAGCACGTCGTCAACCTCCGCTTTCATTTTTTCCTGCACGGCGGCGTCAATACAGCGCAAAGGGGAATCCAGGTCCGCGCTCACGGCTTGAATCTTCTTCCACGTGGCGGGCTTTTCCATGCGCACGTGCCCCACCTGAATCGTATGACTCGCGATCTCCGTCCCGAATTCTCGCAAGAGCAGTTTTGCAAACGCCCCCGCCGCCACGCGCGCCGCCGTCTCGCGGGCTGATGCGCGTTCCAGAATGTACCGCGCATCGTGGTAATCGAATTTCTGCGATCCCGCAAGGTCCGCGTGACCCGGCCGCGGGGCGACGAGCTTGCGCTCTCCCGCATCTACTTCCGGGCCCTCCACCGGCAGAAATTTTTCCCAATTGGCCCAATCGCGATTCTCAATCCGGAGAGCAATCGGCGCGCCGATGGTCTTGCCGTGGCGCACTCCCGCGAAAATATCCGCCGTGTCCTTTTCGATCTTCTGCCGTCCGCCCCGTCCATACCCAAGCTGCCGCCGGCGCAACTCGTGGTTGATGAACTTTACGTCAATGGGCAGTTGCGCGGGCAGCCCCGAGACGAACGCCAGCAGCGCCTGTCCATGCGATTCACCCGCGGTATAAAAACGCAGCATTACTCTCTGCACCCTCCCGGATGTCCATTCTTGCCTACGTAAAAGTAATTTAGTGTAGCGGCACCGTCGCTGCGCGTCCAGTTTCAACAAAGGCGGCGGGCGGGTCAGTTTCCGATGAGGCCGGATATACCAGCCACTAAACCCCGTCATCGGATTGATCTAGCCGCTTCTGCTCCGTGACAATCGGCTCGCCGTGTCGTCTATAGACCAGGCGGAATTGCGCCGGACTGCGGGCGGCGTTCACAAATTTGCTGCATTAGGGAACCCGCAGCCACGGAACTGCGTACAGGATCGAGAGGTGTTCCGTGCAGAACCTGCCCGGCAATCTTAAGTACGCCCTGCGACAGTTCCGCTTGTCGCCTGTTTTTACCGCTGCTGCCGTGCTAACCCTGGCCTTGGGAATTGGCGGGACCACGGCAATTTTTACGCTGATCCACGCGGTCATGCTCCGCTCCTTGCCGGTTTCTGATCCGGGCAGCCTCTACCGCGTCGGCGAAGGCGACGATTGTTGCGTAGAAGGTGGTCCTCAAGACAGTTGGGGCATGTTTTCCTTCCCATTATACGAGCGCCTGAAGTTAGAAACGCCTGAATTCGAAGAGGTTACGGCTTTCCAAGCGGGGCGCTGGCGCCTGGGCGTTCGGCGTCAGGGCGTCGAATCTGTCGCCCGCCCTCTCCGCTCGGAGTATGTCTCCGGCACGTATTTCTCAACCCTCGGGGTCCGTGCTTTCGGCGGCCGGGTGTTTACGCCCGATGACGACAAGCCCGCTTCTCCGCCGGTTGCTGTTCTCAGCCACCGCGTTTGGCAGACTACGTACGCCTCCGACCCCTCGGTAGTAGGTTCCACATTCGTCGTCGAGGGCCATCCTCTCACCGTGATCGGCGTCGCACCTGCCGGATTTTTCGGCGAAACTCTGGAAAGCGACCCTCCCGATATCTGGGTTCCGCTGCATCAGGAACCCATGATTAATGCGGAAGGCAGTCTGCTATATCAACCCGTCTCTGCCTGGCTCCGCATGATCGGCCGTTTGCGCCCGGGCGCTTCCGTCGATGGGATGGCTCCCCGCCTCACTGGGATTCTTCGCCAGTGGATGCAGACCGACTCTGGTTACCCCCCCAACTGGATGGCCGACGTCGTCCGCCTTCTTCCCAAGCAAGTAATCGGTGTTGTCCCCGCCGGAGCCGGAGTGGCCGTCATGAAGGAAGAGTACGGCCGCAGCCTCCAGATCCTTCTGTCTGTTTGCGGCTTGGTGCTGCTCATCGCCTGTTCCAACGTCGCGAACCTGCTGCTCGCTCGGGGTGTTGCCCGTCGTGGGCAAACGGCCGTGCGCCTGGCTGTTGGCGCCACTCCACGCCAAATCGTCATGCAAGCTCTGACCGAAAGCGTTCTCCTTGCCATTGGCGGCGGCATCGTCGGCCTTCTCGTGGCCATGGCTGCGGCCCGGCTGCTGCTCGCGCTCGCCTTCCACAGTTCACATTTCCTTCCCATCAGCACCGTCCCGTCGTTCATGGTATTGGCGTTTGCCTTCGCATTGGCGCTCATGACCGGGGTCGTCTTCGGCGCGGCTCCCGCGTGGCTCGCCACGCGTACCGATCCGGCCGAAGCGCTGCGCGGATCGGGCCGCGGGACCAAGGACCGTTCTTCGTTCGCACGCAAAGCTCTGCTTGTCGTTCAAGCCACCTTGTCCGTTGTCCTGGTCGCCGGCGCCACCATGCTTGCCGGGAGCCTCAACAAGCTGGAGCATCAGGACTTCGGATTCCAGGTGCAAGGTCGCGTGGAAGTGAGCATGAATTATCCTCCCGCCACCTATACACAGCCGCAGTTAGGCTCGCTCTACCGCCAGCTCGAAGAACAACTCAATCGCCTCCCTGGCGTTCAAGGCGCCGGCCTCGCCATGTACAATCCCCTAACCGACAACTGGGGCGAACTCATCATGGTCGCTGGGCATCCTCCCGGCAAGCTCAACGAGGAAGCGGGCGCGTCCTGGGACCGCGTCAGCACCAACTATCTTCCAAATCTCGGCATGCCGATTTTGAGGGGACGCGCGTTTACCGCCGCCGACAACGAAACCACCGCGCCCGTCGCCATCGTCAACGAAGCTTTCGTAAAACGCTTTTTCAAGAGCGGCGAAGACCCGCTCGACCAGCACTTTGGCCTGGACGTCCCCGACTATGCCGGCACCTTCCGCATCGTCGGCGTTATCCGCGATGCCAAGTTTGCAGGCTGGGGCCTTAGCAGGCCGGCGCGTCCCATGTTCTACGTTCCGCTGGCCCAAAATGTGAACTATCCCGACGTGCTCATGAAGAAAATCGAGCTGCGCTCGCACTTCGTCAGCGGAATGATGCTCGTAACCAATCTGTCTCCCGGCGCGCTCGAAGCGCAGCTCACCAGGATGTTCGCCGAGCTCGATCCCAACCTGACCATCAACAGCATACGCACCATGCAGCAACAGATTGACCTTTCCTTCGACCAGGAGCGCGCGGTAGCGAGCCTCGCCGGCCTGTTCGGGATTGTCGCGCTGATCCTGGCTGCGATTGGCCTGTACGGCGTCACCGCCTATTCCGTGGCACAGCGCACTAACGAAATCGGGATTCGCATGGCGCTTGGCGCTGACCGCCCCAAAGTGCTTCGCCTCGTGCTAAGCGGGGCATTCAAGCGCGTTTTAGTTGGACTGCTCCTGGGCTTGCCCCTCGCGGTTGGCGCCGGGCGCTTGATCTCTGCCCAGCTCTACGGCGTTTCCTCGTGGGACCCGCTCGCGCTGAGCGTCGCTGCGGGGTCCCTTGCGATCTGCTCCTTTTTCGCGGCCATCATTCCCGCGAACCGCGCTGCCTCTATTTCGCCCATGAATGCACTGCGAATTGAGTAGCAACTGCCGGGAGGCGGCCGGCAGAAGAGATTGGAGTATCACCAGGAGAGTCGATAAAATAAAAATATGACTCCCTCAAAAGCGCGACCTAAGAGCATCACCGAGTACATCCATGCCGCCCCCAAAGAGGCTCAGAAGAAACTGCGGGAAATGCGTGCGTGTATTCGCACGTCCGCACCCGGGGCCAAGGAAAGCCTGAAGTGGGGGATGCCCGCCTTTTCCTATGGGAGAATACTGGTTACGTTCGCCGCGCATAAACATCACATCGGCTTCTATCCCACGCCGTCAGCAGTGAAAGCCTTCGCGAATGATCTTACGAAATTTGCCACGGCTAAAGGGTCGATCCAGTTTCCGCTAGAGAGGCCGCTACCGCTGCCTCTGATCCGCAAGATTACCGCGTTCCGCGTTCGCGAGAGTACCGAGAAAGACCGGAAATGGAGAACGAGACGGGAAACGATGTCGGGAACCACACCCTAGCGTTAACGGGATAACATCTTCGCGGGGCATTTCCTGAAAACTCTCTTCCGAAACTCAGCGCAGAGTTTCTTTGCCGCCAAGGTAGATCGGCATCAAGAGTTCGACGGCAATGCCGCGTCGGGCATGGCCTAGATCGTCGATGCGCACCACTTTGCCGAGGAATTCGCGGTTGATGGAGCCAAGCCCTTCGGAATAGGGGTAGGTGACAAACAGACGCATGTCTTTCGTGTAGAGCTCGTTCTTCGAAACAAAATAGACGCTGTCCCGCGCAGTGTTCTGTGTTGGCAAGATTTCGTCGAAGTCGTGGCCGTGAGGCTCCGAAGGCCTAACGCGAATCGTCTGTGGAAGCCTGAGCCGGCCTTTGCGGCGGCGTTCCGGACCAGTCAAACGTGCCATAGTCGGATGTGAGCATACCTCACATCCGCGCGCGCCGGGCCATATGCTGGGAGACGAGGAGCTAATCGCTTACTTGACGTGTCCTAGCGGCACAGTTAGGCTTTCGATGGTGGTTGTGCGGAGAAGTTCGTCGCGGACAGACAACGCGAACAGGTACTCGTGGCAGACACGCCTCTTCAGGTCACCGGCCGCCAGAAAAAGCAGGAAGAAGCCGTCTCCGTGGTTGAGGTATTGGGGGACGCAGCGAAACGGTCGGTGGCCGCCGTTCAGGACTACGCGCTGCTCTCCGGGCGCGCCGTGGCCAACATCTTCACAAGTCCGCACTACTTTCAAGACACCCTGGAACAGATGGATTTTATCGGCGCGGGGTCACTGCCGATCATCATGTTGTCGGGGTTTTTTATCGGCACGGTCATGGTGCTGCAGACCGCATCGCAATTCATCCGCTTTGGACAGACTTCGCTGACGGGGGACGTGGTGGCGATCGCGCTGGTGCGCGAGCTGGGGCCGGCGTTTACGGGATTGCTGGTGACGGGGCGGTGCGCGACTGGGATCGCCTCGGAGCTGGGGTCGATGCTGGTGACCGAGCAGGTGGACGCCATGCGCGCGATGGGGACGGACCCCAGCCGCAAGCTGGTCGCGCCGCGCCTGCTTGCCGCGGTGCTGATGATGCCGTTGTTGACGGCGCTGATGGATTTTATCGGTTTGCTGGGCGGGTGCGCCGCGTCGGTGTTTTCCTTGCGTTTAAGCGCCATTGAGTTTTGGCGGCGCGCGATTGATGCGCTGGATTTCGCGGACCTGATGCAAGGATTTACGAAGCCAGTGGTGTTTGGTTTCATCCTGGCCACGATCGGGTGTTACAAAGGGCTGACGGTGCGCGGGGGCACGCAGGGCGTGGGGCGCGCCACGACCTCGGCGGCCGTGGTGGGATCGGTGATGATTATCGTGGCGGACGCGTTTTTGACGAAGCTGGCGCTGTATCTCTCCGACAAAATCTTTTGATGCACAGGCTTGCCCCTTCGAATCTCGCAGGACGGTTCCTTTCCGACGCGCGGCGGATTTGCCGCTATAATTACGAACTAGCTTGATGAGCACACCGGCAAAAGAGGGGGCGGGGTTCGAACCGGCCATCGCGTTTAAAGACGTGTGGATGGGGTTCGATGACGGCGACGTCCTGCGCGGAGTGACGTTCCAGGTGCAGGAGCGGGAGACGCTGATCCTGTTGGGCGAAACGGGGACCGGAAAAACACTGACGTTGAAGATGGCGGCGGGCTTGCTGACTCCCGACAGCGGGAGCGTCGTCGTGCTCGGGAATGAAGTTTCCGGGATGCGCGAGAGCCAGCTGCTGCCGTTGCGGCGGAAGATTGGATTTGTGTTCCAGGAAGGGGCGCTGTTTGATTCGATGCCGGTCGCGGAGAACGTGGCTTACCGGCTGCGGGAAGACGGCGTTGCGGAGGAGGAGATCGAGCCGCGCGTGCGCGAAGTATTGCAGTTCGTGGAGCTGGAAGACACACTCGAGCAGTTACCATCGGAATTGTCCGGGGGCATGAGGCGCCGGGTCTCGATTGCCAGGGCGCTGGTCAATCGCCCGCCGATCGTGCTGTACGATTCGCCGACGGCGGGACTCGATCCGGTGACTTCGCAGACAATCATTACGCTGATTCTGCGGCTGCGCGACCTGTATGGAGTGACGTCGCTGCTGGCCACGCATCGTTTGCAGGACGGATTTGCGCTGGCGAATTTTCATTTCGATCCGGAAACGAAGCGGGTGGTTGCCAACGCCCGGAATGGGAACGCCGCGGCGGCTGCGAACGCGGCCAGAACGCGGTTCCTGGTCTACCGGGACGGCGGCGTTTATTTTGAAGGCGAACCCGCAGAAATCGCCAACTCCGAAGACGCTTATCTGAAGCGATTTCTGGTTTGATTTTGGAGTAGTCTGTTTCACGGTAGCGAGGGAGGGAAGCAGCGATGGCGTATCGAAAACAGCTCACCTGGACGGAATTGCGCGTCGGCCTCTTCGTGCTGGT
>Ga0307479_10004509_pt1 | contig 12736 bp, 11 predicted proteins | sample atmos_gasesECM4C_FD_203743 | JGI IMG/M metagenome (GOLD analysis project Ga0307479, IMG submission 203743) | Hardwood forest soil microbial communities from Morgan-Monroe State Forest, Indiana, United States - atmos_gasesECM4C_515 | ecosystem: Environmental > Terrestrial > Soil > Temperate...
TTATGTTCGTTTTTCACCGCACAAGATCGACATCGGTCTCGATGGCAGCGCCGTTTCGCGTCTCAAAAGTTCTGACGGATGCGGCGCACGATCATCAGGCGGTTCACGTGATCGGCCAATGGCGACGCGGCAAAGCAGCCGGGTGCAGTTACGTCGAAGCGACGCAGGCGGAAGTTCAGAAATCCTTCTGGTGATCGCTTAGTAGCGATAATGTTCTGATTTATACGGGCCGTCGACCGGGATGCCGAGGTAATCGGCTTGCTGTTTGGAAAGCTTGGTCAGCTTGACGCCGATTTTTTCCAAGTGCAGGCGCGCGACTTCTTCGTCGAGTTGCTTCGACAAAACGTAAACGCCGACTTTGTAGGTGTCGCGGTTTTTCCAGAGATCCAATTGCGCGAGCACTTGGTTGGAGAACGAATTCGACATCACGAAGCTCGGATGACCGGTAGCGTTGCCAAGGTTCACGAGCCGGCCTTCGGAGAGTAGGAAAATGTCGTGGCCGTCCGGGAACGTGTACTTATCTACCTGCGGTTTGATGTTGGTCCGCTTCACGCCTTTGCCCGAGTTTAAAGCATCGACCTGAATTTCGTTGTCGAAGTGGCCGATATTCGCGACGACCGCCTGATCTTTCATTCGCTGCATGTGTTCGAACGTGATGACGTCAGTATTGCCGGTTGCGCTGATGTAAATGTCGCCGCGTCCGAGCGTGTCTTCGATCGTCGTGACTTCGTAACCTTCCATCGCGGCTTGTAAAGCATTGATCGGATCGATTTCGGTGATGACGACGCGCGCGCCCTGACCGCGGAGTGATTGGGCGCAGCCTTTGCCAACATCGCCGTAACCGCACACGACCGCGACTTTGCCGGCGACCATGACATCGAGCGCGCGATTTAATCCGTCGACGAGCGAATGCCGGCAGCCGTAGAGATTGTCGAATTTCGATTTGGTGACGGAATCGTTGACATTGATCGCAGGAACGAGGAGTCGGTTTTCCTGATGCATTTTGTAAAGGCGATGCACGCCGGTGGTTGTTTCTTCGGAAACACCACGCCAATCTTTGGCGATCTCGTGCCAGCGATAAGGATTCTCACGCTGGATCTCGAGCAGTAGATCTTTAATGACCTGTTCTTCCTTGTTCGCCGATTTCGACTTTGCCCAATCGTTGCCTTCTTCGAGCTCGTAACCTTTGTGAATGAGCAACGTCGCGTCGCCGCCGTCATCAACGATCAGTTGGGGACCTTTTCCGTCTGGGTGCGAGATCGCCTGATACGTCGACCACCAATATTCTTCGAGTGATTCACCTTTCCAGGCGAAGACGGACACACCGCTTTTCGCGATCGCAGCGGCAGCGTGATCTTGCGTTGAAAAAATATTGCACGACGCCCACCGCACACTCGCGCCAAGATCGACAAGTGTTTCGATCAACACCGCCGTCTGAATCGTCATGTGGAGCGAGCCGGTAATGCGGACACCGGCCAGCGGCTTTTGAGGCGCGTACTTTTCGCGAATCGCCATCAAACCGGGCATTTCCTTTTCCGCGATCGAAATTTCTTTCCGGCCAAAATCGGCCAAACCGATATCTTTAACTTTGAAATCCTGTTTCGTGTCTGTCTTCGTGCTGATCATAAATCTATTTCGCCGCATTCTTTAGTTCTTCGGCCTTGTTCGTTTGCTCCCAAGTAATGTCGGGATCGTCGATCTTGCCGAAGTGCCCGTAATTTGTGGTCTTTGAGTAGATCGGGCGGAGCAGGTCGAGCTGCTTGATAATCGCCGCAGGTTTGAAACTGAATGTCGATCTTACGGCGCGCTCGATTTTGTCTTCATCAACCGCGTTCGTGCCGAAGGTGTCGATGTGAACACTGAGCGGTTCCGGATGACCGATCGCATACGCAAATTGAATTTCGCATTTCGATGCGAGCCCTGACGCGACCACATTCTTGGCGACCCAGCGTCCCATGTAAGCCGCGCTACGATCGACTTTGCTCGGATCCTTTCCCGAAAACGCGCCGCCCCCATGCCGGCCCATGCCGCCGTAACTATCGACGATAATTTTGCGACCGGTGAGGCCGGTGTCGCCTTGCGGGCCGCCGACGACGAAACTTCCGGTCGGGTTAATTAGAAATTGGGTGGCGTCGCTCAGCATCTCCTTCGGCAAAACCTTGCGAACGATTTCTTCGATGATGAAGCTGCGAATCTCGGAGTGCTTCACGTCGTTTGCGTGCTGCGTTGAAACGACGACGCAGGAAATGCCGACTGGTTTGCCATCGTCATAAATAACCGAGACCTGCGATTTGGCATCGGGCCGCAACCACGGAACGCGGCCGCTTTTGCGAACGCGCGTGAGCTCGCGGCCTAACCGATGCGCGAACATGATCGGCGCCGGCATCAACTCCGGCGTTTCGTCGCTCGCATAACCGAACATCAAACCCTGATCGCCCGCGCCTTGTTCCGCGGTGTCCTTCCCTTCGACCGCGCGCGCGTCAACGCCTTGCGCGATGTCGGGCGATTGGCGCGTGATGATGTTTTGGATGTCGATCTTGTCCGCGTGAAAAACGTCGTCGTCGTTCACGTAACCGATCTCGCGCACGCAATCGCGCACGATTTTCGAAATTGGAACGACGGTTTCGAGCGCACGATCTTCCGCTAGATTGGGAAGCGTGATCTCGCCGCCAACGATGACGGTGTGACTCTTCGCGTAGGTTTCACACGCGACTCGCGCATGTCGATCTTGTCGCAGGCAGGCGTCGAGAACGGCATCGCTGATGGTGTCGCAAACTTTGTCGGGATGACCCTCACCGACGGACTCAGAAGAAAAGACGTAACGGCGCGACATGGTTGAAGAACGTGATTGGTGAAAACGTTAATTGTTGAATCGGGTTATGCAGAGCGAATGTCCAACGTTGTAACGATTCAACGTTTCAACGATGGAACGGTGTCGCCAGACATATTGACCAATCATGATATGTAGATATATCGTCTCAGTACGGCAATGACGTCAACCATAAATTTGCTGCGGTTGCTGGCCGATCCTACCCGCCTCCGATTACTCCTTTTACTGGAAGAGGAAGAGCTTTCAGTGGCGGAGTTGCAGCAAATCCTGAACATGGGCCAATCGCGCATATCCAGTCATCTCGCGCAATTAAAACGTGCCGGAGTCGTCACCGATCGTCGCGCGGGAAAAAATGTTTATTACGGCGCGACTCGAAGCGCGGGCCGCAATGGCACTGGCGCTCGCGTTCGGCAAATTATCGATACACTTGCGCGCGAAGTTCCAGAAACAGCGCGCGATCGGACGGCATTGAAGCTCGCATTGCGAAAACGCCAGGACAAAGCGCGCGAATATTTCGACGAATTGGCGGGGAAATTCGGCCGCAGTTACGTTCCGGGGCGTTCCTGGAGAGCTCTCTCGCATGCGTTGATCTCGCTCGTTCCGCGCCTGACGATTGTCGATCTTGGGGCAGGTGAAGGAACACTTTCCCAATTGCTGGCCAGGAGCGCGCGCAAAGTGATCGCGATCGACAACTCGCCGAAGATGGTCGAGTTCGGCTCGAAGTTGGCAAAGAAACATGGTTTCACCAATCTCGAGTACCGGCTCGGCGATTTGGAAGATCCGCCGGTTGCAAAAGGTAGTGTCGATCTCGTCCTCTTGAGTCAAGCGTTGCATCATGCGATCAAGCCCGAGCGAGCGGTCCAGGCGGCCCGCCGCATTTTAAAAAGGAACGGCCGGGTCGTTGTCCTTGACTTATTGAGTCATCGCTTCGAAAAAGCGCGCGAACTGTATGCCGACCGCTGGCTGGGCTTCAGTGAGGTAAAGTTGCACGAGCTTCTGGAAAAGGGCGGCTTCCGCGAGATCGAAGTGAGCGTGGTCTCGCGTGAGACACAAAATCCGCAATTTCAGACCATCTTCGCCACCGGCCTCAAGTGAACGATGGGTTTGACTTGCCTGTCTAACGATTGCCGTTGAACTTTGACCAACCTGAATCTGTTCCAATGAGCGGCTTCTTCGAGGAACTGAAGCGGCGCAAGGTCTATCGTGTCGCGATTGCCTACATCGTGGCAAGCTGGGCACTGGCGCAGGGTCTCGCTCAGGTCCTTCCCGTTTTCGACATCTCCAACTCTGCCATTCGAGTCGTTATTGCGCTTTTGCTGTTCGGATTCCCGGTCGCGCTGGTTCTCGCCTGGGTGTTCGACATCACGCCAACCGGAATCCGACGTACACCTAGCGGCGCAACCCAAACGGCGCCGACCACGCACCGTCGTCGCAATCTGGTTATGCTTGCCGCAGCCGGTATCATCATTTCCGCCGGTGTCGGATTTTTCGTTCTTCCGCGCGCGGTTGCTCACAAGGTCGACAAATCGATCGCAGTTCTGCCGTTTGAAAATCTCAGTGACGAAAAAGAAAACGCTTACTTCGCGGACGGCGTACAGGACGACATCCTCACAAACCTGTCTAAGATCGGTGACTTGAAAGTAATTTCACGCACTTCGGTGATGCCGTATCGCGGCGCGAAGCAGGGCGTACGGGAGATCGGGAAAGCGCTTGGAGTTGGGACGATCTTGGAAGGCAGCGTTCGCCGCTCTGGCAATCGTGTTCGCGTCAATGTCCAGCTGATCGACGCGACCAGTGATGAGCATATCTGGGCCAGCGACTACGATCGCGATTTGACCGATGTCTTTGCGATCCAAACCGATCTTGCCCAGAAAATCGCGAACGAACTGCAAGCGAAGCTTTCGCCAACGGAAAAAGCGCAGATTGAAAACAAACCGACCCAAAGCGGTGAGGCCTATCTCGCATTTATTCAGGCCCGGAATCTTGTTATTCCGGAAGATTTTGAGAAACTCAAGCAAGCGGAGCAGCTCTATGACCGGGCGCTGGAGTTGGATCAAACTTTCGCACTCGCCGCCGCGTGCTACGGACAAATGGAGGCTTGGATTTATCGAAATTACGACAAGAGCTCGGAGCGCGCACAGAAGGGACGGGCTCTCACTCAACGTGCGCTCGGGATGCAGCCGAATCTTCCAGAGGCACATCTGGCCCTCGGCTACTGGTATTATTATGGCGACTTCAATTTCGACGCCGCGCTGAAGGAATTCGAGATCGCTCGCCAGGGTTTGCCTAACGATGCCGGTGCGTATCTCGCGATCGGAGCAATCCAACGGCGACAGGGAAAATGGAGCGAATCGAATGCGAGCTTCGAGAAGGCGATCAGCCTCAATCCCAAGGATACTTGGCCAATGCAAAATCTCGGAATCAATTACGAGATGTTGCGAAATTACGAGGCCGCCAACCGGGTTTTCGACCAGGCTCTGGTGGTCGATCCCAACGCGTTCGGTATCAGAGAAATGAAGGCCAAGATTGCCGTCGAAGAAAAGGGCGATTTTTCACTCGCGCAGAAGTTTCTCACCCTTGCCGACTCGGTCCCAAACTTGAGCGCCGACATCAAGAGCCAGCTCACCCAGGGCCGCATTCAGGTTCTGGTTTTTCTGCGCAAGTTTGACGAGGCTGCACGCGAGGCTGCGAAGGTGCCTGATGACGCTCTCACCCGTTATCCTAACGCGCTGTGCGGCAAGTACATCACGATTGGCATCGCAAAAAAAAGAAGCGGAGACGACGCCGGCGCCCGACAAGTTTTCGAGAGCGCGAAGCGCGTCGCTGAAAATGACATTCAACAAAGGCCGAATGATGCTAGTGCGCATTCAAATCTGGCTGGAGCCCTGGCCTGGCTTGGTCAAAAGAGTGCGGCGCTTACCGAAATCAAACGCGCCCAGGAATTGCTGCCGGAAGCTAAGGATGCTTTTGAGGGGCCTCAGATCACGGAGGCAACGGCCGAAATTTACGCTATTTTTGGCGACGCCGCCGAAGCGGTTCCAATCCTGGATGGATTATTGCAACGACCAAGCCAAGTCACCGTTGCGGGTCTTAAGATAAATCCGATTTGGGATTCGATCCGAAGCGATCCACGTTTTCAAGCTTTGCTCGAGAAGTACGGTGCGAAAGTTTAGCGCCGCAATTCTTGGCCTGCTTGTTTTCTCCACTGCCCAGGCGCAGTGGAAGCAAATTTCGTCTCAATCCGAGCCCTCGCTGCAGCGTGGACTCGAACATCGCTACATCGTGGTCGAAGATTCCGCGGCCGGCGATCGCGCTTCGCTCGAGCTCGCCGTTTTCTCGACGAAGTCGTGCCGGGTTCGAATAATCGATCAACCAAACGAACCGCGTGTCGATTTGGAAGAAATCGTGAGCCCCGGAAGTTTTCTGGCGGGGGTGAACGGCGGTTATTTCGATCCGGACTACAAACCGATCGGACTTCTGATTGTCGATGGAACGATGATCGCGCCGCTGCAAAAGGCACGTTTGCTCAGCGGCGTGCTCAGTGCGTCGGCCAAGAAGGTTCAAATTTCACGTGTTGCTGAATTTTCGATGTCGCAAAAACCGGACGCCGCGGTCGAATGCGGCCCGATGATTGTCGATCTTGGCAAATCGGTGCGGGGCTTGGAATCGACGCGCGGGGCCCGTCGCACTTTTGCCGCCGTTGGGGCGGGCGACAAAGCCGCTTTAGGGTTTTGCTCGGACGTGACCCTGGCCGACCTCTCAAACATTCTTGCTGCTATCTCCATTCCCGACTTCAAAATTCAGCGAGCGCTCAATCTCGACGGCGGCTCCTCCAGCGCCTTTTGGTTTAAGCGCGCCAACGGAAGCGCATTTTCTATCGCGGAACAAAAACCAGTGCGCGATTTTGTGGCGATCGTTCCGAGGTAAAAGCATTGTCATCCCGAGGGGAGCGAGGAATCCCTCATCCGGTGATGGATCACACAAATTGATCTGTGTAGTCTTCGCTTCGATTGTGAGATCCCTCACATTCATTCGGGATGACACGCGATGAGAACATTCGGCGGATTTAAGTACGACAATCAGTTTTTTTACGGCGAAGTTAGCGGCGACGATGTCCACGTCCTGGCAAAGCCATACTGGACCGACATCCAACGGACTGGCGACGTGCGCAAGCTCGCCTCGCTCCATGTCGATTTACCGGTCGCCCCTTCGAAGTTGATCGCGGTCGGGTTGAATTACGCCGATCACATTGCCGAGATGAAGCGGACGCCACTCGGAACGCCTTTGATTTGGTTCAAAGCCCCAAGCTCGCTCCTGCCACGCGACGGCAATATCGAAATCGCGTTCCCCGAGCATCAAACCGATTTCGAAACCGAACTCGCGATCGTTGTTGGACGGCGGGCAAAGAATGTTTCGCCCGCACAGGCGCCGGACTTTGTTTTCGGTTATACTATCGGTCTCGATATCAGCGATCGCGATCTGCAGAAGTCGGAGAAACAATTCGGTCGCTGCAAATCGTTCGATACTTACACCCCGATCGGTCCATTTGTTTATGCCGATGTCGATGTGAGCGATTTGCCACTGGAATTGCGCCAGAACGGCGTAGTGCGGCAACAAGCGCGAACGAGCCAAATGATCTATTCCGTTGCCGCGATCGTTTCCTTCGCCAGCCAATCGCTGACCTTGATCCCGGGCGATGTGATTTTGACCGGCACACCATCCGGCGTCGGACCGATCCGTGCCGGTGATGAATTGGAAGCGCGAATCGATAATTGGCCGCCACTGCGGCACCGCGTGACCAATGGGAGGTGATTCTTCAGCGCAGGTTACATCCTCGGACCACGCCTAATGCGAAGTATAAGTGACGTTCGCCCAAGCGGAGCGTCGCTCAAGAAAAGTGAAAACTTTTGCTCGACTCGTGTCCAACTGTTTTGGAATAAAGGGGATGTGCCGGGCAGTTAATTCAACTCCGCCGAAATTATGAAAACATTGCTTACTCTCTGTCTCAGCTTAATCGCATTGAGCGCGTTTGCGCAGCCGCCGCAGCGGCCAGCCCAACAACCGCCGCCACCGCCGAACGCACCGCCAGCTGCAGGTGCGCCAGCTCAGCCCGGCGCTCCAGTACAACAACCGCCGGGTATGCCAGCGCAACCAGGCGCAGCTGTGCCGGGAGCACCTGCTCAACAGCCGCCCACCGGTATGCCGCCAGCTGCACCGGGAATGTCACCCGCGGGTCCAGTCGGCGCTGCTCCGGGATCGAGTGTGTCGGCAACGCTCACTCCGGCTGAGACCGGAACACCGGCTCCGTCGGCGCATTTGTACGAAACGAAACTCACCGGCAATTATTTCATCGACAAATTTAGACAAGGCGGTCCGGTGATGTGGCCGATTCTAATGGTGTCCATCGTCGCGCTGACTGTGGTAATCGAACGAATCTTCTGGTGGGGCGGGCGCTGGTTCCGGCGCGACCCCAAACGGATCGAAAAGGTTTTCACCGCAATCGAAGTGGGCGATGTCGCGGAAGCATCGCGGCTTTCGCGCGACTCACGCGATCCAGTTCTGCGAATGATGTGGAACGGTTTAAACCATCAGCACGCTTCTTTGCAGGGCGCGTTGCAGGTTGCCGCCGGCATCGAGATCAAGCGTGCCGGCCGATTCCTCGTAGTAATGGATACTTTGGTCACGCTGGCCCCGTTGCTTGGTTTGTTGGGAACGGTGACGGGATTGATCAGAGCATTCGGTGCACTTGGAAACGAGGAAGTCGCTGTCGTCGCTGTCACCGGCGGTATCGCGGAGGCGCTCATCGCCACTGCTTGCGGTCTGGGCATCGCCATCTTCGCGTTGATTCCGTTTAACTTTTTCACTTCCCGGGTGTCTAACTTAGAGTTCGAACTGCAAACCGCGGCCACGAACCTCGAAGTTATGCTCGAAGCCCAAAGTAAAGAACATCGTGAAGTAGCGATCGGGGGCCAGACGCCAAGCTCAGCGAAAGGATCTTCAATTTAGGCCTGACTATGCGCGTTGCGTCACCCATTGCTCATCACAAAGCTCGGATCGAGATCATTCCGTTGATCGACATCATGTTCTTTTTGCTGGCGAGCTTTATGATGGTAAGCCTGAGTCAGGTGCACATGAAGGGCATGAAGGTGAACCTTCCCAGTGGCCAGTCCGGCGAAACGCAGTCGAAAAAAGATTATATCAGCGTCTCAGTCGACTCGAACGGCAATCCGTATTTCGACAAGACCGAAATGACTTACGACGCGCTCACCGCCAAACTGAAACAAGTTCACGACGAAAATCCGGAGGCGAAGGTGTTCATTCGCGGTGATGCGGACACAGTTCACTTCAACATCATCCGCGTGCTCGACATTCTGCGGTCGGTTGGCTTCTACAAGGTGGCCTTCGAAATCAAGAGTGAAGCGCTCAGGGGCGTTCCGGGCCCTGGAACTTCACAATAAGTCATGGCTAAGCCACTTCTTTATCGACCGCCTCCGCGCTGGCAGACGTGGGCTGCTTTTGGTGCCGCAATAGGAATCCATTTGGCCACGGTGGGCATTGCAGCCATCAAACACGAAACCCCTGCGGTTGATCTGTCGAATATCCCGACAGCGACGGTAGAAGCGGTGCTGCAACCGGAAGATCAACCGACACCGCCACCGGAAGATATTCCCATTCCCGAGCCGCCGCCGATTCCCGAAGTAGCGCCGGAATTTCACGAAGAAAAACCGCCACCACCGAAAAACGTGGCCAAGCCCGCCGGTCCAGTTAAAGCGCCCCAGGCAGGCGTGCCGGGAACAATGTCGATCTCTGGCGCGAAAGCGGTGGCGATATTTGCTCCAAAACCGGATTACCCCTACGAAGCCCGAAGCCGTCACGTCACTGGCAGTGGGGTCGCTCTTCTTAGCGTTGATACCGCCAGCGGAAACGTGACCGATGCAAGCATGGCGCAATCTATCGGCAGTCCGATCTTGGATAACTCCACCGTTAGCACATTTAGGCGCTGGCGATTCGCACCGGGTAAATGTGCACCGAAAGTAAAAGTGCCCATCACTTACACGATGACGGGAGCGTCCTACTGATTTTTATGAAGGTCGCTTCGCCCATCCCGAAGAAACGTGCCCGGATTGAGATCATTCCGTTGATCGACATCATGTTCTTTCTTCTCGCCAGCTTCATGATGGTGAGCTTGAGCCAAACTCACATGAAAGGAATCAAGGTCGCCCTGCCCTCCACCCAGGCACCGCCGCCCAACCAAGTAAAGGACTACGTGTCTGTCCGCGTGGGTGCCGGCAACGCTGTCAGTTTTGATGGACAGTACGTGACGGACGATCAAATCCTGCCTCGCCTCTTTCAACTGCACGCGGCAAATCCGAACATCAAGGTGTCGATCAGTGCTGAAGGAATGGCCAGACATGGCGATGTGATCACGGTTCTGGATAAGGTTCGTCGAGTAGGAATTCAAAAGGTCGGCTATCAGATTCGCGCGGCCCAAGGTGGTCCCGCTGCTGCTCCCGGCGCTCCCGGCGCGCCTCCTCCACCGCCGCCTCCCCATTAATTTACGACATCGCGAAGGCCTTTCCGCAATGCGGCGATCGCTTGTGCCCGGTGACTGATCTTGTTTTTCATGCCGGGCGACATTTCAGCGAAAGTTTGCTCGAATCCAGTTGGTTGAAAAACCGGATCGTAACCGAAGCCGGCGGTTCCGCGCGGAGGATCGACGATGTTTCCTTCAACTACGCCTTCAAATGTGTCGAGCAGTTTTCCCGAGCGCGCCAGTGCGATTACGCAACGGAACCGCGCCGATCGTTTTTTGGTGGGCTCGTGTCGCGCACTTAATTCACGAAGTAACTTCTCGACATTCTCCGCGTCACACGCGTTTTCGCCAGCGTAGCGAGCTGAATAAATTCCCGGAGCGCCGGCAAGCGCATCAACCTCGAGTCCGGAATCGTCCGCAACGGCGAGTCGACCTTGCGAAGCAGCGATCGCTTTCAAGGCCGCGTTTTCTTCGAATGTCCGGCCAGTTTCTTGCGGCATAGCGATTTCCGGAAACGAACTAAGATCGATTACTTCAAAATCGTGGCCGAGTAATTCACGAAACTCCCGCGATTTGTGCGGATTGCGAGTAGCCAAGAGCAAATCCATTTTCTTTTCCTGCTTTCCTGCTTTCCTAAGAGATATTCAATGAGCAGCGAACGCCGCAAACCATATCCGTTCGACCAGATCGAGCCGAAGTGGCAGGCCATCTGGGATCAGCGCCAGATTTTTCACGCACCGAATCCCGGCGAGAAAGCTTTCGACGTGGCCAAACCGAAATTTTACGTGCTCGATATGTTTCCGTATCCGAGCGGCGCCGGTTTGCACGTCGGCCATCCGGAAGGTTACACCGCCACCGACATCATCGCGCGTTACAAGCGGATGCGCGGTTTCAATGTTTTGCATCCGATGGGTTGGGATGCGTTTGGTCTGCCGGCCGAGCAATACGCGATCAAGACCGGCCAGCATCCAGAACTGACGACGCGCGATAACATCGCCAAATTCAAATCGCAACTGAAGCGGATCGGTTTTTCCTATGATTGGCAACGTGAAATCAACACGACTGACCCGCGTTACTTCAAATGGACCCAGTGGATCTTTCTCCAGATTTATAATTCCTGGTTCAATCCGAAAACGAACAAGACCGAACCGATCAAAACGTATCCCGGCAAGAATCCGGACGAAGTTCGGCTCGCCTACGTGGCCGATGTGGCGGTGAACTGGTGTCCGGAGCTCGGCACCGTGCTGGCGAACGAAGAAGTGGTCGACGGCAAAAGCGAGGTCGGCGGCTTCCCGGTCGTTAAGCGGCCGATGCGGCAGTGGATGCTGCGCATCACCGCGTATGCGGAGCGCTTAATGGATGAGCTTGATGGACTCGATTGGCCGCAAGGAATCAAATTGCTCCAGCGCAATTGGATCGGCCGCAGCGAAGGCGCGGAGATCGATTTCAAGATCGACAAGCACGAACCCAAGATTCGCGTGTTCACAACGCGACCGGATACGCTTTATGGCGGGACGTTTTTGGTTCTCGCGCCGGAGCATTCACTTGTCGATCTAATTGTAACCGAAGAGCAATGGCCGGCGGTGCGCGAATATCGCGAGAAAACGGCCCGCAAGAGCGATCTTGAACGGGCGGAGCTTACGAAAGAAAAGACCGGCGTTTTTACCGGTGCCTACGCAATTAATCCCGCGAACGAACAGAAGATTCCAATCTGGATCGCCGATTATGTGCTGCTCGGTTACGGTACCGGCGCCATTGGTGGCGTACCGGCACATGACGAGCGCGATTTGGAATTCGCGAAAAAATTCGATCTGCCGATCGTCGAAGTTGTTCAACCGCCGGGCGACGAGCCGGCTCTTGGATTTGTCGGCGAAGGGACGGCCATCAATTCGCCGATCATCAATGGCCTAAGGACGGCGGAAGCGAAAAAGAAGATCACGAAGTGGCTGGAGGAACGCGGGCAGGGCAAAGGCGCAATCAATTATAAATTGCGGGACTGGCTTTTCTCGCGGCAGCGTTATTGGGGCGAACCGTTCCCAATCGTTTGGGAGTCCGAGCTGGACGGGCAGCATCGACATCATCGGGCGCTTGACGAGTCTGAGCTCCCAGTCGTGCCGCCACCATTGGAAGATTACAAACCGACCGGCACCGGCGAACCGCCGCTGGCGAAAGCGAAAGATTGGATCCGTTATTCCGAGAAGGCGACGCGCGAATTGAACGTGATGCCGCAATGGGCCGGCTCATGTTGGTATTACCTGCGCTTTTGCGATCCGCAGAACGACAAGCTCTTCGTCGGTGAAAAGGCTGAAAAATATTGGATGGGAGGCCTGAAGCCCGGCGGAGTCGATCTCTATGTCGGCGGAACCGAGCAC
>Ga0307479_10004510_pt1 | contig 12733 bp, 9 predicted proteins | sample atmos_gasesECM4C_FD_203743 | JGI IMG/M metagenome (GOLD analysis project Ga0307479, IMG submission 203743) | Hardwood forest soil microbial communities from Morgan-Monroe State Forest, Indiana, United States - atmos_gasesECM4C_515 | ecosystem: Environmental > Terrestrial > Soil > Temperate...
GCTGATGGCCTTGAAGGCGGCGCGCATGCCGACTTCGGTTTTGCCGTAGCCGACATCGCCGCAGAGGAGGCGGTCCATGGGCTGCGGAGTTTCCATGTCACGCAAAACGTCTTTGATGGCCTGAGCCTGGTCTTCGGTCTCGGTGAATTCGAAGGCGTCTTCGAACTCACGGAACCATTCATTGCCGGGCGGAAAGGCGTGTCCCACGGCGGTTTTGCGTTCGGCGTAGAGTTTGAGAAGTTCGTCGGCCATATCTTTCATGGCCTTTTTGACGCGCGATTTCGTCTTTGACCACGCGGCGGTTCCGAGATGACTCAGGACGGGTTTGGCGCCTTCGGAGGAACGATATTTCTGGACGAGATCGAGCCGAGTGAGCGGGACGTAGAGGCGGGCGGCTTCGGCAAATTCGAGCAACATGAACTCGGCAGGACCATCGCCGTGGTTGATTTCCTTTAAGCCCTGATATTGGCCGATGCCGTGTTCGACGTGGACGACGTAATCGCCGACTTGCAGATCGCGGAAGTCGGAGAGGAAAGCGGAGACTTTCGATTTGGAGCGCTGGGGACGCGAGGCGACGGATTCGGATTCGTCGAAGAGATCGCGCGCGCCGAAGACAGCAAGGTTCGCTTCGGGTAGCAGGACGCCATCGGGCACGTAAGCAGTGGCGAGAGTGGTGGTGAGGATTTCTCCGGCGAAGTGGCTGGTTTCGTCGGCGTAGCTTTCGCCACCGCGAGTGCGGCTTCCGAGACGAAAGGAGACGTTGTATTCGGTGAAAACATCGGCCAGGCGCTCGACTTCGCCGATATTGGGGACGGCGAAGAGGACGCGTTTTCCGCCGGCATTGAGTTTCTGCACTTCTTCGAGCATGGCGGGGACTGCGCCGTGGAAGCGGGGGGAGGGCTGGGTGAGGAAGTTGACGGAGTCTTCGTTGAGGTCGCGTGTGATACCGAGGTGTTCGACATCGGCGCCGGGGAGGGTTGTTGTTTTGTGCCACCAATCGTCGGGAGCCACGTAGAGGTCTTCGGGACGGACGAGATTGCCGACACCGCTGCGCTCGTGAGCTTCGGAGACGCGGGTCCAGAAACGGTCGAATTCCTGCCTGAGTTGATCGGTCTCGTCGAGCAGAACGGCGGCGTGGGGCATGAGATCGAAGAGGGTGTGGTCGGCGCCGGCGACGGGAGTATAAAACTCCCAGCCGGGAAAGACGTTGAGGCCGCCAGCGCGTACGGCGGCTTCGACGATTTCTTCGGAACCTTCGATTCGTTTTCCGCTGAGGCGGGTGTGAATTGCGCCGAGCAGATGCTCGCTGACGGGAGTTTCAGTGAGGGGGAGGAGCAGGGCTTCGTCGACGGGATTCGATGAGCGTTGCGAAGCGGGATCGAACTTGCGAATGGAGTCGGCTTCGTCGCCGAAGAATTCGATGCGCAATGGGCGGTCGGCTTCGGGCGAGTAGACGTCGAGGATGCCGCCGCGGACGGCATAGTGGCCGGGCATCTCGACGACGTCGGTTGAGGTGTAGCCGACGGTGTTGAGGTGGGCGAGCAGGGCTTCGAGGTCGAAGGATTCGCCGCGACGGATGGTGCGGGCGAGGCCGGCATAGTAATCGCTTGAGCGCAGGCGGATGGCGGTAGCTGCCACTGGCGACACGACAATGGAAGCTGCGCCGGTAGCGATCTTCCATAAGGCGGTGGCGCGTTCTTCCTGGAGTTCGGGATGGGGGGAAAGATTTTGGAAGGGGAGAACGTCGCGCGCCGGGAGGGAGATTACCGAGTCGGGATCGCAGGCGCCGGTGAGTTCGCAGAAACCGCGGAGGATAGGAACGAAGTCTTCCACGGCGCGATTATCGTTGACAACAAAAATCAGCGGTCGCGCGGCGGCGCGCTGAAAGAGCACGAGCAGCAAGGCTTTCGCGGTGGGAGTGAGTCCGGAGACACGAAGACGCCCCGTGCCCTCCTTGAGGTGGGAGGCAACACGCACGAAGGCGGGAAGGTTTTCGACGTCCGCGAAGAGTTCGCGGACGAAGGGAAGAAGCATGCAGAGATATTTTAGCAGGAGTGACAGGCAATCGACGGGTTGCCGCGTTTTCGGCGACGGCCGCGATCGGAAATGCCTCGCTGCGCTCGGCGAACGGGCGAGTCGTCCGTTCCCACATGTTTCATGGGCGGGCGATCCGCTCAGCTTCGCAACAGGGGGCGGGTGAGGCAAGTGGGGCCGCCGCTGCCGTTGATGCAGAGTTCGCTGCCGGGAAAGGTGCGGAGGTCGAATCCGGCTTGGCGAAGACGGGCGTTGGTTTTGCGATTTTCCTCGAGGGCGAGGAGGCGATCGTTTCCCAGAGCGAGGACGTTGCAGGCGAGGGTGTCGCGCTCGGACGGGTCGATTTCGATGAATTTGAATCCGCGGGATTTGAGAAGTTCGACGGTTTCGACCGCGAGCCAGGAGAGATCGACGAGGGCGGTGTGGTCGTCGAGCAGGCTGATCAGCGACATGAGATGCAGGCAGGCGGACGGGCCGGAGCCGTGGGGAAGCGGGGCAGAGAGAACCTGGATGCCCATCGGGGAAAGAAGAGCGCGGATCTGTTGAATACCGGCGGCGTTGGTGCGGTAGCCGTGACCGACTAAGAGGGTTGTGGGATCGAGCCAGATAATGTCTCCGGCTTCGGAGGTGGCGGGAGCAGTGATCTTGCCCAGAGTTGGAATATCGAGGCTCGCGCAGAACGAGGAATGGTGGGGGCCTTCGGCTCCGCGATTCGGCTTGCCGGGGCTCATGATGATTAATCCAAAGTCTGTGGGAAGAGAGGCATCGTGGGCGTAGACGGCGTCGAGCGAGAGGTCGGGTGACGCGGGCATCTCGAAGGTATCCGCTCCTGAGGATTTCAATTCCTGGCAGAGCGATTCGTGTTGAGACTGAGCGGTTTCGAAGGCGGGAGCGTGCTGGAATCCCAGTTCTTGCCAGCGCGCAGCGCGAGCCGATTGATTCCAGCCGGCGGTGCGGGGAGAACAGACCAGGACGCGCTCCAGAGCGCCGACCATGGAGTGTCCGTTGAAACGCGTGTTAGTCAGCGTTTGTGGCATCCTGTTCCAATGTTATGAAACTGCCGGGCCTGATAGGAATCTATATGGGCATTATGGCAAAAGCAATGTGGGAAGGCGCGGTGTTGGCGGAAAGCAATGCAACGGTAGAGGTGGAGGGGAATCAGTATTTCCCGCCGGAGGCGATTCGGAAGGAATATTTCAGGGCGAGCGATGCGCACTCGGTGTGTCCATGGAAGGGGACGGCGAGTTATTACGACATTGAGGTCAACGGGAAGCGTAATGAGGGCGCGGCATGGTTTTATCCTGAGCCTAAGGATGCGGCGAAAAAGATCAAGGGACATGTGGCATTTTGGAAGGGCGTGCAGGTGGAGAGGTGATCTCTTCGACCTGTTTGTGATGAATCGCGATTATCAGAGTGGTGCGTGGCTAACCTCAGCGGCTGAAGCCGGGTTGGATAGTTGTCGTCGATGGCACGACTGAAGTCGCGCCCTTCCCGATCTGTGCCGGGTGTTGGCTTTTTTCAGCTTTCTAGAATTCGAGGTGGGCGCGGAAGGTGGGAACGAGGACGGGGCCGCGGTCGCGGTTGTAACCGGGGTTGGTGATGTGCTGGACGCCGGGAGCGAAGTAGATTCCGCGCCAGGCATGGATAGTGTAGTAAGACTCGACGATATTCTCGCGGCCGTAGTTCAGATGGCCATCGCCGAGGAGGAAGCCGAGCCCGCCATCCGCGAGGTAAGTTTGGTGGTCTTTGGAGATCGCATTGGATACGAAGGCGAGACCGGCGCGATCCTGTTTGCGATGCCACCATGCGCCGCTTGCACCGAGACCTCCGGAGAAAGTTTGATCCACTTCCGTGTAGGCGAAGGATTCGGTCTTGCCGTTATCCCAACTGAAGCGGGCGAACGCGGTGAGATAGCGCGTGAGGTTCTGCTCGAGGTTGATACCGAAACCATATTTGCGCGTGATGTGCCAGGGGTGATTTGTTATTTCCGGCGCGGGCGTGAGGCCGGCCTCGAAGTTGGAAATGGCCTGGCGATAGATGCCCATATTGGCGTAGTTGGTGAAGGCGAGGAGGCGAATCGCGCCGGGCTTTTTGGGGATCACGCCGCGGCGGAATTCGTATTCAAAGTTCTCCGCGTGGGCTTGCCAGGGTTTCCATACCAGATCGATTCCGTTCGCGACCTTTGGCATCAAGGCTTCGGCGAAGCGGAAGCCCCAGTTGCGGTCTTCGAAGTCAGCAGTAATGCCGACGGTGTAACCGCGCGTGTCGGCGGCATAGTCCCAGGCACCGTTGTTGTCGATGGTCCAATTGTTGAACTGGAAGTGGGTGTCGGAGCCCACGGAATTCACATCGAAGAAATCGGGAAGGGAGAATTTGCCGAAGCGGAGTTCGAGGCGGCGGCGCGGCAATTCGTCGAACAGGGAGAGAAAGCTGCGTTGGTTTTCGACCTTATCCTGACTCAAGGCAAAGACCTTGTGAATCATGCCGCGGCCAAGGTAGGGTGCCTTGCTGAGGAGAGGATTTCTGACGATATCGAGATCGGTATTGCCGGCAAGTCCTAAGCCCGTACTGAGAGCGGTGCCTCCGGCCTCTTCAATGTCGAGGAGGATTTCGGTGGAATCATTAAGCCGGACACCGGTGTAGAGCGTCAAGACGCGGGATGTCGCTTTCTCGTAGTTGGGCCCGAGACTGTTCGGACCGCTGTAGGGGGCGTGGAATGGAGGATGAGTTTGGAAAATGAAATTTGCCTGACCGGAGAGCCAGAAGCGGGTGTCCTTGAAATGGGGGAACATGGCCTCCGTTGCTCCGGCTGCGGGCGGATCAGCCGCGTCCCCTATGTTCTCCTGCAGTGTTAGATCAGACTTTGACGCGGACGGCGCGTCCGGCTGCTGCGCCAGCGCCGGGAGCCCACGACCGACGGCAATGGCCGTCCAGAACAGAAGCAGGAGCGAGCGCGTGCTGAGATTGCCGAGTTGAGACTGCTTTTTCATTCTTGCGATGCGTTACGATTTAAGGTGCGAGCGATACAGGTGCCAGCTGCCTGACTGCCATGAGTCATCCCGTGAATGCTTAGGGTTAATGTATCATTGGAGGTTAACTATAGTTAATAATTTTATGTCCTGGCCTCGCTCGCGTCATTATATGGTGTCGCTGATACGTTCAATGAGCCTACGCAGAGTCAATTAAAGGAAAGTTACAGATCCAGCGTGGTGCGGACGCAGTTCACGGAGTCACGCAAAGAGTTGGTCGAAGATTTGATCGGTCTGGTTCGCGCCAATCTGAAGTGAGAAGGCCGGCGGGGTGGCGCCGCCGGAAATAAAATAAGGACAGCCCGGAGCCCCCGAAGCCGTCCCTTGGAACCCTCCCGGTTAGAAGGGCAACGTGATGACCTTACGGTACCCGCACCATGTTGCAGAGCGATTGCGAAAAAATGAATATCTGATTAAATTGTGCGGCGTTGGCGCTGCTATAGTAGTCGGTTCGCGCAGTCTCGGCGGTTGACATTTTTTGCGGGAGCGGGCGGTGCCGTCCACAATATCTCGAAAAGTCGAGCAGTCACGCCGTTTGCAGAAACGCGCGGAGAGCATGATTCCTGGTGGAGTGAATTCGCCGGTGCGGGCGTTCGGTTCCGTGGGGGGCGATCCGCCGTTTATCGTGCGGGGGAAAGGGTCGCACATTTGGGATGCCGACGAAAACGAATTCATCGATTACGTTGGATCGTGGGGGCCGCTGATTCTGGGCCATGCCGCGCCGGATGTGCTGGATGCGATCGTGGGTGCGGCGTGCAACGGCACGAGTTTTGGAGCGTCGACCCCCTCAGAAGGTGATCTGGCGGAGTTGATTCTGGCGGCATTTCCGCCCATGCAGAAGATACGGTTCGTAAGTTCCGGGACCGAAGCGACGATGTCGGCCATCCGACTGGCGCGAGCCTACACCAAACGCAAGTACATCGTGAAATTCGAGGGCTGCTACCACGGGCACTCTGATTCTCTGCTGGTAAAGGCGGGGTCGGGGGTGGCGACGCTGGGTATTCCAGGATCGGCGGGCGTACCCGAGGAGTTTACGCAATTTACCCTGGCTCTGCCATTCAACGACAGTAAAGCGGTGGAGTACGCCTTCCAGAAATTCAAGCATCAGATTGCGTGCGTGATTGTGGAGCCGGTGGTGGGAAATATGGGATGCGTCCCCGCCGCGGATGATTATCTGGTGGCATTGCGCTTGATTACCGAGCGCGAGAAGGCTGTGCTCATTTTTGATGAAGTGATGACTGGATTTCGCGTGGCTTTCGGCGGGGCACAGGAACTCTACAACATCCGCCCCGACCTGACGACGCTGGGGAAGATTATTGGCGGAGGCTTGCCGGTGGGCGCTTATGGCGGGTGCAGTGAGATTATGAATCTGGTCGCGCCGTTGGGACCGATGTACCAGGCAGGAACTTTGTCCGGAAATCCGCTGGCAATGGCGGCGGGATGCGCCACGGTGAAACACTTGCGCGATCACAAGCAGGAGATTTATCCGAGGCTAGAGAAGCTGAGCGGGGAGTTGGTGGAGGGGGTGGCAGCGGCGGCAAAGGATGCGGGGGTTCCGCTGTGTTCCAACCGGGTTGGTTCAATGTTTACATGGTTCTTCACGGCGGGCCCGGTAACGGATTGGGATTCGGCATCGAAGTCGAACAGCGAGGGATTTGGCAAGTTCTTCCGCGCAATGCTTGATAGCGGAGTTTACTTGCCGCCGTCGCAGTATGAGGCGGCTTTCCTGGGGGCGACGCACACGAAGGAAGATGTTCAGCGGACGATTGCAGCGGCGAAGCAGGCATTTGCGGCGGTAAAGAGATAGGTCGCGCAAGCTCGGGGCTAAAGCCCGCATTTCTCTGGCGCTTTACGCGGCGCTGAAGCGCCGCTCTTCCACGGTATGGCTGAGGCCGGCTCGAGCCCAGACAATTCACTATTAAGTAAAGGCCTTGCTCGTCTGAGCAATTCACCATGAACTTGTCGCTGATGGTTACTTGACCATCAGCTGGGGAATTGTCACGAACTCGTATCCTTCAGACTTGTAGCGGGCGATCAGGTGATCCGTGGCGATGACGGTTTGGGAGCGGTCCGCGCCCATGTGTTTATGGCCGCCATCATGTAAGAGAATGACGTCGCCGCCGCGAATTCGTTTCGTAATCTTGCCTTCGATTGCCGCGGCGGATGGGGTGTTCCAATCATAGCCGGTGACATTCCACATGACGGGTTCGAGGCTGAGTTCACGGGCGACGCGGAGTACGGCGGGACGGCGTCCGCCGAAGGGAGGGCGGAAGAGATTGGAATGTTGGCCTACGGCATCTTGTAAGGAAGAACGGCATTGGATGAGTTCCTGGCGGATTTCCGCTGCGCGTTTGAAGGTCAGCAGCGGATGCGTGGACGTGTGGTTGGCGACGACGTGGCCGCCGGCGCCAATTTCGCGGGCGATTTCCGGACACTGACGTACGTAGCATCCGATCAGAAAAAAAGTCGCCTGCACACCGTGTTTGGCGAGGACTTCGAGCAGTCGAAGCGTGTACGGGTCGTTGGGGCCGTCGTCATAGGTGAGGGCGAGTTGGCGCGAGCCGCGCGGAAGGCCTGTGAACGTGCGGCCATACCATTGCCCTGTGGGTGCCATCGATTGATAGCCGGCGGTGACGACGGCGGCGGAAGCGGCGGAGACGACATAGCCGAGCATGCAAGGATTCTAAGGTGTCGGTTGTTATTTCGTGATAAAGCTTTATGACGCGACTGAAGTCGCACGCTTTCGAAGCGAATTCCGCTGTTAACTCTTCGCGCAATTGCCACTGGGCGATATCCGAGATATCCTGCCAATTCCGATCCTTGTAAGCCCATGGCTAATCTCTTCGAACTGCCCCGTTACATTGCTGTGGAGGGTCCCATTCGAGTGGGCAAGAGCACGCTGGCCCGCATTCTGGCTGAGCGATTGAATGCGCAGCGGGTGATGGAGCCAGAGTCGAATCCCTTCCTCGGGGCATTTTACGAGGGTGAGCGAGGGGCGGCGTTTCAGGCGCAGTTTGCGTTTCTGGTGGCGCGGTTTGAGCAACTGCAGGCCCTTGACCTGGGTGCAAGGTCGCAGAAGACCGTGGTGGCGGACTATATCATCGAAAAAGACAAGCTTTTTGCCTGCCTAAATCTGACCGACCAGGAACTCGAAACCTACAACCGCTATTACAACCACTTTCGTGAAAGGCTGCCTACGCCGGACCTGGTCATTTACCTGCAAGCGACGCCTGAGGTGCTAAAGAAGCGGCTGAAGAAAAAGAATGCGCCGGGCGAGCGTGCGGTCAGCGACGAGTATTTGGAGGAAGTGGTGAAGGCGTATGAGCATTTCTTTTTTCACTACACGTCGTCGGACCTGCTGATTGTGAATACATCGGATCTTGATTTTGTTGATCGCAATGAGGACTTGCAGGAATTGCTGCGCAAAGTCTCGGAACCGATCAAGGGGACGCAGTATTTTTTGCCGCTGGGCGGGCAGGAGGCGGTGGGGGCCTAGGGCCGTCGATGGAGACCAGTGCTTACCTGACCCGGTTGAACGCTTTGTCGTTGCTAATTGGTTGTAGAATTAGCCGCCATACGGAGGTGCACCATGCGCCCCACGACCGCAGTGCTCGCGTTGGTCCTGTGTTTCGTACCGCTCGCGTTAAGCCAAGAAGAGCATCATCACGCGCTTAGTCAGGAAGAGGTGGGTTCGGTCCACTTCCTGACTTCGTGCCGGCCAGACCTCGCCGGCGACTTCAACCGAGCGGTCGCGCTGCTGCACTCATTCCAGTACGAACAGGCGCGCCAGGCTTTTACGGAGATCTCCGACCGGGATCCACAATGCGCCATGGCGCAATGGGGCGTGGCCATGTCTCATTACCACGGGATGTGGGACAACGGGGACACGGCGGCCGGGCGTGTGGCTCTGAGTCGCGCGAAACAGATCGCCGCCGGCAACGCGAAGATTACGCCCCGGGAGCGCGCCTACATCGACGCGCTGGGTGAAATTTACCGCGAAGACGGGAAGGACGCGTACACGCACAGCCAGGCTTTTGAACAGAAGATGGGAGCGCTGCAGGCGGCTTATCCGCGGGACGATGAGGCGGCGATCTTTCACGCGCTGACTTTGGCGATTACGGCGCCGAAGACCGACAAAACCTTTGCCAACCAGCGGAAGTGTGGCGAGATACTGGAACCGATCTTCGCCAGGCTACCGCATCATCCGGGTGTGGCGCATTACATCATCCACTGCTACGACAACCCAGTGTTGGCCGAGCAGGGGCTGGGGGCGGCTCGCATGTACGCCAGGATTGCTCCTGCTTCGGCGCATGCGAATCATATGCCATCGCATCTGTTCACGCGGGTGGGCTCGTGGGATGAGTCGATCAGCTCAAACCTGAAGTCAGCAGAGTTGGCGGCCGCCGCGGAAGCCGATTCGAAGAATGGCGAGGCGCGAGATCAGCGGCTGCACGCCATGGACTACCTTGAGTACGCGGATTTGCAGAGCGGGCGCGTGAGCAAGGCCAAGGCTGTATTGGATGAAATGAATGCCTTGCCCCCGGTTTCCGGGCTGACGCTGACCGGGAATTACGGAGCTTCCGCTATTCCTGCGCGGTTCGCGATTGAACTCGGAAATTGGGAGCAGGCCAGCCGACTTCCAGTGATCGAGGGTAGCGTACCTTGGGCACAGGCAATCACGTGGACGGCAATCGGCATAGGAAGCGCGCGCTCGAAGAATCTGGAAAGAGCGACTCAAGCCGAACAGAAACTTGGCGCCCTTCGCGACGCGATTGCGAAGCAGAATAACTCCTACTGGTCGAATCAGGTGGAGGTCGAGCGTCGCGAAGTGGCTGCATGGATCGCGGAACAGAATGGGAAGTTAGAAGATGCTTTGAAGCTAGTGCGGTCAGCGGCGGAATTGGAAGAGAGTATGGACAAGGCGGCGGTCACCCCCGGAGCAATCACGCCTGCGCGGGAGATTTTGGCGGAGTTGCTGATGATCGGGCATCAACCGAGAGAATCGCTGGTGGAGTATCAGACCGTGTTGAAGATTGCTCCCAACCGCTTTAACGCGCTGTACGGCGCGGCGAGAGCGGCTGAGGCCTGCGGAGATGCGACTACAGCCAGCGCCTATTTCCGGAAGTTGACAGAAGTTGCTGTGGGCGACGAGCGGCCTGAGTTGAAGGCGGCACGACAGAAGCTGGTAGCGGAGAAGGCGGCAAGGTAGGCACTCGTGACACAGGTGCTGTAACCTGCTGAATCTAAAACGGTTAGGGTTTGGGGCGAGGCTCGTGTAAAAGAGATTAGTCATCGCCGCTGAGTCAGAGTAAAATCACTCTAGCGTCCAAGAAGATGCTGAACAGGCTCTATCCGGCCGAGCCGGAGGGGCACTGGAGGAAAAATGAGTATCACCCCGATTGGCGGGCGTCCCGGCTTTTCTAGTCACGACGAGACCCGCCAGAAGGTCACAACCGCTTCTCTGCGGGAATTGAAACTCCGACACGAGCCTATTACGTGCCTTACGGCCTACGATTACGGCACGGGGCGCCTGGTGGACGAGGCTGGAATCGAAATGATTCTGGTGGGGGATTCGCTCGCGCAAACTGTACTTGGCTATGAAAACACGCTTTCGGTCACCATGGACGAGATGCTGCATCACGTTAAGGCGGTGCGGCGAGGCGTGAGGCACGCGCTGCTGTTGGCGGATATGCCTTATGGGTCTTATCACGTTGACGCTGAGAGCGCGCTCAGTAACGCCACGCGCTTTGTCAAAGAAGGCGGGGCGGAGGTGGTGAAAATTGAGGGCGGCGAAAAACGGGCAGACCTGATTCGGCGGATTATTGATGCCGAGATTCCAGTGGCCGGCCACATTGGATTGACTCCACAGTCGGTCAACGTGATGGGCGGATACAAGGTACAGGGGAAGAGTCTAAGCGGAATTGAGCAACTCATGCGCGACGCGGTGGCGCTGGATCGCGCGGGAGTAGCTTGCATTGTGCTGGAAGGCATTCCGCGCGAAGTGGCGGCCATGATCACGGCGGAGGTGGGGACGCCGACTATTGGTATCGGTGCGGGTCCGGAGTGCGATGGGCAGGTGCTAGTCTTCCACGACATTCTGAACCTGACGTTTGCGCCTCCGGCAAAGTTTGTGCGGCGCTATGGCGATGGGGCTGCGCTGATCGGCCACGCGGTACAGGCGTTTCGTGCGGACGTGAAGTCCCTGCAGTATCCGTCGGATGAGCAGTCGTATCATCTTCCCAAAGAGACGAAGGCTGGGTTGGATACCGTGCTGGAGCGAAAACGGGCTATGCAGCGGTAAGAAAAACCATTTGCCACGGATTTGCAAGGATCGACACGGATCGAATTTACCAGCAGGGCGATAACCGAACCGCGGATTCAAACATGAGTGTCAGGGGACGCATGTTGCAGGCTGTTGGATCACAACTTCTTGGGAACTCTTCGACGGTCCTCGATTCCGAGCGATGAAAATCTGCAGCAGCGTTGGAGACATGCGGGCGGCGTGCCGCGCGGCGCGCCACGGCGGAAAGCGATTGGGATTTGTGCCTACCATGGGCGCGTTACATGGGGGACATATGTCGCTGGTACGGACAGCAGAGGCGTCGTGCGACATTGTGGCGGCGTCAATTTTTGTGAATCCGTTGCAGTTCGGACCTAAAGAAGACTTTGCCAGGTATCCGCGAAGTTTTGATGGCGATTGTGCGCTATTGGAACAACAGGGAGTGGAATTATTGTTTGCTCCGTCGGTTGACGAGATGTATCCGGCCGGGGCGATTACAGGGGTGACGGTGGAAGGGCTGAGTGACAAGCTGGACGGGCGTTCGCGGCCCGGGCATTTTCGCGGAGTTACGACCGTGGTGGCCAAACTGTTTCACATTGTCGAGCCGGATGCGGCCTTCTTCGGACAGAAAGACGCGGCGCAGGTGGCGATCATCCGGCGGATGGCACAGGATTTGAATTTTGCGGTTGAGATTGTGGCCTGTCCGATTGTGCGGGAGGCCGACGGGTTGGCGATGAGTTCACGGAACGCCTATCTCGATCCGCTGCAGAGAAAACAGGCGGTGGTGTTGCATCGTTCGCTGTTACGGGTGAGGAAACTGTGGGACGGCGGTGAACGGGGCGTGGCAAAGCTGATCGCGGCGGGGAAGGAAGAAATTGCCAGCGAGCCATCGGTGCGACTGGATTACTTTGAGGTCGTAGATGCGGGCAGTTTGGATCCATTGAAGGGCAGCGTCGATGGGGGGCTGGTTGCGGTGGCTGCATTCGTGGGTGCGACGCGGCTTATCGACAACATTGTGCTTGGCGCGTGATGGCTTGGTTCGGTGGCCCGGGGCACGTGGCGAAGACAGCGATGGCGCAGGCAAGGACCAAGGTCCCCTTTGACTTCGCTCAGGGCGGGCTCTCGCTTTGCCTGGGATGGCAAGCGTTTGTTGGCTTTGTCTTCAGTTGGCTTTGTCTTCGGTTGGCTTTATCGAGGAGCGCTGGGGCCAGGCGCCGATACTGCTGTGGAAACGTTTTGAGCCTGGTCGGGCGGTGACAAGCGCTGGCGCACCATGGTTTCGATTTGCGACCAGAGGCGGGGATCGCACTCGGTCTGCATATGGCCGGGGGTGAAAACGCGGTCGAACCAGGAAGCTTGCGGGCATGCAACAGGAGTTTTCCTGTAGTCC
>Ga0307479_10004511_pt1 | contig 12733 bp, 9 predicted proteins | sample atmos_gasesECM4C_FD_203743 | JGI IMG/M metagenome (GOLD analysis project Ga0307479, IMG submission 203743) | Hardwood forest soil microbial communities from Morgan-Monroe State Forest, Indiana, United States - atmos_gasesECM4C_515 | ecosystem: Environmental > Terrestrial > Soil > Temperate...
TCAGGTTCGCGCCGGCGCGGACGCCGAAATGATTGGTGACCGCCGGGATGGCGAACAGGATCGCCAGCAGCAGGTCACGCTCCAAAGTGCTTAAGGGCAGGAAGGTGACTAGATAGTCCATGAAAAGATGGGCGACAGCCGCGACTCCGCCGATTACGGAAAGAAGATGAAACCAGCCAATCTGTATGCCGAGGAAAGGGCCGAACGTGGTTCGAACATAGTGGTAAGGTCCGCCGGGTTCGGAGAATTGCGAAGCAACCTCGGCCATGCAGGCCATGATGATGGCCACGCCAAGAGCACCAAGAATGATGGCGAAAGGGCTGGCTCGTCCCAGCAGGCGGGTCAGTTCAGCCGGCAGACCAAATACACCGCTGCCGATGATGGTATTGATGACCAGGGCGGTCATCGTCCAGCGGCCGATCGATCGGACAAGTGGCACGGGGGCCTCGCGGCGGCGGTCCTGAAGTCTATCGCGTGATGCTCATCTGAGGAATCTAGAAGTCCGCGAGGGTGAGCTTGATGTCGGCCTTGCTCCATGCCCGCTGGAACTGCTGGCGCACGGCAGCAGCCTCGGTCGTCTCGCCCTCGGCTTTGAGCGTCTCGGCCAGACCAAAGAGCGAGCGCGGATTGCGCGGGTTGCGCTTCAGGTCTTCGCGGAAGATTGCTTCTGCCTGGGCGGCCTTTCCTGCTTGCAGGAGCGCGGCACCGAGCGATTCGCGCATGGGCGCGAGCCAGTCAGGAGGTTCGGCGTAGTCGAGGGTGTCCTCGAGCGATACCGCCTTTTGCAAGTGCTCGATGGTGGCGTCGGTCTGATGCTGCGCCTTGGCGAGGCGCGCTTGCACGACCTCCGACATCATTTGCGGAATGACCTCAGAGTTGTGCGGACCCGTACTGTTGGTGGTGATCTTGGCCATGGCGGGCGCAGCGGCGTTCAAAGCCGCAAACTCATTTCGGACCTGATCCGCCTGCGACGTGTTTACCGCAGCCAAGGCGCGCGCGTAGTGCCAGGCGACCGTGGTTACCGGTTGGGAAGCGTCCGGCTGCGGCAGGGCCATAATTTCGTTCCAGCGATGGAAACGCACCATGATCTGTAACGGCAAAGAGTAGTAAAAGTCGATCATTCCGGCGAGCATGCCCGGCTCTTTCACGTGAGGTGCGGCTTGCTCTTGGACGCGCTTGGCCGCCTGCAGGGAGGCCGCGTAGTTCCCCATAAAAGCGTTCTCGGCGGCGATGAAGTGAATGTTGTGCGTGTAATACATCAAGGGGTAAATGCCTTGCGGATGTGCGACGGCGAAATAGGCGTCATCGACGCGCACCGCGGCGACGTTGGTTTTCTCTCCGCTTTCATGATCGCCGGTACGGATGTAAATGTGTGAAGGCATGTGAACGATGTGCCCGGAAGCGGGTGCGAGCGCGGCAAGCCGCTGCGCCGACGCAAGGGCCGCCTCAGGGTGCGTGGAAGCTTCAACGGCGTGGATATAGAAGTGATTTGCGCCGATGTGGTTGGGATCGCGTTTCAGCACAGATTCAAGCACGGCCACAATTTCGTCGGTGCCGGGCGCGGGCTGGCCCGCGCGATCGTAGAGCTTCCAGGGATGGAGGTTCATGCCGCTCTCGGCAAAAAGGGTCGCGGCATCCAGATCGTCGGGGTAGGTCTGATATACCTCTCGCATCGCGTCGTGATAGGCGGCTTCGAGACGATCGTAATCAGGATTGGGCTCGCCGGTGTAACGCTTGGCGAGGGCCTGAATGTAATCGCGTTCATTGCGCGGAGCGTTCGCGGAGAGCGCCACAGCCTTCTGCACGTTCTCGTATGCCAGCTTTTCCCGCGCGTCGTCTACGGGCAGGTTGTAGTTGGTGCCGAGCACCAGCGCGATGCCCCAATAGGCCATGGGCATGTTCGGATCGAGCCGCGCTGCTTCGCGGAAGCATTGTTCGGCCTGGCCATGATTGAAGCCGTAGTCGAGGGCCATGGCCTGCTCGAACAGGCGCTGCGCCTGCGGATTCGAGGTCTTCACAGGGTGGTGAACTTTGCCAAAACCGTTGGCAGTGCACACGGTGGAAGTGTCCGAGGCGGCGGTGTGATCGTGCTGCGGTGTAGCGGTGAGGGAGGCGGGCGCCGAAGCACACAGCAAAATGGCGAGCGTCAGGAATGCGACGAGCCACGGGATCAGACAATACGATCGAGTCAGGTTGCTTGATATGGTAGACGACATCCTTGAGCCTCCGACTAAAGGCGCGGGTCGAATTTGGCTAATATCATAATTCAGCGGGGGGCGCCACGATTTCCCCAACCGAAAAACCGAAGCAGGAAAGAAAGCAGTGTCTTTTTTGTGAAAACTTCGCCAACTCTAAAGAAGATACATTCCCACTGTGGCTTTTAGAGATAGTTGGAAAACATGAGGACATGCGCAAAAGAACTGCGGTTTCATGCTCCGTTTAGACCCGGACGATGGGGTGCTCACCCAAATTTGGCCAAACACTCGTCCAATTACTTGGCCCCCGCCACTCTCCTTCACTCTGTATAGTGCATTTTCCATTCGAAGTCTCGTCAACAGGTTTAGGCCCAATCAGCGATTAACTACGCTTCCGCTTCATATAGGTTTTCCATTTTTTCTTATACGTAAGCCGCTCACGCAAATTAGGACACTACCAAGAGGGGCCCTGATTGGGGGAAAGGGTGCAGCGAGGAGTACAATCGGCGGCTGAGGCAAGATAACAGGAGGAAGCATGCTCACAGCGGCTAATGGACAAAACTTTGGGCGACAGTTCGGAACGCGCTATCGGGTTGTGGCGCTGGCGTGCGCGGCGGTTGCGATTTTTGTATTGGGGTTTGTATCCGAACTCGTATTCGTTCGGCCGACCAAAGCCGAAGGCAATCCGGCCAATCTAAATCCTGCGGCGATCTCTTACACGTTGCCCGATCAGCTCAAATGGGTGACGCAGCCAAACGGCGCAATCAATGCCGTGCTGCGCGGCGACCCTGCGAAGCCGGGTCCGTACATTGTTTTGACGAAATGGACGGCGCATCACATGAGCCGTCCGCATTTTCATCCCAACGATCGCTTTGTGATGGTGCTTTCGGGGACGTGGTGGGTGGGCACAGGCAACAAGTACGATCCCGATAGCACCGTGCCAATGCCGACGGGCACGTTCGCTGAGCATTACGGCAAGCACGTCCATTACGACGGGGCGAAAGATGGAGACGTGGTGCTGGAGATCGTGGGCGATGGGCCGGCGACGCAGGTCGCGGCCGAAGAGAAGTGAGCGTCCGATCAGGATGCTCTTCCTGAGCGACGAACCGGAGCGAGGGATCTCTCCGAGGGTGGTCGTTCAACGACGGTAGGAGAGATCCTTCAGGAACCAAGTTCCACACGCGTTCAGGATGACACCTTCAAGGACCGGCCCCACCCCTCAGAAGGGGTGGGGCACCCGTAAAACCAAAAAGCGTCGGAGAGATCCTTCGGTGCAAAAGCGCGCCTCAGGATGACAACAAAGACGGCCGGCCTAAAGGCCGCCGCTACGAAGATGCCGGGCTGAAGCCCTTTCGATTACCTCAAGGCAAGCCGGCGCTGCGAAAGGCCCCAGGGAAGCTCACCAACGAAAAACGTGAGCGCGCCCTGGGCTACCAAATCGGACCCACCCTTAAAAACGCCCTTCGAGGCTCAGGGCAAGCATGGTGGTGCATCCGTAAAACCAAAAGCGTCGGAGAGATCCTTCGCTGCGCTCAGAGGATGTGACTTTATTGCGATATGACGATTTTTTCGCATCTAAGCCCGTTGTTTTCAGCGCCACTTTTTGCGAGAAATCAAAAAAGTCACAGCCTCTCAGGATGACAGGAACCTGGTCGGCCTAAACGCCGGAGTAACACAGATGCCGGGCTAAAAGCCCCTTCGGAGCTCAGGGCAAGTCGACGCTACAAAAAAGGCCGGACCGCAAACCTTCTTGAAACGGCGAAAGCCAACGGGCTTTCGCCTGCCGCGCACCCGGAATGACAACCTACTGCATCACGGGTTGGTGACGGGGTCGTAAGCAGCGATGGAGCCGAAGTAGGCGACGTAAATGCGATGCGTGGCCGGGTCCACGGCGCCGGCGTGGCCGCCGAAATGAGTCGCGGCCTGCTCGAGCACGCGATACGAATCCGCCGAATCCTGCTGGATGACCGTCATGGTGCCAAAGCCATTGAAAGTGTACACGCGGCGCAGATCGGGATCGTAGGAGGCGCCATCGACGCCCGAGCCGATGGGAAGAGTGGCGACGACTTGACCCGTATCGGCATTCAGGACGATCAGCTTATTGTTGTCGCACGTGACGAAGAGGCGATGATTGCCTGCGTCGTAGGCGAGTCCGGATGGGCTCGTGCCGTCGCCGAGCTTATAGCGTTGCGTGACCATTTGCTTTTGTGGATCAACCACCACGAGTTCGCTCGTATCTTCGTCGTTCTGGTAGATCAAGCCGCTTTGCGGATCTGCTTGCGCATATTCCGCCACTCCGCCGAGCTGCACCGTGCCGACAACTGACATCAGGACGGGATCGATGAGCGTGCCGGTCTTGCCGGCGTGGTCGGCCGCGTAAATCAAGCGCAGCTTGTCGTCGTAGATGATGGCGTCGGGCCCGACGCCGCCGGGAATTTTCTTCAGCAGCTTATTAGTGCTCACGTCGAAGACGCCGACGGTATCGTCGCCGCTGGCGGTGGCGAAGCCGCGATCGCCGGCGACGGCGATGCCGTGGCTGCGCGGCAAGTCGCCGATTTCGGCGACGACCTGGTTCGTCGCGGTGTCAATCACCGCAACGACACCCTGGCTGGTGTAGCCTGCGTAGAGTTTCGAGCCGTTCACGAACATGTAGTCGATGAACTTGAGCGGGAAACTAGATGCCGCGGGCACCGTAATGATGCCGGCGGCCTTGATCGTTTTTGGCGTCGGGCGTGTGGAGAGATAAATATAGAAACCGATGAGGCCTAAAACGGCGAGTCCGATGAGCACTGCCAGGCCCTTGAGGAGGAAGCGGATTACTCTCATGAGTTGCCTCTTTTCACCCCGGTTTTTTCGACAGAGATTCCCAAGAGAAGCTGTGACGGCCGAAGCCCGGTGAAGGTTAACACCGTGCGTGTAGTGAAAACAGTAGAACGCAAGACAGTAGAACGCAAGACCTACACAGCGACTACAGAGACGCGGGGGCCACGGAGAGCCCTAATTCCTGGTGTTGATTCCTCTGCGCACTCTGTGTCTCGGTGGCCTCTGTGTTGATTCTTTACGGCAACAGCAGGAGGCGGCCGCTGATGTGGCGCCGCTCAAAGGCTTCGTGAGCCTTGGACGCTTCGGCCAGCACATAGCTGCCCGCGATGCGCACCGAGAGCCGGCCTCGTTGAATCCAATCAACGAATTGCTGCAGGTAGCGCGGAAATTCGCCGATCCAGGGAAGGGCATTAGCGCGGGTGAGAAAGAGCGAGCCTTTTTCCTGCAGGCGCATGATGTCAAAGGGCGGCACGTAGCCGCTCGATTGGCCGTAGATCACGAGATAGCCGGCGGGAGCGAGGCTATCGAGATTGGCGTCGAAGGTGTCTTTGCCGACGCCATCGTAGACAACGTTCACGCCGCGATCGCCGGTAATGCGGCGCGCTTCTTTGGCGATGTCCGCGCGCGAGGAGATGATCACTTCGTCGGCGCCGGCTTCGCGGACGAATTTGGCCTTTTCGTCTGTGGACGTGACGCCGATCACGCGCCCGCCGCTAATTTTCGCCATCTGGCAGAGCAGCAGGCCAATGCCTCCGGCGGCGGCCTGAATCAGGCACCAGTCTCCCGTCCTGACCGCGTATGTGTGATGCGTCAAGGCGTAGGCGATGAAGCCCTGGTTCAATCCGGCCGCGGCAATTTCGAAACTCAGCTCGTCGGGAATGCGAATCAGGCGCGCCGCGGGAAGCGCGACGTGCGTGGCGTAAGAGGTTCCCCAAAAGCTGACGCGGTCGCCGGACTTCAGGTTTGTGACGCCCGCGCCGAGAGCTTCGATAGTGCCCACGCCCTGGCTGCCTAGAAATGCGGGAAGATCGTCCTTCGCGTGGCGGCTGTAAAACGCCTGGCCCACAAGCTCGCCACGGCGCCGCTGGACATCAAGGAAATTGACGCTGGCGGCGTGGATGCGCACCAGCGCTTCGCCGGGGCCGGGTGACGGCATCGGCAGCTCTTCGAGCTGCATGACTTCGGGACCGCCGTAAGCATGAATGCGAATCACTTTCATGGCGCTGCGTCGGCTCTAGACATGCAAGGGCCGATTGTGCAGGTTAAGAGAAAGATCTGCGGGACGGCTTAACCGGAAAATCGAGAGCGCTAGCAGGATCATTGCGGGAAGAATCACGCTTGGCCTCCTGTGCAGTAATGCGTTTAACAGTGTTAATGATGAGCTTAACGCTGTTAATGTGTCAAGTAAAATGTTAGGCTCTGCCCATGGCCCAGGTGAATCTCGATCGCCAGACGGTGGTGCGCGCGGCTCTGCGGCTACTGGATAAGGCAGGACTCGATGGATTGACGGTGCGCAAGCTGGCCGCCGACCTCGGAGTACGGGCGCCCGCGCTCTACTGGCATTTCAAGAATAAAGAAGAGCTGCTGGATGAGATGGCGACCGCCGTATTCATCGATGCGGTACGCGATCCTGCGTGGCCGGGCCCCGATCTGTGCTGGCCGGAATGGGCCGAGCAATTAGGCAAGCGGCTGCGCGAGATGCTGCTGCGCTATCGCGATGGCGCCCGAATCTTCAGCGGACGTTACCTCACGGACCCATCTCTCTACGGGATGATGGAAAGCTCATTGCGCAAGCTGACGGAAGCGGGCCTTTCGCTGCGCGATGCCACGCAAGGGCTGAACACAATCTATTGTTACGCCATCGGGTTTGCCATCGAAGAACAGGCCGTCTATCCGCGTCCCGGAAGGCGGCAGAAACGCTACGAGCTGGCCGAGCGGACCAAGCGCCTGGACAGCAAGGGATTTCCTTTGGCCGCAGCGGCAGGGGAACACACCTTTGCGGATTTCGACAAGCACTTCGAGCAGGGCTTGCGGATCATTATCAAAGGATTTTCCGCGGGCCAGCGACGCTAAGGTTTACACGCGGGAATGATGAGTCAATGTGCCAGGCGCGTGCATCCAATTCCCCCTGGAGGATAAACTATGCAAGCTGCGGTCGTACCTGCTGTGAGTGGTGCCTGGCAAGTTAAAGACGTTCCTCAGCCAAAACCCGGACCGAATCAAGTATTAGTGAAGATGCATGCGAGCGGCATCTGTTATACCGACGTACACGAAACGCTCGGACATATTCCCGGCGAGTTTCCACGAATTTTGGGCCATGAGCCGGTCGGCGAGATTGTGGCTGTGGCGCCCGACGTCACCACGCGAAAAGTAGGCGACCGCGTGGGCACCGCGTGGATTCAGGAAACCTGCGGACGCTGCGAGTGGTGCCAACGCGGGAAGCGGATGTTCTGCCCGTACCAGAAAAGCACAGGGGTGAATCTGCAGGGCGGTCACGCAGAGTACATGCCGATGTACGCGGATGCTACTTACCTGATTCCCGACAAAGTGTCCTACGAGCAAGCTGCGCCGATTTTTTGCGCAGGCTACACAGTGTACAGCGGACTGCGCTGGGCCGACCCCAAGCCGCACGAGCGCGTCGCGGTACTTGGCATCGGCGGCCTCGGGCACCTCGCGGTGCAGTACGCGAAGGCTGCGGGATTCGAGACGATTGCGATTTCGCATTCGCCGGACAAAGACAAGTTGATTCGCGAGCTCGGCGCGGATGAAATTGTGCGCGACGGCAAGAGCCTGGCCGCCGCGGGCGGCGCGGACATAATTCTCAGCACTTCCAATTCAACCAAGTCCATGGTGGATAGCATTCAAGGGCTGCGGCCCGACGGGCGGCTCGTCACCATGGGCGTAGACGCCGAACCACTCACCGTTTCGCTAATCGATCTGCTCATGAGACGCCTTCGTATCATCGGGAGCCAGCAGAACGGCCCGGAATATTTATATGAGGCGCTCGATTTTGTGGCGAAAGGCAAAGTGAAGACGATTGTCGAGACGTATCCGCTGGCGGAAGCTGCTAAAGCCTATCAGCGCGTGGTGGACGGCAAGGCTCGTTTCCGCGCCGTGCTGACGATGTAGGAATGAGGATTAACACACAGGACGCAGAGACACTGAGGAGACGGAGCCCAGCTTTGTAGCCCACCCTTTCTGCCATTTCAGGAAAGGGTGGGGATCTTGTGAATCCGCGAGCGAAATGGGGGCCGTGCCGGACCGGACGCAGAAAAACACCCAGCCTTTGCGACTTTTTTTCCGCGCGCGAGCATGCTCGCGCTGCAAGCGCAAAGGCTGGGCTAGAGAAAAGCAAGGAGAGATTCCTCGACTGCGCGTCCCAACCGGAAATCGGAAGGCACGATTTCCGGAGAAAGAAAACGTCGGGACGCTTCGCTCAGAATGACAACGGCGCTCAGACGAGCGCGATCAGTTGCCGCCGTTTTGGGAGATCATCTTCAGACCCTTGGGGTCCTTCGATTGATCGAGCGGCACGGCGGTCATAACCGGAGCGGCATCGATATAGATGTGGTAGCTCTCCATCATCATCCACGTGCCGTTCAGCGGCGCAAACACACGGCTGGCCCAGTAGGCGCGCTCCCCGTAGGTCGGCTGCACCGAAATCATGACGACCGCGGAGCCGTAATCCCACCAACGCGACCAGAGGAAGGGAACCGTCGCCACTTCGGGCTGATGCTTTCCGGCGGCTTCTTCTTGCCCTTTGGCGATTTGGGCGACCATCTGCGCTTTCGGTCCGCGAGGCCCGCCGTAACTGCTCACAGCGCGCTGGTCGTAGTTGTCCGCGATGTGCTTGGCCCACATGCCGGGCTTGCCGGATTCCTGCTCCATCCAGCCGGCGAGTGAGGCCTTTTCATTCACAGTGAGTGGCTTGTAAGGAACGTATTCACAAGGGTTAATGCACGGCACGGCGTAGTTTGGCCGCACCGCTTTATAGTCGCGCTCATGCACCGCGATCTCGGAAGTTTGCAGCAGCTTCCACCCGCCCTTATTGCCCTTCACCCAGGTGTGCGCGGCGTAGTTTTTGTCGAGATTGTCCTGAATCCATACTACGTTGCCGTATTTATGCTCGATCACTTTGATATCGCCGGTGCTGGGCACGAGCGGCTTGACGCCGGCCTCGAGCGCCTCGCGCAAAGGCCACATGATGCCGTCGGTGTCGATCCAGGTGAATTCCGGATCGACCCACTTGTTGATGATCGCCTTGTCGCCTTTCTCGAAGGCAGCGGTAACCGCGCGATCGGCGGTGACGACCTCGTCGTCGGCGGCGGCCGCGGGCCGCGTGGTGAGCGCCGCAAGAACGCCCGCGGAAATGAGTGCGGTTACTGCCAAGGCCGTGAACCATCGCTTCATCTGATCCTCCCTAGTTTAAGAGCCTGATACGCCGGGCTTTCCAGCATCGCCCGCTCACTACGCGGCAAAGGCGAATGCGAAGAGCACCTCCCTAGGAGTCGCTCCGCCGGGGGGCCGGACGCGTCGCGCTCTTCGCACGTTGCCGAATTCTATAGCGGGAGTCTACACCCGAGGGGGATGCCCACACAAATACCCCGTTCCCGGGTTGAAAGGCAGGTCGGGCTAATTTGGGACAGAATCTGATGGAAAGCCAAATCGGCCGAACGGAATTGCCTCTAGGCTTCAAGGCCAGAGGTAACGAATACGTTGCCGGACACAATTTAATCTAGACACGCTAGACGATGACCGGAGATCATCATTGAAATTAAGCGAGCATCTGGTCGAAGCCTTCACGAAACGAAAGATGGTTTGGAACAAGAAACGACGTAGCCAACGAATCGTCCTTAGCGTTTCCGTCGCAACCTAAATGTCAGACAGAACCCCAAAACCGGGTGGTCAAGTTGGCTTGGCGGAACGCCGAACCGATCCGCGTTACAGTTTCGCAGCCGTGGTTGAAATCACGGACGAGAAGTCTGGCATCCGGACCAACTCCAACATCAGTGATATAAGTCAAAAAGGCTGTTTCGTGGAGACGGATAGCCCTTTGTCGCTAGGAACGGAGACAACGCTACGTATTAGCAAGGGAACGGAGGCTTTTGAAGCGCGAGCCAGAGTTGTACATTCGGGGACAAATGGCATGGGCTTGCTGTTCACGGCTGTTGTGCAGGAGCAGCTTCGGGTCCTTGAAAGATGGCTCATACCGTTCCGCCAGAAGGAGTGGCTGGCTCTGCACCGCCACAGAAGTCAAAGGGTGCTCTTGCAAATTCCAGTGCGAGTTTCCGGCCGGAACGCGCTGGGATCGCCGTTTGAAGAAGAATCCCAAACCGTCCTAATCAATGCGAATGGTGCTTTGCTTCTGCTCTCGACGCAGATGAGTCAGGGGCAAACGCTCACTCTGTTGAACATTGCAGCGCAGCAGAGCGCCGAGTGTGTTGTTGCTTACATCGGCCAGCATCAGGGTCAGCGCGCGGAGGTCGGCGTCGGCTTTTTGTTGCCCAATCCGGGGTTCTGGCATGTGAATTTCCCCCCACGTGACTGGATCCGTCCCGTAGTTTAGACATCTGATGTGTGATTATTTCTAAATCGGCAGGGCACAATTGTGCCACTTGTCGTCTTCGCCGTGAGCATCACAGAACCACCTTCCACATTTCGGGCAGTGCACCGATGCGTCACAACTACACCGCTCGCCGTAACGTGACACACATGTCCGCTCCAGGTCCGCTCTGTCGACTTGTTTTTCTTCCGTCGCCGTGGAGGGCTTCACACCCTGTAGGGCGGTCCTGTACACGTCCAAGTCTTCACGTGCCACGTTCCCAGTAGCTTCATTCGCCAGAGCCTTTGCGGAATCGCCGGACGCAACGTCGCGGACCGGAGCTGTGACGGGGGCTAAATCTTTCTTTGGCAATCCGACTTGCGCATCCGCGGGACCAATCGGTGCAATGGATTTCTTCGGCGGCTCTGTGGGACGGTTGCCAGGAACCACTTGAGGCGTTGCCAAGACGGCGTGAGAATTCTTGCCTACCTCGACCGCGTGACTGTCACACAGGTAAATCGGGGCGACTCCACCTTTCTCCCAGGAAAGCATCACTGAGGTTCCGTGATCGCATCCGAGGTGATAGTGCGACGAAAGACGCTCGGCGGCTTTCCCACGTAGGACGCGCCATTCCGCTCGATTTGTGCAAGGGCGATTCCCCACAACGCAATTGTAGCGAACCTGGAAAGCCTAATTCGGCGGTCGTGAATTTCTGTAACGGAACAGAAAACCCCCATTCACTCCCATTCATTAAAGATGACGGGGGCGTCAGTGCAGGAAGCGCGCGGCGCCGAGCACGAGGCCGAGAGTCAGCAGCGCGACGGCGACTTCGCCGATGGCGCCGACCAGAAACGGCCGCATCCCCTGCTTGCGCATATCCGCGATATTTGTGCGCAGGCCCACGCCGGCAAACGTCAGCAGGAAAGCCCAACGCGAGAGGTTCGCCAGGCTGGTGATCTGGCCGGGGTTGAAAATTCGCGCCGTGGCGAGCGCGGAGATCAGCAAAAAGCCGAGCACGAATTTCGGGAACTTCCTCCACAAGAACGCGGCCTTATTGCCAACGCCGGCAGTGCCCTGTTTGCGCGCCCAATAAATGGCGTAGCCGAGGACGACGAAGCCGATCATGGCATTGCGCGCAGTCTTGGCGAGGACGGCAACTTTGCCGGCCGCATCGGAGTAAAGCGCGCCCGCAGCCGTGGCTTCCGCGGTGTTGTCCACGCCGAGGCCGGCCCAGAGCCCGTAGCTTGTGTCGCTCATGCCCAGCCAGTGTCCGATGAGCGGAAACGTGAAGAGCGCAACGGCACCAAGCGCCAGCACTGCGGCGATGGCGTAGGAAGTGTCTTCTTCGTCGGCTTCGATGGCGCCTTCGGCGGCGATGATGGCAGAGACGCCGCAAATCGAAGAGCCGATGGCCAGCAGGGAAGTGAGCTTCGGGGTGAGTCCGAAGGCGCGGCCGAGCGCGGTCATGAAGACAAGCGAGACGGAGATTTCGATGACCACCAGGACCAGGCTTACGCCGCCGAGCTTGAGCACGTCACCGAGAATGAAGCGCGAGCCGAGCAGGACGATTCCGGCCTTGAGCCAAAATTCATAGGTTGCCAGGCCGGGGCGGAAAGCGGCGGGGATTCCCACCGTATTCGAAATCACCAGGCCTATGAGAATGGCCCAGAGAACGTATTCGATATTGGGCAGCGTAAGGTGGTGCGCTTTGCCGTAACGCGCGATCGATTGCTCCACGAATTTTCCGGCGTAGCCGACGGCGATCAGCAGAAAGAGGCCGGGCACCAGCCGCGCTACGCGCTTAAACAGATTGTCCGAATACGGCGCCGGTATTGCTACGGATGTAGCCATGTCATTGCTCCTTTAGGTTGCGGACAGGCAAGAGTGCCCGTGCGAGAGAGATCACCAGGGGATGCGCTTGATCCAGCCGGACCAAACCAGCGCCGTAAGAACCAGCGCCAGCGCCACGGCCCAGGTGTCGAGCGAGATGCGCCAGCCCGATTTCTGCATGGCCTTATGCGCCAGCGCGCGTGCTTCCTCGGAAACGACTTCGTGCTGACCTGTGCGTGCCATATTTGCCCTTCCTTGCCCAAAATCTTCCCTAAAATAAAAAACCCGCTCGTTGGTTTTGGGGCCAGCGAGCGGGTGCTTCTTTCGATTGCTGTTACTAAGG
>Ga0307479_10004512_pt1 | contig 12731 bp, 9 predicted proteins | sample atmos_gasesECM4C_FD_203743 | JGI IMG/M metagenome (GOLD analysis project Ga0307479, IMG submission 203743) | Hardwood forest soil microbial communities from Morgan-Monroe State Forest, Indiana, United States - atmos_gasesECM4C_515 | ecosystem: Environmental > Terrestrial > Soil > Temperate...
CGCGAAACCTGGAGCGCTGGGTGCATGGAATCGTGGCGCGCGTTTACGAACAACGCGTGCTGGAAGAGCTGGCGGCCAATACTGAAATCCCGGTGGTGAATGCGCTTTCGGATAAATTTCATCCCTGCCAGGCGCTCGCCGATTTTATGACCATTGAAGAGAAGACCGGTTCGCTGCGCGGTTTTAAGCTGGCTTATGTTGGCGATGGGAATAATGTGTGCAACTCGCTGATATTTTTAGCCGCGCGGCTGGGGGTTCATCTACGCATTGCTACCCCCCCGGGTTATACGCCGGCGCGCGAAGTGATTCAGGAAGCGAAACGGGTCGCTCGAGAAACGCGCGCGAAAATCGAATTGTTTACCGACCCGCGCGAGGCAGTCGCTGGAGCCCAGGGTGTTTACACCGATGCCTGGACCAGCATGGGCTTTGAAGCGGAAGGGGATGTGCGGGAAAGCGTGTTTCGGGCTTATCAAGTAAACGCGGAGTTGATGTCGCTCGCGGCGCCCGACGCTTTGTTCCTGCACTGCCTTCCGGCACATCGCAATCACGAAGTTACATCAGAAGTTCTTGACGGACCACAGTCCGTGGTGCTGGACCAATCAGAAAATCGCATGTACGTGCAGAAGGCTATCCTGCAGACCCTGTTCAGTTAGTGAAGGCGCAATTTGCATCACACTTTTGCCAAGTGAACGTAGATTCGATTACCGATATAGCTCGGGACATTCAAACTTTTCGCGATACGAGTGTGTGTGCAGAGTTGCGGGAGCACTGATTGTCGATTTCTTTGAAGAGAGGCGTTGTGAATAAAGAGAAATATAAACCCAAGAAGGTCGTACTCGCATATTCCGGGGGGCTCGACACTTCCATCATTATTCCGTGGCTAAAAGAAAATTACGGTTGCGAAGTTATCGCGCTAATTGGAGATGTGGGGCAGCGGGAGGATCTGGAGGCAGCTCGCAAGAAGGCCCTCGCCACGGGCGCGTCAACGGCACTGGTGGAAGATTTGCGCGAAGAGTTTGTGCGCGATTACATCTGGCCGACATTAAGGGCAGGCGCAGTGTATGAGCACGCTTATTTACTGGGCACCTCGATGGCTCGGCCGGTGATTGCGAAGCGGCAGGCCGAAGTGGCGTTAAAACTTGGAGCGGACGGACTCTCGCACGGCTGCACTGGAAAAGGGAACGATCAAGTGCGCTTTGAATTGGCATACAAAGCGATTGCGCCAAATGTGCAAATCATCGCTCCGTGGCGTGAATGGGATATTGATTCTCGCGAAGATGCCATCGCCTACGCGCAAAAGCATAACGTGCAGGTGGAGCAAAGCAAAAAAAATATTTACAGCCGCGACCGGAATATCTGGCACCTCAGCCACGAGGGAGGCGAGCTGGAAGATCCCGCGAATTCGCCAAATGAGGCGATGTGGCAGTGGATTGCGTCTCCGCAAAAGGCTCCCGACAAGGCGGAAGAGGTGGAGATTGGGTTTGAAGCAGGTTCTCCTGTTTCGGTGAATGGCGCGAAACTCGGGCCGGTGGATTTGTTGAACACACTAAACGAAATCGCCGCGAGGCATGGCGTGGGCCGCACGGACATCGTCGAAAACCGGCTGGTGGGCATAAAGTCTCGCGGGGCATACGAAACGCCGGGCGGAACTTTGTTGGTCACCGCGCATCGTGAACTGGAAACGCTTACGGTCGATCGAGAAACGGCGCACTTCCAGCAAGCGTTGTCGTTGCGCTATGCGGAGCTGGTTTACTACGGCTTGTGGTTTTCGCCGTTGCGCGCCGCGCTCGACGGATTTTTTAACGTGTCGCAACAGAATGTGACCGGAACGGTGGGATTGAAATTGTGGAAGGGCAATCTCAACGTCACCAAGAGAGTTTCACCGTTTTCGTTGTATCGCACCGACCTGGCGAGCTTCACTATGGGACGCTATAACCCCAAGGATGCGGAAGGATTCATCAATCTTTTTGCGTTGCCTGTTACAGTGAGGCCAAAAGCCAAAGCTGAAGGTGGAAATTGAACAGCACTGTACTGTGTTTTCAGGATGCATGATTTGGCGAACGCGGCTGAAGCGACAAAAATGACCGAGCGTAAAGATGACCGGCTGTGGGGCGGACGCTTTGAACGCGCGCCGAATGCGGGTTTCGACGCGTTCCAAGGGTCGTTTGCGTTTGATCGGCGCTTGCTGCCTTACGAATTGGCTGTGGATCGCGCGTGGGCCAAGGCGCTCCAGGGCGTGGGAATACTGAATGCGGAGGAAGTCCGGCAAACGCTTGCGGCGCTCCAGCGCATCGCGGAGCGCGCGCGGAAAGACAAAACCTTTCTCGACTCATCGGATGCTGAAGATGTGCACCATTTCGTTGAGAAGGCGCTGGTCGAAGAATTGGGCCCACTGGGATGGAAATTACATACCGGGCGCAGTCGCAATGAACTAGTGGCCACGGATTTTCGGCTGTTCGTCAAGGACGCGGCGGCGCAAATCAAGGCGGCTATCGCGGCGCTGGCCGCTGGGTTTGTGACGCTGGCCAAAGCAAATTTGCATCTGCCCATGGCGGGCATGACGCACATGCAGCACGCGCAACCGATTTTGCTTTCGCATTTTTTGTTGGCGCATGCGGAAGCGTTCCTTCGGGATATTCCAAGACTGGAAAGCGCGGCTTCGAGCGCGGACGTTTGCCCGATGGGCTCGGGCGCGCTGGCGGGCTGTTCTTTCCCCATTGATCGAGGAGCAATCGCGCGCGAGCTTGGGTTCTCGCGCATCACGGCGAACAGTCTGGATGCGGTTAGCGACCGAGACTTTGCTGTGGATTATCTTTTCGCGCTGACGGGTATTTCCACGCACCTGTCGCGGCTGTCCGAAGATTTCGTGTTGTTCGCGTCCCAGGAATTTGGATATGTGTTGCTGCCGGATGAATTTTCGACCGGCAGCAGCTTGATGCCGCAGAAAAAAAATCCCGATGCGTGGGAGCTCATACGCGGAAAGACCGGCCGCATTACCGGGGCTCTGGTTGGGCTGCTCACAACGCTGAAAGGTCTGCCAAGCGGCTACCAACGTGACCTTCAGGAAGACAAGGAAGCGCTTTTCGCGGCGCACGATCAGGTCGCGGCGATGCTCGCGGTAGCGACGGGTGCCTTGAGCACGACCAAATTTCGCCAGGACAAATTAAATTGTGCTGCGTCTAACAGCGCATTACTGGCTACGGAAGCCGCGGATTACCTGGTACAGCGGGGTATTCCTTTCCGGCAGGCACACGATATTGTGGGCAAATTGTTGAGCCAAGCCGAACGGGAGAATAAAAAATGGACGGAGCTTCCGTTGTCCGAGTTAAAAAAACTTTCGCCGGCATTCGAGGATGATTTTGTCGATGGACTGAACGTGGAGTCCGCTTTGGCTGCCAAAGCAGTGCCGGGCGGGACGGCGCGCGAATCCGTTCAAGCAGCGTGTAAAGAATTAGAGAGCAAATTAACTAAACTGGGAGCCAAGCCATGACAGCAACGGTGAGCGGTATCCAACAACAATCTGCTTTTGTGGCGGAGGACCGGAGGCCTCTTCCGTGAGCCTCGAGCTCACGCAGCGGACGTACCCGCAATGAAACACGCGCTTTCCGAAGCGTCATTGCCGCACGGTTTTCGCTTCGCGGCTACGGCGTGTGGCTTGAAAAAAACAGGCGCGTTGGATCTTGGCTTGCTGTGCAGCGACGAACCTGCTTCCGCTGCCGCAGTCTTCACGCAAAACCTGGTGGTGGCCGCGCCAGTACTTATTTCCAAAGAAAATCTGCGTAACTCCAAGGGCCGCATGCGTGGCGTGGTGGTGAACGCCGGCAACGCCAATTGCGCCACTGGGACTGCCGGCCACGCAGCCGCGCAACGCACGGTAGCGGAAGCGGCCAAGCGTTTGGGCTGCCTCACGGAAGAACTTTTTGTGTGCTCCACAGGCGTTATCGGCGTGCCGCTGCCGCTCGAGAGAATATTGCGCGCGCTGCCGGTGATTGCGAGGCACCGGCGCCCGTCGGCGCGTTCCTTTGCGGAGCTGTCGCTGGCGATCTGCACCACCGATACGCGTCCAAAAACGGCGGCCTCTTCTTTAAAAATGTCCGGCAAGAGAATCCATTTCGTCGGCTGCGCGAAGGGTGCGGGGATGATTCATCCCAATATGGCCACCATGTTGGCATTCGTAATTACCGATGCGGCCATCGCTCCGTCGCTGCTGCAGAAGACGTTGCGCGATGTTACCTCGCGAACCTTCAATGCTATTTCCATCGATGGAGATACTTCCACCAACGACACGTTGCTGGTGTTGGCTAACGGTGCTGCCGGCGCGCCGAGCATTAAATCCGGGACAGCGGCTCATCGCGCTTTCACAGCGGCGCTCGAGGATGTCTGCCGTTCACTGGCGTTGCAAATTGTTGCCGACGGCGAAGGCGCGCAGCGTGTCATTGAAATCGAAGTGCGTGGCGCCAAAAGCGAGCGAGCGGCGCGGCGGATCGCTGAGACTATCGCTACTTCTCCGTTGGTGAAGACTGCCTTTGCCGGTGGCGACCCGAATTGGGGGCGCATTTTTGCCGCCGCCGGGCGCTCGGGAGTTCGTTTTGATCCTTCGCGCGTAGATATTCAGATGGCGGGCATTCCGGTTTTACGTCGCGGCCAGCCGTTGAATTTTAACGAGCGAGCTGCCAGTAACCGGCTGCTCGCGAAACACGTCCCAATCGTTGTGAATATGCGTGCGGGTAGCGCCGTGGCGCGCTATTGGACGTGCGACTTCACCGCCGAATATGTGCGCATTAACGCCAGTTATCGCACGTGATGGGTTTAGAGCTTCGCGCTAAAGTTTGAATCATAAACAATCGATAAACGAGTTGTTGATCGAGGCTGGGCATACAAATCATTTCCGGTTGCAAAAGCGGGAAATTTTCGAGAGGATTCCACTGACCGCTGAAGTCACAGTCTGCGTCCGTGGTGGCCCGGTCTCACGACTGCCCTGGTTCAGATATTTCTTCAGTGCGCTCCGCGACTCGCAGTGGGGTTCCGGAAAGAAGGAGTGCGCAGGTGAAGAAGCTCTATATCGGTAACCTTCCGTTTTCCGCTACGGAAGATCAGCTCAACGAGTGGTTCTCTCAAGTCGGTGTAACTCCCTCAGGCGTAAATCTGATTCGTGACCGGTTCACCGGGCAATCGCGGGGGTTCGCGTTTGTGGAAGTAAATAATGATGAAGACGCTGATCGCGCCGTGAATTCCCTCAACGGCCAAAACTTTGGCGGGCGCAACCTGGTAGTGAACGAAGCACGGCCGCAAGCTGAACGTGGAAGCAGCGGTGGGGGCGGACGGCCAGGCGGTGGCGGTGGCGGGTATGGCGGCGGCCGGGGCGGCCACGGAGGCGGTGGTGGCGGGCGTGGTGGCGGTGGTGGCGGCGGCCGTGGTGGGGATCGCGGTGATCGCGGCAGCGATCGTGGTGACCGGGGTAATCGCTGGTAGTCGACCTCGCTTAAATCCTCGACGTTCTCATCCCGCAACATCGCAAGCAGTTCTTTCCTGCCGTAGTGGCTAAATATCTGCGTCCTGATCTTCCTCTTTTTCATTCCGTCGCCGATCAAGGATTGCGGCGCACCGCCGAGGATGAAGTTTTGAGTGTCAACGGGTCGACACCTCGCAGCATGTAACACGCCTTCAAGAATTCTGGTTTTCTCCGGTGATATTCATCGCAATACAGTGGCTTCTGTAAGTTCCTACAGTGTCCTGCTGATCGACTTAGCGAATGAAACAAATCAAGTAATGACGTGTTTGAAACAATGAGGAAAGAAAGTGCATTGCGTGGCGAGAATGTGAAGTATATCAGTAGCTCGTCTTTGTTTATGGCGCCTCTCTTGACAATGTTTTTACACAGGAGGGGGAACCCAAAGTGCTACAAATGCATCCAACGGGGTGAAGAAGGACGTATCTAACATCAGTGGTAAGTGGTGGCGAGGTTAAGTAACGAGAACAACGGGCCACGAAAAAGCAAATGACCACCTGGCACAAACGCGATTGGAAGCAATTTTACGAGCTGGCGCGCCGGCCCTGGCAGCGTCACCGTCCGCCTCGGCCTATCTACCCGACGGGCATAAATCGTGTTCTGCCTGCGGCGGGATTCAGCCTGTCCGAGCTCGACGATGCAGGTTTGGATTTGGATTTGGCGGAAAGCCTGGGTCTTCCCGTGGACGCCGGGCGAATCGGCGCTTACGGTCCTAACGTTACGACGTTGCGAGATTTTGTCCGCTCTTCCCGCCAGCCCCTCTAAGCCGCACCTATACCCTCTGGCTAATTTTGGCGCTTTTCTGCTTCCGCGTGTAAAATAACCTTTGAACCCATCCATGGCTGCTCCCTTTCATATCCTTTCCAATGCGGCTGTGCCGCCACCGATAGCTCCTACGGCCCAGGCGCGCCCTGAGTGGCTGCGGGTTAAGTTTTTTGGCGGCGAGCGCTACCAGGACTTGAAGCGCATCATGCGGACGCTCGATTTGCATACGGTATGCGAAAGCGCACGCTGCCCGAACATGGGTGAATGCTGGGAGCATGGCACAGCGACATTCATGATCCTGGGAGATATCTGCACGCGCGCCTGCGGATTCTGCGCTGTGCCGTCCGGGAAGCCCGCGGGTCCGCCGGATGAGAACGAACCTCTGCGCGTCGCGGAAGCCGTGGCTAAAATGGGTTTACGGTATGCGGTAGTCACTTCCGTGAATCGGGACGACCAACCGGATGGCGGCGCGCAAATATTTGCGCGCACCATCGAAGAAATTCGCCGCCGGGTGCCAGGCTGCAAAGTGGAAGTTCTGATTCCCGATTTTCGCGGTAATTGGGATGCTCTTAATGTTGTTCTGGCGACCCGCCCCGATGTGCTGAACCACAACACGGAAACGGTTCCGCGGTTGTATCGCCAGGTTCGGAAGGGCGCGGTCTACGAACGGTCGCTGGAATTGTTGAGACGGGCGAAGGCGGCGCATCCGGAAGTTCCTACCAAGACGGGATTAATGTTGGGTCTGGGCGAGGAGAAGGACGAAGTACTTGCCACCATGCAGGATTTGGCCGCTCAGGGCACAAATATTTTGACGCTGGGACAATATCTGCAGCCCACCCGCGAACATCTTCCGGTGGTGCGCTATGTGCATCCCAATGAATTTGCGGAATTTAAAGTACGGGGCGAGGCCATGGGTTTCAAGCACGTTGAGGCCGGGCCGCTGGTTCGCTCTTCGTATCACGCATTCGAACAAACCGAATCCGCGCACAAAGCATAATTAAAAATATTGGTTCCGGTGACGGGACAAAGACACTTTCACGCCTCAGTTACCCCAAAGAAAAAAACGCCTTCGTTAGAAGGCGTTGTCCGAGACTAAGTGGGACTGCGAATTTAAGCGTGGCTGGCTGCCGCAGCGGCTGCGGCTTTCTTGGCGGCCTTTGCTGCTGTGGAGGCTTTTCGGCGACGCTTGGTCTTGGGAGGCGTGGCGGGTGCTTCGCCGATCAATTCGGCGGTCATGATGCTGGTGACAAAGAGCTTAGGGCCGTGATCGTCGAAATCGACCGAGGTGCGGTCCATATCCGAAGCGGTCACAATTCCCAGACCGTAAACGTCGTGCTTGATAGTTTGACCTTCCTGCATCGCCTGCACAGTGCCCTCCTTGGGATGTCATTCGAATGGCTCGGTTCGGATACTTCACGCCTGAACCAGGTAGGCTAAAAACTGTCGCCTCAAACCGCAGTGGCATGAGGGACGAACTCAATCACGCACCCATATTACTACAGAAGAGGGCAGTTGTCCAGCGGCTGACGGAAGCTCAAGAATAACAAAAACGCGAGATGTTGCAGATTCTTAATGACTTACGAGGATCTCTGGGGCGTTTAGCACTTGAAACTGTTATTCGAGCGATTCCGGCTGGATGTTCAAATTGCCCTCACCAGCGGCTTTTTTCTCCCAATACTTGCGGATCCACGCTTCCCAGCTTTTACCGGCGGCAGTGTCCCGGCCTGTAAAGGCAAGCGCCGATATGTCGGCATAGCAAATCTTGAGGCGTTCGTTGGAAGTTTTCGGAAGAACGCGGACGAAACTGGTGGCGAGCGAAGGACCGGCCACGCGATCGAAGATATAGCCTTCGACTTTAGCGCCGGTTTTGAGTGTGAGAGTTACGTCGCCGCGATAATCAAAAGCTTTTTCGAGCGCCACGCGAATATCGTCTTCGCTGGCGAGTTCGGGGACCCAGCCTTCGATGCCTTCATGCACCGTGCCGGGAGCGACTTCTAATTTGTCGGGATTAATATCCATGATTGATTGCGATTCGCCGGAACAAACTAAACTCTGGTTTCCGTTAGTTGGCCATTGCCCGAATCGATCTGCACGAGCGGGTTGTAGGCGTGCACGGGCTTACTCGGCTCGTTCAGAAGCGCGAGTGCGTCAACGTCTTCGTACTTGCCGGACAGTGTAGCTTTTGCGGTGGCCCACAAGCCACGCAAGCCGCTAAAAGTGTGATCCACGGCCGAGGCTTCGTATCCGCTGTGTACCATACAATTGGCACACTTAGGATTGCCTGATTCGGTGCCGTAATTCTGCCATTCCGTTGCTTCCAGCAATTCCTGGAAGGTGTCCGCATATCCGTCCTGCAGAAGATAGCAGGGCTTTTGCCAGCCGAAAACATTGTAGGTGGGCATGCCCCAAGGAGTACAAGCGTAAGTGCGCTTGCCCATCAGAAATTCCAGAAAGAGCGGCGACTGGTTGAATTGCCAGGTGGATTTGCGGTTGGACAAAATCGCGCGGAATAGGCGGCGAGTCCGTGCGCGGCCAAGGAAATGTCTTTGATCCGGGGCCTTTTCGTAGGAATAGCCGGGGGAAAGCATCATGCCCTCTACGCCTATTTCCATCATTTCGTCGAAAAACGCGCGCACGCTATTGGGGTCGGCGCCGTCGAAAAGCGTGGTGTTGGTGGTTACGCGGAAGCCTTGTTTTACGGCTTCGCGGACGCCTTCGATGGCCAGGTCGTAACCGCCTTCGCGGCATACGGAGAAATCGTGATGCTCGCGCTGGCCGTCCACATGGACGGAGAAGGTTAAATATTTGCTGGGCTTGAATAGGTGAAGCTTTTCCTTTAATAGGAGCGCGTTGGTGCAAAGATAAATATATTTTTTGCGCGCTACCAGGCCCTCGACGATTTTGTCGATTTGCGAGTGCATGAGCGGCTCGCCGCCTGGGATGGAAACCATCGGCGTGCCGCACTCGTCCACGGCCTTGAAACATTCCTCGGGGGTCAATTCCTTTTTCAAAATGTGCGCTGGATATTGGATCTTCCCGCAGCCCGCGCAGGCCAGATTGCAGCGAAAAAGCGGCTCCAGCATCAAGACAAAGGGGTAACGCTTACGTCCCTGGATTTTCTGTTTCAAGACGTAGGAGGCTACCGTCCACATCTGGGAAATCGGTACTGGCATCGTTGTGCTTACACCTTTAGATTCTGATTAACTTCCCGCCACAACTGTAATCACCGCGTCCTTACGCAAGATTGTTCCTTTCTATTGTACCTGAGATGCCGCTATTTCCGTTCAGGTGCTTTCCTGGGAGGAACAATTATTTAGGCGGTAGGCATGGGCCCCGGCAGCCAGTTTTAATCTGTGGCAAAATGAAGAATACAGAGCTATGGCTAACAGAACCACTCTCGAAGAAGAACGCGCGGATAAGCCGTCGAAAGGCGCAAAGAAAACCCCCAATGGGGCGGGTAAAGATGGCGGCGCCGCGGAGCGCGAACGTGTTTTTGAACTGTTCCGGCGCTGGGGTTTTTACGAAGCCAATCTCGATCCGCTGGGCTTTTTTGAACCGGAAAAACGTCCCGAATTAAATTTGACTGGGCCAGCCGCCGAAGAGGCTCGCGCAATTTATAGCGGCACCATCGGCGCGGAATTCATGCACCTGCCGGAGCAGGAACGGCGCGAATGGATCGCGGAGCGTTTGGAAAGCCCGGCCGCCCCGGTGGATCAACGGCGAATACTAGAGCGTTTAATCCGTGCAGACCTGTTTGAGCAGGTTTTGCAGGCACGCTACCTAGGGGCGAAACGGTTTTCGCTCGAAGGAGTTACTTCACTCATTCCTTTGCTGGATGCGCTACTGGAAGCGGCGGCAGAAACCGGGGCGCGCGAAAGCGTTATCGCCATGAGCCATCGCGGGCGGCTGAATGTGATGGTGCACACCGCGTGCAAACCCGCTCATCAGGTGGTTTCCGGATTTGAAGATGTGGATCCGCGGAGCGTTCTTGGCGCAGGCGACGTGAAATATCACGTGGGCGCGACCGGTGTGTTTAAAACAACGACCGGAAAGCAAATTGGCATTCACCTGGTGTCGAATCCCAGCCACCTGGAGGCCGTCGATCCGGTAGCGATGGGGCGGGCGCGCGCCAAGCAGACACGCCTGGGCGCGGGTAGCGCGAAGACGGTGGTGCCCATTGTGATGCATGGCGATGCCGCTTTCGCAGGGCAGGGCATCTGGGCCGAAACTTTGAATCTGGCCGACTTGAAGGCGTATACCGTAGGCGGCACGGTTCACATCGTCGTAAATAATTTGATCGGGTTTACAACGCGGCCGGTGCAAACGCAGTCGTCGCGCTTCGCTTCGGACATCGCCAAGCGCCAGTCTGTCCCGGTGTTTCATGTAAACGCCGAGGATCCTGATGCGGTCGTACGCATTGGTAAAATTGCCGCGGAGTATCGGGCAAAGTTTGGCAGCGATGTGGTGGTGGATATCATCGGGTATCGCCGCCATGGGCACAGCGAAGTGGACGATCCAACGATCACGCAGCCGCTGCTGTACGAAAAAATCAAAGCTCACCCACAACTTTGGAAGTTATATGCGAAGCAAACGGGGATCGATCCGGCAGCGATGGCTGAACAGATTCGCGCGGAGTATGAAGCGGAACAGAGCAAGGCTCAGGAGCTGAAGAAATTACCGCACCTGCGCAGACTTCCAGATTACTGGTCGCCGTATAAACGCGGGCGCTATGACGCCGCGCTGGAGGTGGATACCGGCGTGCCGCTGGAGAAATTGGCGGAGATTACGGATGCGCTCTGCCGCGTTCCGGAGGGCTTTCACGTTCATCCCAAAATTGTGAAATTGCTTGAGCAGCGAGCGGAGATGGGACACGGGAAACGCGCGGTGGATTATGGGTTCGCGGAAGCGCTGGCGTTTGGGTCGCTTTTGCTGGAAGGGACTCCCGTTCGGCTGACTGGGCAAGACACGCAGCGAGGCACGTTTAATCAACGGCATGCGGTGCTGGTCGATACGCAAACCGAAGAGGAGTATTTGTCGCTCGCGCAACTTTCGCCGCAAGGGGCGCCGGAAGGGGCGCCAGGCGGGCCTTTTTGTGAGATCGCCAATTCTCCGTTGTCTGAAGCTGCGTGCGTCGGTTTTGAATACGGCTTCAGCCGGGACTACCCGGAGGCGCTGGTGGCCTGGGAAGCGCAATTCGGCGATTTTGCGAATGGCGCGCAAGTGATCATCGATCAATTCATCAGCGCCGGCGAAGATAAATGGGATTTGCCTTCGGGACTGGTGATGCTGCTGCCGCATGGATACGAAGGGCAGGGCCCAGAGCACTCCAGCGCGCGCATTGAAAGATTTTTGCAACTCGCGGGCGAAGATAATATTCAGATCTGCCAGCCCTCGACGGCGGCGCAATATTTTCATATGTTGCGAAGGCAAGTGCGGCGCCCGTGGCGCAAGCCGCTGATCGTGTTCACGCCCAAGAGCATGCTGCGTCATCCAGACGCCAGTTCACAGATTCAAGAATTTGCCGAGCCGCGCTTTTTGCCGTTAGTCCCGGATCGCGAAGTAACGGACGCGAAGCGCATTTTGATCGCCAGCGGCAAGGTTGGCCACGAATTGCGGGCTGAACGCAAACGCCGGAATGATACGGAGACGGCCATCTTTTTCCTGGAACAGTTTTATCCGCTGCCGCGGCTGGATATCGCTGCGGCGATTACCGCGCATCCGAATGCGCGCGAAGTTATCTGGGTGCAGGAAGAGCCGCGGAATATGGGCGGCTTCTTCTACGTGGTGCCGCGACTCGAGAGCCTGGCTAAGGGATTGGGATTGCGCATGCGCTCGGTGAAACGCTCGGCGAGCGCCAGTCCGGCGACTGGCTCGGCGAAAGCGCACGAGCTGGAACAGAAAACGCTGTTGGCGCTGGCTTTTACTACCTAAATTGTTGAAGTGATTTTTTCAAACCAAGCCCTTCAAACCCAGAGCGACGGGAACTTTCGTTCACGCGACGTTCATCTGGGCGTCATCTCCACTTCACACCGGCTTTGCCACAATGAGCCGTGTCTATTGAGATTCCGAGGCATCAAAACCCTGCACATGCCTATCGCAACGCGCCGCTGTACGATACACTGCCGCCCAGACGTCGGAAGGCCCACTCCATCAGCATGAAACGCATCCTGATTATTGAGGACGACCGCGACATAGTGGAATTGGTGCGCTACAACCTCGCCAATGAAGGCTTTCAAGTGAGCGCGGCTTCGGACGGAAACAGCGGGCTAAATTCGCTGAAAAAAACTCCACCGGATCTGCTACTTCTGGACCTGATGCTGCCTAAGCTTTCGGGCCTGGACATTTGCAGAGAAATTCGCCGCGATGATTCACTGAATCGTTTGCCAATTTTGATGCTTACCGCGCGTGGAGACGAGGCGGATCGCGTGGTAGGCCTGGAAATGGGCGCCGACGACTA
>Ga0307479_10004513_pt1 | contig 12731 bp, 10 predicted proteins | sample atmos_gasesECM4C_FD_203743 | JGI IMG/M metagenome (GOLD analysis project Ga0307479, IMG submission 203743) | Hardwood forest soil microbial communities from Morgan-Monroe State Forest, Indiana, United States - atmos_gasesECM4C_515 | ecosystem: Environmental > Terrestrial > Soil > Temperate...
TATCTCGGCCATCGTCAGGGGGATCGAATAGAAGTCGGTGTCGAATTTATTTTGCCCAATCCAAAATTCTGGCACGTAGCGTTTCCGCCGAAAGACTGGACTCAGCCGATTTCGGACTTGTGAGAAATAGTAGTATCGAGGTGCCCGACGTAAGCCGGGCAGCCGCGCGGGGTGAGAATATCGCACGACCAGTGAAGGAACTGGGCGCGATATCGGTTCATATATTAGCGTCGAGACGTTCACGAGGGACGAGCACTGCACTCGTTGCTGTAGGCCAGTCGTACTGCGTTACCGAGGGAACCAATCCGCGTCTCCATCTCCGTGTACTGAAACAATCTTGTGTCCTTGGTGCGGCCACAATTGGACTCAAGAAATTCCGGGCGAACTACTTCAGGTCGAAAAACGATTACGGTATTAACGACGTGAAGTCAGTATCAGCCGGACCGGGGTAATCGGCTCTGGACTAATTACTGAGCACTGAGGTTTGCACCATCGCTTCCAGTTCGTCCACAAGCGCACTATCCCACCAACCGCGCTTTACTTCCTCGCGCATGAGAGCAAAAGCGCGTTCGGGTGTCATCGCTTTGCGATAAGGACGATCCGTAGTAAGCGCGTCGTATATATCCACGGTCTGAAGAATCCGTGCCGTCAATGGGATTGCGTTACCTTTCAATCCATCTGGATACCCACTGCCGTCCATCTTCTCGTGGTGGTGGCGAATAATTGGCAGTACAGATCGAAACGACTTTAACGGTGAGCAGATACCGGCCCCGACGACCGTGTGCTGCTGCATGACCTTGCGCTCCTCGGGCGTCAGAGGCCCTGGCTTCAGGAGAATCTGATCCGGGACCGCTACTTTCCCAATGTCGTGGACAACGCCGCCACGGCGCAGCGCAATGCGCTCCTCCTCGCTGAGATTGAGGCGTTTCGCGAGCGCCTCTGAAGACTCGGAAAGACGGTCACAATGTCCTTCGGTATAAGGGTCTTTCGCTTCAATGCTCAGAGCTAGAGCGAAAAGCACGTTCTCCGCATGCTCCAGTTCATCGGTGAACTGCTTGATTTTCAAAAGCGACCGAACGCGTGCCAGTAATTCTTCCTTATTCACGGGCTTGTTAAGGAAATCATCCGCGCCGGATTCGATCCCTTGCATGCGATCTTCGATTGCCGTCAGGCTGGTGACCAGCACTACCGGAATCAAGCGAGTGTCCGGGTTTGACTTCAAAGCGCGGCAGACGGCAAAGCCAGAGCGGCCTGGCATTATAACGTCCGACAGGACCAGATCGACTTCGCCCTCTTCCACAAGCTGCAAGGCTTCATCGCCGTCCTCGGCATGCACGATTCGATAATGCTCTGCTTCTAGAACTTCTGTTAAGAGGAACCGATTGGCCTCATTGTCATCGGCTATGAGGATCGTTGGAACCTGGTCCTTAGTGTTCGGCACGGTTCTTCTCCTGCACCCGGAGCTTGCGCCAAGATTGGTTGGGCCAGTCGATTATTATTCCCCAACAGCCTTCTCGCAGTCCTCGTACACAAGCTTCGTGTTCCTATCTGGGTAAGTACCGATTAGATAAAGCAGTTCTCGCGGGACGCGGGCGAATGCCACCGCTGCTATAGCATTGACGCCGGGCTTACTTCTCTCCGGGGCGAGGTATCGCTTTCTTACCCAGCGGGGCTGTTCAAAAACGACCTCTTCTTTTGTCGAAGGACGGCAAAATGATGCGATGGAAAATGGAAAGGCACGTTATTCTTTGGGGCTTCGTGGGGGCTTTGGCTATTCTCGCCTTCGCTGGATGGGAATCCCACCGAGATACGGTCCGAGTAGCTGAAGCTGCTAGTGCCCGGAAGCATAGCTATGAAGTCCAAAGGACGCTTGATGAGACAGCCGCCCGGCTCGTGGATGCGGAGACTGGGCAGAGAGGCTATCTTCTCACCGGAAATGATGCCTACCTTGAGCCATATCGAGGAGCCATAAGAAACCTCGACCGGACGATGGGCCAACTGAAGGAACTCACCTCGGATGAGCCAAATCAGCGGAAGCACATAGAAGCTCTTGAACCCCTCGTAGAAAGGAAATTGGCAGAGCTGCAAACCACAATCGATCTTCGCCGAAACAAGGGACTGGCGGCCGCAAACGTGGTGGTCCTAGGGGGTTCCGGCAAGCAATGGATGGATCAAATTCGGGCGGTGCTTGCGGAGATGGTAGCTGAGGAAAGTGACCTCCGCGATATCCGCATGCAGGAAATGAACACCGCACTAGCAGCTGCCGGGCGCACAGTGATTGGCGGCAGTATCTTAAGCGTACTGTTACTTTCGCTGGTTTTCGCGGTCCTGATCCGCGAATTGTCCGAACGGAAACGTACACAAGAAGCTTTGGCGAAGCGTGAAAAGTGGTTCTCAACCACACTCAGCAGTATCGGCGACGCGGTAATCGCCACTGACATGAACGGTGCCGTAACATTCATGAATTCCGTCGCCCAGTCACTCACAGGTTGGAGCCTGGAGGAGGCCCAAGGCAAGTCGATGGACTTGGTGTTCGACATCGTGAATAAGGAAACCCGGCGTCCCGTGGAAAATCCTGTCAAGAAGGTGTTTCGTGAGGGAAAGATAGTAGGTCTTGCGGACCACACGCTGTTGCTCTCCAAGAACGGCAAAGAGTTTGAAATTGAGGACAGTGCGGCACCGATTGTCACGGACACGGGAGGTAGCATTGGGGTCGTACTCGTCTTCCGGGACATCACGGACCTCAAACACGCTCGCGAAGAAGCAGACAGGTATTTCACGCTCTCGCTCGACTTGCTCTGTATTGCGGGTTCCGATGGATACTTCAAGCGTCTCAATCCTGCGTGGGCGAAAGTGCTCGGGTACACCACCGAGGAACTCCAGGCGAAACCCTTCCTGGACTTTGTTCATCCTGATGACCGGTCGAAAACCATTCAAGAAAGCGAGAAGTTGGGGAAAGGGCAGGATACCGTTTCCTTTGAGAATCGTTATCAGTGCAAGGACGGTTCCTACAGATCGCTCATGTGGAGTGCGACCCCGTTTGTGGAGCAGCAAGTGATCTACGCAGTGGCACGCGACGTCACCGAAGTCAAACGGACACAGGAAGCTCTCGTCTCAGCAAAGGAAGAAGTCGAACGTGCTAGCAAGTTCAAAGACCAGTTTCTGTCCACGATGAGCCATGAACTCCGCACGCCACTCAATGCCATCCTGGGATTCTCGGAACTGCTCACCGACAAGCGCTACGGCGAAATGAACGAACGCCAGTCCCGTTACGTCAACCACATCAACACTAGTGGAAAACACTTGCTCAAATTGATCAGCGACATCCTGGACCTTTCCAAGATCGAAGCAGGGAGAATGGAGATCGTCCGGGAAGATATGGCCGTCGATTTCGTTTGTTCAGAAGTGCTCAGCGCCGTGCAGCCCCTCGTAGACAAAAAATCGCAGGCGTTAGTTCGCCACGTTGATCCCGACCTGCGCGTTCGTGCAGACCCCACTAAGTTCAAACAGATACTCATGAATCTGATTGGCAATGCGATTAAGTTCACTCCCGAGCATGGCCGGATCGAATTGACTGCACGCTCGATGGACGGCCAAGTGATTGTAGAAGTGCGCGACAACGGGCCCGGCATTCCGGTCGAAGATCAGAAACGCATCTTTCAGGCCTTCTATCGGCGGACAGAAGCAGGTAAAGCGGTCGAGGGAACCGGCCTGGGATTAGCGATCACTGAGCGCCTTGTCCAAATGCACGGAAGCCACCTGGAGATCAACAGCAAGCCTGGTCAAGGTACGTGCTTCCACTTCTCGTTACCCCTGGTGACGAACCCTCCGACCCAATCCGCTCGGATACAGACTGCGAGGCCAGACATCCGCCGAGCCCCGAGGATTTTTGTCATCGAAGATGATCCGGCATCGGCGCACCTTATCGAATCTCAACTTTTGTCTTCGGGTTACGAAGCCATTCGTTGTGAACAGCCCCGGCAGGCCAGGGAATTGGCCGCTAAGCTCCAACCAGATGCAATTACTTTAGACCTCCTGATGAAACCTGTTCATGGGTTTGAAGTTCTGCTGGAACTGAAGAATGACCCGCGCACATCCAAGATTCCAGTCGTCGTCGTAACTATCGTGGATCAACCGGCAATTGGAACCGTCCTGGGTGCCGACGAATATTTAGTTAAACCTGTAGAGAAATCGGCCTTGCTGGCTGCCCTCGAACGCTGCCTCAGCCGTCGGACAGCTAGCTCGGCATCGCGCTCCATCTTGGTCGTCGAAGACGATGCCCCTACGCGCGAGGTGATCTCGGAACTACTCCACCGGGAAGGATATTCCGTAGTGGCTGTCGCTGATGGGGCGGAAGCAAGGGCGTCGGTGACTAAGTCTGTTCCCGAACTCGTAATTCTCGATTTGCTGCTGCCGAAAGTAAGTGGGTTTGACCTTCTCTCGGAATGGCGGGCGAACCCCCGCACTTCCGATCTCAGCGTGTTTGTGCTAACCAGCAAGGACCTAACCAAGGACGAAGAAAAATATCTCCGCAAGAATTCCGAATGCCTATATCGAAAGCAACAATCGTGGCAGGACGAACTAATCACCCAATTGCGTCGCGTCGTCGCCGAGCCTCAGTTGGAGAAGGCATGAAGCCTCGCATCCTCGTCGTTGAGGACAACCCCCTCAACCGCGAATTGCTTTGTGACTGGCTTGAAACTGAAGGATATGAGGTTGCTTCTACAGCGGATTTGAAAGCTGCGTTCGAGTTGGTCCGCAGCCAACAGCCCCATGCCGTGCTACTCGATATCCAGGTGGGGGCTGATGACGGACTAGCGTTCGCGACTTGGATTCGACAGGAACCTAACTTTCGAGAAATTCCAGTGATTGCCGTGACTGCGCATGCGATGGCAGACGAACGGAAACGAATTCTTGAAGGCGGTTGTAATGCCTGTCTTTCTAAGCCCATTGACTTCGCCGCTCTTCAAAAGGAATTGCACGCATCCATTCCTTGATGGACTTATTGACGAGCCTGTCGTCTAAAGCTCCACGATCTTCATCGTGCGGCAATAACTAGTCGGGCATCGGGAGGCCGAGGGCCATGTCCTCGCGGTTCGCTCAAGTCAGAATAATTACGCGGGGAGTCTAAAGCTTCCCAAGTCACAATCGCACGACAAGTACCCTTTCACCTGAACGGTTCACCACAGAATGGATGAGAAAAGTTCGATTGTAGAGTTCAACGCTAATCCCCCCGAAGGGGTTCATCTCACCATGCACCAGATGGACCAGCGTCAATGGTGGCTGTGGTCGTACGCGATCATCGTCACATTGGTCCTCCTAGTGGCCATTGCTTCGTTTGCTTTCCCCTCACTGCTATCCGAAAGCGACAGCTATTATTCGTTTTTTCTGAGCCAGGCGGTGCGCGGGCTCGTGGGCTTGGTGCTCATCTTTAATGTTTATGTCATCTATCAGCAATTGCAGATTTCCCGCATTCGGCGGAAGCTCACCGATCAGATCCTTGCGGTGGACAAAGTGCAGGTGCTGGCGCAGGAAGTCTACAAGATGGCACTTATCGACCCGCTGACCGGCCTTTTCAATCGCCGCTATATCGAACAGCGACTGGAAGACGAAATCAAGGGCTCGGCGCGACACGGGCGAGCGCTTTCAGTGATCTTAATCGACCTCGATGAATTCAAGCACGTAAACGACACCTATGGTCACGGGGGCGGGGACGCTCTCCTAAGGATCTTCGCAGAGCGGCTAGGCAAGGCCACACGCGGTTCAGATGCAGCGGCACGCTATGGCGGAGACGAGTTCCTGGTGGTGTTGCCGGAATGCAAACCCGAGAACGTGCAGCACGTGCTCAAGCGGCTTGAAGGAATTCCCGTCGTGATCGAGGGTCACACTTTATCTATCGCTCTCTCCGCCGGATGGGCCGAATTTCTCCCGGGCGAATCGGCTGCGGAATTATTGGCTCGTGCCGATACCGCGCTTTATTCAAGCAAGCGAGCTAAGTCCGTAGTACAACCCCAAGCTCTATCCCGCTAGACGAGCGAGGATTTTGCTGCTATTGCTTCCCGGCCCGGACGCGTGTCCATATGACCGCCCGCGTCATCACTAAATTCCGTTTCTTCGTGTGCGTCAACATAGACCAGTCGGGCCAATCCAGCAGACGCAGCGTCAACTCGTCCGTGAAAGTCACAAAAGCAGCGCAGTGGCCGCAAATGGAAGGCTCGCCAGGTTTGGGCTTCGTGTATCTGTTGAGGGACCTACGTGCTCTTGAAAAGAAAATGGAGGACGACGGCGGACACATACCCAAGTCACTCCTGAGCATTTGCAAGAGGAAAGGTTTCTGGGAGGATCCTAGGGCGGGAAAGTCAAAGTTCCTACGAAGGGATCTACTTCCTGTCAAAGTTAAATACAATCGTGCTCTATACATACGCCTTGTTGCCCATGCGGTGATCGGTGCTTCACGAATGCAAGACTCTTACCTGCTGCAAAAGCTAGCCCAGCATGAATTCCACTTAATAGCCAGGGCGGCAGCTATCCGCTTAATCAAACTCGGAGGGGAAGCAGGAATGAGGCTACTCCAGTCCTCCACAGCAGAGGCCATTGCCAAAGGGCGTACCGAGTCCTTCGCATTCGCTCTCCGCGATGCTGAAATACAGACGCTTGGTCTCGCGCAGCTTTGGTAACACATTCGTTCCCCTGATTCCGCGCGCATGTAAAACCAATCTCGCGAAGGACACGCCGCGCACACACGCGCGCACCCTCGCGTTTCCGCCCAGGTGGGGTACTTTTAGCGCGCTCGTATACCGGTGTCCGAGCGGAAGGCTAACTTTTCCGCTCACCGCTGCGTAGAACTGAATCATGCGAACCGCCATCTATGCACGCGTCAGCACGAAGGATCAAAGCTGCGAGCTGCAACTCCGTGATCTCCGGACCTACTGCGCGGCGCGAGGATTTCAGGACGTCCGCGAGTATGTAGACGAGGGCCAATCAGGCGCAAAGGACTCCCGCCCCGAGCTAAATAAACTCATGGACGACGCCCGGAAGCGCCAGTTTGACTTGATTGTGGTGTGGCGCTTTGATCGGTTCGCCCGCTCTACCAAGCATCTTCTTTTGGCCCTGGAGGAATTTCGGTCCCTGGGCATCCAATTCATCAGTTATCAGGAAAACATAGACACCAGTAGCCCACTGGGGCAGGCGCTTTTTACCATCGTAAGTGCGGTTGCACAGCTTGAGCGCGACCTGATCCGTGAGCGGGTGAGTGCTGGTATAAGGAACGCACTGGAAAACGGGAAGCGCCTTGGACGTCCGAAGAGCACGGTTGACCGCGCAGCAATTCTGAAATTTAAGGCGGAAGGCCATAGCTTGCGGCAGATCGCGGAAAAGCTGGGGGTCGGGTACGGGACAGTCCGCGAAAGGCTCCTCACTTCGCACAAGTTGTAACCTCAGAAGAACAGGTAACTCCCAAAACTTCCAGAGGGAAATCGGGGCCAAAGCCAATTTCCCGAGTGGTTGACAATCCGGGAGTCGTCCAGCTTGGGTAAACACTATGCCGTCAAGCAAGAATGACGGCATGGAGCATGGCGGATAGAGTTGGCAGGTCCAGCCAACACTCTCGACTCTCGGGTCGAGGTTTCTGCGGTATGATGTTTCCGTTCGGAAAGCCCAACCTCTGACGCGATCCAGGCGAGGCGTGCCATGGCGCATTACGGCCCCTCCATCGCAATTCTCTACCCGTTGGTCCGTGCTACGTTCTTGCACTTGCGGTATGGGTTCGCGACTGTGCTTTCCGTCGCATGTCTACTATGTAACTGAGGTGATATATGGCAACGCAGAGTCATTCCGTACAGTTTGCCGGAGGCAATCTCGGCGGGCAACGCCACATTTGTGCTTTCTTCAACGGCATCGACGAGGAGCACAGGGTGCTTCGCTCATTTATCAAAGAGGGCATCGAGCGGGGGGAAAAAGCTTTCCATGTCGTTGACCCTGAGCTACGCGACAAACATCTCAAGCTCCTCGCGGAAGCAGGTATCAATGTGCCCCGAGCGATCGATACCGGCCAGCTGGAGGTACGGCGCTGGCAGGATGCCTACCTGCGCGGGGACCACTTTGACCAGAATGCGATGTTGGCATTGATCGAAGAGGTGCTCCAATCGGCCGATACGGCCGGGTATCCACTCACCAGACTGTTGGCGCACATGGAATGGGCGTTGCTCGACAAACCCGGCGTCGATAACCTCGTGGAATACGAGACACGCCTAAACTACGTGCTTCCCAAGTACCAAGATCCAGTGATCTGTACCTACGATCTGTCGAAATTTCGAGCCAGCCAGGTGATGGACATCATGCGGACGCACCCGGTCGTAATTATTGGCGGCATTCTACAGGAGAACCCCTTCTTCGTTCCTCCTGATCAGTTTCTCCTCGAGTTGCAGGAGCGGCGGTCGGTTCGCAAAAGTGCAGGTGTGGCGAGTTAAATGCTTTGGAATCCCATACTGAAACTCTCGCGCTGCGAACAGCCCTCCGGGAGCTGGTAGCACTTTCGACAATCCCGGCGGCTTGGGTGGGAAGAGAACCCCCTGTTATTGCCGACGGGCTTGCCGATGTGCTGTTCGGATCGCTGCACCTAGATTTCGCCTTTGTGCGTTTATGCGATCCCAAAGGCGGTGCCGCAGTCGAAATCACCCGGGGAAACGCATGGAAAGCATTCCCCGAATGGCTACGAACTCACCTGGGCGGCTTCGGCAAGTTTTCGTGTAAGGAAATCATTTCTGACCTTGGCGGCGCGGAGCCATGCCGCGGTGTTGTGATTCCCATTGGTGTCAATGGCGATGCTGGCCTGGTCGCTGCCGCGCGCGCTGGCACGGACTTTCCCAGCGAAGTGGACCAGTTGCTCCTTTCCGTCGCTGCCAATCACGCCACGGCCGCGTTTCAGAACGCGCGCCTGCGTCACGAACTGGACGTTAAGGTGGCGGAACTCGGCCAAGCCCGCAACGAACTCGAGATGAAGGTATCGGAACGAACCGCCGATTTGCAGCGGAGCGAGTCCTATCTAGCTGAAGCGCAGAGGCTAACGCACACAGGCAGCTGGGCATGCAATATCGCCGCGCGAGAGATGCGTCACTCGTCCGAGGAGCATTCCCGCTTGTATGGCTTCGATCCCGAGAGGGAGATACCTTCGTTCGAAGAATTTGTACGGCGTATTCATCCAGAAGATCGGCCTCGGATCGTTGAAGTCGTGGAGACGGCGAACTGCACGAGAAAGGATTTCGAGGCGCATTTCCGAATCGTTCTTCCAGACGGTACGACGAAATATGTGTACGGAACAGGTCATCCTGTTTTCAGCCCGTCAGGAGACGTAGGCGAGTTCGTGGGTATCGTGATGGACGTGACAGAACGCAGGCGGGCGGATGAAGAGCGCGAGAGATTGCGTCAGGCCCAGGCGGATCTCGCACACATAAATAGGATCACGACGATGGGCGAGCTGACAGCGTCCCTGGCGCACGAAATCAAGCAGCCGATTACCGCGGCAGTAACAGACGCTAAAACCTGTTTGCGATGGATTGATCGCGATGCCCCCGACCTGCCAGAGGCACGCGAAGCGGCATCAAGAATGGTTAAAGACGTAACGCGAGCGGCCGATATCATTAGCAGAATCAGCGTGCTGTTCAAGAAGGGATCTCTGCAGCGAGAGTTGGTTGACCTAAATGAGCTCATTCGTGAAATGATTGTCCTGCTGCACAGCGAGGCGAACCGCTACTCGATCTTCATCCGGCCCGAGCTAGCTGAGGATCTTCCTAAGGTCATGGCAGACCGTGTCCAACTGCAGCAGGTTTTTATGAACCTCATGCTGAACGGCATCGATGCCATGAAGGAAACGACCGGGCGGGGTGAGCTGACCATCAAGTCGGAAGTCCACGATGGTCAACTGCTGATCTCGGTCAGCGATACCGGTGTGGGATTGCCCCCGGAGAAGGCGGAACAGATCTTCAAGGCATTCTTTACGACCAAGGATAACGGGACTGGTATGGGGTTGCCCATCAGTCGCTCAATCATCGAGTCGCATGGCGGCCGCTTGTGGCCCGCGGGCGCCTCCGGGCGGGGCGCAACTTTTCAGTTCACCCTGCCCGCTACCGTCGCAGCCCACGCATAACTTGCCGCACGCAGCCTAGCGACGAAGTTGGCCTGAGATATCTACCGATAAACGACGTTTACGATAGTCCGGGACGTAGAGCGACCCTTTAGCCCACCGCTATCTCTATGCATTTGCGGGAAAGTTGTGCCTGCGCCACCGGAGGCACGGCACTTCAAGCCTACACAATCTGCCGGAAATCCCAGGCATCTCCAATAGGCAAATTCATTGTCTCCAGGGTAGGAGAAGCGTACGATGCACAAACCAAGGGAGTCTAAATCGTCCCGTCCAAAAGTTCGAGAATTAAAACTCCGGATGAAGGAGGGAAGGCTTATGAGGATGCGCCTGGGTTTTGCGGTTGCGGTAACCGCGTTTGTCGCTTTGGGTGTACACGCTCAAGAACCGTCCCAGATGATATTTCGCGGCAGGACTTCTTTGACGCCAGGGTCCGCGACGATCCCTCCGGCCAATTCTGTTGCTAGAGTCCGGCTCAATCATCGAGGCCACACCGCTGCGGATGTGAAGTCCACCGTTGCGGCGATTAATAGTCCACTCGCACCGGAGGCTGTCAACGCTCCTTCGCCGACTCCGAGAACAGTAGTATCACCGGACCCAGGGTTCTTTGGGTTCCCAGGGCTCACGGAGTTTGATCAGAGTTCCGCAGGCACCGGCATCTATGCGGGCACACAGGGGTCTGCCGAACCACCGGACCAAGGGCTCTGCGTGGGAAATGGCTTCGTAATGGAGCAAATCAACGTCGCGCTGGCCGTCTATAACCCAGCAGGGACTGTGCTGGTGGGGCCAGTCCCACTCAATCAGTTCTACGGCCTGGCGCCGGAGCTCTCGAGTGCGGGCGTTTTCGGTCCTTTTCTTACTGACCCAAGGTGCAATTTCGACCCGCAAAGCCGCCGGTGGTTTGCGACCATCACCGAGATCGACCTGGACCCTTCAACGGGCGCTCTTGGGAACCGGTCCGCGGTGTTCGTCGCAGTAAGCGATAGCTCCAATCCAATCGGTAGCTATTCTGTATTCTCGTTTGACACGACGGATGACGGTACAAACGACACACCGAATCATCCCAACTGCCCCTGTTTTGGCGACCAGCCATTGTTGGGCGCGGACGCTAATGGGATATATATCAGCACGAACGAGTTTCCCATACCGAATCCCCCCTCCTTTAACGGCACGCAGATCTATGCAATCTCCAAGGCCGACCTGTTGGAAGTTAATACACCCAAAATAGTCCACATCGACGTTGGGTCGATCCCTGTCCCTCTACAGGATCAGGCTACTGGTATCTGGTACTCCGTCCAACCGGCGCTGTCCCCCAGCGGTTTCGAGGGCTACGAGGATCAAAACTCAGGCATTGAGTATTTTCTGAGCGCACTTCAGTTTGGTCCGGCGCCTTTCGATAACCGCATCGCGGTGTGGGCCCTCACCAATACGAGTTCGCTCAATCGGCATACTCCGAATCTTAAATTGCGGCATGTGGTCATCACGAGCGAAGCATATGGCACGGCTGCAAATGTACCTTTTGCCGCCACACAGAAACCGGGCCCTACGCCGCTGCTTGATTTTCTCAACAGCGTCCAAAATGACGGCGACACCCTCGAATTGCTCGACGCCAACGACGTTCGCATGAACCAAGTTGTATTTGCAGCTGGCAACTTGTATGCAGGCGTGAATACCAGCGTCAGCGTCAATGGCCAGAATTTGCAAGGCATCGCCTATTTTATTGTGACGCCACGCCTCGATGGTGACACTCTTTCCGCCGCCATGTGCGGCCAGGGTTACGTCTCCGTTGAAAACGAAAACGTGCTTTTCCCGTCGATCGGGGTTAGTAGCGAAGGCGCGGCGATTATCGCCTTTAGCCTCTCCGGTCCGGACTATTTCCCGAGTGCGGCATACGCGCCGATTTCGAGAGAGGGCGACGCAGGGCAAATTCGTCTTGCTGGCGCGGGAATTGGTCCGGCTGACGGCGCTTCAGGCTACAACTTCTTCCAAGCCCCCCAACCAGGTATCGTCCGTTGGGGGGATTATTCGGCTGCGGTCGCTGACGGCGATGGTAATCTTTGGTTCGCAGCCGAGTACGAGGGTCAGAGTTGCAGGGACGCTGAATTCGCCGCAGATCCCACATGCGGCGGAACTCGAGATGCCTTTGCTAACTGGGGCACCTTCATCGGAATGCTGCATGCGAGGTGATTGATAATCGCACGCCGTGATCGGACACATCCGCGTTGAGAGTCAGCAGGCTCAGACTTGCTCGATGGGGTATGGAAGTGGGCTGGTTTCAATTGAGTTGAGGCTAATCCGAGTTAGGAAATTACTCCACGCGCGTGGCAGTTGAGAACGCGACTCGCTCCCTGAAGCGGTCGAATAGTTCCCGACGCCCACGTTTTTGCGAATAGTCTGGATTGAGAACTTTGAACCACGTGGCCGGGCTTGTGACATAGGGCGCGAGCTTTTGTTTGGCAACGATTCCCTCAAGGTCCTCGCGGCTGATGACTTGATACAAGTCACACCCTGATGTGGAAACGTGCTCGGCATATAGGAATCCGGTGCGGCCACGAACGAGTCGGCGCAATCGGCTTTTTCGCTCCAAGAACGT
>Ga0307479_10004514_pt1 | contig 12730 bp, 10 predicted proteins | sample atmos_gasesECM4C_FD_203743 | JGI IMG/M metagenome (GOLD analysis project Ga0307479, IMG submission 203743) | Hardwood forest soil microbial communities from Morgan-Monroe State Forest, Indiana, United States - atmos_gasesECM4C_515 | ecosystem: Environmental > Terrestrial > Soil > Temperate...
ATAGGCAAGGCCCATGGCGTAGTTGGGTATGGAGAGTTGCACCCACGTTCCCAGCGGGACGGCCGTATTGTTCACCACGGTGTGATAAGTCGTAGTACCCGCGAGCGTCGTCTGCAAGCTCACTCGCAAAATGTCACTTTGTGTCGCCGAGGGGGCCAGCTTGACCCAGACGCTGATTGAGTAGGCCGAGCCGTTGTACATCTTGTTGTCGACACTGATCTGCAGGCCGTCGTAGGCCGCAACGCGATTTGTAACCAGGAGGCTGTGCGTGCCGCCGTGAGCGTCTGCCGTTGAATTTGCCAGTGCCGCGCCGGCACGTGAGCTCCATCCGTCGAGACCTCCGTCCTCGAAGCCGTACTGTGCAACCACCTGCGCGCGAACTGGCGGGGTGCAGAGGAAGGCAAATAGGAGTGCGGTGCCGAAGATGAGCCGGGATCGGGACGAAAGGCAAATAGACGCCCACGCGGATCGAAACATCATGTTTCCCCCTGCTTGCGCGCGGCCCGTGGAGCGAGAAGGTGCTCACGGTAGCGCTACCATTAAATATCTCTCCGCGACGCCCGCGTTGTCAACTTTGCATGGGGGGATGTTCCCGTTGCGCTTTGAGCGAATGCGGGTGTTGTTTGATTCCTGTTGGAATCCGCACCGCGTCTTACGCCGTAATACCCTGCCCGCGTCCCGATGTTCACAATTGCGGTTGGGTCCGGAACCCTCGGCCGGCTTTCCGGCGGATCTCGCCGGGCGCGCGGGGTCGTGGGGCAGCCTGCCGGTGGCCAAACTGTTCGAGGTCAGCGCAGCGCCTGGGACTGGTCGCCGGCACGACGCAGGCGCATTGCCCCCCGGGGACGGGGGTCTGGCCGCTGGGACATTGTCCGGCTGCTGCCGATCTCCAAGCGCACGGGGCCGCCGAGGTGTACTGTGGTGGCCTGTCTGGAGGAGTACGCTTATGGTCTTCGAATCAAGGGGTTCCGGCCGGCCGTTCGGGGTAGGGCCCCATGCGGGCGAATTGGTTGCCGACTACCGCGCACGGCTCGCGCACGAGCATGCCGAAATGCAGGAACGCCGCCAGGCGGAGCTTGCCGAGCAGGTTTCCATCAGAAACATGCCCTCCGAGCGCATCCGCATCTGGGAGCGCCTGCATGGACTGCCACTGCCTCGCAATCCAACTCACAATCTCTTGAGTGTCATCGCGGCTGCCACTGACCTGCAGCTCGAGCAGGTACAGGAGGAGCAGCGGCTGCGCCGCGCGGCGGGTAAGGCGACTGCGCCCGAATCGGCGCCGGTCGAGCCGACAGTCTGAACGAGGGCTCTCGGCCGTAGTGCACGACCGGGAGCCACAAGTCATTTACCCACTCAGCTGGTGATCGTTACCCGTTCTCAGTAACGACGCTGCCCGCCACGATCATTGCCGCCCGAGCGCTCTTTGCTCTGAGCCTCGTTGATTCGCAACGTGCGTCCATCGAAATCGGCACCGTTGAGCGCTTGCATGGCGCGCGCAGCATCCGCATTCGCCATTTCCACGAATCCGAAACCGCGCGGGCTACCCGTTTCGCGATCGGTAATCAGGGATAGCGTTTCGACGGCTCCATGGGGCGCGAACAACGCGCGCACCGAATCTTCCGTCGCCGTGAACGGCAGATTTCCAACATACAATTTAGTCACTGGGAATTACTCACAAAAAGAAAAGGATACTGACAGGAAGGGCCTGCCTCCTGGTTCGAAAAGCTTGCGAGGGTGGCGGTCATTGGCTGAAGAAACACGCTGGAATAGCGCGGTGCCAAGGGCAGACAAGCCGAAAGGTCACGATCCAACCACGAAGTCTACAGTAAATGCCTTGCCTGCGTGCGTCCTTTCGGCGGAGCTCTCCCGCACTGGCCCGTGCCGAGAGTGGCCGGTTTTGTCATTGAACGCTCCGGTGAGAGACTATCGGGGCTGCGCCGTAGCACGGACGGTTATTTCCAGTGAATGGTGAGCACATGGATAAAGGGCTTCTCGATCGTCGGGCACTCATTCAGACCTTGGGCGTCACGAGCCTTCTTCCGGGGGCTGCATTCGGTGGGCCCGAGCACAAGAGTACCGTTCAGGAAACTCTTCCGCTCCAACCGGAGGCTGGCAACGGAGCAAAGCACTCGCTCCGATTTGCCGTCTGCGGTATGAGCCATGACCACATCTACGGCATGGTTGGAGCGATTCAACGCGGTGGTGGTGAGCTCGTCGCCGCCTACGGCGAGGAGCCCGACAAGATCGCAGCGTTTACCCAGCGCTATCCGCAGGTGAAGTGGGTCAAAACCGAAGCTGAGATCCTGGATGATGGATCGATCCAGTTGGTCCTGAGCTCCACCGTTGCAAGCCATCGCGCGCCACTCGGCGTGCGGGTGATGGAGCATGGCAAAGACTATCTGAGCGACAAGCCCGGTATCACCACGCTGGACCAACTCGCTGCCGTCCGCCGAACCATTGCCGCAACACACCGTATCTACGGCATCATGTACAGTGAACGGCTGGAGGTGAAGGCTGCCGTCAAAGCCGGAGAGCTGATCCAGGCAGGTGCGATCGGCCGCGTCATCCAGACGATCAATATCGCCCCGCATCAAGTGCGCCAGCAGCATGGAGATGCGGGCGGGGGCTCGGGCCGTCCCGAGTGGTTCTGGAATCCCGACGAGTACGGCGGGATTCTCTGCGATATCGGCTCACACCAGGTTGATCAATTTCTCTACTACACCGGCTCGACCGAAGCGCAGGTCGTGGCCTCTCAGATCGCGAACGTGGCCCATCCCGAGCGGCCGCAATTTCAGGATTTCGGCGACATGATGTTGCGGGGTAACCGGGGGATGGGCTATGTCCGCCTGGACTGGTTTACTCCGGACGGGCTCGGGACGTGGGGCGATGGAAGGCTCTTCGTGCTGGGCACGGAGGGGTACATAGAGTTGCGCAAGTACGTCGATGTTGCGGTCAAGAGCGCGGGTAACAATCTCTTCATCGTTGATCAGAAGCAAGCGCGCTATATCGATTGCAGTAACCTGACACTGCCGTTCGGGCCGCAGTTCGTCGCGGATGTCGTCAACCGGACGCACACGGCGCAGGATCAGACTCAGTGCCTGTTGGCCGCGGAGCTGGCAATCACGGCGCAGCGCGATGCGAAAGTCGTGCGCGTGTAATGCACCGCGCAATTTATGCTCCGGCCAGCGTGACGATGAAGCGGTGACGGCCATCATCCGCGGTCACACAGCGTGCGTCGCCTCCGTGGCGTCGCGCGATTTGCCGCACCAATGCCAGGCCCAATCCGGTTCCCACGCCCGTGCGGCTGCTACTGCTGCGATAGAAAGGTTTGAATACCTGTTCGAATTCCGACTCCAGGGGGCCTGGACCGTTGTCCCACACGGTTACGACTGCAGTGCCGTCAGCGCGAGTCACCCGCACCTGCGTTGGGGGGATGCCGTGGCGCCTGGCGTTTTCCAACAGGTTACGCAGCAGGCGGCGTAAGAGGCGGGCATCGCCGCGGAGATTGACCGACGCGCCCTCGAGGTGCACGTCGTCGTATCTGCTGCATTCCTCCGCGGCGAGTGCCAAAAGATCGATCTCCTCGGCCGCCGGGGCCTCCTGGATGGCATCGAGTCTGCTGGCGAGGAGGATTTCATCGACCAGCCAGTCCAGCTCGCCGATATCCTGTTCCAGGCCCGCCTTGCTCTTTGCATCGGCCGAGCCTTTCAACAGCTCCACTGCCAGCCGGATGCGGGCCAGTGGAGTGCGTAACTCGTGTGAGGCATTGGCCAACAGGGCCTGGTGTGCCCGCACCAGCTGTTCGATCTGGCTTGCGGCATTGTTGAAGCTCCGGGCCAGGCGCGCCACTTCGTCGCTGCCCTCTACGGCGACACGTGATGACAGGTCTCCGGCACCGAGGGATTCAACTCCTCGTTGCAGGCGCTCCAGCCGGCGGGTGAGCTGGCGGGCGATGGGATAGGCCACCACACCTATGGCCGCGACCAGCAATGCGATCACGAGGTGAAAGAATGGTCGTGAGCTTCCGACTCCCAGCGGCAAGCGCACCACGAGCAAGCGGCCGTCGCGAAGGTGGATGGCCGAGATGGGTTTGCCGTCCCAATGAGCCATGGCGAACGTTTCATGTGGATTCGTACCGGGCGGCGGGAGCGGGCGGCCTACCACGGCAATGACGCGCCCGTCCTGGCCGAAGAGAGTGGCATCACCATCGAGACCGGCAGCAAGGCGGCGAAGTGCGTCCTGCTGCACCGCCGGGGGGGCCTGGGCCGCAGGCAGGGCATTTTGGATCAACTTTGCGGTAATGACGCCCGCTTGATCAATTGAGCCGCCCATGAGATGCCACATCAGGGCAGTCGCGAGACCAAACAGCACGAGGCTGGCGAGCAGCGCTAGATAGAAGCGCAGGTACAGGCGCAGCACTAATCTTGTGCCTTGGCGAACACGTAGCCCGATCCACGTATGGTGATTACACGCCTTGGCTTCTTCGGATTGTCCTCGATGGCTGCCCGGATACGTGACACATGCACATCGATCGAGCGGTCAAATGATTCCAACTGCTCGCCTTTGACGGCATCCAGAAGAGCTTCGCGCGACAATACTCGGCCGGCGTTCCTTGCCAGCGTGACGAGCAAATCGAACTGATAGCCAGTCAACTCGCACTGTACCCCGTCCAGGCGCACTGCATGAGCAGCGGTGTCGATTTCCAAGCGGCCAAAGGTCAATGGCTTTTCACCCGGTGTCAGCGCGCGGGAGCGGCGCCGCAGGATGGCACGCAGACGCGCCAGCAACTCCCGAGGCTGAAACGGCTTTGGCAGATAATCATCCGCACCGAGCTCCAGACCCAGGATGCGGTCTATCGGTTCGCCCCGCGCAGTGAGCATCAAGATCGGTGTGTCGGCTCGAGTGCGTAATTGCCGGCAGACGTCCAGGCCGTCCATGTCGGGCAACATCAGATCGAGCACGACCGCGTCATATTCAGCCCCGGCCAGCCGCTCGAGCGCCGTGGCGCCCAGCGGCGCGACAGTCACGCGAAAACCCGCCTGGCCGAGGTATTCCGACAGCATTTCGGCAAGGCGGGGGTCGTCTTCCACCAGGAGGATGCGCTCAACCATCTCAGTGGCGACTGTAGAGGCAGCGAACCGCTTTCGCCAGCGATCTTCTTAATGGGGCATTTCGTGCAGTTGTCCGAGATGAGTGGCCAGTGCATTCCGCTGGGTAGGCGTGAGCACGTCGCCAACGTCGCCAAGGAGTTGCACGATGCGTTTGGATGCCTGGTCTGCGAGCTGAAGATGGGCCTCGCGAGCAGCTTCAAGACCGGCGCGGTCTATGGTCGGCTGTGTCAGTCCCTGGATGGCCTGAGCGTGTGCAGCCTGAAGTTGCGTGTGCAGCGGGAGCAGATCGCTGACTGCCTGTTGCACGAGGGGCCCGATTTTGGCTTTTTGCGCCTCGGTAGCGTCGATCTCCACGTAGAGATGCTTGAGGACGTGGTCGACGTGAGCCGCCACGTCCGCCGGGCTTTCCGCGCCGTGCATCATCATGCCGTGATGCCAGCCATTCGCGCCCATCGCAGCGGCCACGGCGCCGACGCCGCCGACGAGGGCAGCACCGGCGAAAAATGCGAAGACCGTCTGCCGGTTGAACACAGTACGCAATACAGAGCGAGGTGAAGTGGGTTCGGGAGTACTCATGATCAATCCTTTCGTGGTTGTGGAGAGCTCACTGAGGACTCTGCGCCTGGATCGTTGGCCGTCTTTGTAGAGCGTGTAAAGATTTATAAAGCCGTCGCTACCGCACCGCAATAGGCCAAATACTCACTGTTGCCCGTGTCCTCTACGGCATCTCCCGCCTGTCCCCCACTGACCGCACCGGTATTTTAAAACGACGCACTGAACGTATTGACAGCCGGTGCGCCGCAGGCTGCCTTGCGAGTGGGCCGCCACAACAAGAATAAAGCGCGGGGGGCTTCCATGTGTTGAGGTCGGGTGTATTTCGCTTTGCAACAATTGCTCGTGCCACGAGATGGGCGCTGGTCGTTGTCGTGCTGCTCCGAGCGCTGGCCGTGTGCCCTGATGCGCTAGCCCTACCTAGCTTCGCGAGCCAGACCGGAATGCCCTGCTCACAATGCCACACGCTCTCTTTCGGACCGGCGCTGACCTCCTACGGCCGCCAGTTCAAACTGAATGGATACAGCTGGGGCGACGGCGAGCACCCGATGCCACTGGCGCTCATGGTGCAGGGCGGGTTCAGCCACGTAGATACCCGGGTGCCGGAGCCGTTGGCGGACCACTTCAGCACCAACGACAACCTCTCTGTTGATCAGGTCTCGGCTTTTTACGGCGGACGTATAACCGAGCACTCGGGAGCGTTCGTCCAGGTGACCTACAGCGGCGAAGACCGGCGCACGACCTGGGACAACCTCGACATCCGCTATGCACGGCCAGTCCAAATTGCCGGCACGGATGCCGTGGTCGGCATCTCCATCAACAATAATCCAACGGTCCAGGACCTGTGGAATTCGACGCCGGCCTGGGGATTTCCGTACATCTCATCGCGGCTCGTTCCCAGCCCTGTAACTGCGACGCTGATCGAGGGAACTTTTGCGCAGACCGTGTTGGGAGCTACGGCCTACGCGATGGTTGACGATCACGTGTTCCTCGAGGCCGGCGCGTATCGAGGTCTCTCGGATCGCTGGTTGCGCAACGTGGGCCTCGGACCGGATGACAACCGGCATACCAACGGCGTCGCACCCTACTGGCGTCTCGCGTATCAGCTCGACAACAAACCCTACTACTTCTCGATCGGCACTTTCGGAATCGAGGCGAAGCTGCAGCCTGACGCCACCGTCCCGGATAAGGATCGCTATACGGACGTTGGGTTCGATGCGACCTATCAATACGCGAACGACAGCCCGTTTGCGCTGGCCGTGAATACTTCCTACATACACGAGACCCAGAAACTCGGCGACAGTTTCAACACGGGTGCGGTCGGTGTGGAATCCAACCACCTGAGAACACTGCGGCTGGATACTACCGTGACCTATCGCCAGACGTGGAGCGCCGGGGCCGGAGTATTCGACATCACCGGGGGCTCTGATGAGACGCTCTACGGCGCCGGGCCCCTCACCGGAAGTAACAATGGCTCGCCCGACACGCGCGGCTACATCCTGCAGTTCGAGTACGTACCGCTGGGGAAGGAGGATTCCTGGGGGGCGCCGTGGGTGAATATCCGCCTGGGCCTGCAGTATACGGGCTACCTCAAGTTCAACGGAGGAACATCCAACTACGACGGCAATGGCCGATCCGCCCGCCAGAACAACTCTCTGTTCCTTTTCTATTGGATCGCCCTATGACAGCACGACGAGGAAACATCATGTCACTTCTGCGAATGATCGGCGCCCTCGCGCTCCTGGCAGGAGCCCACGCCGCCTATGCGAATCCCTGCAACGTGACGATCGAGGGAAACGACGCGATGCACTACAACCTGCGCGAGATAACGGTACCGGTTGAGTGCACCGAAGTGGAGGTCATGTTAAAGCACTCGGGCAGGATGTCCGCGAGAGTGATGGGGCATGACTGGGTGCTCGCAAGGGAGTCTGACGTGTCTGCCATTGTCAATGCCGGTCTCGCGGCGGGCGCCCGCCGCGGCTATCTGCCTGAGAACGACAAACGGATCATTGCCGCCACCGGGGTGGTTGGCGGGGGCGAGAGTGCCGTGGTGAAGTTCAGTACGAACATGCTGCAGCAGGGCGTGCGCTACGCGTTTTTCTGTACCTCCCCCGGGCACTCAACGGTCATGCGCGGCATCTTTCTATTCGGTGGCGCCAATACGGTCGCGCGTGTGCGCTGACAGCCGAATGAGGGCCGCGGTCGTCCGGTCAAGGTAGGACTTCAACCCAACTCTTACCATCCCGGCGGACAAGAGAGGAAGTCACCGAATACACCTCGCCCGCCACCACTCGCGCAGCAACCGTCCGCAGCTTGGAAATGGCGGCAGGATCGTCGAGGCGAGCGAACAGGAGCCAGTCACGAGTTGGCAGCGCTACCGCCACCGTGCCGCCGGCGCGCGTCTCAGCGGTGTCCCAGAAGCTCGAGTCGAACAACCGGCTCGTACCATAGCCATCTGTCGCCACGGCCGACCAGATCCCCGCTGCCCGGTCCACTGGCTCGATGTGGATGGGCGGCAGCCGCGACACATGAGAGACCGCGAGTCCGTCCAAAGCATCCACAGTCAAGCCGGCGTGCTCCAGATCACTCTCACTCACGAATCGAACCGCCGCAGGTGTATCGATCGCATAGAGGAGTACGGCACCTGATACGTAAGGCCTTGAGACAAATAGACCTTTGCCTTTGTCACCAACCGTTTCCTCCATGGCACGCAGCGTGCCCTCACCGCGGATAACCGGATAAATGTTATCGGCATTGAACGTCATCGCCTCGGGTGCGCGAGCAGTGGCGGCCATGGAGTGGGCGAAATGCTTGACCAGGGCGTCGCAATCGTTGGGCCGTTTCCTGCAGTCAGCTCGTATGTGGTCCAGGTAAACGGAAGAACGACCCATGGGCGCTGTGACATGGATCTCATCGTCCGATTTGATCGTCGCCTGCAGCTTCGGATCTTCCCGGTTCAAAGCGGCGGCGACACGATCGGTCAGGGCGTCAGCAAGGGAGGCTGTCCCGTGCAGAGCGAGCGTCAGGATCACGAGCCGTCGGAATTGCCGGCCCCTTGAGGAATAATTATGCTTTTTCACGGGCCCGTCACCTTTGCGTTTCGCTATCTTCTGCGGCTCGGATAATAGAGCCTGTGACGAAGGCAGCTGTAACAAATGATTAATGCGAAATTTACCGGTGCCAAACCACCCGGAGAGTGACCTGCAATGAACTGTCATCGTGGCAGCAGTTTTCTGGCGGCAAGCGTCACTCTTACGCTCGCCGGCCCCGCGCTCGCGCTCGCCCCAGACGCGAGCACCCGCGTCGTGGGACCGCAGAGTGACGGCTCGTACGTCGTTTCCGACAATCAGCGCATCACGCCCGCTGGCAAGCTCATCGATCTCGGGTCGCCGGTTCGCGCCAAGGCGGTCGCCATCAATCCCGATGCAAGGACCACGACCGGCGCGGTCATGCTGATGGGGGCGTCTGAACCCATCATCGTCTTCAATACGGTTACGGGGCAGGTTCTGCAGCGATATACGCCGCCCACGGATACTTCCGGATCGTTCACCGGCATTGCCTATTCCGCCGACGGCTCCAGATTGGTGTTCAGCCAGGATAATAACTTCGTTGCGGTTGCCCAGGTTGACGCGGAGGGCAAGCTCACCCCGGCGGCCGCGATAAAGATCCCGGCGCTCAACAATCCCAACATGCACCATCCGGGCATCGCCAATCCCGGCGGCCTCGCCGTTGTCGGCGGCTCGATCGGTCTTGTGGCCATCAACGCCAGCAATACGCTCGGCATACTCGACCTGAACAGTGGCAACCTCAAGTCGGAGGTGGCCGTTGGCAATGCACCCAATCACGTGGTGGTCAAGGGCCATTTCGCGTATGTAAGCAATGAGGGTGGGCGTCCTGCCACTGCATCCGATTTCACTAATTTGTCTGACGGCACACCTATCGTCGTCGACACGGTGAACGCCTTCGCAACGACCGGGACGGTTTCGGTGGTCGATATTGCGAAGGGCAGCCGGGTGAAGGACATCGAGGTGGGACTGCACCCGGCCGGTATGGCGATTTCTGGTTCGATGCTGTACGTCGCCAATTCATATGACGATACCATTTCGGTCATTGACACTGATCACCTGCAGGTCGTGCGAACGATCAAGGTGGGTGTCCCCGTCAAAGGCGGTGCGTTCGGCGCGGGCGCGAATGACATTGCGGTTGCCGGCGACAAGGCCTATGTCACTCTCGGACAATCGAACGCGATTGCGGTGGTCGATCTCGCGCGAGATGGTGCTCGTCACCACGGCCGCGGTGACAATGACGACGCCGTATTAGGCTTCATACCGACGGCCTATTTCCCGACGAGCATTACCTACGATGGCTTGCATAACCAGCTCATTGTTGCCGATGACAAGGGCGTGGGTGCCCAGGGCTCCCTCGGCAGGTCGCATGGGGTCGCGGCCTACAGCACTTTCCACGATGCCGGGGTCGTGAATCTCATCCCGGTGCCCTCGGTGCAAGAGTTGCGGGAGCTGACGGCACGAGTCATCAGCAACAACCATTGGGATTCAAAGCACATTCAAGTCGGCAATGAGCATGTTGACGCGCACGCGGCCCCGGTCGCGATTCCGGCTCACATCGGCGAGCCGTCCCTGATCAAGCACGTTTTCCTGATCATCAAGGAGAATCGTACGTATGATCAGATGCTCGGCGATCTGCCGCAGGGCAATGGCGATCCGGCCCTGGCCGTCTTCGGCCCCAACATCCCGAACCAGAAGGCGCTGGTTCAGCGCTTTCCGCTGCTCGACAACGTCTACGCACCCAGCCGTCAGTCGGCAGACGGCCACCCATGGATCGTTTCATCGGGCTCGTTTTATTCGAACGACATCGAGTCACCGGACTGGGTGCGCAGCTATCCGGGCGGCAACAGCAACGACGCATTGACCTACACGCCGCAAGGCTTTCTATGGTCGCAGGCGGAAAAGCTCGGCATGTCGGTCAAGTTGTATGGCGAATGGAGCGGCTCGCAAACCCTCTCGGGAGCCTATACGTGGGCCGATTTCTACAATACGGCCCTCTTCAAGGAGACGCACGGCGCCCAGGGCAAGGACATCGTTCCGGATGATGCCGCTACGGAGACCACGACGGTCCCGTCCGCGGCAGCCATTCTCGACCCGCACTACCCATCATTCAATACGGGCATTCCTGATCAGTACCGTGTGGACTACTACCTGCCGAAGTTCGCGCAGCAGGTGGCGGGCAACACCGTGCCCAACCTCACCATCATATGGCTGCCGGACGACCACACGAGCGGCTTCACGGCGGGCTTGCCGGTTCCGGCAAGTGCGCAGGCCGACAACGATCTGGCTCTTGGCCGGATTGTCGAGGCGATCAGCAACAGCAACGTGTGGGCCAGCAGCGCCATCTTTGTCGAGGAGGACGATGCGCAGGATGGTGTCGATCACGTCGACGGCCACCGCCAGCCGGTTTATTTGCTCAGTCCCTACGCGGTGCCGCCTCAGTCACCCGGCGTGGGCAAGGTCATCCATACAACCTACACCGCGGAGAACATCAATCGAACGATTGAGAACATACTCGGGATCATGCCGCTGACCCAGTTTGATCTGACGGTCGCGCCGATGTTCGATTGCTTCCAGAACAAGCCGGACACCGCCCCCTTCAATCATGTTCCGGCCAACACGGCGCTCAACATCGATCCCAACGGGACCATTGCCGGCACGGGTGCGGCCGGCATCACCATGAACAAGACGCGCATGCAGGCGGCGTGGTTGCAGGCGTCCAACAAGGTGATGCAAGGCAGGACCAACAAGGCGGATTCGGTTGATGAGAGCTTTCTGAACCACGTCATCTGGTATTCCGCGACGGGTTGGAAGCGGCCTTATCCGGGCGAGAGGCAGATCAAGGCGCCGGCGCCCTTCCTGAAGGCCGCCCTGCGCAAGGCACCGGACGCGGACGACTGAGGGCCAAAGGACGCGCGTTGACTTGGACGCGCGTCGACTTGAACTTTGGCGGTGCACGGGAAATCGGGCGTTCCCGGAACCATCATTGCGACCTTGGTTGATTGACCCTGCAAATACAACGCGCGTAGCATCCGCCCCTTGCAATGGAGCGGTGGTCAGCTTCATTGCGGACAAACAACAAGCATTGCAGGGAGATGGCAATGGATATGACGATCCGCGCGGCCGGACGGATTCTGGCGACTGTGTTGTTGCTGTTACCGTTGATGGCCGCTGCGGGGCCACCTGCGGATGAGTCCAAACATCAATTCCGGTTCAGCGAGGCGACCGTCGCCGAGCTTCAGGCCGAGATGGCCGCGGGCCAGCTCACCTCGGAAGCCCTGACCGCAGCCTACATTCAGCGGATATTCGAGCTTGATAAGAGCGGGCCGGGCGTCAACGCCATCATCGAGCTGAATCCGGACGCCCTCGCGATGGCGCGCCACGCGGACGACCTGCGCCGACATGGGCATGTCCTGGGTCCATTGCACGGTATTCCTGTACTGCTCAAAGCCAACATTGACACCGGCGACAGGATGCAGACCACGGCCGGCTCGTTTGCGCTCGCGGGCGCCCCCGCAACCCGCGATTCCACCGTGGCGGCGCTGCTGCGCGCGGGTGGAGCGGTCATCCTGGGTAAGACCAATCTGTCCGAGTGGGCGAATTTCCGCTCGAACTTTGCGAGCAGCGGCTGGTCCGGCATCGGTGGACAGACTCACAATCCCTACGGCATCGACCACAATCCATGTGGATCGAGCTCGGGATCCGGGGCGGCCGTGTCGGCCAACTTTACGGCCGTCTCCCTGGGTACGGAAACCGATGGCAGTATCGTATGCCCCGCCAACGCCAACGGTGTGGTCGGAATAAAGCCGACAGTGGGCCTGACCAGCCGCGCGGGTGTGGTTCCGATCTCTCACACCCAGGATACCGTGGGGCCTCATGGCCGAACGGTGGCCGATGCGGCCGCGACGCTGGGCGTCATCCAGAGCCTGACCTTTGACGGACGTGATGCCGCGACTGGCTCGGTTCCGTTAGGTTGGAAGGGGCGCCCGCGGCCGACCAATA
>Ga0307479_10004515_pt1 | contig 12728 bp, 10 predicted proteins | sample atmos_gasesECM4C_FD_203743 | JGI IMG/M metagenome (GOLD analysis project Ga0307479, IMG submission 203743) | Hardwood forest soil microbial communities from Morgan-Monroe State Forest, Indiana, United States - atmos_gasesECM4C_515 | ecosystem: Environmental > Terrestrial > Soil > Temperate...
ATTCTAAAGGACTTAGACGACCGGTGTCTGTAAGTGCAGAATCTAAAAGGTTTAAAAGAGCAAGTTTTCACGGAAAAATCGCGAAATCTGTAAGTGCTTATTCTAAAGGACTTAGGGATGACAGGAAGCTAACGTAGAATCTTACACGCTTATGGTTACATAGTTGATACTATTTGTCAGGGGGAATTATATAGCTTTTCGTTTCAATGAGTTGCGCGCGCGGCGGGCTGTCAGGTGCTCCGGCAGGGTTAGGTCCTGTTCCGGGCCAAGTTTCTTCTCGGGTCCACCTCCACATCGTGATCCCAAGTGAATCGTCGCCTCAAGGGAACGTTTTGATACTCCGAACGTAATCCTTGGGCACGAACTTCCTTTCTTCCCTCAAGTGGACGTTGCGGCAAGTGGGGCGCAATCCGAGATTCTTCGCAGTGGCGCTGCAGCGACGAATAATCCTTGGCCGCACAATTCCCGCGCATGCTTTGACCCAGATTCCTCCAGAAGGGCTTGAGTGCCCCATTATCCCGGAAGCGCGGGCCACGATTTGGGCCTGTCCTCGACGGTATCCAGCAACAGACAAATAGGTCGACGTGCGGCGAGTGGAAGTGCTATTTTTCTAGCACAATTGCTACAAAAGTAGCATATGATTATGAGAAAATTGAAGCTTTATGCTCTTTCGCGCCGTGAACGCCAAATCATGGACGTTCTCTATAAATTGCAGCGTGCAACCGTCGCAGAGGTCCTCAACAACGTCACAGACAAACCCAGCTATTCGACGGTGCGCGCGCAGTTGCGGGTCCTCGAGGACAAGGGGCACGTACGACACGAAGAGCACGGTCTGCGGTACATCTATATCCCGACGGTGCCGCGCGACATCGCGCGCCGTTCCGCCCTTCGCCACCTCGTCGAAACCTTTTTCGACGGCTCCGCGGAAAGCGTGGTCGCAGCGCTGCTCGGCGGTGAGATTTCGCGAATCTCCAAGGAAGAACTGGATCGAATAGCCCGCATTATTGCCCAAGACAGAAGGGAGAACTGAAAATGAATCTGATTGGCGCCGCTGATCTCTCTCTTGCATTCCTAATCGTGTGCTCAGCGAAGGTGACCCTTCTGTTCATTTTCGCTTGGATTGCTGCGAGAGCCGCGCGTCATCGCGCCGCGGAATTTAGGCATCTGGTGTGGGCCGCGGGAATCGTTGGCTCGCTTGCCCTGCCCTTGGTTACGCTGCTGCTCCCCGCATGGCACTCGGCCACGCTTGGAGGTGCCGGCGGGCTCTGGGGATCAGCGCACACAGTAGCCGTCAACCACAGTTCTCAGATGTTGCCTTCGATGATCGTCGATGCGAGGACGGATTCATTATTGTCCAGCAAGTTGCACGGCTTGGTTCTTTTGCTATGGGCCGCAGGCTTCCTAATCGTTATGTCGCGACTGGTTGCAGGCTTCGTGCGGCTTGCACGGGTATCGGCGCGCTCGAAGCCCATGATTGAGGATGTTTGGACGGCTGCCGTTTCGGAGATTTCGAAACGCCTCAAGATCACTCGCCGCGTGAGGGTACTCCAGTGTGGCAATCAGGCAGCAATTCCGATAACTTGGGGAGTTTTTCGTCCACTCATTGTGCTTCCGGCAGTGGCATCCGAATGGTCCGAGAAGCGCAGGCGAGTTGTACTTTCCCATGAACTCGCGCATATCGCCCGCGGGGATTCGCTCTTGCAAATCTGTGCCGAGATAGCGCGGGGGTTGTATTGGTTCCATCCGCTCGCTTGGGTCGCGGCACGACGTCTCCGCGAAGAAAGTGAATGCGCCTGTGATGATTTCGTCCTGAACTCCGGAATCGAAGCTTCCGAGTACGCGACTCAACTGCTCGATCTCGCGCGAACGTTTGAAAATCCCGGCGGTGCCTGGTCCCCTGCGCTCGCCACTGTACGGCCGTCCAAACTTGAAAGGAGATTCACGGCTATGCTGAATCCAACTACTGAACGTCGTCAAATGTCGCTAAGAGCCAGGCTGGTTATTGCTTTTTCTGCTTTATGCCTGGTGCTTCTGCTTGGCGCTCTACAACTTTCCGCGCAAAATCAGTCCGGGAAATTCACGGGCACAATTGTGGATCCCAGCGGCGCCGCCGTCCCCAATGCGACTGTCATTATGACTAATCGCAAGGTTGACAGGACAGCGATGACTACGTCCGACGCCAATGGGAATTACAAATTCACGGATTTGAACGCCGGTGCATACGAGATGAAGGTGCTGAAAAACGGATTCGAAGAGTACAAGGTGCCGCAAGTCACGTTTGAGCCTGGCCACGACTCCTCGCTCAGCATGACGTTGAAAGTAGGCGTCGTCACGGAGCAAGTGGACGTAGTGGCGGAAGGAACAGTTAAGGCTCTGCCTGGAACTGTGGGAGAACCCAGACGATTGCGACTCGGCGGCAACATACAGGCTCCCAAGCTTCTCGATAAGATACAGCCGGTCTATCCGGCGGCAGCCAAAGCCGCTGGCGTTGAGGGCACCGTGATACTCCATGCGATCATCGGAATGAAGGGTGATCCGCTGTCTTTGCGTGTGGTCAACACCCAGGTCGACCCCGAACTGGCGCGAGCCGCCGTCGAAGCCGTCAGCAAGTGGCGCTACAGCCCAACAGTTTTGAACGGCGAGCCAATCGAAGTCGATACAACGGTAACGGTGAATTTCAAGCTGCTGCCCTAGAACAGAAATCGGGCTCGTTCACAGACGGAAAACGTCGCTCACGAACCGCTAAGTAGGTACTCTTCTTCCGGCAATGTACAATACCGTCTCCTAGAACCCTGACAACGGAAATCCTGACAAAGGGGACAATGCCCGAATCCATTGATTGGCCGCGCGCGCATCCGCCGCGACGGCGCCGCCGCTTCCTTCTCATCCTCGCCGTCCTTTTCGGCGTGGTCTTCGGCGGGCGAGCCGCGTTGTCGTATTACGTGGACGTGCTGTGGTTTGAGTCGCTCGGCTACGCGGACGTGTTCTGGAAAACACAGAGCCTTCAGTGGGGAGTCTTCACGGCTTTTGCAACCGCCACATTTCTGATTCTGTACGGATCGTTCCTGGCTTTGAAGCGGGCGCACCTGGCCGACTTGCCGATTGGTCAAACCATTTTCATCGGCGGACAGCCCCTGAAGCTGCCGGTTGAGCCGCTCCTGCGCCTCATCGTGCTCGGCGGTTCGCTGGCCATTGGCCTTGCGACCGGCGCCGGCATGATCGGGGAGTGGCCGACGCTGTCGCTGTTTTGGTACGCACCCCGGGCGACGGGTGGCGTCGTGGACCCGATTTTTGGCAAGGCGCTGACTTTCTTTCTGTTCACCCTGCCTGTGTGGCAACTCCTGACCGGCTGGCTGCTTACGCTGACCGTGATTATTTGTGTCCTCGCCGTTTTCTTCCTCTTCATCACGGGCGGAACGCGTGCGCTCGGCAAGCGTCGCGATAGCTACCTCACATCACCTTGGCGCGGACTTTCCGTCGCGTTTGCGTTCCTGTTGCTGGCCCTGGCGATGCTTGTGTATTTCGGCCGGTACGAGCGATTGTTCGAGGATCATACGATCTTCGGGGGTGTGACCTACACGGACGCGCACGTCATGCTGACAGGGCTGCTGGTCGTTTGCGCGGCGCTGGTGGTGGGCGCGGTAATCGCAGCCGTTAACGCCGTGTCGGCGCCACGCGGGCGCTGGCTTGCCGCGGCGATCCTTCCGGCCGCGGCCTGTTACGTCGTACTGCAAGTTGTCGGCTGGTACGTCAGCAGTTTTATCGTTAAACCAAACGAGCTGGTTCGCGAGCAACCGTATATCGCCCACAACATTGACCTGACGCGGCAGGCCTACGGATTGAACCGAGTGTCGTCGCGCGAATTTCCCGCGGAGACGACGGTGGAGGCGGCCGACGCGGCGAACAATCAGGCCACCCTGCAGAACATCCGGCTGTGGGACTGGCGCGCGCTGCAGGACACCCTGCGACAGATTCAGGAAATCAGGACCTACTACGACTTCCCGGACATCGACATCGATCGCTATGAAATCGAGGGCGCCACTCGCGAGGTGATGCTCGCGGCGCGCGAGCTGAACGTCGAAAAACTCCCGGTGAGCAGCCGCAACTGGATCAACGAGAAACTGATCTACACCCACGGTTACGGCATCACGATGAACCCGGTAAATGGATTCACGCCGGAAGGGCTACCCACGTTGATTCTGAGCAACATGCCCATCCAGAGCACGGTGCGAGGTCTAACGGTAACGCGCCCAGAGGTCTATTTCGGCGAGTTGACCAATACGGACGTCTACGTGAAGACCCGGCAGCAGGAATTCAACTACCCGCAGGGCCAGACCAACAGCCTGACATCCTACGACGGCAACGGCGGCATCGTGCTCGGCGGTTTTTTGCGGCGCATCATCATCGCGTTCGACCGCGGCGACCTGGCGAAGCTGCCGTTCAGCGATGACGTAAACAAGAATAGCCGGCTGCTGATGCGGCGCAACATCCTCGAACGCGCGTCGAGACTAGCGCCGTTCCTCACCTACGACCCGGATCCCTACATCGTGCTCGGCGACGATGGCCGGCTGTCGTGGATCATGGATGCCTTCACTGTTTCCGACAGCTATCCCTATTCGAGCCATTACCGTCTCGACGGCAACCTCATTAACTACATGCGGAACAGCGTTAAGGTGGTCATCGACGCTTACGACGGTACGACCACGTTTTACGTGTTTGATACCGAGGATCCCATCATCGCGGCTTACCGCCGCATCTTTCCGAGCCTGTTCAAGGATGCGGCCACGATGCCGCCCGGGCTGCGCAAGCACGTGCGCTACCCCGAGTTGTTGCTCAAACTGCAAGCCGAAGTCTACGGCCTGTACCACATGATCGATCCTGAGGCGTTCTACAACCGGGACGATCTGTGGACGGTCGCCTCCGAAGTGAGCATGGGCGAGGGGGGTCAGCAAGTTACGCAGCCGATGCAACCGAATTTCGTGCTGATGAAACTGCCGGGCGAAACCGGGGTGGAGTTCGTCGGGATTCTACCCTTCACGCCAGCTAACCGGAATAATTTGATCGGTTGGATTGCGGGACGCAGCGACGGCGCACAATACGGCACGTCGGTGGTCTACAACTTTCCCAAAACGAAGCTGGTCGACGGGCCGCTGCAAATCGAGGCGCGCATCGATCAGAACGCGCAGCTTTCCGGACAGTTGACGTTGTGGAATCAACAAGGCTCGCACGTGCGGCGGGGGGCCCTCCTGGTGATTCCCTGCGGGCGCGCGCTGTTGTACGCCGAGCCGATCTACCTGCAGGCCGAGCGGAGTCCGATGCCGGAGCTGCGGCTGGTCGTGCTTGCGCTGCAAGATCGGCTTGCGTACGGACCAACCTTCGAGTCGGCGATGCAGGCCCTTTTTGGCGGAGCGGTCTCGTCCGTGAGCGCCGCGGCAGTCCCCACGGAGCAGGTGCGACGCCCGGCATCCGTCGCGTCGCCCGAGCTCGCAGCGGATCTCAACGCGCTGATCGCGGAAGCCGCCAAAGATCTTGCCGACTACCAGCGCCTGACGGCGGAAGGCAAGCTCGGCGAGGCCGGGCAGAAGCTTGAAGAATTGAAGCGCGCCATCGAGAAGTTAAACGCCCGTCAAAGGTAATCTCGCTGCGGTTGGAACTTTTCGTTTCAGATCCTCGTATGCTGGCATTATTCATGCATGAGGAGGGGTAATGCATACCTGGCTGCAGGACTTTCGCTACGCCGTGCGCATGCTGGGCAAGAACGTGGTGTTGACGCTGGTGATTGTGGCGTCGCTGGCCATCGGAATCGGCGCCAATTCGGCGATTTTCAGCGTGGTGGATGCCCTGCTGCTGCGCCCGCTGCCGTATCCGCAGCCGGAACGGCTGGCGAACGTGTGGCTGCATTCGCCGGGACTCGGGATTTTTCGCGATTGGCCGTCACCCGGCCAGTACATCGATATCCAGAGCGAGAACCATTCCTTCGAGCAGATGGCGCTGGCGCAGAGCCGGACTCTGACGCTGACCGGCCGCGAGCAGCCTGAGCGCATCGACGCACTTCGCACGCAATCCACCCTGCTGCAGATGCTTGGAGCAAAGGCTCTTCTGGGCCGACTGTTGTTGCCGGAAGAAGATCGGCCCGGCAAACCGGCCGCGGCCATCCTCACAGAGCGCGTGTGGAGGAGGCTGTTCAACTCCGATCCGGAGATCGTAGGCAAGAGCATCACCCTCGACGGGAATCCCTATGTCGTGGCGGGTGTGCTACAGCGCGGGTTCATGCTCAATGCCGAAGTAATGCCGTCGGAAGAACCCATGGACAAGCTGGATGTGTTTCTTCCCTTGCCGTTGGCCGCCGATGCCGCGCAAAAAAGGGGCGACGAAAACTACAACATCGTCGTGCGCCTGAAACCGGGAGTCTCGATTCCGCAGGCCCAAGCCGATATTGACGTGATTGCGAGCCGCATTCGCGAGAAGGACAAGCGCGATAGCACCTTTGGAATGGATGTGGTGGGCCTGCAGGAGCAGGTGGTGGGAGATGTGCGGCGGGCGCTGCTGGTGCTGCTGGGATCGGTGACGCTGGTGTTGTTGATCGCCTGCGCCAACGTGGCGAACCTGCTGCTCACGCGTGCGGCGGGGCGGGAGAAGGAAGTGGCCATCCGGACGGCCCTGGGCGCGGGCTGGCAGCGGATTGCGCGGCAACTATTCACCGAGAGTATTTTGTTGGGCGTCCTCGGCGGGGTCGCTGGGCTCCTGGTCGCTCGCGTGAGCCTGTACGTGGTGCGCGCGATGAATCCGGGCAATATTCCGCGGCTCGAGGACATTGCCATCAGCGGGACCGTTCTGGCGTTCACCTTTGGCGTTTCACTGGTGACCGGAATTTTGTTCGGCGTGGCGCCGGTGTGGCGCGCCATCAAGGTTGATCTGAACACCTCGCTGAAAGCCGGCGGGCGCAGCGGGCAGAGCGACGGCGGTCTGCAGGTAAGGCGGCATCATTTGCGCGGGTTGCTGGTGATTTCCGAACTGACCCTTTCGCTGATGGTGTTGATCGGAGCCGGCCTGCTGGTGCGCAGCTTTGTGCGTTTGCAAAGCGTGCCTCCTGGGTTCCGCACGCAAGGCGTGTTGACCATGCAAGTCGCCGCCAACGACCCGAAGTACAAGGATGATAAACCGCGGGCCAATTTCTACCGGGAAATCGAAAGCCGCATCGCCCACCTGCCGGGCGTAGCGTCGGAAGGCGTGGTTTCGGTGTTGCCGCTGACGGGATCGGTGGGTTGGGGAGGCATTAACGTGGAGGGCTACACACCGCCGCCTGGGCAGGAGTTGCAGGTAGACCTGCGCACCGCGAGCACGGAATACTTTCGGACCATGGAGATTCCCCTGATCAAGGGCCGATTTTTCTCAGAGCATGACACCGCGGAGATGCCAACGGTGGTAGTCATCGACGAAAAATTCGCCCAGCGGTTTTGGCCGGACACGGACCCTATTGGAAAACACCTGTGGTTCGATCCCAAGAAGCCTTTGACGATCGTGGGAGTGGTGGGCGTAGTCAAGCAATACGGCCTGGAGACGGATGGCAAGATCGCGACCTATTTTCCGCAGCAGCAAAATCCCGGGCGCGATATGTTCCTGGTCGCGCGCACTTCATCGGATGCGGCCCCACTTTCCGCCGCCATCACCCGCGAAATCCACTCCGTTGACCCGACCGTGGTGGTTTACGGAATTCGGACCATGCAGGACCGCTTGTACGACTCGCTGGCGCGCCAGCGCTTTGCGAGCACCTTGCTGAGCGCATTCGCGGCGTTCGCGCTGCTGCTGGCTGCTGTGGGCCTCTACGGCGTGATGTCGTATCTGGTGACGCAAAGCACTCGCGACATCGGTGTGCGCGTGGCGTTGGGTGCCCGGCCCGGTGACATCATTCGCATGGTGGTGCGGCAGGGGATGGAATTGCTGGCGGTTGGCATTTTGGCGGGCCTGGCCGGCGCGGCCGCACTAACTCGCGTGATGGCCAGTCTGCTGTTCGGTGTGAGCGTGACAGACGCGGCCACGTTCGCCGCGGTGCCTGCCCTTCTGGCGGTGGTGGCCTTCGCCGCCACCGCGATTCCTGCGCTGCGGGCCACCAGGGTCGACCCGATGGTCGTTTTGCGAGACGAATAGCGCTGGCTGCATCGATGGCACGCCCTGTCCATCAAGACAGGTAGATAGTGGCGCACAACCGCGCGCGGCCACGCTGCGCGGCGAGGCCGCGGGGCTACACTGGCGGGAGATGAGGTCGGAGATATGAAACGCGTTTTGATTTCGATGTTGGCGGTGCTGGTCGCGCTGGTGTGCGCGCAGAATTTGGCGGCGCAGCACAAGGGCGCCGGCGTACTCAGCGGCGTGGTGCTGGGGCCGGATGACAAGCCGGTGCCGCACGCTAGCGTGACGTATCAATCGTCGGCGGGAATCGCGCCGCATGCGGTACACGCGGATTCGCGGGGGCACTTTACGATCACGAAATTGCGAACGGACAATTATGATTTGCGGGCTTCGGGCAAGGGCGTTTACAGCGAGTGGGAGAAGAATGTTGCGGTGCGGTCGGGGCAGACAAAGTCGGTGACGCTGCATCTGATTTACGCGAAGGAGATCCCGAAGGCTTATACGAAGAGCAAAGCGAAGGAGTAGCGGCGAAGATTCAACATTATTGCCGGCTCATCGGTTGAGGTCCTTCGCGCATCCTTATCGGATGCACTCAGGATGACCAACTCCCTATCATTCATCCAAAACCAAAACAAGCAGCGTCCATTCGCTCCCGCTACTGCATTAAGAGGTGCTGGAGTTCCGCGAGGTCGTCGGGGCTTACGTCGGAGACGGCGCACATTTCCATGCCGGATTTGCGCCAGTCGGTCCAGTGATAGCCGAGCTGAGAGCCGGAGAGCGGCTCGGAATCGGGCTCCGTGGTAGGCCAGACGAAGACGTTGATGAGATGCTTGCGGCGCGCGTAGACGAGCACCGCGACGGTGCGGCCGTGGACGACGTCGAGGCGGCCGCCCTGCAGTGGAAATCCTTCATTCACAAAATCGTGGACCGGCGGAGCGAAATCGAGCTTGCCGTCGAACCACGGCTTCACGGTGTGCTGATCGGTCGACTGGACATCTTCGAGATGGCCGGGCTGAAGGGAACGCAGGTGCGCGTCCACGATAGCGGAAGCCAACGCGGTTTGCCCGTTGCTGCCGCGCAGGACCGGGAGCAGGCGCCAGCCGAGGAAGATGGCGAGGAGAAACGTGGCGGCGACCGCGAGCCAGCGCCAGGGCGCCGGATTTCTCATCGGGAGCACGGAGGGGCGGCCGGAAGCGCCCAGCTGAGCTTGCAGCTTTTGGCGCAGTGCAGCCGGAGCGCGCTCGTACAAGCCGGCGCGCTGGAGAGAAGAGCGCAAATTTTCGTGGACCTCGAGGGCGGCGACGCAGTCGGGGCAGGAAATCAGGTGGCGCTCGAAATCGGCGGCGCGCGCGGCGTCCAGCTCGCCATCCAGATAGCCGTGGAGAACGGTTTGGGTAAGCTCACAGTTCACGGCCGGCCTCCTGTTTGTGCTGCGCGGCAGACTGGGTAAGAACGCGCTGCAGGCGCTGGCGGGCGCGGGCAAGCGCGGACATCACCGTGCCTATGGGGGCGGAGGTGATGGCGGCGATTTCTTTATAGGAGCAGCCTTCGAGTTCGCGCAGTATTAGCACTTCGCGGAAACGCACGGGTAGCTCTTCGAGGGCGCGGGTGAGGCGCTCGCGATTGTCGCCGGCAATGGCCAGCGCTTCGGGCGTCACGCTGGGCTGCGGGTGCAGTTCTTCGTCGAATTCGGTCGTCAAGTCCACGGAACGATTTTTCTCCAGCCAGGTATAGCAGGTGTTGCGCACGATCTGCAAAAGCCAGGCCCGGGCGTCGCCGCCGTGAAAGCCGCGGAAAAAGCGCAACGCACGCAGCAAAGCTTCCTGCGCGACGTCCTCCGCATCGGCGCGGCCGCGCATGAGCCAGCGTGCGAGGTTAAAAGCAGCGTCGCTATGCGGCAGCACGAGCTGCTCAAAGCGCGCCCGGTCCTGCGAATCCAACACGTCCAAACCTTCCCCTTCAACACCCGCGCTCATAAAGGGAACCGCCCTGGCATCGATTTTATTCCCAGTTTATGCGCACGAGGTAGCGAATTAAAAATTGAGGGATTTGGAATAAGGGCGCCGGGTGCCTGGTCTCCACAAATGAAACACGTCCCAGGGCGGCGCGGGCAAATTCAGATGCCTCTCGACTCGCGCCGCTCTGTAAACAAATGGACGCATTTCCAAACACGGGGACGTGTTCGGGAGAGCGGAATGACGACGAAAGTGAAAGACGAGATTTTGCACGATCACAATCACGATGGAATCGATCGCCGCGGATTTCTGAAGTGCATGGCGTGGGCGGGAACGGGCGCGCTGTGCGTGATGCAAGGCGGAGTACTGAAATCGTACGGCTTGAGCCGGCTTTCGGACTTGGGAGGGCGCGCACCGGCTGCCGGCGAACTGAGCTTCGCGCAGATCAGCGACAGCCACATGGGTTTCAACAAGCCGGCGAATCCGGACGTGGCGGGAACGCTGAAGGCCGCGGTGGACAAGATCAATGGGCTGTCGACCGCGCCGGAGTTCTTGCTGCACACCGGGGACATCAGCCATTTGTCGAAGCCAGAAGAGTTCGACACCGTGGACCAGATCTTGAAGGCGACAGGCAAGGAAGTGTTCTTTGTGCCGGGCGAGCACGACGTGTTGAACGATGACGGGGCGCAATTTCGCGAGCGCTATGGCAAAGGCGCGAAGGGCGCGGGCTGGTACAGCTTCGAGAAGAAGGGCGTGCACTTTATCGGGCTGGTGAACGTGATGAACCTGAAGGCCGGCGGGCTGGGAACGCTGGGGCACGAGCAGCTCGAATGGCTGGAAGACGACGTGAAGCACCTGAAGCACAGCACGCCGCTGGTGGTGTTCGCGCACATTCCGCTATGGACCGTGTATCCGGACTGGGGCTGGGGCACGGAAGATAGCGCGCAGGCGCTGGCGTACCTGAAGAAATTCGGTTCCGTGACTGTGCTGAACGGGCACATTCACCAGACGATGCAGAAGGTGGAAGGCACTGTGACCTTTCACACAGCGGCATCGACGGCATTTCCGCAGCCGGAGCCGGGAAAAGCGCCTTCACCGGGACCGATGAAAGTGCCGGCAGAGCAGTTGCGCAGCGTTTTGGGAATTACCGACGTGAATTATGTTCGCGGGCAGCAGGCCCTCGCGGTGGTGGACTCTTCACTGGCTTGAGCGCCGGAAGAGCATCGCGCGAATTCAACTGAAAAAACAGAGAGGAAGGAAAGAGATGAGTAGACGTGTGTGGATTTTCGTTTTGGCGGCGCCGGTGATTGCGGCGGCCGCGCTGCTGATCAGCGGCGCAAGAAGTGTTACGGCCAGCGCGGGGCAGGCGCCGGCATCGAGCGCTGAAGTCAAGATCGACAATTTCAGCTTTGGGCCGACGACGCTGACGGTGGCGCCGGGAGCTACAGTTACGTGGACGAATCGCGACGACATACCGCATACCGTGGTCAGCGACGACAAGGTGTTTAAGTCCAAGGTGCTGGATACGGATGAGAAGTTCTCTTACACGTTCACGAAGCCGGGAACGTACGGATATTTCTGCTCGATCCATCCGAAGATGACCGGCAAGGTAGTGGTGCAATGATCGGAGTTGCGAAGGCGTTCGATCCCGGTACGGTGTTGCTGGCCAAGCACGCGCAGCACGTTGTGTTGGTGCACTTTCCGATCGCGCTGTTCCTCAGCGGAGTGGCGTTTGACTGGGTCGCACGGTGGACGAAACGCAAGGCGCTGGCGGAGGCGGCCTATTACAATCTGTTGCTTGCGGCGGCTTCGACATTGCCGGTTGTTGTTACTGGCGTTCTCGCCTGGCAATTCCAGTTGGAAGGGGAGAGGCTGAAAGGGATCTTGCTGCTGCATCTGGTGATGGGCTGGGCCTCGACAGTATTGATCTGCGCGGTGTGGTGGGTGCATTTCCGGGCGCGGCGGCGAGGGACAGCGTCGCCGGTATACCTGAGGGTCGTCGAATGCGTGGCGGTGGCGGCGGTAGCGCTGACGGGGCATTTAGGCGGATTCCTGAGCGGGGTCAGCGGCGGCTGACTATCTTTTTAAAGCACGTGTTTTCAATTACATAGAAGGATCGCACCTGGCCGCCGGGACCAGTAGAGCCACAGTACCACGACCCGGGTACCCTGCTTAGTGGCTCGGGTGGCCCATTGAGGCGTACAGACCCGGCGCGTAACGTGCGAAGAACGGGTTGGGGGCCGCGCGGGGACAGCGGCCTCGAAAGGGGTCGTGTGCGAGCTACCCAACCCGCCAAGTTCTTCGGTGCCAGAGTAGTTCTTCCCTCCAAACGCTCACGCCAGCCGTTAGGGGTTGGCGTGAGACCAACAAGAAACATGTATCTGTGAAAAGATAGGAACGCAACATGCCGTTGCCATGAGCGGAGGCTCGCGTGGGCGAAGCCTGAGACGAGCGTTTTCAGGGACTTACGGGACGAGATGCTTGGGCTGACTGAGCGATTTGCGGGACACCTGGCGGATGTTGCGGACATTTGGCCGGCCGCAGTCTGCCTGTTCGGCGTCATGGTAATGATGGCGCCTGGGCTGGCCGCGTCGAAAGCAGCCGCACCTGCGGCGGCAGATTTGAAGCCGGACACCATCGCAA
>Ga0307479_10004516_pt1 | contig 12727 bp, 14 predicted proteins | sample atmos_gasesECM4C_FD_203743 | JGI IMG/M metagenome (GOLD analysis project Ga0307479, IMG submission 203743) | Hardwood forest soil microbial communities from Morgan-Monroe State Forest, Indiana, United States - atmos_gasesECM4C_515 | ecosystem: Environmental > Terrestrial > Soil > Temperate...
AGCTGTCGGCCCACCTGTGAAAGCCAGGCCCAATCTTATGCGCCACAAGGAGCGCCATTGACCTTACGGTTACCGCCTGTTGCCGCGGGGTCCCCGTTCGCCCACCGGGCCCCGGACGTGACGGCCATCCGGCTCAAGGTTTGCGCCGCGCCGGAGAGCCAGGCCGAGACCCTCCTCTCCCACCTCGGCGAGGAGGCGGTCATCGGCTTGCTCACGGAAGCCACCGAGGGTGATGGCTACGTCGACCTGAAGCACGCCCCGGTACGGTTCACGCTCAACCTGCAGAAGCGAAGCGAGACCCGCATCGAGCGCTTCGGCCTTGTCGGCCAGCTCTTCGGCCTTCCCGGCCGCGACCTGGCCTTCGTCATCGAGCGGGTCCAGCCCGATCCTGATCCGACCAAGGACGCCGGAGACGTGCTGACCATCGAGGTCTCGGAGGTCGTCACAGAGCCCGCCACCTACGTGCCCGAGGAAGACTGGGTGCGCCGGCAGCTGACCGCCCTCGACGAGGCGGCGCAACTCCCCCTGGTGCTGGCGGGCCAGGCCTTCGCCAACCACGAGCGCCAGTGGCTCACCTGGCAGGCCGAGCAGGATGCCCGCCCCTACGAGGTCGAGACCGAGGGCGTCATCTGCAGCAAGTGCGAGAACCTCCAGGTCAACGGCGCCAAGTGCACAGTCTGCGGGGCGACCAACGGCGATCGCAGCGCCGGGGCGCTGATCGTACTCAGCCGCCGCGGCGGGTTCAAGGAAGGCGATCGGGTCGTCATCCGCACCGTGCATGGGGCCGAACGCGAAGGCACGTTGTTACGCGGCGAGGGAGGAGCCCGGCGCTGGCTGGTCAAGCTGCGCGAGGAGGGCACGCTGGGGCCGGGCACGATCCGGCCGCAGCCGATCACTGCCGTCGTCGAGGTCCAGCAGCGGACCCTCAACGGGTTCCCGGCCGGCGACATCAGCCTGCGACGGGTGGCCGCCCTGCTGATCGCACCCGACGAGGTCCTGCCTCCAGGCCTGGGCGACCTGCAGCCCTTCGACGAGCGCCTCAACCCCAGCCAGCAGCACGCCGTTCGCAGCGCCGTCAACCTGTTCCCGGGCAGCATGCAGCTGGTCCAGGGTCCGCCCGGAACCGGCAAGACCACGTCGATCGTCGAGACCGTACGCCAGCTGGTTGCGCGCGACCCGAATGTCCGGATCCTGATGACCTCGCATGCCAATACCGCGGTGGACAACGCGCAGGAGCGGCTGCAAGGGTTGGACGGGCTGCGAATGGTCCGGATCGCCGAGCCCGAAAAGGTCGACCCCAAGTTCCGATCCAGCATCGTGGAGGCGGACGACCCGCGGGTCCGCAATGCGCACGTCGTCTTCGGGACCGTCAACCGCATAGCGCTCGCCGCCAAGGAAGCCGAGATGTTCGACTGGCTGATTCTCGACGAAGCGAACAAGGTGCGCTTTACGGAGACCCTGCCGCTGCTCCGGCTGGCGCCGCGCTGGCTGCTGGTCGGTGACCACCGCCAGCTTCCGCCGGTCCTCGATGAGAGCGCCGCCGCCTTTCCCGTCGACGATGACGAGGCGAAAGCCCTGGTGCGCGATGCCAGCTTCTTCGAGTTGAGCTGGGCGGTGCTGCCCGAGACCAACGTCGTCATGCTCGACGAGCAGTACCGGATGGCCGCGCCGATCGGCAGTTATGTGTCGGTCGCCTCCTACGATGGGCGGCTGCGCAACTCGCCGGAGATGGCCGCCCTGCGCTCGCCGCTGCCCTGGCCCTTCAACCGCAACCTCACCTGGCTGACGATCCGGGGACGGGAAAAGAAGGGCGGGTCTGGGAGCATCTCGAACCGCGCCGAGATCGAGGCCGTCGGTCGGGTGGTGCGCCACCTGCAACGGCTAGGGCTCGACCAGCTGCGGGTCGCGGTCATCGCCATGTACCAGGACCAGGTCACCCAGCTACGGCGTGAGCTGCGCATGGTCGCCCTGCCGGGACTGGCCGTCGATACCGTCGACGCCTTCGAAGGCGAGGAGGCCGACGTCGTCATCCTCAGCCTGGTGCGCAGCAATGAGGCCGAGCGGATCGGGTTCTTGAAGAAGGCCCAGCGGCTCAACGTCGCCATCTCGCGCGCGAAGCAACTCCTGGTGGTGGTCGGCGACATCGAGACCATGACCGGCCGGGAAGGACAGGACCTCTACCGTCCATTGCTGGAGCATGTCGAACGCGAGGGTCGGGTCGCCGGCATCGGTGCCCTGCATGCGATGGATGCGGCGGCGGGGGGCCGCCGGGGAGACCGACGCCGCCAGCGGCCGGGTGCGCCGGTCGGACGACCGCGACGGCGGCGGCGCGGATTCAACCCGCGGCCAATCACGCCGGGAGCGGCCTCGGCCACCAATGGCACGCCGGCGCCGACGCCCGACGCGCCGCCCGCCGACGGTGGGGCCGCGCCACCGCGGAAGTTCCGTCGCCGTCGCGGCCGTCGTCGTAGTTCCTTCTCGCCGGCCAACGGTACGGCCCACGGCGAAGCGTCGCCTGATGGCAGTGCCACCCAGCCGCCGGCCGCGAGCCAGGCGGTGGAGCGGGAACCCGCCGCCCAGGCTATCGAGCGCGGTAGCTGACGGCCCAGTAGGCAGATCCGCCGATGCCTCGAGCGCCGGTCCAGCCTTACCTCGACCTCGCCGATTGGCGCCGACGCGTGGGCGACCTCTACCGGCTCTCCGGTCCCGACGCCCTGACCCGATTCCGGCAGGGCCGCGACCAACTGTTTCGCACCCATCCGCAATCGCCGCTGAGCGATGCGGCCCGAGCCCGATTCACCGTGCTGCGGTACTTCGACCACGACCCCGCGTACCGCATGCATGTCCGAGTCGAGCCATCCGACGAGGGCGACCCCCTCGAGATCGATACCGGAGGCGAGGATGGGGTGATCACCTACCGCCGAGCAGGCTGGTTGCGCTTCCGGTTGGGCGGGCAGGAATGCCGGCTGACCGTGTTCAGCCTGGTTGCCTATGGCGGCGGTCTGTTTCTTCCCTTTCGTGATGCCACGTCGGGCAACGAGACCTATGGTGGAGGGCGCTATCTCTTCGACACGGTGAAGAACACCGATGGCCTGGCGCTCGAGCTCGCTGCCGGCTCGCCCGACATCACGATCGATTTCAACTTCGCCTACAACCCTTCCTGCGTTTACGACCCGCGCTGGGCGTGTCCGCTGGCGCCGCGCGAGAACTGGCTGGCGATCCCGGTGCGAGCCGGCGAGGAGATGTATCCGTGAGCAAGACGGCACTGATCACGGGCGCCTCCGGGGGCATCGGCTACGAGCTGGCGCTGCTGTTTGCCCGCGATGGCTTCGATTGCATCCTGGTGGCCCGCAGCCGCGACAACCTCGACGCGCTGGCGGCGCGCCTCGAGGCCGAGTTTCGGGTCAAGACGCTCGTGCTCGCCAAGGATCTCTCGAAGCCATCGTCTGCCGATGAGATTTGCGAAGAGGTGAGCGCGGCATCGATGCCGGTCGACGTGCTGGTCAACAACGCCGGCTTCCCCGTCTACGGCCTCTTCACGGACACCGACCTGGACACCGAGCTGCAGATGTTGCAGGTCAATATCGTCGCCCTGACGCAGCTGACCAAGCTATTCCTTCGGGGCATGATCGAGCGGCGGTACGGCCGCATCCTCAACCTCGCCTCGACCGCGGCCTTCGAACCGGGGCCGCTGATGGCGGTCTACTACGCGAGCAAGGCGTACGTGCTCAATTTTTCGGAGGCGCTGGCCAACGAACTGCACGGCACAGGGGTCACCGTCACCACACTGGCTCCGGGACCGACGCGCACCGGCTTTCAGAAACGGGGTCGATTGGAAGATTCCCGCCTGGTCCAGGGCAACATCGGCGACGCATCATCAGTGGCACTGGCCGGCTACCGCGGCGTGATGGCGGGCAAGACGCTCGTCATCCCGGGCTTCAGCAACAAGCTCATCCCGTGGATCGTCCGGGTCTCACCCCGCGGCGTGGTAACGCGCGTGGTGCGGCGAATGCAGGAGCGCATTTAGACTCCACCCCTCTGGGAGGTGGCAGGGGGCGGCCGGATCAGTCAGCGCGGCGAAAGCTCGCCGCCAGGTGTGGCGCCGCTGGAGCGCCTCTCATCCCCATCTTCAGTTCGTAGCGAAGGATCGTGCCGTCCATCCAGAACGATCGACTGATCGACGTCACCGGCTTGGCGGTCGGCGTCCGCCCGACGTTGGAGCACTCGACGTCGATCCGTTGACCCTCCACACGCCCCAGCGAGATTTCGGCGTAGCCAATCGGCTGTGCGATCACGAACTCGACGCGGCCGTCGCCAACCAGCCGCAGGTACCCCGCCTCGCCGTGCATCGGCTGGCCGGTGTCGATGGACTCGGTTCGTTGCGTGTAGATCAGGAACAGCTTGCCGTTGTGGCTGAAGCGGATCTCCTCGCGGTAGCGGAAGGGCGTGATGCTCGGGTACTGTCCCTCGCCCTCCCCGCGCCAGGTGCCCAGCAGAAATGCGACGGGCGTCAGCGCCGGGTTCAGCTCGGTGGCGAGCATGGGCTTCATGTTAGAGGCTGAAAATGCCCTCGGCAGGACTCGAACCTGCGACGCCCGCCTTAGGACGGCGGCGCTCTGGTCCCCTGAGCTACGAGGGCATGCTCCCGGCAGCGCGGCAAAGAGAGGTTATCATTGACATTCGCCGATCGGGGCGTAGCTCAGCCAGGTTAGAGTGCACGGTTCGGGACCGTGAGGTCGGTGGTTCAAATCCACTCGCCCCGACTCCTGTCGAATACAAATTCCGCTTGCCGATCGCTTCCTTACGGGCGGGCAGGTTCTTGATCGACTTCGCTGTTCACTCAACAGGAGGGATGAGTGAGATGACGGGCCGAACCTTCTTCATCATGCTGGTGTTCGCAGGCATGATCGGGACGGTGATGTGGTTCTTCGTCCTGCCCGCCCTGACCGTTTATCGACCGGCTCTGCCGTGATGAGGCAACCGTGCGTAGCGCGATCGCTGCGTCGTTTGCGACCGCGCCAGCATGTTCGACCGGGCCGGGTCGAGCTAGCTTTCATCCTCGCCGGGACGACGGGCGCTAACCTTTAAGCTCCGCCCCGCGCGGGTGGTTCTTCAGGCAGCCATCATCGATGGCCCGATCGACGCCGACTCATCGTCGGCACCTTGAATCCCCACGCGAGTAACTGGGCTAGGAATCTGTCGATTGCTCGAGTTGGGTCCTCAACCTCAAGCCGTTCGTATGTAGGGTTTATGTTGCTTGGCAGCTTCACGCTAACTTCCTTAAAGATCGCCATACGGTCGCGCAAGTGGCCTTTACCTCTGGCTCTGGCGATTTCATCAATGATGTTGGGGCGGGTCTGGATGGATCCGTCATCGAGATGGTCGTCGGGGGTACACAGCGCCAGGAATGCGTCGGATTTATTGAGGTACAGCTCAAGCTTCTCTTCGGGTTCCCAGCGTTCCCCAATGATTGGGGCATCCTCGAGAATTACTCCCTGCATGTCAATGCGTTCGAGAGCGTCACTAAACGGATAGGCGACGGTAAGTTTGAAAAAGCTAGAACAACTCAAAAAAACCGTGGCCTTCCCGTTAAGCACTCAACTTCTCCGGCGAGGTTGATTGGGCCGACTGTACCGATCACGACAGTGCCTACACAATCTGAGTGCCCTGGCCCCTGCAGTGCGGTAATTGTGGAGTCGACTGGTCGCAGTCAATCAAGTCGAGGCGCCTTCGAGTTCAACGGGGCTAGTCGACAGCAACTCATCCTTCACCAGGTTGTAAATCGAATGGACTCCTGCTACCCAGCCCCTCCAGTAGCATGTAACTTCGGGGGCCGTGGTCACCGGTTCGTCATTCTCATCGCGAAAATAAGGGTCTTGATAGTCGTCAGTGGGAAAACGGAAGGTACCAACGAATCCATCCGCCGATTCGAACACGACATCCTTTGAGTTGAACGTCACGTACTGCTTGATATCGGCCCACGACGCCGTCGCCTTTGCCCACCTCTGGCCCTCTTCAAATCCGCTCTGGTAATCAGGTCCGCGACGCTCATCCCGTTCTAGACGGAGCCGCCGCAAGATCTGTGCCTTCTCGGGGTTCCGCACCTCCTCGACCTTCGCGGCGAGGGCCTCCTCGACCACTTGGCTTATCGCGATCTGACCCTTGTATTGGCGCACGTCATGCAGAAGCCTGCCGGAGATCGAGACCGTCAAGTTCTCCCTCTGATCCTCGCTAGTTGCCAGACTCACGGCTTCAAGTCGCGTATGGACCTGAAGTTTTCTGAGCAGACTCTGTACGTAGGTGCGGACCGTGTTTGACCTCAGGGATAGCCTCCGCGCGATGTCCTTGTTGCTGGCCCCTTCAATGAGCAGGGCCAACACTTGTCTTTCACGGAGCGTCAGGTCGCTGCCAGGTATGTGCGGCTTATCAGGAACAGCCGCATCATTCGCACGGCTCAAACCAGGAACATCACCGGGCGTCGGATTCTCGGGCTGCATGCTTGGATATTTGCACAAGTGTATACGTGCGTCAAGTATTCACGTGCAACGGCCCAGCCTTGCCGGCTGGGCCCCGAACGCCCAGCCGAGGCGGCGATTAACTTAGCGTGAGCAGGAAGATGCCCCCGAGGATGGCGACGGCACCGGCCACCCGGATCCACGCGCCGCGACGCTCCCCCAGCCGCCAGATTCCCCAGGCTGTGACCAGCACAATTGCCGATTCGCGCAGCGGAGCGACGATGGCGAGCGGCGCCACGCTCAAGGCGAACAGGATCATGAAGTAGGCGGCGGTCATCAAGATGGCGACAACCAGCGAGATGCGTGGCTCGTCGCTGAGGCGCGACCCCGGAACGCGACGGATGGTCGTGAATGCGACCAGGAAGATCGCGCCAAACAACCAGAGGAGCCAACCGTAGAGCCAGGGTGGACCCAGGCGGACGCCGATGCGGTCCAGCGACGTATACGCGGCGATCAGGAGGCCGGTCAGGAGCGCCGGCCAAAGCGCCGATCCGGCGTTCGACGGTCGCCGGACGGCCCAGATGCCGATAAGCAAACAGGCGATGCCGAAGGCGGCGGCGACATGCAAGCGTTCCCCGAGCAGCACGAGCCCCACCAGCACGGCCAGGAGCGGGGCCGTGCCGCGGGCGATCGGGTAGACGACAGAGAGCTCGCCGCGCTGATACGCGGCCGAGAGGGCGATGAAGTAGAACAGCTCCAGCAGTGCGGAGGCGAGCGCGAGTAGCCATCCCGCCAGCGGGAGCCCGAGGCGGCCTGTCACGATCCAGGCGGTGGCCACCGCTGGGAGCGAGATGACGGTTCCCCAGGTCACGGCCCTCGTCGCGAGCGCGAGGGGGTTCTCCGACGCCTTGAGCATGGCGTTCCAGGTGGCATGGAAGACGGCCGCCAACAGGACCAGCGGCAGGACGGCCAACGGCACGATACTCTTGATATCAGGTATGGCCCGGAAGACGTCACGCAAATCTGGGTTGGCGGCCCCCAAAGAAGCCGCCAGGGCGCCACGCGCGATCTGGCGCGGGGCGATCTCGTTCGGGCTGGTCAGCATCCCGGTCAACCTGTACACCGCCACCGAATCGCACGATGTGCATTTCCACCTACTGCACAAGGCCGATGGTGTTCGGCTGAAGAATATTCGCTGGTGCCCCAAGCATGAAAAGGCGGTTCCGTGGGACGAGGTCGTGCGTGGATTCGAGTACACGAAGGGGCGCTACCTGACCATCACCGACGAGGACCTCGAGCATCTCCCCGTAAAGACCGTCCATACGGTGGAGATTTCTGATTTCGTCAAGCTGGAAGAGGTCGACCCGATCTACTTCGACAAGGCCTATTACCTGGCGCCGGAGGAGACGGGCGTCAAGGCGTTCGCCTTACTGCGCCAGGCGTTGGAGCAGACGGGACGCGCGGCCGTCGCCAAGGTCGCCATCCGCGACAAGGAGAACCTCTGCCTGGTGCGCCCGTACCAGGACGTCCTGACCATGGAGACCATGCTCTATGCGAACGAGATCCGTTCCACGCAGGGCATTGCGGTCGACGGGGCCGCGGTGTCGCCCAAAGAACTTCAAATGGCGGTCTCGCTGATCGAGAACCTGAGCGACAGCTTCGATCCGCAGCGCTACCACGACGAGTATCAGGCGGCGCTCAAGCAGGTCATCGACGCCAAGGTCGAGGGCGCGCCGCTCCCGGCGCCGCAAGCGGAGCGGAGCGAGAAGGTGGTCGATTTGATGGAGGCGCTGCGCGCGAGCGTCGAGGCGACCCGCAAAAAGCCGTCAGGTCAAACCGATGGCGAGGCGCCCGCGACCCGGACCCGGACGGTTTCGTCGCGCCGCCGAAAGAGCGCCTGAGTCACCGCCCCTACCCTGCCCTCCCCCAGCGGGGGAGGGTATTAGGGCCAGAACAGGTGGCCGAGCAGCATCCCGATGATGACCGCCACGGCGTAGCTGACGCCGGGGTAGGCGCGGATCACCGACCGGACGAGGTTCGTGATCGGATCCCGTCCCTGGCCGAGCGCAATCGTCTCGCTGAGCATCATCAGGAAGACCACGCCGACGAAGAGGGTGGCGATCAGCGAAAGGACGGCGCCCGGACTAATTTGCAGCACGCCGAGCCATCAAGTCGCGGATCCGGCGCGGGGCAGGCGCAAGGCGCCCGGTGGCGGGCCCCCAGAGAAAGTGGCCCAGGGTGATCCCAACAAGGATCGCGACCGCGAAGGCCAGTCCCGGAACGTCGTGCACCATTTCCCGGAAGTAGTCGGAGATTGGTTTGTTGCCGGTGAAGAGCGCCCAGGTTTCGAAGACCAGGAGCAGGAAAATCACGCCGACGAAGGCGGTGACGAGGAAGGAGAAGAGGTTGCCCCGGTTCAGGATCATCGGGGCTGCCTGCCTGCCCGCCCCCGTAGACGGGGGCGGAAAATTAGCCCTTCCAGTCGACGAGGAATTCTTTCTCTTTCTCCTCCACCTTGCTGCCGATCATCGGGTGCAGGTCGATCGCCGGCGAGTATCGGCTGGCCGGCACGGTCCGGCCCAGGGCCTCGGCCATGGCACGGACGTAGTGAGGACCGCCGCCGCAGCAGATCCCGATGTAGTTGACGCCGAGCGCCTTTGCCTGCCGGGCGTAGTCGGCCATCTCGAAGCGCGTGCAGAGAAAGGACTCGAGGGCGATCGGAAAGACATTGGTTCCATCGGCCGTTTTCAAGGACTCGAAGGTCGGCATCGAAGCCTGCGTTTTGTAGGGAACCGGCTGGGCAGCGACGTAGCCGCTGACGGCGCCACGAACCTGCTCGATGATCGGAAGCATGGTCGCCGGTCCCCGATCGCAGTTCAGGCCGACGATGTCGGCCCCGTGGTCGGCCAGGATCTTGCAGGCGTCGACGTAGCCATAGCCGTCCCAGGTCTGATGCGGCCGGGTGGTGGCCAGCGTAACCATGGCCGGTAGGCCCAGTTCCTTGATGACCTGCAGCGCGATCAGCGCCTCACCCAGATAGTCGTTGGTCTCGGCGATGACGAAATCGATGCCCTCGTCCACCGCCCACGACAGCTGCTCTTCGTACATGGCGCGGACCACCCGCGACGACGCGTCTTTGTCCTTGGGGTCGTACGCCCAGGTGTTGCAGATGTCGCCGGCGACCAGCGCATCACCCTCGCGGGCGATCTCGTTGGCGATGCGCACCGCCTGGCGGTTCATGGCCTCCAAATCGTTCTCGCGACCGACATCCTTCAGCTTGCCGCGGTGCGCGTAGTACGTGAGCGCCACCATGACCTCGGCCCCCGCCCGAAGAAACTCGCGGTGAAGCTCGCGGAGCGCCTCGGGAAAATCGAGCACGACTTCAGGCACATAAGGACCGGCCTTGATGTAGCCGCGGCGCTCGAGCTCGAAGACGTAGCCCTCCGCCCCGAGAACCACGCCGGACTGCAGCCGATCGAGGATGCCGCGTGCGCTCCTAGCCGGCACGGCTGACCTCAAAGCGTTCGGGCGCGAAGCGAGAGATATCCTCGACCGTGGCGTTCTCGAAGACAAGTTCCATCAGTGTCCTGCCGATCAGCGGCGCAAATTTGTAACCGGTGCCGCGCCAGCCGGTCCCCACAGCGCCGCCGGGTAACCCGGGGATCGCGCCCAGGATGAAGTTGTCATCTGCCACGAGATCATACGAGCACTGGTCCGCCCCCTGGACGTCGACGATCCGCGCGTCGTTGAGTGCTGGCATGCACTCGTCGACGAAGCCCTGCACGCTGGTGATCGAGGTGACCTGGGTGCGTACGTCGGGCGGATTGTAGTAGCCGATCTTCACCCCCGGCGTTTTCCCTTCGAGCCACGGGTGACCGTAGATGCCCACGTCGAGGTAGGCGAAGACGGGAAGGCGGTCGGGCGTGAACATCGCGCGCTTTTCGGGTGGCGGGATCAGGTATTTGGATTCGCTCGGCCGGTCCGGGCGGAGCGGGAGTTGCAGATCGCAGCCGTCGATCCTGCCGAGCAGTTCGTTGGTGCCGAGCCCGGCGGTGATGACGAGGCGTTCGGCCACTCGCTCCCCTAAAGCGGTGTCGATGGCGATCTTGCCTCGCCGCAGGCTGATCCGGTGCACCGTCGTTCTCTCCTCGATCGGCACCGCGGCATCCCGCAGGCGTTTTCGCAGCGCCGCCGTGATCGGTGGAACATGGAGAAACCCGGCCTCGACGTCCAGCCGGCCGAGGTCGGCATCGAACTGGGGGAAGCGAACCCGAAGATCTTCGCGCGTGAAGGCCTGGGTCTTGAGGTGCAGGCCCTCGAGGACCCGGTAGCTTTGCTCGGCATAGGTCTCGGATAGCGCGGGTGTGAGGCTTGCTTTGGCGATGTTGAGACAGCCGCACTCGATCAGGAAGGACTCATCCGTTTGACGTTGAAAGTCGAGCCACAATTTCCGCGCCTCGAAGGCGAGCCGGGCGTAAACGGGATCGAGATAGTCGTTGCGAATCGAGCGCGTCAGGCTGAAGGAGGCCGCCCGTGGATCACCGATGTGCCATTGGTCGAGCAGCAGGACCTTGGCCCCAGAGCGGCTCGCGAAGTCGGCGGTAAAGAGACCCATGACGCCAGCGCCGATGATGGCCAGGTCATAGGTCAATGTCGGGCTCCTTCGAGCTCGGCCGGGACCCGCTGGATCGCAGCGACGAACGACTCCGGAGTGAGCACCCCACGAAACTGATCCCCGTCGACCACTGCGACCCAGGTGGCCTGATGGATCAGCATCTGCGAGAAGGCGTCAAAGAGGGTCCGGTCCGCGCCGATGATGGCATCGAAGGGACGGGCTCGATCCGCAACCTGGCCATCGCCGTCGGCGTCGTCTTTCGTGAGCTCGCCGACCGGCTTGCCGCTTCGATCGATGACGATGACCCGGTTCCACCGGCTATCGAGCAGCCGGCGTGCTTCGGACAGCGAGTCATCGGTGTGAGCGACCGGAGGACGCTCGAGGGCGTTGAGATCGATCGGCGTGACCGACAACCGCTTCAGTCCGCGATCGGGGCCGAGGAGATCGATCACGAGATCGGTCGCCGGCTTGGCAAGAATCGCCGCCGGTGTGTCGTACTGCTCCAGACGGCCGGCGTTCATGATCGCGATCCGATCGCCGAGCTTGATCGCCTCGTCGATGTCGTGGGTTACGAAGATGACGGTCTTTCGAACTTCGCGCTGGATCCGAAGGAATTCGTTCTGGAGGCGTTCTCGCGCGATCCGGTCGATCGCCCCAAACGGCTCGTCCATGAGCAGGATCGGAGGGTCGGCTCCGAGCGCGCGGGCGACGCCGACGCGCTGGCGCTGCCCTCCCGAGAGTTGATGCGGATAGCGACGGGCGAATTGTTTGGGGTCAAGCCCCACCAGCTCGAGGAGCTCGCTGACGCGCTGCTTGATCCTCCGCTTGTCCCAGCCCAGCAGCCGGGGCACGGTGGCGACGTTGTCCGCGATGTTCATGTGGGGAAACAGGCCGACGTTCTGGATGACATATCCCATCCGCAAACGGAGCGCAACCGGGTCGATATGGGTGACGTCCTGGTCATCGTGAAAAATGCGGCCCTCGGTGGGCTCTATCAGGCGGTTGATCATCTTCAGGGTGGTCGTCTTGCCGCACCCGGAAGGCCCAACCAGCATAGTCAGCTGGCCGGTTTGGAACTCGATCGTCAGCTCCCGAACCGCGACCTGTCCGCCCGGATAGCGCTTGGTGACCCGTTCCAGTCGAATCATTAGAAACTTCTACTCTAAATTGATTGGCCGGAACGGCCCTGCTAGCATCGGGCAATGCTCGCCACCGGGGTCGTGGGGGTGGCCGAAGACCCATGGATCCGGTGGTCCTGGATATCGGGACATATACCGGTAATTCGCGACGCCCTCGCTCAGCATATTGAGCTCACGGTTATTGCGGTCGGCATCGGTCTGCTGATCGCGATACCACTCGGACTACTCGCCTGGGAGCTACGCATGCTGCGCGGCCCCGTCTTCTCGCTTACCGGCATCCTCTACACGATCCCGTCGCTGGCGTTGTTCGCCATTCTGATCCCGTTCACCGGGCTCACGGTGTTGACGGCGGAGATCGGGCTGGTGAGCTACACGCTCTTGATCTTGATTCGCAACATCGTGGTGGGCATGGACGCCGTACCGCCGGACGTCCGGGAGGCAGCGCGAGGCATGGGATACCGGCCCCTCGCCGAGGTACTCCGGATCGACCTGCCACTCGCCCTGCCCGCCATCATGGC
>Ga0307479_10004518_pt1 | contig 12725 bp, 15 predicted proteins | sample atmos_gasesECM4C_FD_203743 | JGI IMG/M metagenome (GOLD analysis project Ga0307479, IMG submission 203743) | Hardwood forest soil microbial communities from Morgan-Monroe State Forest, Indiana, United States - atmos_gasesECM4C_515 | ecosystem: Environmental > Terrestrial > Soil > Temperate...
CCGAGCCTAAGACGTTTGTGCTATAATTTTCTGGGTAAGTTTAATGTACTGGCCGCGCAGGGCCGTTTTGCGCCCTTTTCGCGGCCCGGCGACGAGGGATCGCCAGGGGGATCGGCGCTTGTTTAGCAAGTACATCCGGAACGTAATCGTGTGGGCGTTCATCCTGGTGGTGGTGCTGTATCTGGTGCTGCCGCTGTACCAGAATCGGGGGCCGTCCAGCGAGGAGATCCCCTACAGCGCGTTCGTGGCGGAGGCGCAGCAGGGGCAGATCGATCAGGTGAAGATCGGCGACGAAGCGGTGACCGGCTCGAAGAAGGACGGCCGGCCGTTCCGGACGTACGTGCCCAAGGGCGATACCTCGTACATCCAGCTGCTCAGGGACAAAGGCGTCAAGATCAGCGTTGAACCGCCGTCGCGCTCATCGCTGTGGCCCAACCTCCTCTCGACGATGCTCCCCTTCCTGGTGCTGGTCGGCCTGTGGATGCTGATGCTCCGGCAGGCGCAATCGGGGTCCAACCAGGCGATGTCCTTCGGAAAGAGCCGGGCGAGGCTGCACACCGAGGCGAAGACCCGCGTGACCTTCGACGACGTCGCGGGGGTCGATGAAGCGAAGGAAGAGCTGGAAGAGATCATCGAGTTTCTCCGGCACCCCAAGAAGTTCCAGGCGCTGGGGGCCAAGATCCCGCGCGGCGTGCTGCTGGTGGGACCGCCGGGCAGCGGCAAGACGCTGCTGGCGAAGGCCATCGCCGGCGAGGCGGGGGTCCCGTTCTTCTCGATCTCCGGGAGCGAGTTCGTCGAGATGTTCGTCGGGGTGGGGGCGAGCCGGGTCCGCGATCTGTTCGATCAGGCGAAGAAGTCGGCCCCGTGCCTCGTGTTCATCGACGAGATCGACGCGGTGGGACGGCAGCGCGGCGCCGGACTCGGCGGCGGGCACGACGAGCGGGAGCAGACGCTGAACCAGCTGCTGGTGGAGATGGACGGGTTTGACCCGAACTCGGGGATCATCGTGATCGCGGCGACGAACCGGCCGGACATCCTCGACCCGGCGCTGCTGCGGCCCGGGCGGTTCGACCGGCGGATCGTGGTCGACAATCCGGACACGAAGGGGCGGCGGGCGATCCTGGGCGTGCACGTTCGGGGCAAACCGATCGGGGAAGACGTCAACCTGGACGTGCTGGCCCGCAGGACGCCGGGGTTCAGCGGCGCGGACCTGGCCAACATGGTGAACGAGGCGGCGCTCCTGACCGCGCGGCGCGGGAAGAAGCGGCTCGGGATGTCCGAGTTCGACGAGGCGATCGAACGGGTGATTGCCGGCCCGCAGCGCAAGAGCCGGATCCTGTCGCCCAAGGAGCGCGAGCTCACGGCCTATCACGAGGGCGGGCACGCGCTGTTGGGCAAGCTGGTGCCGCAGGCGAACCCGCCGCACAAGGTGACGATCCTGCCGCGGGGGATGGCGCTCGGGTACACGATCCCGCTGCCGCAGGAGGAGAAGTATACGGTCACGCGCAGCGAGATCCTGGCGAACATCACCGCGATCCTGGGCGGACGGGTGGCCGAAGAGATCGTGTTCGCGGAGATCACCACCGGGGCGGCCAACGACTTCGAGAAGGCCACGGAGCTCGCCCGGAAGATGGTGACGGAGTTTGGGATGTCGGAAAAGCTGGGGCCGCTCACGCTGGGCAGCAAGCACGGGCCGGTGTTTCTCGGCCGGGATCTGGTGGAGAGCCGGAACTACTCCGAGGAGATCGCCTACGAGATCGACAAGGAAGTGCGCCGGATCATCGACGATTGCTACGGGCGCGCGCGGGCGGTGCTGACCGAGCACAAGGACGTCCTCGACCGGATCGCCCAGGCGCTGCTCGAGCGGGAGTCCCTCGAGAGCGAAGAGCTAGACGCGTTGATCGCCGGGCGGGCGTTGCCGCCCGAGGTGCCGGTCGTAAACCCGCCGGCGCCGGCGGCCACCCAGGAAGTCAAGTCGTTCCCGAGGCCGGATACGTCGATCCCGCCGAAGCTCAAGCCGGAGGCCACCGGATAGGCGCTGAAGGTCGGATGCTTGCCCGCGGGGAAGTAGCCGGGAGGCCGCTTCCCCGCGTGGCTTTGAGGAGGGTCAGGTGGACACCCGCACGAGGAACGACCGCCTGCTCGAGGTGCCGCCGTACACCGTAGAACCCCGCGTAGAGGTCCTGCCTCGGACCACGGCCCTGATCATCGTGGATATGCAGAACGACTTCGTGGACCCGCAGGGGCGCCTCTCCGTGCCCGGCGCCCGGGCGACCGTGCCGGCGATCCGCCGGCTCCGCGACCTCGCCCGCGCGCACGGCATGCCCGTCGTCTACACGCAGGACTGGCACCGGGCCGATGACCCCGAGTTCGCGCTGTGGGGAGTGCACGCCGTCGAGGGAACCTGGGGCGCCGAGATCTCGCCCGACCTGGCGCCCGGACCCGGCGACCTTGTGGTCCGCAAGCTGCGCTACGACGCCTTCTACGGCACAGCCCTCGAGCACGAGCTCAGGCAGCGGCGGATCGAGACGCTGATCGTGACCGGAACGGTGAGCAACATCTGCGTCCTCCACACCGCCGGGAGCGCCGCGCTGCGCTGGTTCCGGATCATCGTCCCCGTGGACGCGGTGTCGGCGCTGGAGGAGTTCGACCAGCAGGCCGCCTTCCGCCAGATTGCGTTCCTGTACCGGGGGACGCTCACGCGGAGCGAGGGCGTCACCGCTCGGGTCAGTGACCCGCCCCGCCAAGGCTGAAGGGAGGCGCCGGTGCCGAAGCCCAAGAGCCGGAAGCTGTTCGAGTGGCGCGCGGGGGCCATCTACATCGCCGCCGTGGCGGTCGCCGGCGCGGGGTTGGTCGCGTGGGACCACGCCTACGAGGCGCGGGTGTCCCGCGCGCTGCGGCCCGAGGACATCGCGAAGAGCCTCGTGGAGGGTTTCGTCGGGAATGGGACGGTGCAGGCCACCACGCTGGACCGCAGCGGCACGCTCACGATCAAGGTCAAAGACGTCGTCAGCGACACGTCGAAGACCCCCGCCCAGAACCGCGAGCTGGTCTCCCGGGAGGGCAGCCAAGCCATCGAACGGGTCCTCGGGCTCGTCACCTTCAAGGAGATGGTCGTTCAGGTGGTGAGAGACGGCAAGGTCCTGGCCACGGTCCGGGGGAAGCCCGGGGCCAAGCCCGAAACGGAATTCGCTCCAGACTTCAAGTAACCTCGCCCGAGCTCACGTACCCTCGCCGCGGCCCGACCGCGGCCACGTTCAGAACGCGAAGATCGCGCGGATCTGCGCGTTGATGGTCAGCGTTCCGGGAAGGACGGGGGTGGTGGGTGCCTGAGCTGCCGCCCTCCCGGGCACCGCAAAGGGCATCGAGAACGGCGGCGTCGGCCCTCCGGCTTCCTCGATCCGGACCAGCCGCGGGGAGGTGAGGCCGGCCGCCGTCGCCAGGGCATTGGCCGCCGACCTGGCGTCCTGAATCGCCGAGGCGAGCGCCCGAGTGCGGGACGCCGCCGGATCGCGGAGCGTGAACGTGACGCCGTCGAGCACGTTGGCCCCCGCGGTGACGGCCGCATCGAGGACGCGACCCACCAGGGCGAGATCGTCGATGGTGACCGTCATCCGTTGAATGGCCTGGTAGCCTGAGATCTCGCCCGAATCGCGCCGCTGCGGATACAGATTGATCTCGACCGTGCGGATGCGGTCGCGCGGAATCCCCAGAGCCATGACACGATCGAGGATCTGGGTCATCGTCCGGCTGGCGCGCTCCTGCGCATCATTGGCCGTCGGACGGGTGATCTGGAAACCGACCGCGATGATCGCTCGATCGGGCGTCGCCTCCACCGTGCCCAGCCCGCTCACGACGATGGTCTGATCCGGGAGCAAGGTCCCGGGGCCGCCGCGTGGGGGCACCGGCATCTGGGCAGCGGCGTGTCCGGCGAGGAGGGCGGCGGTGCCAACAAGGACGGCGGCCGCGATGAGCGCGGCGGGAAGCGCAGCGGAGCGGGGGCGGGTCCTGATCATGCATTCACCTCCGGAGGGTCGCGTCCCCCTCTATACGGGGGGCCGGAAGTACATGTTCCCCTGGGGGCGCGGCAGACAGACCGCCGCGCTCGGGCATTCGGGCGCGCCGCCGCGTGGAGGGATGGAGGACCGGTGACTCGAAGCAAAGGCACGCCAACCAGGTCCGAAGACGAGCAGGGTTGACCGAGGAGGGCCGGCATGTTTGCGCTGAACTTCTACTCCAGCGTGTTTGCGCAGGCCCTTCGCGAGGGCCGCAAGACGCTGACCATTCGGCTGGGCGACAAGCGTGACAAATACCGGGACGGGCAGCTGGTCTGGGTCACCGTGGGGAGCCAGTTTGGGACGAAGCAGCAGATCTTCACGGCGATGATCGATCGAGTGGAAGTGAAGCCGCTGCGGGACGTGTCCCCCCGGGAGATCGAGCGGGAGAACCCCGCCACCCGCGAGCACGCCGACCTCATGGACTTTCTCTCCAAGATCTACGGGCGCAGCGTCGGGATGGACGACATGGTGACCGTGATTCATTTCACGCGCGTCAACGAGGCGAAGGACGCGTAGCCGGCTCGACCCTCCGGCGCCGCGCGGCAGGTCTCCCCGCCCCAGATCCCGCCGCGCGCGACCCGTGCGCGGCTGACCCCCGGCCCGACGATGCCTCCGCCGATCGTTGAGTGCGTGCCGAACTTCAGCGAAGGGCGCCGGCCGGACGTGCTGGATGCCCTGGCCGCGGGAATCCGCGGCCCCGGCGTCCGCCTGCTCGACGTCTCCGCCGACCCCGACCACAACCGCGCCGTCTTCACGTTCGTCGGTGAGGGGGAGGCCCTGCTCGAGGCGGCGTTTCGGAGCGCCGCGATCGCGGTGGAGCGGATCGACCTGCGCGCGCACCAGGGGGTGCATCCCCGCATCGGGGCGGTGGACGTGATTCCGTTCGTGCCCCTGGCCGGGGGGTCGATGCCGGCCTGCGTGAAGCTGGCCCGCCGGCTGGGCGCGCTGCTGGCGGACCGCCTGGGGCTGCCGGTTTATCTCTACGGGGAGGCCGCGATCCGGCCGCGAACGCTGGTGGAGATCCGGCGCGGAGAGTTCGAGGGGCTGCAGACGGCGATCGCCAAGCCGGACCGGCATCCCGACTTCGGGCCGGCCCGCATTCACCCGTCGGCCGGGGCGGTCGCGGTCGGGGCGAGGGGCGTCCTCATCGCCTTCAACGTGAACCTGAACACCGCCGACGTGGCGGCCGCGCGCGCGATCGCCCGCGCCGTGCGCGCATCGTCGGGAGGGCTTCCCGCCGTCCAGGCCATGGGGGTGCCGCTGCGCTCGCGCGGGCTGGCGCAGGTGTCGATGAACCTGCTCGACTATCACGTGACATCCCCGCTCGCGGCCCTGGGGCGCGTCGAAGAGGAGGCGGCCCGCCGCGGCATCGGCGTGGTGGAGAGCGAGCTCGTTGGGTGTGCCCCCCGGGAGGCGCTGCCATCCGATCCCGTCACCGCGCTTCGCCTCCGCGCCCTCCGCCCGGAGCAAATCCTGGATCCGGCCGCGCTGCGGTGACGCCGCCTCCCATCCGGTGCGGACCGCTCTCCCTGGAGTTTGGGGTGCGCACCTATGTCGTGGGGATCATCAACGTGGCACCGGACTCGTTCGCCGGAGACGGCGTAGGCGACGCGGGCGCGGCCGAGGCGCTCGGTCAAACGATGCGGGCGGCGGGGGCCGACATCCTCGATGTCGGCGGGCGGTCGACCCGGCCGGGCGCGGCGCCGGTCGACGCGGCCGAGGAACTTCGCCGGACGATTCCGGCGGTGCGCCGCCTCGCCGCAAGCGGAGTCCCGGTGAGCGTGGACACGATCTCGGCGCGGGTCGCCGCGGCGGCCGTGGACGCCGGGGCGGTGATGGTGAACGACGTGTCGGGGCTTCGCGATCCGGGGATGGCTCCGCTGGTCGCGCGCGCGGGGGTGCCTGTGGTGATCATGGACTGGAACGATCGGACCGCCGGTCCGGACGTGCTGGCGGCGACCGCGGCATTTCTCCGGGAGCGGATCGCCGCCGCCGTTGCGGCGGGGGTCCAAGAGACGCGGATCATCGTGGACCCGGGGTACGGGTTCGGGCTCACGGTGCCGCAGAATATGGAGCTCCTTCGACGCCTCCGAGACCTGACCGCGCTCGGCCGGCCGGTCTTCATTGGGACCTCCCGCAAAGGGAGCATCGGCAGGGTGTTGAACCTTCCGGTCGACGACCGGCTGGAGGGGACCGCGGCGACCGTGGCGGTCGCGATCGCCAACGGCGCGGACTTCGTGCGCGTGCACGACGTCGGGCCGATGGCGCGGGTCGCGAGGATGACCGACGCGATCGTCCGAGGATGGCCTCCGGCCGCCGGAGGCGCGCCGTCCCCATGACCGATCGCATCGTGCTCAGCGAGATGGCCTTCTACGCCCACCATGGGCTGACCCCGGACGAGCAGGCCGCCGGCCAGGTCTTTCTCGTCGATGTGGCGGTGGAGGCCAACCTTCACCGGGCCGGCCACACGGACGAGATCGGGGACACCCTCGACTACCGCGATCTGTACGCACGGGTCCGGGAAGCCATGACCGGCGAGCGATACGGGCTGCTGGAGGCGGTGGCCGAGGCGGTCGCACACCGGCTGCTGGAGGTCGAACGCGTCGAGGCGGTCACCGTGTCGGTCCGAAAGCCGCACGTCAAGCTGGGCGGGCCGCTGGCGTACGCCGCGGTCGAAGTGACGCGGCGAAAGCGGCCGTGACCCGCGATCGGCTCGGCGACGGCCCATCGGCGGCGGCCGGCGGGATCCGTCCACCGCTCCGGCGGGCGATCGCCTTGGAGTGGGTGTCCATCGTGTGGATGACGCTTGAAGGCGGGATCTCGCTCGCCTCCGGCGTGGCGGCGCGGAGCCTGGCGCTCGAGGTGTTTGGGCTGGACAGCCTGATCGAGATCGTCACGGCGTCGATCGTGCTGTGGCGCCTCAGGGTGGAGGCCCGGTTTCGGGGGCCAGCCGGATCCGCCGAGTCCGCCCTCGAGGCGGCCGCGGCATCCCGGGTGACGGCGGCCGAACGGCTGTCGACGCGCGTCGTGGCCGTGAGCCTGCTGGCGCTCGCGGTCTACATCGTGATCGGCGCCGCCTCGGCCCTGCGGGCTCGTGGAGTGGCCCACCCCGGGTTCTGGGGGTTCGCCGTTTCCGTCGCCGCGGCGGGGGGCATGCCGTTCCTTTCCATCGCGAAGCAGCGGGCCGCCCGTCTCCTCGACAGCGAGGCGCTGCGCGAGGACGCCATCGGGAACCTGGCGTGCGGGCTGATGGCGCTGATCGTCCTCGCCGGCCTCGTCGCCCAGCGCGTTGGTCTCTGGTGGGCCGATCCGGCGGCGGCGCTGGCCCTCGGCGTGTTCGTGCTGCGGGAAGGGCGGGAGGGATGGGAACGGGCCAGTGAGTGATCCCCGGGTGTTCCTGGGACTCGGCTCCAATCTCGGCGACCGCGCGCAGATGCTTGCGCGAGCGCGCGCCCTCCTCGAGGGGCCCGACCTGCGCGTGGTGGGGGTCTCCCGCGTCTACGAGTCCCCGCCCTGGGGGATGGCCGACCAGCCCTGGTTTCTCAATCAGGTGGTGGAACTCCGCACGAGTCTGCCCCCGCGCCCGCTGCTGTCACGGTGCCTGGACGTCGAGGCGCGGTTGGGGCGCGTGAGGACGGTCCGATGGGGACCGCGAACGATCGATATCGACATCCTGCTCTACGGTGGGATGGAGATGAACGCCCCGGAGCTGATCATCCCGCACCCGCGGCTGCGCGACCGGGCGTTTGCGCTTATCCCGCTCGAGGAACTGGCCCCGGGATTGGTCTTGCCCGACGGGACGGCGGTGGCGTCCGCGCTGGCCGCCCTCCCGGATCGCGCGACCGTCCGGGAGTACGTCCCGGGACGGGATCCGGCGAGGACCGATCGGTGAGCGCGCACCGGCTTTCCAACATCGGGACCCGCGTCATCGGCCGGCACATCCGGTGGCATGAGTCGCTTCCCTCCACGAACGACGTCGCGCTGCAGCTCGCGGAGGTCGGGGAGCCCGAGGGGACCGTGGTCGTCGCGGAGGAGCAAACCGCCGGGCGAGGACGGCGGGGGCGCGCATGGGCCTCGCCCCGCGGGGGCATCTGGCTCTCGGTGATCCTTCGCCCCGGGATCCCCGTCGAGCGGATCTCCCTCGTCCCCCTCTCGGCCGCCACCGCGACGGCGCGGGCCATTCGCGAGGCCACCGGGCTCCCGGCCCGGGTGAAGTGGCCCAACGACGTCCTCGTCGACGGGAAGAAGATCGTCGGCATCCTTGCCGAGGCCGGCGCCGGCGGCGAGTGGGTGGTCGTCGGGATCGGCATCAATGCCAACATCCCCCTCGATGCGCTTCCGCAGGCGGCCGGGTCTCCGGCGACATCCCTCCAGGCGCTCGGCCATCCCGTGGACCGGGACGCGTTGATCCGGCTGGTGCTGCGCGCGTTGGAGGGCGGGTACGACCTGCTGCGGTCGGGCGAATTCCGCACCGCGCTCCGGCAGTGGCGGGAGATGGCGGACACGCTCGGCCGGACCGTCCGCGTCGAGATGCCAGAGGCCACGATCGAAGGGGTCGCGCAGGATATCGATGAGACCGGGGCGCTGCTTGTCCGGCTCGATGGGGGAAGCGTCCGCCGGGTCGTCGCCGGCGACCTCCGGGTGCGGGAGGTCGGCCGGTGATCACGGATGTGGCGGGGATCACCGTCGGCCACGCCACCGACCTGGAGCACCTGACCGGGTGCACCGCGGTGGTCTGCGGGGAAGGGGCGGTGGCCGGGGTCGCGGTCCTGGGCGGCGCGCCGGGGACTCGGGAGACCGACTCCCTCCGACCGGAGAACCTGGTGGATCGGGTGCACGCGATCCTCCTGTGCGGGGGAAGCGCGTTCGGCCTCGCCGCCGCGGATGGGGCGGTCCGCTATCTCGAGGCCCAGGGGGTCGGGTTTCCCACCCCCGCGGCGCGCGTGCCGATCGTCCCCGCGGCCGTCATCTACGATCTGGGGATCGGCAGCGCCGGCGTCAGGCCGGATGCGGCGATGGGGGAGGCCGCATGCCGGGCGGCGCGGACGGGGCCGGTCGGCGAGGGCTGCGTCGGCGCGGGCACCGGCGCGACGGTCGGCAAGCTCTTCGGCCTCCGTGGCGCGATGAAGTCCGGGATCGGCACCTGGGGCACCCGCATCGCCGGGGGCGCGACCGTCGCGGCGCTGGTCGTGACCAACGCGTTCGGCGACGTCTTGGATGTCCGCACCGGCAAGGTGCTGGCGGGCGCGCGGCACCCCGACCACGGGGGGTTTGTGGGCACCGCCGGCTACCTGAGAACGCACGGCGTCCCCGGAGGGCAGGGCTCCCCGCCCGGGTTTCTCGCCCATACCACGATCGGCGTGGTGGCGACGGACGCGGCGCTGACGAAAGCCCAGGCCACGCGTCTGGCGCTGCTGGCCCATGCGGGCCTGGCCCGCGCCGTCTCCCCGTCCCACACGTCGGTGGACGGTGACGCGTTCTTCGTCGTGAGCACGCGGGATGCCGCCGCCGACTGGTTCGCGCTCCAGGCGGCGGTGCCGGAGGCCGTGGGAGAGGCGGTGATGCGATCGGTGAAGGCGGCCCGAACCCTGGGGGGCGTTCCCGGCCTGGCCGGGTAGGCCGCTCCCGCGTCCTTGCCCGGCGCCCCCGGGTCTGTTACCCTAGCCTTGGCCGGCACACGCCGTTGGCCGGACCCTATGTCTGCGCAGTCGGTCCGTCCGGTACTGCAGAGCAGACTGGAACGGAGGGCTCTCCTCGATGCTCCTCGCCGTCAACGTCGGAAACACCCGCATCAAACTCGCCCTGTACCGCGGCCGCGCCCTGATGGCGAACTGGGTGATCGCCACCGTCCGGGACCGCACGACCGATGAATACGCGATGCTCTGGCGCCAGTTGTGCCGCCACGCCGGCTACGCGTTCGAAGATATCACGGGCGTGGCGATCGCCTCCGTCGTGCCGCAGCTGGCGGCCACGCTCCGACAGCTCTGCCGGACCTACCTCGGCCGCGTGCCGCTCGAGGTCGGCCCCGGAATCCGGACCGGGATGCGCGTGCTCTACGAGAACCCGCGCGAGGTCGGCGCGGACCGGATCGCGAACGCGATCGCCGCCTACGCCGCCTACAAGGGCCCGGCGATCGTGGTGGACTTCGGCACCGCCATGACGTTCACGGTGGTGTCCGCGGACGGCGACTTCCTCGGCGGCGCGATCGCCCCGGGCGTCGACATCTCGATGGACGCCCTCGCCCTCCACGCCGCGCAGCTCCGCAAGGTCGAGATCACGCGGCCGCCGTCGGTCATCGCCCGGAACACGGTCGCGGCGATCCAGTCCGGCGTCTTGTTCGGGTTCGCCGGCCAGGTCGACGGGATGGTGGAGCGGATGCAGCGCGAGCTGGGCGGACAGGCGGCCGTCGTCGCGACCGGCGGGGCCGCGGAGATGATCGCGCCGGAGACCCGCTCCATCGCCCACGTGGATCCGCTGCTCGGGTTGGAAGGCCTGCGCATCTTGTACGAGCGCAACGCCCCCGTGGAAGGAGAGGCGAGGGAGTGAGTCTAAGAACCCTCACGATGAAGCGCGTGGTCAGCGTGAGCCTGGGGAGCAGCACCCGAGACAAGCGCGTGGAAACGGAGATCCTCGGGGAGCGCTTCATCATCGAACGCATCGGCACCGACGGCGATACGGCCCGCTTCCGGAAACTGGTGGAGGAGCTCGACGGTCAGGTCGACGCGATCGGCATGGGCGGCATCGATCTCTACCTCCAGGCGGGGCAGGCCCGGTATCAGATCCGCGACGCGGCCCGGTTGATCCAGGGCGTCCGCCGGACGCCGGTGGTGGACGGCGGGGGGATCAAGAACTCCTGGGAAAAGTATGTCATCCTCGAGTATCTCCCCAAGCACGCCGGCATCTCGTTCGCGGGGCGCCGGGTGCTGCAGGTCAGCAGCGTCGACCGGTACGGGATGGCCGAGGCGTTTGTCCAGGCCGGCGCGCAGACGCTGTTCGGGGACTTCTACTTCGCCCTGGGCCTGCCCATCCCGATGCGGTCGCTCACCACGGTGCGGCTCCTGGCGGCGGTCCTGCTGCCGGTCCTGACCAAGCTCCCGTTCCAGTGGCTGTACCCGACGGGGGCGAAGCAGGAACACAACACGCCGCGCTACCCCCAGGTGTTCCGCTGGGCGGAGGTGCTGGCCGGTGACTTCCACTTTATCCGGCGGTACATGCCGGAGGATCTCGGCGGCAAGACGGTGCTGACCCAAACGGTGACCGCGCAGGATACCGAGGACCTGCGGCGCCGCCGCGTGCGCACGTTGATCACCGTGTCGCCGGAGATGGACGGCCGGTCGCTCGGCACGAACGTGCTGGAGGGCATCGTGCTCGCGCTGTCGGGGCGGCGGAGCGGCGAACTCCGGCCGGACGAGTACGTGCAGTGGCTGCTGCGGGCCGGATTTCGCCCGCGGGTCGAAACGCTGACGGCGGCATGAGCGCGCCCATCGGGCAATTTGCCTTCGTCCTCCATCCCCTGTACGTCTCGCAGTACGCGCAAAAATTCCCCTTCACCCGCTTCCTGCCCGAGCGCCTCGTCGAGGCCGCCTTCCGCGCGGTGCCGCCGTTCGAGGCGTCGCATATCACCGGCATCGTCTCGGCCACGGGCGCGCGGGCGGAGGGGTGGTTCATCGCGCTCCCATGGACCCCTCGGGTGATCCTCGCGGCCCCGCCTGAGGTGGTCTACCGGCGCCTCATCCAGGCCGGCCGGATCGCGGAGCGGCTGGGGGCCGGGATCCTCGGTCTCGGGGCGTTCACCAAGGTCGTCGGAGACCGCGGGATGACGGTGGCCCACGCGCTGCGGATCGGCGTGACCACCGGCAATAGCCTCACGGTCGCCACGGCGATCGAGGGCGCGCTGCTCGGCGCCGCGCGGATGGGCATCGACCCGCTGCAGGCCGCGGTCGCGGTGGTGGGCGCGACGGGCACGATCGGAGCGGCCTGCTGCCGGATCCTCGCGCACCAGGTGGGCGGGCTGATTCTGGTGGCCCGCACCCGAGACCGCCTCGACGCCTTGGCCGCGCGGCTCCGCGACGACGCGCCCGCGCGAGTGCAGGTCACCTCCGACGTCCGCCGGGCCGTGGGGGGCGCCGACCTGGTGATCACGGTCAGCACGGCGACCGACGTCCTGATCGAGCCCGAGGACCTGCGTCCCGGCGCCGTGGTCTGCGACGTCTCGCGCCCGCGCAACGTCTCCCGGCTCGTCTACGAGCGACGCGGCGACGTGCTCGTGATCGACGGCGGAGTCATCGAGGTCCCCGGACCGGTCGAGTTCGGGCTGGACTTCGGGTTCCCGCCGCGGTCGTGCGAGGCGTGCATGGCGGAGACGATCATCCTCGCGCTCGAGCGCCGCTACGACGACTATACCCTCGGCGGAGACGTCCACCTCGACCGGGTCGAGGAGATCCACGCGCTGATGCGCAAGCACGGATTTCAGCTGTCGGGCTTCCGGCGGTTCGAGCGCAAGATCACCGACGCCGAAGTGGATGCGATCCGGGAGGCCGCGCGGCGTCCGCACGCGCCGGCCTCGCGGCCGGTGTCGCAGGGCCTCCTGTAGCGCCAAAAGTAGGTGTTACCGAACCCCCTATCGTCGCGCCATTAATCCGGTTACCGGGGAGTCGCGGCATAGGC
>Ga0307479_10004519_pt1 | contig 12725 bp, 17 predicted proteins | sample atmos_gasesECM4C_FD_203743 | JGI IMG/M metagenome (GOLD analysis project Ga0307479, IMG submission 203743) | Hardwood forest soil microbial communities from Morgan-Monroe State Forest, Indiana, United States - atmos_gasesECM4C_515 | ecosystem: Environmental > Terrestrial > Soil > Temperate...
TGGGTATCGGGCCGCCCGGGTGAGGCGCCAGCTTACGCCGGGACCGATTTCATCATTGCGCAGGACGGCCGGATCGCCGCCGTTTATCTCTTTTTCGACAAACTACCCTGATCTGGACTCTGCCGTGTGACGTCCTATGCGTAGGATTGGCAAACGGCGGGAGCAGTATTTCGCGGTTGCTCAAGCTGTCTAATGCTTCTTCCATCGTTTCACAGAAGGCCGACTTGCTGGTCGCCATTGAATCTCTGTTTTCAATGTTCGGGATTGTCGCCGCGTAACATTGAACGGTAGCCTGAGACTTGAGCCCCGGGCTCTTTTCGATAATTGGAATTCGCCATTCTGGCTAATGATGAGAAGGCCTGGGCTGCAATGCGAACTTCACGCCTCGATCGGCGTTCATTTCCATAGTCTTCCCGAAATCGATCCGCTCCAGCGGCACCGAATTTTCGCCGCCATAGTTTGTAATGTAATACAAGCGCTCTCCCTCGACCCAATAGTCCATCAAGCCGTACATCGAACCATCAAGCAGTTGTAGCAGCGTCACCGGTCGCTCGGTTTTCGTCCCTGGCGCACCCGGCGCGCTGTTTTCCGCGCCGCCGGAGCCCGCTCCTCGCGTGTCTCAATATTCCTCCAAACTCGCCGCCATATATCTGGCGTGTGGAGCCAAAAAGATTCGCAATTCAACTCTCGGTGGCGGGTAAGCAGCATGCGAAGAAGAACCTGGCCGACGCGGGAACAAACAAGTTATGTACCTCGCATTTGGTGGCGAATCAGCATGCGCCACGCATTAACTGAAATACCTTCAAATACGATCCCGCAGGGCGACGCATCTGCAAGTCATCGTCTTCTGGGACGAGCATCTACGCCTATGGCGGAGACAACCTGATCGAGGAGACCAATTCCTCCGGCGCAGCCGTTGCCCGCTACTCCCAAACACAAAACATCGACAAACCTTTACCTATGCTCTTTGTCCAGTGGTATGACGGTAACAAAATGGAGATGATCGGGCGAGAAACCCAGACGTAGTTTCCCGCGCCCTAGGATTTTCTTAGACACCGAATTGTGATGAAAATGAGTCAGAAATCACGAGGAGGTGCGTATGAGCAAGGAGCGAGAACCAGGTTCGGGAGCCACGGAGGGAGCCCGCAGGGCGACCGGAGGGGCTCCCGAAGAGCGGCGCGACGGCCGGGGCCGGTGGTCGGCGAAACGCAAGTATGCAGCGGTGCTCCGACTGCTGCGCGGCGAGGACCTGAAACACTTTCCCGCGAACTGGGCGTGACCGCCGCAACGCTTTCCCGTTGGCGAGATCAGTTTCTTGAAGGCGGCGCAGCCAACCTGAAAGCGCGGGAAGCCGATGTCGACAACGAAGAGACGCAGCGGCTGAAATCGTTGGTCGCCGATCTGAGCATGAGCAACGAACTGCTGCGGGAAAAGATTCACCGCCTGGTGGCCGGACGCCCTTTGGTCTGGCGGAGGCCGAAGCTATGAGCCGCGCCGCTTCGCCCTTCACGGGAAGACGTTACGGCGTGGTGCGTGTGACTCGCGAATGGGAGATTGCGCGTTCCAGCTTTTACTATCAGAGAGAAATCGCCGCGCAACCTGGGCGAGTGCTTGGGCGGCGGGGACCAAAGACCGCTTGGAGTGATGCGGTGTTGCTCGAGAAGATCCGCGAGGTCATCGCCGCCTCTCCATTTCACGGCGAGGGCCATCGCAAAGTGTGGGCGCGGCTGCGCTTTGCGGAAGTGCGCACATCGAAGGCGCGGGTGCTGCGGCTGATGCGCGAAGCACAATTGCTGGCGCCGTCACGCATGTTTCCGAAGGCCGAGAATCCGCACACCGGCACGATCATCACTGCACGGCCAAACGAAGTCTGGGCCAGCGACCACACCCTGACAGCCACCGTCGAGGAGGGCCAGGTGACAGTGTTCGTCGCGGTGGATCACTGCACCACGGAATGCGTGGGCCTGCATGTAGCCAAGAGAGCCACGCGGTTCGAGGCGCTGGAACCGCTGCGGCAAGCAGTGCGCGATTACTGCGGCGGCTTCCGCGCCGGCGCGGCGGCGGGCATTCGTAACCGGCACGACCACGGCAGCCAGTACCTGAGCGACGACTACCAAGCCGAAATTGCTTTCCTGGGCATGGAGTCTTCGCCATCGTTCGTGCGCCAGCCGGAATGCAACGGCTGCGTCGAACGGTTCATTCGCACGCTGAAGGAGCAGTTGCTGTGGGTCAGGGTATTCCAGAACATCGAGGAACTGCGATGCGCGCTGGCGGCATTTCGCGAGCGTTACAACCAACGCTGGATCGTCCAGCGCCTGGGCTACCTCACGCCCGCCCAAGCTCGCCAGCAGCTCCTTGCGCTCGGAGCCGCTGCATGAATACACTCAGTCCGAATGTCAAACAATCTCGTTTGGGACTAGCAGGAATGCTCAAGAGCTATATTCTTCGGAGATCAGAGTTGCAGAAGCTTCATGTTTCAGCTCTCCAAGCCCAAAGATGTGGGCAAAGAGAGGTCTGTGGCATGCTGGCTTCGGACGAAAACGGTCAACTTGAGTTGCGATTCTTGAACAACCGAAGCCAGCGCGCCGGCCAATTCAGTATGGCGCGAGCAGATTATCTAAAAGCGCGAGCGACAATTCGCCGGATGGGCAAACGCGTCCTCGGAACGTTTCACTCCCACCCCATCAGTGAAGCGATCCCCCGACGGGGAGACTTGGCAGGGACGGCCCTAAATAGTTTCTGCTTGATATACGACGTTTGCGGACGGGAGCCAAGGCTCTGGAAGATAGTGAAGCGACGCGACCAGAGAGTTGCTAAGGAAGTTCCGCTGAAGTCACAACAAAGACTCCGTTAAGACCGGAGAGGCGACACCAAGGGATGGGCAGCGTTTTCAATTTGGAGGTATCTGGTGGTCAGAATCAACCGAGTGTCCAAGAAATTTAGGGCGCTTCAACCCAGACGTAGTTGAATTGGTATTTCGTCGCCAAAATGATCGGCTGGGCTGGTGTATAGAAATCCTTTTGGAAGATTCTGCTGTTGATTTGCAAAAACAAAGCAGTCGTTCGGGCCGGATGCCTCGTCTTTTGCCAGCGCCCGAACAATATCCAACGGGAGCGTAAATTTTATGGTTTGCGAAGTCGAGATCATGAAAGCAGTTTTGACGGCCCAGCGTGAAAGTATTCGGCGCTCGTCGTCCGTCAACATCAGAATGCTTTTCTCTAAGCGCATGAGCGGCAAAAGTACAGGTTTGGCTTGGGTTTCCAGACGGCTCATCCATCCGTTATTACAGCGGGCGCACACTTGCCTCGACTTGAATGTGTTGAGATCGTGGCTTCGGACGACTTCATCCTCCGCTTTGGTCTCATCATGGAGGAAGTGATTCAATTTCACATTGGGCTGCCTTACGAGAGCAGCCAGCCACTTAGGCAGAATGTCCTCTAACGCGGCTATATCTCCGGTCAATTCGATGCCGCAACCAAAACAGGTTCGCTTCGCCATAGACAACTCCTCAAACGCATCTTAACATTCGAGCATAGACCGCAGGGCGTAAGAAATCTGTGGGAGTGAACAATGCTGATTACTTTTCAGAGCCTTCTTGATGCTGTTGACCTTGATGCTGGACACGATCATCGGGAATTCTCGTTCCCCGTTCCACTACGGGAAGTCGCGGCAATCATTCGTCCGGCTATTGGAGCTATAGAAGTCCTCTGCCGAGACGCGTTGCCGATGTCAGAGAATGGGGGCCGGCAATTCCAGACTATGGTCTGGAAGCATTTCGAGTAGGCTCCCGCGCTTGGCGTTTGACCAAGTGTGCGACCGCTTCCAACACATCGGACGGAAAGCCTTCGATAAACAGATGGATTTCGAAGCTTTAGGATCAGGAAATCCCGCACTGTGCTTTCAACAACTTATAGTGAGCTTGGAAATGGGGATTTTCGAACATAGCCATAATCCATAAATTGTGCGTCTGACGTAATAATGCTTTGGGCGCAAACCGTTAGTTATCATTAATCTTTAATATTTAGGGGTATTATTACATTTTGTTTTCACTCCTTTAAACATTTAGATAAGCATAGACATCCCAGTTCGTTACTACCAATCGATTCTTAAAAAAGGCCCAATCTGACGAAGGAGAACTTAGCAATGAGAAGGCTCTTTGTGATCCTAAGCGTAGCCAGCGGGATTATAGCCCTGTCACATATGGCCCTATTAGCGGACGACCTTCCTAAAAGGAGTGTTGCAGTGGATGCTTTGGGGACGGACGCTCGTGGAGGAAGGACGATGCTTGGTTGGAGTACAATGCAGAAGCTCCGGCAGGCAAAGCATGGTGGGTCTCTGCTGGCGGAAACGACAAATTGCCTGTCGCGGAATTCGTTCATAAGCGTCCAATTAGGATTTGACATCCGTACAAACAGCTAACTCCAGAACAAAAAATGGTGGTCCAAGGCTTTTGTAAGCGAGGGTTAGAGCTATTTGAAAACGACGACTCCAAACCATATTCAGCCGGGGCGAGTGTGTGCGGTCAGACCAAGAGCCGACGATGGGTCACAACCGTAGAAAAGGTATCCGCTATCGTTTTGTCTTTGGAACTTCCCGCCGTCGCAGTCGCCCTGTTCGATATTTGCAACTTTGTGGAAGCTACCGCCCAACTCGAACACCTCGAAAGAGGTACAGCAGTGTGCTCCTCCTGAATACTCCTTCACAACAAGATCAGGCATGCCTGCGCCAGTAACGTCGGCTCCAATGGGCGCTCCGGTGCCATCGATTTGAAACGACGCGTGTTGACTAGCGTAGACTCTGGTTCCTAGCTTGAGGATTTCGAGAGAGCCTTCGCTTCCTTCGTCGTTAGGATCGCCGTAAATTCGAATCGTATAGTCTCCAAACTTTTTCTCTTGGGGTTCGCCCAAGGGATTGAATGCCTCCGTGCTTGGAGAAGACTCCACCAAATTTGCCGGAACCGAAGGTTGTGATTGTTGTGAACCTGAAGCTGAAGCTTCACGGATTTGCTGACCACAGACCGACGTAATGTTGGAGGCACTCGGACCTCGCACATAATCAACCTGCCGACGATCAATAACCTCGTAAAGAGCGAGATGGTCAGCTCCGCAGAAGTGTTGAACGATGGCTCTCCCGAGATCGCTGAGGTCCGAATACCGAAGCCATCCATTGCGAACATCATATAAGACAAAAACTGCACTCGGATTGTATCTTGTTGGAAAACCTCCTTCGTTGGTCACGCTATATTGACCACCTAGTTGTAGCGCAAGTCCGCTATCCAAACCGGAAAACGCGACTGCGTTTCCGTTTCCGCTGTAGGCTAGATAAAGGACCGAATCTTCCTGCGGATACATCTCAGTATGAGCGGTTGCAGGAGACCTGTCTGGTTTGGTCCAGACGGTAACTGAAGCAGTTTGCATTTTCTGAGGCCCCGCACTCTCCGGGGAAGGAGAAGGTTGCTGTCCTGAGGGCGCAGCGATTCCACTAGCGGCCTCATCATTTCTCTGAGCGTACACCTTCGGCTTGTAATTCACCTGCACGATAAGCAGCACTGCCAAGGCCGCAAATGCGTAATAGACATATTTCTTCCTAGCGGCGTCAATCGCGCCGTGAAGCATGACGGCACCAACCAACAGAAGAGAAACGGAAAATGGCAAATTGTACTTTGCCCGAGTCACGGGCGGGACCATGAGCAGTTGGGAATGTTCCTGACAATGCCAACTTCCGGCGAAATAGTCGCAATAGATTCCGTCCACGGCCCTTGGCCTCGACTGAGTTAGCGCGAATCCGATTTGCCCGACACCAGCAACAAGCAGAAGCCATGCAAAGTATTTTGCAAATTTCATCTCGGCATCGCTCCGACATCGAAACTGACTTATTTGGTTAACCCAGAAGACAGCGTGTCAAAAACAAGGATCGCTGCGTCTTGGGAATTCAGGTATGGTACCTGTGCGCAAAGGTTAACCATGACCGATGCTCCCGCCTTTTACCCCTTGCGCGAAAATGCGGAACCGGTTCTAGCGCTTAGATCTTTGCTGAAAGGTGGTTCGTTCATGCCAGTGCGACGCCGGAAGCGGTTGTCGCCAAAGTTCTCAGGCGGAGGCTGCGGTCCCTCATCGAGTTCGTGTTGCAGCTTCCTTTCTAGCCCCACAAGATCAAGCCGCCACTGCCCTACCAGCATCTTTGTCTTGGCCGCGTTGTAGCCAAGCAACCGTGCTAACTCGCAGATCCTCGCGCACAATTCAGCATTTCCCGGGGATTGAATGACCGCACCTGTTTGATCCTCTAGGATGTTCTTGTTCTGCGGATAGAACTCATCCGCGATCTCTTGGGCGCGTTCCACTTCGTTTTCCCGCACCACAAACGGCACACGCCGTTCACAGGCACCAGGAGGGTGCGCTTCAACAGGGAGCCTTGCGGGCGCGGCCATATCAGTGCCAAGGTCCTTTAGCGTTGCTCCTCCAATCTCCAGGCTAACGATGGGGACAACGGAACTTCCCCACTCTCCGAATTGCCCCGGATGCCAGCGAAGCTCCGGCCTGACCTTCAGGATGGCTTTTACCCGCTTCAATCGGCCCCCATTCCAACTGTGGAGTTGAGCCACAGCGTTCGACAAATTGGGGACCGAGGTCTTGCTCCCTGTGTGCAATCGGCAGATGGCACCCAGGCTAGGGAATTTCTCCAAGATGAAATAGAGATCCGCCGAGGGGCCACATTTGCCACTCTCGAGTTCGGGGCAGCCTTCACCACAACCTTCGACTGGCTGCCCCATCATCGGCCCATCCGCATATTTGTGACTACCCGGCCAGGACTCCCCCTCCGGGTGCTCTGCTGTCCTTCGGGTCGCCTGCATTTCGTAGTGAGGTCCGTTGCCGTTGGCGATCTGTACAAGCTCTCCGTGACATAGACGGCCCTTCCTCGTCCACAGGGCGTATTCCGATGGGCATACTTCTCGCGGGTCATCATGAAGAAAGATCACCGCCAATTCCGTAGGCTTGTCTGCAAAGACCTCGGCGATGTCTGGCGCAGGTTCCCAATGCACCATTTGCCCTCGCATTGTTCTCCGCTTGAAAACGAAATGAAATAGCGCCCGTGGGCTACCATTTTCATCATCGGGCGTCGGCCCTTCCCCGATGGCAACCTTGATCGCCACCGGCAGTTTCTCGAGAGCCGCGCCGGTCTCGTCGTGCGTTAGTCCGAGGATACCCATAGCGCCCTCCTTTCTTGTCTGGTTGAATTGTCTCTGGCTTGGTATGACTTGTGTCTTTTCAACTAACTCAGAACAACGTCAGTTGTTCGCCTGGCATCGCCGAGGTCGATGGCGGGGAATTTCTGCGGCCAGGTGATTCCAATGGCGACTTCAGAGCAGGCCACCGGTCGACTTGAGTCGAACCCGCCTCGATCTCGGCCACAGCCTCCGAATCTTCGTTCGCTCGTGTGCCAAGAATGTCTTCCTGCTGTTTCTGGAGCGTGGCCCAAACCGCATCCGCCCTTTCGCCGATTCCTTTCTCAGTCACGAGTTCGCGGGCCATCGCCATCAAGATGTCATCCTCGTCGTTGATCGCTTGCAATCCTTCCGAAGAGAACTTCCCTTCCATGGCCAGGGAGACCAGAAGCTTCTTTCCCATCAGCCGAAGGCAGCTCTCCTGCATCGTCTCGGCGTAGTGCAGGTATTTCACCTTCACCGGAAGACGCTGCCCGATTCTCCAACTTCTCCGGCTAGCTTGCCGAAGTACGTAGATCGAATATCCGGTCTCGTAAAACAAGATCGTTGGAAACTCGATCAGGTCGAGCCCCGTCTGAACCAGCTTTGGGTGACAGATGACTGCCTGTACCCCACTCCGGAGGTGCCGTTCATACCAGCCCTCGCGCGTCTCCGGAGGTACATCGGTGGTCAGCACGGCGACGCGGATTCCTTCATTCAAGAGGATCTGTTCCAGTCTTCGAGTCACGTCTCGCTTTTGTGTGTATACCGCATAGATCTGGCACCGGCGCCCACGCGTCAGCTCTGCTTTCACCTCTTCAACCAAGCGACGCTCCTTCGCATAGACTTGGCGCTCGTTCAAATCTGGCGTTGCGGATATGAGGAACTTTTCTCGCCGTTGAGTTTCAGGGGCAAATTCCCATCCATACAGGTCCCCGAGGTGAAACGGCCGGTCAGGATAAAGCAGCAAGGCGTTCAGGGCTACACTCATCACCGACTGATTCCCGCGATGTTCTTTCAGCGCCTTTTTCACGTCCTCTTCAAGTTTCTTGTAGGCTTCTTTCAAGGGAGGGTCCATCTCGATGAGGTGGATAGAAATCGAGACTGCAGACAGCACTCCCGACACTAAATTGCAGCGGATAGATCAAAGCTCCGGGCACAATGTCATCCAAACGCGCAATATTGAAATCGTCGATTGGGAAGAAAATGTCGACGACATCATGGAAGTCATAGGAAAGAAGTGCAGTCGCGCCTATCCGGGCCATTATCTTCTTGTGGTTAACGCGCGCCATAGCGGAAAGGTGCTCGACCTCGGCCGGGTCATTGAGGAGATGAAGAAGATCCGCTCACCATTCCTGGAAGTCTGGATAGTTGCGTTTATAGAGCGAGACGATCTGAAAGTAGTCCGTGTGGCACCGGGTGGCCCGGCGATCGATTTGAAGGCCCGAGCCGAGTTACAAAAGGCCAAGAAACAGAAGCCATTTCTGCGACGAGGAGTTCGCGGAACCGATACGGAATTCCGAGATCTCGGATTAGTGTATTTGCCCATCCCGTGATGCGAGTAGTCGTAATGCTGCGACTCGCACTCTTGCTGTAGGCACCTAATATGCGGCGGCATGATTTTAGGCCATCCCTGATTATTGAGGATTGTTGCGCAACGTCGCGATAGCACGCACAACCACAGAATCGGCTCGTCGCTAGGCGGTTTGTCGACGACTGCAAACTACTCTCGCGTGTTGAGGTCTCCTCACTGATATCGGCTGCAAATTCGACTCCTCCAAGAAGGTCCTTGGCAACCTCCATGAGATTGATCCGTTCTCTGCGGGTATTCGAATGAGCCGCTCTCTTAGGGCCCGACCAATCCATCTGAGAAACGTTTGCTTGTTGCCCCTGACCAGAACTGGCAAGCATCCGAGCCCTAGCAACGGCGTAATCGCCTTTCGTTGATTCAGTTCGCGCATAAACCAGGGGGCCCACTCCGAAGCCACTGGGAGGCCATATCGCGAGGCAACGCGATAGAGGACAAACACTGGATCGTCATCGCACAGAATGGTCCGCGCGCCTTCACGGTCGGCACCAGGCTTTGTCTTGGCTAACTCGGCAGACACAGCCACCAAGTGCCGGGCTGGACGCTTCCTACCTGAAACCGCTACCCTTCCGCGAAACCATTGGGCATCGAGACCAAGTGAAGCAACGATTGGCGTACCTCCGGGGAGTTGAACATGGAGCGACGCACCCTCGGTCACTGCTGCCGACAGGGCCCCGATTTCGGCATCACCACCGATCATAGACACCAAATGGGCCACAGCCTGACCTCGTTCATCTTTTGCGGTTTCCAGGACAACGCGGTCAATGTAAACACGGACGCGAGTAGTAGTGTCCTTCATACGCTTGGTGAACTCCAGCGTTCCAAAGCGCTCATGTGCGTTTTGCATTGCACTTTCCTCCAGCAGTTAGTTGCATCATTTAACGCTCCCCAATCGAGGTTCAGATATGAATGCTAGTTCTAACTTTTGCTGAGGTACCCCAGTGCTTGGGGTCTGTCTCACTTCTCGTAAAACAGGATCAGTTGAACGGTTTCAACGAAATTGGATGAAGCTATTTCAGGTCGTGGAAGTACGGATCGAATTAGTATTGGGGCTGTCCGAGATAGCGAAGAGGAATCTGCGTTTCCCAGATCCCCGTTTGAACAAAGCCGCCCGGCGGCAGACGCTTCGCGTGAGGTGAACGGAGCGGTGATTGCTCAACGGCTGAGATAAGTTTGGGTCACAAGGAGGTGTCCCTGTGACCCATCTTCGAAAAATGATGCTGGAGGAACTCCAGCGTCGCAATTACGCAGAGACTACCATAGATTGCTACATCCGCACCGTCGAAGATTTCTCTCGACGATTCCACCTTCCACCGGACCGCTTGGGACCTCGCCATATTCGCGAATACCAAGCCGAACTCTTCCAGAAACAAAAATTGACAGCGAGCACGGTTCGACAACGCCTTGCGGCTCTCCGATTCTTCTACACCAAAACTCTCAGGAAGGCCTGGAGCATCGAAGAGACTCCCTATCCGAAGAAGGTACGTCGCCTGCCCACGATCCTGAGTCCGGAAGAAGTCGCGCAACTCATTGATGCGGCGCTCACGCCCTACCATCACACCCTATTGATGACGCTCTACGCCACGGGAATGCGGCGCGCCGAGTTGGCGCGTTTGAAAGTCAGCGACGTGGACAGCAAACGCATGGTGATTCACGTCCAAGGTGGCAAAGGGCGCAAAGATCGTGATGTGCTGCTCAGTCCAAAGCTGCTTGAGGAGCTCCGCGAACACTGGCGTCGGCTGAGACGAAAGCCAAGCGTATGGTTATTTCCGGGCAACCGCCACCACAGCGGTGATAGGCCCATCGATACAAAAACAGTTTGGCATGCGTGCAAGGAAGCCGCTAAGAGAGCTGGCATCAAGAAAGACTTGCACCCGCACACTTTGCGCCACTGCTTCGCCACGCATCTCCTCGAAGCGGGCGCGGATCTCCGCACGATTCAGATCCTGCTCGGCCATGGCGATCTGAGAGAGACAACCGTCTACCTGCATCTTTCCGAGCGCCATCTCCATGCGACCGCGAGTCCTTTGGATTCGCTGAAGCTGAAAGACAAACAACACCGGAACGAATAGATGAGCCGGCCACCGTTGGAGGTGGCCGATCTCATCCGCATCGCAGGCAACGCATTCATCGAACGGAGCCGCCACTGGATTCGCTGGAAGCACGTCAAGGTGCTTCTGGCCATTCGGCGGTGTCGCACTGCTGCCCTTGGCGGGCATCTCGACGCGTGCACGCGCTGCGGGCATCGCGCCATCTCCTACAACTCCTGCCGCAACCGCCACTGCCCGAAGTGTCAGACTGCTGCTCGGGAGCGCTGGATCGCCGCACGTCAAAGAGAACTTCTCCCGACGCGCTACGTCCATGTGGTCTTCACGCTACCTCGTGCGTTGGCACCACTGGCTCTGCAGAACAAAAAGATCGTCTACGATCTTTTGTTTCGCACCAGTGCGGAAACCCTTCTCGAAGTCGCCCGCGATCCCCAATATCTCGGCGCGGAGATCGGCTTCTTCACTGTGCTACACACCTGGAATCAAAAACTCGAGCTCCACCCGCATGTCCATTGCGTGGTTCCCGCCGGTGGTCTGTCTCCCCACAGCACGCACTGGATCAAACCACGCTACCCCTTCTTTCTTCCCGTGAAGGTGCTCGGTCGCGTCTTCCGTGGCAAGTTCGTTGCCGCTCTCAAGCGTGCTTTCTGCGACGGCCAACTCTGCTTCCACGGAGACCTGCGGCCTCTCGCTCACCTAAAGACCTTCGCCGCCTGGCTAAGGCCGCTGTTCCGAAAAGACTGGGTGGTCTATTCCAAACGACCCTTCGGGGGTCCACACTATGTGCTCCAGTATCTGGGCCGCTACACTCATCGCGTAGCCATCTCTAACCATCGCCTGGTTTCCTTTGCGGATGGCCAAGTCACTTTCCACTGGCGCGACTCCGCTCACAAAACGAGCAGAGGTTGATGACTCTTTCTGTCAATGAGTTCTTGCGCCGCTTCCTGCTGCATCTGCTCCCACAAGGTTTCGTGCGCATCCGACACTTCGGCTTCTTAGCCAATCGCCGCCGCGCTACTTCCTTGCCGCTCTGCTTTCAGTTGCTTCCTTCGAGACCACGGCCGCAGACCGAGCAAGACCCTTCCATCGCCAATGGTCCGCACGACCTTTGGCGCTGTCCCAAGTGCCGTGGCCCAATGGTGGTCATCGAACGACTCACCCCCGCCGAAATACAGCCCCGTTCTCCACCTCTTCCGGTCTCTGCTGCCGCATGACACGACGATGCACGTCACGAATGTTTTGGGTGTCGCGGCACTCGCAGCGCTTCTGTGTCTTCTCGCCCGATAAATCTCTTCTTCTCGCTCCGCATCGTCATCCATTGTCAGCAAACTTGCGACTTCAACGACGCTCGCTCTCCTCATGTCGTCAGTCCCGCTCCGACGCACACCCTCGGCGTATTCCCACACCAACCTTTCTTCCCATTGAATCTCCATAAGGCCCGCGCCCGCCGCAACCACGGTCGGCTTCATTCAAACGGATTTATCGAAGGCGCGCCGAAGCAACGCGCCGTACACACCATCTCCTGAATGCGCGCCTCCGATAAATTACTAGCGTTTATGGCCAACTTCCGGATTCGCCACCAAGGCTATCCGAGCTACAGCCTGATTTTCCAGGGGAAGACGTTTGCAACTCTCTCAATACAGTCCATATTTCCCCCTGACGGAATTCAACAGCTTCTGCGAGTCGTACCCAATTCCATCCTTGAAGACAATCTCGACGTTCTCAATGTCCGAAATCTGTTTCGATGGATTTCCTCGAATCGCGACCAGGTCTGCGTTCTTCCCAACGGCCACAGTGCCGATTTCTTTCTCCCTACCCAGATAAATTGCCCCATTCAGAGTCGAAATTCTGATCGCTTCGAGGGGAGTAAACCCAGCTTCGACCAATA